>Ga0070737_10006846_pt1 | contig 10292 bp, 6 predicted proteins | sample Coa_R1_10_FD_66438 | JGI IMG/M metagenome (GOLD analysis project Ga0070737, IMG submission 66438) | Surface soil microbial communities from Centralia Pennsylvania, which are recovering from an underground coalmine fire - Coalmine... | ecosystem: Environmental > Terrestrial > Soil > Unclassified ...
AAACCTTGGAGATGAGTCATTTTAGCAATGAAAGAGGAGGGGGTCAATTTTATTCCGGCGCAAAAGAACGCAGCCGTTGACAGCCTGGCGGAAAGCCGGTCATGCGTTTGCCCTCACCCATGCCTATGTCGGCTTGACGGTAGTGTTGAAGCTGATGATGCGCGAGGCCGGATTGGTCAATCCAGCGCATCGACCGATCTCCATTGATCTGTCGACCGGCCAGCCAGCGCACCAGCCGTTGCTCGAAAACCTGGCCGAGGCGCTGAGGCTGGCGGAACCCTTTCTCCTCAAAACGGGCGTGATCGAGCAGAAGGATATCGCGAAGCTACACGCGCAGATGGAAAGCCTGGTTGGTAAAGCAAATTTCTGCGCCTACTGGCTGCTGCAGACCGTCTGGGCATTCAAGCCGGAATGAAGCTGGGGCTACGCTTCTTTGCAGATCGAAGGCCCGTTTTGTTTTTGCCGGAGCGGAAACGAGGGATTGGGGCTTCTTGCCGCCGGTCAATCACCGTGCTGCCACCAGCCTGAGTCGCTGAGCCAATGCCGTCTACCGCTGCCGATCCAGCACGCGCCGGCAGGCCGTGCCGAGGGCGTTTGTTGGCCCAACCAGGAGAGCGCGTTCCTTCGCGCGCGCAGGCCGGTCAGCGCGTGGCCGGTTTCGTTTCCTGGGCCGAGACGATCTGGAATTGCAGGCCCAGCCAAATCGGGGATGCTCACGCCAGTAACCTGAGAGGTGCAGCGTTTGTCCGGGGCAATGGCCGGAAAATGGCCGACAATGGTTACCAGGTCGCGCTGGCACGGCATCCTCGGCCATGCAACGGCATCTTCCAATCCCGATGTATCCCTTGAGAACCGAAGAAGAGGGTATTGTTTCCCCAGGTTTCATTGATCAGATCGACGGCTTCCATCAATCTGACCTTCTTTTCGTGCAATTCGAGCGAAAACATTTCAAAGCTGGGAAGAGACCCATGCTGGCAGGCAAGAGAGATCGGGCAGCGGAAACTCTCCCTCTGGTGAGGCTCCGGTTAAGTTACTGTCCAGTTGGCCCCGTTCGTGTTCTGAGAGGCTGGTGCGCCAGGCAGCAAAGAGCGATCCCCAGTTTTGTGTTGTAGTCTGGGGACGGTGTTCGGCATGGCCGACGAGCGTTTCTCCTCTCGTTACATCCGCCCGGAACACTGGACGCCCTGGAAGGGCTTCATAGCAGCATTGCCATCCCCATTGCCCCACAAGAGTCGCGACGAGCCGACCGCTCATCAGCCAGGAAAGATGCTCTGGACGCACCTGCTCCTGAACCCAGGCATCAAATCGTCGCAGTCCATTGGCATCCACTCCTCGCTGGAAAACAGAGGTCATCGTCTCCTGGATGGACTGCTGGTTGCAGAGAACTGTGGCGAAGAAGGCACAGAGAAGCTCTTGCTCCCACGCAGAGGTGAACTGGACATCCAGGGCAATGCTGATCATCTCTCCTTCTGTCCCTCGTCGGGCGGCGCTCAAGGTAGCAGCGGCCTGAGTAGACCCTGGACGCAGCACATCACGCACGACCCGCACCGCGTGGAACAGGTTGGTCTTCCCCACGCCGTTCGGGCCGACAATGACTGTAAGGTGAGAGTCGATATCTTCCCATGAAAACGCTTCAAACGACAGGAAGTTCTTGAGATGGATACCGTGTATCTGCATATGCTTTTGCTCAACGAGAGAGAGACTCTCTCACTTCAAGGCTCAACCAATCCGAGCGAGCAGATAATCTGTGGCTCCTGCTGCTCGCCGTATTCTTGCACGAGGCAGAGGCGATCTTCAGCGCGCAGGTCTACCACCAGTTGCGCCAGTTGCTCGTCGGTGACGCCAGAGCGTAGCTGGCGATTGAGTGTATCCCTGACCGTCTCACGCAGCGGGTAGCGGTAGATGTCATCAATAGCGGACAGCAATTCCGGTGAGGGCGGGAAGAGTGTGCCTTCAAGTGAAACAGCGTACTGCTTGAGCCTCTCGTAGGCGCGACGGCGGGCACCAGAAGGACTGCCCAGTTGTCCGCCGCCACTCTGGGCTTGCTCCTCAACAATATGCTGGACCGCCTGCTTCACTAAGTCGTGTTGATCTGCCGGACGGGGGAGAGCAGGCTCGTTGAGGGGACACTGGGCAGCGCGCAGGATCGCCAGTTGTGACTGAGTGACCTGTTCGCCTTTGCGATCCACCCAGGCCAGCGCGTCATTGCCAGCGGGCGTTCGCATGTAGACCAGCACCCCCTCTGGCGCGGTCGCAGTACTCTGATGGGCGCGGGTTGAGAAGACCACGTTCGGCAATTGCTCAATGATTCCCTTGAGTTTCGGGTTGGCGTCGGTGGCGCTCTTCCAGATTTGATACGCCTGTGAGGCCAGGTCTACCTCGCTGTCCGGCTCACCGTCCAGGATGCCCGCCTTTTCGTTATAGAGATCGACCAGCGCGCGCGTATTTCCCTCGTCCTCAAAGAACGCCTCGTCTGTGCCAACTACCTCAGCATTTTGCGCGAGACGCATCCGCACGCGCTCGCGCAGGCGGATGATACGCTCCACGCCCTCGGCAGGCAGGAAGGAGTAGCAGGTAATAGTTTCTGCCTGTTGACCGATGCGATCCACGCGACCCGCTCGCTGGATCAGGCGAATGATCGCCCAGGGCAAATCGTAATTGACGACGAGATGGGCGTCTTGCAGGTTCTGCCCTTCACTCAACACGTCCGTCGCGATGAGGATGCGCACCTCGTCTGCGGCTGCGATGCGCTCGCGTTTGTCGTTGCTTTGCGGGCTGAAGCGCCAGGCCAGCGCGGTCGGATCATCGGAGTTGCCGGTGACGCCCTCGACCGCCTGCAGCCCGCGGGCCTTCAACTGCTGTGTGAGATAGTCCACCGTATCAGCGAATTGGGTGAAAACCAGCACTTTCTCTTCAGGATGTCGGCACGTCAGGAGATCGACGAGCGCGGCTAGTTTGGCGTCCTCGGCGGGATTCCACGTGCCGCACTGACGCAGGATGGTGAGCAACGCTCGCGCATCGTGCAACAGATCACGTTTGAGGTTAGGGGAAAAGAGCGTCGGGCGCAGCCACTTGAAACGCCTGCGGAACGGTCCGGCATAGTGCTGGTAAATCTGCGCTGCACGCCTGCGGTACTCTTCCTCGCTGTGAGGGGCGGTGTCGATCAGGCTGATCTGCGAAGATGTCTCGCCGTCACCATGTGCCTCGTCGTCTTCGTCTGGTAGCAGCGCGTTTTCGTCTACATCGCTCACCCCAGGATCGAGCAACTCCGCATCCTGCGTGCCAAGAGGCAGGTCGAGGCCTTGTTCGATGGCATACAGGAAGACAAAGTTCCGTAATGCATGTCGTTCCAGTGATTGCAAGAACGCCGGGCCGCCGCTTTCCAGGCGTTTGAAGAGATTGGTGCGACAAAAGCCCATGAGCCGCTTACCGGCACGCGAAAGGCTCTCCAACTGGCGTTTTTCGGCAGGCGATGGTGGGATGGCAGGCCGATGTGCGATGTAGTTGGCCAGGCCGTAACGCGGCAGTCCCAGCGTGCTGATGGTCTCAACCACATTCTCGGCATAGAGGCGCGCATAGGGATCACCGGTCTGCTCATCCGCGATCTCAAAGGTAATTGTGCGCGGAATGCGCGTGGGGAAGTACGAACGGCGACCATCGGGGAAGAGCAAATATTTCCGGCCCGTCTCCTGATCGCTCTGTGCGTAGTAGTCCTGGATGAAGCTGCGTGTGCGCCGCACCAGGTAGAGGCGCATTAGCTCGCGCCAGTCATCGGCATACTCGCTTTTCTCAAAAGCGGCCAGTGAGCGCACCGGGCATTGGTAGAGAGCGGTGAAGGTGCTTTCGCCGAGTTTACTGATCATGCGTTCCGGGCGGATGCCCAGGTCTTTGCTCTGCTCCTCGGAGAGGAAGAGGCGCAGCTGGGCCGAGAGGTCGAGGTAGGTCTTGTTGTAGGGCGTGGCCGAGAGCAGGATGCACTTGCTCTCGTTCTTCTCGATGTAGTCCTTGATGACCCTGTAGCGTTTGCCCTCGCGGTTGCGCAGGTTGTGGCTCTCGTCGATAATCACCACGCGGAAGCGGCGCAGGTCGGGCAGCTCATTCTGTACGTTGCTGACGCTGTGGACTTCCCCGACGAGGTGATAGTCGTGCAGGTAGTCGCGCCACATCGTCACCAGGTTTTTGGGGCAGAGCACCAGCGTTTCGGTGCCGTAGTCGTCTTGCATGATGCGCGCCAGGGCCGTGGCCATCAGCGTCTTACCCAGGCCCACGACATCGCCGATCAGCACACCGCCGCGCCGGTTCAGGTGATGGGCCGCGATCTTGACCGCCGCGACCTGGTACTCGAAGAGGCGGTCTTTGAAATCGCGGGGAATGCGAAATTCCAGCAGACCGGTGCGCGCCTCTTCCGAGAGGTGATAGACCATCTTGAGATAGATGTAGTATGGCGGAAGCATCTCCTCGCGGGCCCAGCTTTCGTCGATGATATCGGCCAGTTCCTGCGAGATGTCAAGGCACCAGCGATCGTCCCAGCGGTCGTTGAACCACTGCTCCAGCTTCTGGCAGGCATCGCTATCGACGACATCGACATTGAGTTCACCCTGGCCTGATAGTCCGGCAAAGGTGAGGTTGCTGCTGCCGAGGAAGCCGACGATGGGCGTGTTGTAATTGTCCGGTTGGTACAATAAATAGAGTTTGGCGTGCAGCTTATGACGCAAAAAGAGCTTGACGGCGAGTTTGCCGCTGCGTAGTTCGCGACTCAGGCGGCGCAGGCCCTCTTCGTCCTGGTTCGATGGCGCCCCGACGAGCAACTGCTGGCGAAACTCCTGCGCCATCTGCTTGCGTAAGCGCACAACGGTTGATTGATCGATCTCCTGCGCACCTGCGAGGCTAAATAGCCTGAGCAGTTCGTCTTCCGGCTTCTCCTGCATACCTATGAGCAAGCGACAGCGCCCATCCTCGTCACCACGCCAGTTTTCCATCAAGCTATCAATGGCGTGCCAGCCGCGCAGGTTGAAATAACCCACACAAAAATCGGCCCGCTGCGCCGTTTTCAGCGTATTGCGTAAGGCATCCAGCAGTTTCTGGTCGATGTTGTCGAAGATGCGTGGCATAGACTTTCTCTCTTAGCTTATCGGTAGTTCAAGGTAATTGCTTTAAGCGTGCAATTAATGTATCCCAAGATTTCACGCAAGGGTGTGATGCTGGTACTGCAAAATATGTTTCCCGCGTTCCACGAATCACAGGATGCACAATTTGAAAAGCGTTCTGATCAATGAGGTCGAAGAATGCCTGGTCTAATGGGATGACGCGAAGCGTGCCATCACGTTCGAGCCAGTGAACAACCCAGGTTTCACGACCTGGGAAGTGAGTGCGAGCGTTCGTTACCTTATCAGGACGAATCCACAGGGGATCTTCAAGGCGAACCGATCTACTTTGTGGACCGGTCACTTCTAAAAAGATGTTTGTTCCTACGACGTAGAGATCTGCATCACCTTTCTGATATCCTTGACTTGCAGCCGTACCCGAGAGGAAAGCTGCCGAACCGGCACCTAACCCGACAAACTCTACCTGCTCTCCCGATTCATTGAAAATTCTCGCTTTAATGGTCTTTTCACGCTGACTGGCTTTCGCCCAAGCATGTTGATATTGGTGCTTCCAAAAATCAGGATCTGACATATACCGCTTCCTCTTCTCTATCACCTTCCAAATCAGTACGATATTTGAGGTCGTAATTGACGATGAAATCTACTTCGTCGTCAGTGAAACCATAATGCTGCGCCAGTAGGTAATCGATTTGATCGATGATTGCCTTTGACTGCCTGGGTGAGAGTTCCTCGTAGATTACTCTTCCGGTCGTTTTATAATGGCATTCCTTTCGTATACTGTGTACCCTGAAATCCTCCATTAAGTCTTTGGCCAGAATACGCAGCTTGTCCTTAATCTCTTGGTGCATGGCACTAAGGCCAATAGGAAATGCCTCAATCTCATGACGCCCACAGTGATACCCTTCAAAAAGGGTATACCACCACCAGAAAAATAAGCTCGAGTTGAGTATAGCTAAGACAATCTGTTCGTCATTGGAACTGAGCAAGCTATATGGTTTATAATCCTCTGACTTTTTTTCTCCGTCAACTTCATTCCAAAAATATGGAACGAAGTCTACTGCTTTGACATAATTGTAGGGAATGCGGTGAACATAAAAAGAGGGTTTTCCCGCATTTCTGTCGAAGATAGCCGGTTCAAATTGATGGATTTTTCGTAAAATTGCTTGCTCGATGCAACTACCCACTTTTGGGATTACTCGCAGGCGGTCATGATATAATGATTGCCAGTAAGACAAATTTGGGAACAAACAAGTTCGCTCCTCTGGCCTCCAACGGTTATAGCGTGTAGTAAATAACATATTCTTCCCGCATTCTGATGAGATCAACACGATCGTCAATCGTTGTTTCGCACCCTCAAACAATTTTGAGGGATATACATCGAAGGAACCAAGCCAGGCCAGACGCGGACTGTTTATCAGTAATGATTGTAATTGCTCCATCCTCTCAGTTGAAATGATGCTTAGTGGAACGATAAGACCCATACGACCGGCAGCCGCGAGGATGGAATATGTTCTTTCACACACAAACGCATAAATGTTGCCGCATGCCATTGTCTGATAACCGCGAATCGCATATTCTTTCCGAACCTTGCTATATTCCACATACGGTGGATTGCCGATCACTACATCAAATCCCCCCTTTTTCATGATGCTGTAGAACTCTACAAACCAGTGAAATGGTTGATGACTCTGCTGCCAGCGCATGAACCGTTCAGCATATGCATCTTGTTGGCGAATGTGAGAGCGGTCAATGCCATACTCAGCAGCAAGGTAACTATTCAGTTCCGTAGTCAATTCCTTAAGGTGCGAGCGCAGTTGCTCCTTAGCATCAGCGAGTTGATGGGATGTAGACTCTTTAGCGGTTTGCATAGCCTGAAAGCGAGCGAATCGTTGCTCGACCGCTTGGGCCTTGATCCTGATCTGTTCCATCGTATTGTCGAAATCCAGCTTACTGGTGATGGCGCGCTCGGCTTCGGCATAGGTCGCGAAACCTACGAGTGTGTTGCCTGCACGAATATTGAAGTCGATATCTGGCAGCGGCTCAATATCAGTAAAGCGGTCGATCTGCGCGACCAGCTTGAGGAAGAGGCGTAACTTGCAGATTTCGACGGCTTCTTCCATGATATCGACGCCATACAGGTTGTGAATGATGATCGACTTGAGAATGAAATAGCGCCGGTTAGGGTGCGTTGCCACCTGTGCCAGGATGTCGCGGAACCGCGCGATGGCGACATATGGACGATGCTCACGCGGACTGAGCGTATCCAGATGATCGCGTTCGGCCACGAGTTCCTGCATCCGATCAAGGCAGGCTTCATACAGTGGCTCCAGGATGTTCAGAGCGGCAAAGAGGAACGCGCCAGAGCCGCAGGTCGGATCAAGAATGGTGATGCGTTCCAGGCTCGCGTAGAAGGCGGCCAGCAGGTCTACCCCTTCGCTATAGGCAATGACATCCTGCGCGAATTGAAGAATATCCAGGTTATACGTAATCAGATCGTTGACGGTGGTAATCTCGCCGTTCGCCAGTTTTGTTTTTACCTCTTCATAGCGCGTGCGCCGCGCCACCACCTCGCGCCAGATTTCAGTGGGCAAAGCATACGCTTGCGGCGCGGGTTTGTTCCACTCGCCGCGCTGGTTTATATCATACAGCCCCGTCCCGATTTCCGGCGGAAGCGGCAGGTCACATCCTTTCTTCACAGCATCGTAGATATAGCGGTCGGGATCGCGACGTAGGAGCGACCAGACAAAGCCGCTCGGCGTGAACGCGACGGCGCATTGTTGCGCGGTTTCTTCCAGCAAGCGGGGGATGATGGTGTTCTTACTGATATAGCCAGTAATGTCCTCTTTGGTGTAGTACGCCCCCATCTGTTTCTGGTTGATGTACTTCTCGAAGATGTAGCCCAACACGTCCGGGTTGATCTCACGGTCGTTGCGAAGCGGGCGATCATCCAGATGCCAGTCGAAGTCGTCGAAGAAAGCAAAGATGCGCTCAAAGGCTTCATCGGCAATTTGAATAGCAGGGTAATCGCGTTCCAGCAGGTGGATATCAAAGAGGCCGCCATTGAGATAGGGGACGTTGCCAAGCAACGCTTCCAGATCAGACGAGTGATCGCGACTTCCCAGGCCCTCGTGAAACAGTTTGAGCAGGAAGTATCGGTAGAACGAATAGAACTGGTCAGCCCCGTAGCGTTCCTGCATCTCGCGCAGCTTATGCACGAGGTAGTGCGGATCGCCATCGAGGGCATCACGCCGCTTTGTATCGAGCAAGCCCTTCTTCTGGATGAAATACACGAACATAAGGCGGTTGAGCATGAGTGAGGCGTACCACTCGCGGTCTGACTGAACAGCAATGCCGTCAATGAAAGTGAGAAACGCCGCATGTTCTTTCTGGAAGCGGTCATAAAACTTTTTGGTGACGCGCTCGGCATCGAGCGCCTGCCGTACACGGGCGGCAACGGAAGTTGTGCCAAGCTGGTCTTCTTCTTCGATACTGAAAGCCAGCGCGAGCAACTTCTGCGCGAGTAACTCGCCCGACTGCCCTGTGTGCAGGCGATAGAGGCGTGTTGCTGAAGGCTTGCCGGGTTCGCGTTTCACCCATTGCCATGCCTGCTGCGTGCGGGCCGCGTCGGTGTAGATGATGAGGTGTTCATAGGCGTGGGTGGTCACGTCGCGCTCGATCTGGCGCATGATGCCGCTTGCCGGGATGTGGCCCTGGGCATCAGGACTGCACAGGTACACCTTGAAGCCGCGTTTTTCGACGAGCGGGCGCAATGTGTAGGTCTGCCCGTCTATGACAATCGCCAGTGGGGCTTCTCGCAGAATATCCCACCCAAGCTCTTCGACAAAAAGCGTCTTGAAGTCGAAGGCGGCGAGTGAGTGCTGGATACGCTGCCTGTCCGATGCCACTGCCATCGCAAGTTCCCCTCTAGCCGGGCGCACAGCGCGTTCTCCGGCGAATCACTGCGCTGCTGTCTCTCCACCAGCGCCAGATGTACATGGGTGTGTGTAAACTATGATACCGCGTGTCGCCCGAATTGTAAAGCTTCATGCAATGTCGGGGGACTCTTTGGGGTGAGAGGTCGCGCCGTTTCCGTTTCTTGCGCCGCAGTTTGCCTTGCTCACCCCTGCGCGGGCGTGTGCCGGGAGAGAGCGGCGGATCTCTCGTGATGTCTTCGTTGATCACGACGATATCACCTTGCAGGATATCAAGCCATTGCTTGAGCCACTGTTCAACTCCCATTTCCTGAATCGAGAGGATGTTCATCTGGACCCACTGTGCCTGGCTCCACATCGGCTCGTGTTTCCGGGCAAAGAGAGGGGCAACGATTGCTCCTCTCGGTGATCAGTCTCCTGCTCTGGGCTGGGCGCCGCGATGCGGGCGATCAGGTCGGCTAGCACGTGCTGCATCTCGTCCAGGGGGTGTAGCTCTGCCGCCATCCCATGCCGATGCCGTCTCATGCACGATGGCGCGGCGATGCCATGAGGCAGGGTTGCATATTTGTTCGTCAAGCAGGCAGTGTCATGCAGCGGCAAGCAGGGACATGCACCGGCCAGACGAGAGGCACGCCCCCGCTTGCGTTCTGCCCGTCCACTTTCCTCATGCCCGTTGTCCGGCGGCGACGGTCGCACCCGTAAAACTGAGCGTGAGTGCGGCCTGCCAGGCGGACGGATGGCAACTATCGGGCATGGTTCCCTTCCTGTTCACCTCTTGTCGATCGTGATCTCCTTTATCACTACCACTGATGGCGACCATCGAGCGTGGTTCCCTTCCTCTTCGCCCTGTTTCTCTCCTGCCTGCCTATCCATCTATCTGTCCACCTGCCTTGCTGCCTTCGTGCCTGACTCTCAGGGTGACGTGATCCAGGTAGCGGCACGCCGGCTTGCTGAACATCTGCTGGCCGGCCGTCTTCATGCTCCAGAAGCATCGACGTGATCCAGGTAGCGGCACACCGGCGATCTTCGTGCCGCGAAGAGCCGCGAAAGCATGACGCTGTGGTGGGCATGGGCGTGGGCATCTTTCTCATGATGTGGCGCGGCGTCCCGTATCGTCCCGTATCGTGGTTAAGAGGGATGATGGGTGAGTTGGCCGACGACGGCGAGCAGGTCACGCACGTGGAACGGTTTGACAAGCACCTCTGCCACGCCCAAGGAGGCCGCATTGGAGCCATTGGCAGCGGCGGTCATGACG
>Ga0070737_10006847_pt1 | contig 10292 bp, 8 predicted proteins | sample Coa_R1_10_FD_66438 | JGI IMG/M metagenome (GOLD analysis project Ga0070737, IMG submission 66438) | Surface soil microbial communities from Centralia Pennsylvania, which are recovering from an underground coalmine fire - Coalmine... | ecosystem: Environmental > Terrestrial > Soil > Unclassified ...
TACAAATTATAGTGACACTATTTGCTGTAGCGGCGCTGTCCTCAGCGCCGAAAGACGCCGGTGGGGACACCGGCGCTACAGAAGAAGTCGTCACTATAATTTGTAATCCTCAATAGGATAGACAGCAAGGAGATCGATGCGTCGCTGGAACTTATTTTTTTCATACTTCCATGTTGGTTTGGGCCCTATACGTGACGGGTTTGTGGCCGCATTCATCACTCTGCTGGTGGCCCCTGCTCTCAGAGGAGCTCAACAGTCGCAGACTTCCTCGCCTCATGTTCTGAAAGTTCGCACCGAGGTTGTAAACGTCTACGCCGTGGTTCGGGATAAAAAAGGCCGCCTGATTCCGAACCTGACGCAGAATGATTTTGAGATTACGGAAGACGGCGTTCCGCAACAGATCCGCTACTTCTCGCGCGCCACAGACACCCCTCTGACCCTCGGCATGCTGGTGGATACCAGCCCCAGCCAGCAGCGCGTGTTGCCGATTGAGCAGCGTGAGGCCAAAGCATTTCTTCAGGAGGTCATCCGTCCCAAGGACCTTGCGTTCGTGCTGCACTTCGATGTTGAGGTGGAACTGCTCCAGGATTTCACTCCCGACCTTGCGCGCCTGGTTCAGGCCGTCGATGAGACGGTGATCAATGGCGGAGGACAAGGTCCTCTGCCGTCCACTTATCCTGCTGCCCACACCGGCGCCACGCACCTCTACGATGCGGTATGGCTTGCCTCCAACGATCTGATGAAAAACCAGGTGGGCCGGAAAGTGCTGATCCTCCTGACCGACGGCGAGGACCAGGGAAGCAAGGAGACGCTGAAATCGGCGTTGGAGGCGGTGCAAAAAGCGGATGTGATGATCTATTCCATCGATATCGTGGATCGCGCTTTTTATGGTTTAGGGAATCTCGCCTTTCAAGGTGATTCCGTCCTAAAGAAGCTTTCTGAAGAGACTGGCGGCGAAGTGATTAAAGTGGCTCGCAAGAAGGACACTTCGGCTGCCTTCCAAGCCATTGCCGATCAGCTTCGCACTCAGTACCTGTTGGGGTACACGCCAACCCACCGAACGCACGACGGCTCCTACCGCCGCATTCGCGTGCGCGTCCGCGACAGTCAATATAAGGTGCAGGCCCGGCAAGGCTATTACGCGCCCGCTCGGTAAAGACTACCGGCGCCCGTCATTCTGAGCGAGCGTAGCGAGCGAAGAATCCCCGTATTTCGGCTCAAAGTAAACCCCGCAAGGCCTCTAGGCCAAATTTCAGATTCCAGACAATAATCCGCACAAAACGAGAGGTTTTCAGTCGAACTGACTGCTGTGTGTCCAGAAGCTGATGGCTATTTTTATTGCGAGGGAGCAAAGTAGCCGGCGCGAGCGCGAACGACCAGTCCCTTTTCGAGCGGCTTGATACGGATGCGCCTGAAGCTCCCATCGTGGACGGTGTTGGTGGAAACATAGGCCAGGCTGTACTGGCTGCGCAGTTCCTTGGCGATCTCCTGAAAACTGGCTGCCAGATCGCTCGCTTCAAACGGGAAGAAGGCGCGCCCTCCAGTCTGGTCAGCGAGTTCCTTGAGCACTTTGTCGCCTCGCTCTTCGATGCCGCTGCGATTCGTGCTGATGGCAAAAATGGTTGCCTCGGCGCGCTGCGCCATGGCCAGAGCCTCATCGAGTGAGTGCTGGCTTTCGTTGTCGCGGCCATCGCTGATGACGATCAAGACGCGACGCAGGTAAGGCTGCGGCGGAGGAGAATAGATCATCTTCTGCTTGCAGGCATAATAGATGGCGTCAAACAGACCGGTTCCGCCCCCGGCTGCGAGATCGCGAATGGCATCGCTCAGCTTGTTGACGTCATCCGTGTAATCCTGAAGCAGTTGCGGCTCCACATCAAAGCCCACGACAAAAGCCTCGTCTTCTCCCGGACGCACGGCGGTATTCAGAAAATCGATCGCGGCCTGCTTTTCAAACTGCAACCGCTCGCGGATGCTGTTGCTGGTGTCGATCAGCACGCCAATACGCAAAGGCAAGTTGGATTCCTGCCCGAAAAAAGTGATGGTCTGCGGCTTGTTATCCTCAAACACCTGAAAGTCGTTTTTGTTCAGCCCAAGCACCAAGCGCTTCTTCTTGTTTGTGACCGTAAACAGCACGTTCACCAGGTTGACGTTTACCTTGATGGGCTTCTTGGCTTCCGGCGGGGTCTGCTGAGAAGCGGAAGGCTGAGCGGGCTGACGGGCCTGGGCTTTGCCTGGGGCGGGCAGGAAGAATAAAAGCGACGCCAGAAGAATGCCCACCATCGTTCCCCTGGCTTCGCGTCGAGTGTGCATCACGGACTGATTATAGGAATCGCCAGAGGGCAGCGTCAAGAAAGTGTACTCGTCCAGTAGATTGTGTATTCGTTCAGAACGATTGTTGACTCTCAAGCTGTGGCTGGAGTAGATTCCATGCGGGGGTGGTGACGTATGTCGATGCCATTAGAGAACAAGTCAGAAGTGGAGGTTTCCGTTCGTCCCATGCGGGAAGCCGATCTCATTGAGGCGCGCAGAATCTTCCGCGTGGCTTTTGGCACTTTTCTCGGCGCGCCCGATCCTGAATCGTTCTTTGGTGACCGGGAATACGTTTTTACGCGCTGGAAGGCCAATCCGAAAGCGGCGCTGGTTGCAGAGGCAGACGGCAAACTAGCAGGGTCGAATTTCTTAACCCAATGGGGCAGTTTCGGCTTTTTTGGTCCGTTGACCGTTCGTCCTGAGTTGTGGAATCAGCGGATTGCGCAGCGGCTGCTGGCTCCCACAATGGATGTCTTTGCGCAGTGGGGTATTCGGGACGCCGGCCTTTTCACGTTTGCGCACAGCCCCAAGCACGTCAACTTGTACCAGAAGTTTGGATTCTGGCCGAGATTTCTGACCGCCATTATGTCCAAGGGCATAGACAGGCGCGAGGCAAGGGCCCATAAATACTCGGCGCTCAGTGAGGCTGATCAAGTTCAGGCCTTGAATGCCTGCCGCGAATTGACCGATTCCATCTATGAAGGACTCGATGTGACTCCTGAAATCCGAGCCGTGAAGGATCAGGATTTGGGAGAGACCCTCCTGCTATGGGAAGGTGATTCGCTGGATGCGTTTGCCGTCTGCCATTGCGGCGAGGGAAGCGAAGCCGGGCGCGACACCTGCTACCTCAAGTTTGCCGCTGTCCGTCCGGCGCCGGATGCGGAAAAATTATTTGAGTGGCTTCTGGACGGGTGCGAAGCGCTCGCCGCAGAGCGCAGTTTGCGGCGCATGGAGGCCGGTGTAAACCTTAACCGGAGCCAGGCTTATCGTCAACTGCTTCGGCGCGGCTTCCGAACAGACATTCAGGGCGTTGCGATGCACCGGCCCGATGCTCCTGCCTATAATCGACCCGATGTTTTTGTCATCGATGACTGGCGCTAAGGTGGCATAAGTGAGATGCGTGGCCTATCTTGAAACCTTCCTGTCGTGCGGAACCCCTTCACTTGTCATTCTGAGTGGAGACGCCATGAGCCTCCGGCTCACCACATAACATGAAAATCGCGCTGTCATTCCCGCGCAAGCGGGAATCCATCCAGACCTCCGCTTTCGCGGGGGTGATAGCGAAGAGGCTTTGTGAGTCGAAGGCTCATGGCGTCTTCACTCAGAATGACAAGCCATTGGTAAATGCGCTGCATTTTATACCTGCGGCAACTCAGCGTAAGATACAATCGTAGCGGAGCGGACATGGCCCATCAGGTTTTCATCAGCTACGCCTCAGCGGATAAGACCGTGGCAGATCGCGTTTGCAGCGCCCTGGAAGGCGCCGGAATTTCGTGCTGGATCGCTCCTCGAGATATCGAACCCGGCACAGATTTCCCGGCAGCGATCGTCGAAGCGATTCATTCTGCGCATGTCCTGGCGCTGGTTTTGACCGAGCGCGCTGCGGCCTCGCCCCATATCTTGAGCGAAGTAGGCCACGCATTCAACGCCAAAAAGCGGATCATCCCTTTTCGCATTTCATCTGCGGCCTTGCCTGCCGATCTGGAGTATTTCCTCTCCATGACTCAATGGCTTGACGCCCCAGAAGGCTGCACGGACGAGAGCTTAAAGCGGCTGACCCAGGCGGTCCTGGATGCGCTTCATGATGAACGAACTCCGTTTCACTTGGCGCCACTCAGGCAAAGGGCAAAATGGCCTGCCGTGGCGATTTTCACGCTGACAGTTGCTGGCGGAATAATCTTCTATGGGAAGTGGCGAAGATCAACCGAACAGACTCGCGCCCCAGGCTCATTGTCCACCCGCCCCGTAACCTCCCCACACTGGAAGACGTGGGTGAATCCCGCCGATGGACAAAATTACGTCTGGATAGCTCCGGGAACATTCACGATGGGATGCTCAGCGGCTGATACCGAATGTAAAGACGACGAAAAGCCCGCGCATCCGGTTGCGATCGAGAGGGGATTCTGGCTTGGTCAAACCGAGGTGACAGTCGCCGCTTATCGAAAGTATGCGGCCAAACACGGCTTGGAATCGCCTGCGGGTGATGGCAATCTGCCGATAAGCGGAGTGACCTGGGCCCAAGCGAAAGAGTATTGCGCGGCTGTCGGAGGGCGGCTGCCAACTGAGGCGGAATGGGAATACGCCGCTCGCGGCGGCAATCCCCAGCCATATTACGGCGTGGTTTCTGAAATTGCCTGGTACGCGGACAACAGCCGTGGCGCTCCGCACGCCGTGGGGAAGAAGCAGCCCAACTCCTTTGGCCTTTACGACATGCTGGGAAACGTTGCCGAATGGGTTCTGGACCGTTACTACAATAAGTATTACCTGGACTCTCCGGCAACAGGCGACGCCGTCGAGCAACCTTTGCCCCTTGCTTCAAATCACCTGGCGGTGGCGCGCGGAGGCTCCTTTGAAAGCGAGACGGCATCTCTTCGCGTCTCCCGCCGTTTTGCCCGCGAGAACGATATGAGCGATGGCACTGTGGGGTTTCGCTGCGTAATCGACCGCCCCTGAGCCATTCAGTCTTATGGCGGCATTTCATGCTGCGCCGACCAGCACGCATTGAGCCTTCGGCTCACCACATCGCATGAAAATAGCGCTGTCATTCCCGCGCAAGCGGGAATCCATCCAGCCCCCCGCGAAGGTGGGGGGAGCGGAGGTCTGGCAGGTTGCTGAAAAACTTACCGCGCCTGTCATTCCGAGGAGCAGCAGGCGACAAGGAATCTCGCAAGTCCTTTATTTACAGAGCGAGATTCCTCGTTACCGCTCAGAATGGCAGATGAAAATGCCAGCGTTAATTGAGCAAAAACTGCCGTCGGCGCAGAAGAACCCAGAGACCTGCGAATCCTGTGCCAAACAAGAGGATAGAAGCAGGCTCAGGAACGGCAGACGGGGGTGTCACTGAAGTCGGGCTTCCATCAATTTCGAAAGCGGGACGGAAGAGATTTAAGGAGGTGTTTACGTTTTCAGAAGGAACTTGGAGGGTGCCTGGCACCCAAGCCCAATCCATAACCGCAGCGGGATTCGGATTGCTGTTGACTGCCAGATTGCTGGGGGAAAACGTGCAGCCAGTGAGCGTAAGGGTCTGGCACACCACCACTCCGTTTGGCGAATCGTGGGTTGAATTCCAGTACCATGCAGCCTGAGTGTCCGCAGTCGGAGCGTAAGCCACAAGCCAATAGGCGGTACCCTGCGTCAGAGTAGGATCGGCCGGGCCCTGAAGGAGGGTGACCCCGGGAAGCGAGTCGCCCACCCCGATGATTCCCGGAGAGGATGTCATCTGACCATTCACCTGAAATGCAGTAATAATCGAGCCTGGAAAGCCGCTTGAATCGCTCTCAATATAGACGTCGAGCGTGTTAGTTCCCGACTCCAGAAAGACTGCAAGCTGAGCTTTGTTGAAAGTGTAATTGGCTGAAGGAGTAAATTGCACCGCCAGCGACTCACTCGTGATGCAGGGCGCGGACGTGGGGCATTTTGAGGGAAATGAAGAACCTGTGACGAAATAGGAATGCAACGTGTTCGTATCAAAGCTCATGTTCGATCCGAAATTACTGTAGATAACAGCCACGCTATCAGCTTTGGCGTTCAGACCGGCAAGAACCATGCTGAGAATAAGCGCGGTGGAGTAAATGATCTTCTTCATCTCTGCTGTGCAAGCCTTGCAGGCTGGCTCCTCCTCATTATGATTTTTATGATGATTTAGAACTCGCTGTTAATAAAACTTTGTTATCCCTTATGCAGCATCACAAACATGCTAATTCTACTCCACTTAGGAAGCTCTGAGTGGAAATTTAGCTTTCTGTCCGGCGCCCTCTACTTACCAAGCGGGTATTTCCCAGTTGTGATAAAAACGGCCATGAAAACGAATGCCGCTGATGCTCCGTCGAGCACCAGCGGCAGAAGGTCCACGCTACATATCGAGCATGGATTATGCCATGACTTCTTAAGACCACTGTCGCTCACCTGGCTTCAAGGCGGCAGTGTCGTTAAGACAGTCCATTACGACGTAAGCCGAACTTTACGGCGATAGACATAGGCCAGGCCGAACAACCCGATTCCCACCAAGCCGAGCGAGGCTGGCTCAGGAACAGGGCTTGTGCTTTTCTGCAAGGTGATATCGGCAGACGTAATGCCTAAGTTTTTTCCGTCGCTGTTTTCATACAAAGCCTTGATGCTGGCTTCGTCCGGATTGGTAAATAAACCGCCTGTTGGAATGGTCACATCAAACACAAAGCTGTAAGTTCCGTCAGGTACTTTATTGAAGCTTCCCATGGAATTGGCGCCCGCGCAGAAGAAACCACTGCCCGACCCGTTGCAACCATTCGCGCTGAGGCCACCACTCTTGGTTGTCCAGTCGCTGGTCCCGCCCGGCGCGCTCACCAATGAAAAGCTATCAATGGACGAGCTCACTTTGGGCGCTACGGCCATCAGGAATCCGCTGCCACCACTAAACCCTGATGTATCCAGAGTGAACGTGATCTGAAAAGTTTGCGTGGTTGCCGTGCTGCTGATGGGGCTTCCACTGTAGGTCAATGTATAAACCACACCCATGCAATTTCCACTTCCACAATCCGGGCCGATAGAGTCTGCCACGGCGTTTGGAACTGAAAGCACGGACAGGAAAAGAACTGCTGCTATTACTGCCATCATGGAAATGAACTTGTACCGCTTCGCCATACATCAATCTCCTTTACCTTGTCGATCATCTTGTGGGGTCAAGCGCTGCATATGCCTTTCGCTACACGGTGACCCCTGGATGAACACAACATTGACCCCTTCCCACTGCAAAGCTATTACTCACCGCTTCGGCCACCTTTAAGCAGAGTCAGACTCCAGCTCCGCTTCTATTCACATTAAACAGTCTTTACGAAAAATCAATGGCACTAAAGTGCCAGTTACTACATTGATATGTTAAAGATTTAAAAGGAGTTAGTCGTGTTGTGCGATCGCCTTCAACCTACTTGCGATCGCCTTTTTCGCGCGTATCACGCGCCTTTTCGCGCACACGTCTTCCCTGAAAGGCGGGGACAACGTTCCGGATGGGCGTGGCGGAACGGATCGCTCCATGCATGGCGTAACCCAACTGATTCTGGCAACTAGCCAGGTCTGCCTGGAACATCTGCGTGGTTTCCGCCTCGTTTTTGAGGATAAAGCTGACGTAAGGGAGCAGATCATTCAGATTGGCTTCAAGGTCGTTCGCCCGCCGGCGATAATCGCTCCCAAGATTGGCGCTCTCATACTGGCTCACTTGGCCGCTGAAAAGCCAAAGCGGGTGGAAGAGCTTCAGCACGGAGAGATAGGTCTGGAAGGCATAGTAGACATTATCAGGATATTCGCTGAAGAGCGCTCGCCACTTTTCAAGCTGGCGAAGCTCGGCAAGCATGGTTTTTTGCGACTGGCTGAGGAGGATGCGATCCGACTTGGAAGCTTTCCATTGTTCCGGACGCTCCTGATTCAGGAGGTCCTGAATGCGAAACTCGGAGATATAGAGTTTATAGAGGATCGCTTTGACCTGCGCGTGGGTCAAGGGCGGCGTGACCGCAGCCATGGAGGAGAGCGGGGCTGGAAGAGCCTGGGGCGCGGTGATCCGTTCGGTTTCCAAAGTTTTCCCTCCCGGTAAACCGGCGGGCTGCGCATTCAATTGCTTTTGAATCTCGGCATTCAGATACGTCACATAAGCCAGCAAGGGCTTTTCAGCATCGGTTAGTTCCTGGAGGGGCTGGTTAAGCTGCTCTCCGGCTGATGGCCCCTGGTATTGAGTCACAGCGGAAGCGACGCCCTGAATCGAAGGAATCAGGTGGTCCAGTGCCGCGACGGTCTGCTGCCCCGAATTGAGATCGTTCGGGTGATAGAAAAACTGGTAGCGCCATTTTTCGAGCGTTTTCATCTGCTCCTGAATTCCATGCAGGCGGTCGTTCAGCAAGGCTCGCTCGGCGTTCGTCATCTTCCAATTCTGGGGCTGGATTAAACCCAATAAGTCGTTCAATCGGGCGCTGGCAAGATAAATTTTACTTAAAAGATCTTTGACTTTGGCAGGCGGAAGATTTGTACCCATGCTGGCCGTGGGCGTAGGAGGCGGGGCTGGCGGCGTGGATGGCTGAACAGCTTTCTCGGGAGCCGGCGCTGAAGTTGGTGGCGCCGGGGCGCTGGGAGTTGCCGTCGCGTTTGCTGTCGGAGGAACCGAAGGCTGCTGCGGCTTGGAAGGCATGGCTGCCGCTTGCGCCTGCGGCGGCTTTGCCGCCGGAGTTGCAGTGGACGCCTGGGGAGCGAATTTGCCGGGGAAAACCCGCGCAAGGTCCTGGTTCAACTGGTCCCTGAGACCGGTGAGATCCTGAAGAGGCTGTTCCAGTTGGGTCGCTGCGGCGTGGCCTCCGTATTGCTCCACCGCTGCGCTCACCTCCTGAAGTTCAGGAATCAGACCGCCCAATGCCTCCATCGTTTTTTGACCGTACTCCAGGCTCTCCGGATGATAAAAGAGTTGGTATCTCCATTTCTCAAGCGTTGTGATCCCTTGTTGCGCGGCGTCAACCTTCTGATTGAAAGACGCCCGTTCCGCATCCGTCATCTGCCAATGGGAAGGCTGCAAAAGACCGAGCAGGTCGTGGATTCGAGCGTCGGCGAGAAAGACCTTCTGTAAATCGCTTTTCAACTGCGCAGTCTCTGGCGAAGCAGCTGGATTCTGGCTTGAAGCGGAGGATTGCGCTGGTTGCCCCCATCCGCCGAAGCTGAAAGCAAGAATGCAAAGAGTAGCGCCCAGAAACTTCATGGAAAATGCTCCTGATCAATGCAAATGATAATTTAAGAATGGCAGGCTTTGGCTGGCTTCGTCTAGAGCAAATTTTTACGCTTCCGGTGTGAGGTCCACGAAGGACATAGGCATACTGATGATTCAGGTGGCAGCGATTGTAGGGGCGCACAGCGTGCGCCCTGGGCGGACGCCGCTGCGCGCCGAAGTATTGCGGGCGCAGGCGGAAATTGTAGGGGCGCACAGCGTGCGCCCTGGGCGGACGCCGCTGCGCGCCGAAGTGTTGCGGGCGCAGGCGGAAATTGTAGGAGCGCACAGCGTGCGCCCCAGGCGGACGCCGTTGCGCGCCGAAGTGTTGCGGGCGCAGGCGGAAATTGTAGGGGCGCACAGCGTGCGCCCCGGGCGGACGCCGTCCGCCCCTACAGAAGCGACTCAAATTAATCCGGCGGGAGGAGGCCCAGTACCGGCAGGGCGAGGCTGGAATGATAGGGCGCCACATGGGTTGCGCGCGCATCGCTTGCCACGGGCAGGATTCTGGCGTCTGCGACGTTCAGCGCCAGCCAGAGGGCGCCAAAAAGCTGCGCTTCCCTTCCCAGGCTGCTCACCGCCAGTTGGGGGCGGGAAAATTCGTTGCGCTCCAGAATCCGGCGAGTGGCTTCAAAAAGCGCCGGATGCGTGCCCAATCGCCCTCCGAGAACCACCAGCGATGAATTCAAAATAACGCATACGTTCGTGATGGCGTCCGCCAGGATGCGGGCTGTCTGCTGCAAAACAATCCGCGCCTGCTTGTCGCCACGCTCCGCAAGGTCGAAGATTTCAATCGCTTCGAGTCGCTGATTCTGCGAAGACTTCTTACTATTTTGTCCAGAGCGGTTGAGCTTCGCCCAGAATTGCTCAATCCCTTTGCTCCCAATCACGCTTTCAAGCGGCCCCTGCCGTCGGAGGGCGAGCGGTGTTTCCTCCGTGCCCGGAACATAGAGATAGCCAATTTCGCCAGCGGTGTATTCCGAGCCGTGATAAAGATGCCCATTCACGAAAATGCCCGCTCCCACGCCGGTTCCGATGCTCAGAA
>Ga0070737_10006848_pt1 | contig 10292 bp, 8 predicted proteins | sample Coa_R1_10_FD_66438 | JGI IMG/M metagenome (GOLD analysis project Ga0070737, IMG submission 66438) | Surface soil microbial communities from Centralia Pennsylvania, which are recovering from an underground coalmine fire - Coalmine... | ecosystem: Environmental > Terrestrial > Soil > Unclassified ...
GTCGGCAACGTCGCGGTGGACGTGGCCCGCATCCTGGTCAGGGACCCGGCCGAGCTGCGGGGCACCGACGTGCCGCAGCCGGTGCTCGAAGCGCTGATGGCCAGCAAGGTCCGCGAGGTGCACATGATCGGCCGCCGCGGCCCGGCTCAGGCCAAGTTCACCACCAAGGAGCTGCGTGAGCTCGGCGAGCTGTCCGGGGTGGACGTGGTGGTGCAGTCCGGTGAGGCCGACCTGAACGCGTTCGACCCCACCGGCCGCAGCGCCGAGCTGGCCGTCTCGGACCGGCACGTGCGCGGCAACTGCAAGGTCATCAGCGACTGGGCCGGGCGCGAGCCCTCCGGCCAGGGACGGCGGCTCACGCTGCGGTTCTGGCTGCGCCCGGTGGAGATCCTCGGTGACCAGAGAGTCAGTGGGCTGGTGCTGGAGCGGACCGGGCTGGACGCCGACGGCAAGTTCACCGGCACCGGGCAGACGCAGACCCTGCCGGTGGGCATGGTGCTGCGCAGCGTGGGCTACCAGAGCGTGCCGCTGACCGGTGTCCCGTTCGACGAGAAGACCTGCGTGGTGCCGAATGCCGACGGCCGGGTGCTCGGCCCGGACGGCGCGCCGCTGCCGGGGGAGTACGTCTCCGGCTGGCTCAAGCGCGGTCCGACCGGCGTGATCGGGACCAACAAGTCCGACGCGGCCCAGACCGTGAAGGCGCTGCTCGAGGACCTGGCCGGGGTCTCCGAAGACGCTCCGCTGCCCAGGACCGGCCTGCTCAGGTACCCGGAGGGCACCGGGGGCGCGTCCCCGCTGGCCCCGCTGCTCGCCGAGCGCGGGGTGCGCGCGGTGGCGTACTCCGACTGGCTGCGGATCGAGGCGGCGGAGACCGCGCTGGGGGAGTCGCTCGGCCGCGGCGGCCGGGTCAAGCTGGCCGGGGCCGCCGAGATCCAGGCGGCGTGCTTCCCCGACTCGGCGTAGGCTTCCCCGGGCCTGGTCTTGGCCGGGTGCTCTTGGCCGGGTGGTCCTGGCTGGGTGGTCCTGGCTGGGTGGTCCTGGCTGGGTGTCAGTGCCCGGCGAGGGCCCGGCGCAGCCGGGTCGCCAGTTCGGCCCGCAGCGCTCGCGGTGCCGCGCTGATCGCCGGATCGGGCATCGAGAAGCCGTCCGCGGCGAACCGGGGCACCACGTGCACGTGCAGGTGGTCCAGCGTCTGATCGGGCGTGTCATTGTTCTGGAACACCGTTGAACCGGTCGCCCCGAACGCCACCGGCATGGCCGCGGTCAGCGTCGACACCACGTCGAACACGTCCGCGCGCAGCACCGGCCCGGCCTCGTGCAGGGCGGTCACGTGCGCCACGGGCAGCACGATGACCTGCCCGTGGTTGGCGGACCGCTGCTTGAGCGTGGGTATGACGAAGACGTCGCCGGTTCTGAGCACGACCAGATCCTGATCTACGTCCCCAACGCCGATCTCACAGAATGGGCACGACTCAGCCAAGCATCCAGCCTTCCGGTTCGCCAGCACGGTGTTTGCCAGCACGGTGTTGTCGGCACAACGACGGAAGAGCTTATCGGGCGGGCGGTGCCGCCCGGTCAGGCGGCTCGGCTGGGTGCGGCGGCAGTTACGATCCCGAGCGTTCCTCGGCGGCCTTGAGCAGGAGGTCGAGCTCGTCCACCAGGTACCCGGCCATGTCGTCGATGTCGGGCACCAGCTCCCGGCAGCCGACCAGGCCGAAGTGCAGCAGGCCCAGGTAGCCGACCACGGTGATGTTCAGCCCGAGCCCGTCGGTGACCACCGACACGGGATAGTGCGCGAGCAGCTTCGCCCCGCCGAGGTAGACGGGAATGTTCGGCCCGGGCACGTTGGAGACGACGATGTTGAACGGCGGCAGCCGGTGCAGCAGGCCCGTGGCGAACACCACCCGGGCGGCGCGCGCCGTCAGGGCCGGAGGTGCGAAGTCGCTGATCTGGTCCACCAGGCCCTGCGGGATCGCGGCCTGCTGCGCCTTGGCGGCCGTGGTGGCGGCGTGCGCGACGACCAGCCGCCCGGCGGGGTCGGCCAGGTGGGTGGGCAGCGTGGCCAGCATGGCCGACACCTTGTTCCCCATCGCGCCCTGGCTGGCCGGATCGCGCACCGACACCGGGATCATCGCCACCAGCGGGACGTCGGGCAGCGCGTCGTGCTCGATGAGCCAGCGCCGCAGCGCGCCCGCGCTCATCGCCATCACCACGTCGTTGACCGAGAAGCCGAAAGCGTTCTTCACCTTCTTGACGCTGTCCAGCTCGACGCTGCGGAAGGCCAGCCGCCGGTGCGGCGTGATCGGCTTGTTGAACGGCGTCACCGGCGCGCGCCCGGCCCTCGACGGGATCACCCCGCCGTCGCCGCGGCCGAGCCCGAGCAGCCCGCCCACCAGCGGGCTCAGCGCCGGGCCCACGGCGGGCAGCACGCGCACCAGCTCGTTGGCGATCCGCACCGTCTGCACCGGCCGCCAGGCCAGCCGCGAGGCGGCCAGCGCGGTCATCTTCGCCCAGGTCGGGGGCTGGTGCGGGGTGAACGGTTCGGCGGGCGCGACCTCGCGCCCCTCCGGGGTCAGGTCGAGCAGCAGGGTGAGCAGCTCCGCGCCGGACACGCCGTCGATGGCGGCGTGGTGGATCTTCGTATAGACCGCGATGCGCCGCTTGGCCAGCCCGGTGATCAGGTAGATCTCCCACAGCGGCCGGCTCTTGTCCAGCGGCCTGGCGTGCAGCCGGGCCACCTGCTCGGTGAGCTGGGCGTCCGACCCGGGCCGCGGCAGCGCCAGCTCCCTGATGTGGTACTCGATGTCGAAGTCGGCGTCGTCGATCCAGTAGGGCTGGTCGAGCCCGAACGGCAGGTGCATCAGCTTCTGCCGGAGCACCGGGGGGGCCGCGGGCAGCCGCCCGGCCACCAGTTCGGTCAGCCGTCCCAGCGTCAGCGGCTCGGTCAGGCCGCGGGCGTCGAGCACGGACACACCGCCGACGTGACCGGTGGAGTTCGCCGTCTCGAGCGCCAGGAAGGCCGCGTCCAGTCCGCTGAGCTGCTTCATATCCGGCAGATTACCGGCGAGTCAGGCTACCGGCGAGGGGGATAGAGCGGGCGAAGCAGCGGCGGTGGCCGGAACGGACGCCGCTCGCCGCCGGGGACCGCCAGCCGGTCGGCGATCAGCCACAGTGTGGCCGGATCGACCCCGAAGCCCAGGTGGCTGCACCGCACCTCGACGTTGATGTGCAGGCCCGATTCCGGCTCGATGCAGTTCTGCCAGCACACGATGCCGTCGTGCCTGGAGTACACGGCGGTGGACGGCACGCCGATCGGCCTGGCCACCGCCTCGCGGGTCGGGATCCGGTCGCTGGCCGCGTGCGCGCCCCGGCCGCGGGCGTAGACGGCGTCCGCCCGGGTGTGCCCCGGCTCGGCCAGCGCGAACGGGCTGCCCAGGGTGATCACCTGCCGGACCAGGCCGGGATGCTCGCGGGCCAGTTCCCTGGCGTAGATCCCGCCCAGGCTCCAGCCGATGACCGACACCGGCTTGCCGGTCCGCGCGGCGAGTGCGGTCAGCGCCGCGGGCAGCCTGTCGAGCACCTCGTCGGTGGGCCCGCGGTTGCGCCCCAGTTCCCACCCGTGCACGTCGTAGCCCAGCCGGCCCAGGAACAGCCGGAGTGGCGCGGTGCTCGAGTCCGAGGCCAGCAGGCCGGGCAGCACCAGCACGCCGTGCCCGTCGCCGCGCGGCGCGGCCGGCAGCCACAGCGCCGCCAGCGGCAGCGAAGCAAGGTCAGCCAGCCCCCGGGCCGGCTCGGTCAGATAGAGCCCAAGCCCCGGATACGGATCCGGCGTCGCCGGTCTCCGCAGGAGAAGCATCGAGCGCAAGAACATCCAGCCCACCTCCGCCGCATCGTCGCCGCGTGCAAGGCAAGATCTTGATCATAGGGAACCGAAAAGCATTCGGGTTCCCGAAATGTCACATTCCCCAAAGGATCGGCTCTATTCGGGTTCGCCCCAGGTCTGGGGCTATCCGTGCCCGGGTAGGGGGCCGGCCGCTGTGACGGAATTTGGTTCTGCACGGGCCCGGTCACACGTCAACGCCGAGCCAGCCCCGGTTCTGCGACGGAAAGAGTTGAACCTCGTCACGGCACCGGCAGCGGATGCCGTTCGGCGGTCATCGCCAGCAGCGCGATGGCGTCGGTCCACGCCAGCGGGGCCACCGAGGCCGGGTGCCCGTCGGTGTTCACCTGCTCGGGCAGCGAGCCGTACGCGGTGCGGTGGCCGGCCAGCCAGGCCAGCCAGTGCGCGGCCCCGGCCCGGTTCCCGCTGGCGGCGTCGTAGAGCGCGAAGAAGCCGGTCTCCGGCGTCCACGCCTCGCCGGGGTCGCCGCCCCAGACCGACCCGGGTTCGACGCCCCCGTTGGCGAGCGTGAGCTTTCTCACGCTGGTGGCCACCGCCCGCCGGACCGGGGGAGTGGCGGCCGCGAACGGCGGGCCGAGGAAGGTCACCGCCGCGTCGGCACCGCTGCCCGCGGCGGGGGTGCGCTGGTAGCCGGTGGCGCCGAAGCGGGCCGTGATGCCGCGCTGCAGCCTGGCCGCGGCCGCCGACCAGCGCGCGGCGTCGCCCGCCGCGCCGGGCGTGCCTGTCCCCAGAGCGCCGGCCCCCAGAACGCCGGCCAGCCGGGCCGCGGACCGCAGCCCGGCCAGCAGCGGCGCGGCGATCCCGATCGTCACCGAGGACACCGGGTCCTCCCAGTAGTCCATCGAGGCCGGCGGCAGCCCGTCGCGGCCCAGCAGCGACACGGTGGTGTCGGCGGCCCGCCGCACCGCGGGCCAGAGCGCGGCGAGCGCGGCCCGGTCGTCGTGTCCCGCCACCGTGTACCAGAACCACACCGCCCACGGGAACCAGCCGTCCGCGTCGAGCTCGGCCGGCCGCCCGTCCCGGACCGGCGCGTCCCCGGACAGCTGGTAGCGCGCGGCCCACACGCCCGACGGCGGCTGGACCCGCGCGATGAACCGCAGCACGGTCAGCGCGGCCTGGCCGTGCCCCGTGGCGGCGAGCGCGGCCGCCACCCAGCTCGAATCACGCGGCCAGGCGTACTTCCAGCCCGGATACCAGGCCGCGGCCACCGCGCCGTCCGGCCTGACCAGCAGCCGCAGATCCAGCAGGGCCCTGGCCGCGGTGGCCCGCTGCGCGGCGGTGGTCCCGGGAACGGTGCCGCTGGTCAGCCAGCGAGCCTGCGCGGCGTCCGTTGGGCGGGGCGCGGCCGGGCCGTCCTGGCCGGCGGGCAGCACTCGCACCCCACTCTTTCCGGCGGTGATGCCGCCGGAAAGCAGTGGCTGCACGTAGGCGCGGCCGGCCGAGGCGCTGCTGGCCAGCACGACCAGGGCCGCGGTGACCACGCCGGCCACCCGCAGGGCGGAGGGCACGGCGCCCCAGCTTACTGCCGGGGCGCCGCGCCCGGCCCGGCTACTGCCTGACGACCGGGTACCAGAGCAGCTCGGTGAACGTCTGCGCGCTGTGCGCGGGGCGCTGGCCGGTGTAGATGACGGTCATCCGCAGGAACTGCCGCTGGCCCGGGTGCCGGGGCATGGCAGACGCCTTCCACAGCACGACCAGGACGGCGCTGTTGGACCACTTGCCCCGGGCACAGTTCGGCGTGCAGCCGTTGAGCAGGAACCGGCCCGTCGCGGTGGCTTCCGTGGACGTCCAGGACGACCAGTGCAGCTTGGCGAAGTACGAGCTGCCGTCGCCGCAGGCGAGCAGGTAGGAGCCCGGCCGCACCTGGCCCTTGTTCGCACAGCTGACGATCACGGTCTGCCGCCGGTGGCTGTTCTTCCTGGCGGTTGTGCTCCTGCTGTGGGCAGCACTGCTGTGGGCAGCACCGTTGTGGGCAGCACTGTGCCCGGTGGCGGCGAGCGCTGCGGCCCCCGGCAACGCACCCCCGGCCAAGGCAATGGCCGCCGCCCCGGCGACGGCCATCGCGATGCGTGCGACTTTCATGAATCCCCCCGACTGTCACGTCGCCGGTGCTCCGGCGCTACCAGATGGATAGACGCAGCTCAGTGGGTTTTGGTTGGTCGAAGGCCCAGGGACGTGCCAGTCTGGGGCCATGGGTGAAACGATCAGCTACCAAAGCAACGGCGGGACCTCGGAGGGCTACCTCGCCGTTCCCGGCCACAGTGGCGACGCTCCCGGCGTCGTCCTGATCCAGGAGTGGTGGGGGCTCGTCGGCCACATCACGTCCGTGGCGGACCGTCTGGCCAGCGCGGGGTTCGTGGCGCTGGCCCCGGACCTCTACCACGGGCGCCAGGCGCGCGAGCCCGACGAGGCGCAGAAGATGCTGATGGGCCTGGCCATGGACCAGGCCGCCAAGGACATGGAGGGCGCCGCCTCCTACCTGGCCACCCGCCCGGAGACCGGCGGCGCGGTCGGCGCGGTCGGCTTCTGCATGGGTGGCAGCCTGGCGCTGTGGGCGGGCAGCCTGGCCCAGCTCATCACCGCGGTGGTGGCCTACTACCCGGCGATCCCGTGGGAGCGGATGCAGCCGTCCTGGCAGAACTACAGCGGCAAGGCGGCGCTCATCCACACCGACGAGGACGAGGGCGGCTCCGGCGCGGCCGGCATCCAGGAGGCCGTCCGGCTCATCACCGACGCGGGCGGGCAGGTCACCGTGCACGACTACGCCGGCACCCAGCACGCCTTCTTCAACGACGACAGGCCCGAGGTCTACAACGCGGCAGCGGCCACCCTGAGCTGGGATCGCACCCTCACGTTCCTGCACGACCGGCTGGGGCCCCGTTAATCTCCTGGTCACCTGCCGGCTATGGTCACCTGCCGGCTATAAGGTCGACGGATTCCAGCCGCCCGCTCGTCTTGATGTCCTACCGCACATCCTGGGGAGAATGAGAGCATGAGCAACGGCGGTGCCAGCGTGACTTCGGGGGAGGGCGCGCATGCGGTCGGCACGAACGATGTGCCGGAGCGGGGGGCAGTTCAGCCTGGAGGTGCGACTCCGCGGAACCCGCCGGCCGGGGCGGAACTGCCCGCGGACCGGTATCTCGACCGGGAGGAGAGCTGGCTCCGCTTCAACGAGCGGGTGCTTGAGCTGGCCGAGGATGACACCGTTCCGCTGCTCGAACGGGTCAGGTTCAGCGCGATCTTCGCGACCAACCAGGACGAGTTCTTCATGGTGCGGGTGGCCGGACTGGTGCGCAGGATGGCCGCCGGGCTGCCGGTGGAGGGCGTCGGCGGACGGCGGCCCACCATGGTGCTCGAGCGTGTGCTCGCGCTGTCCGGCGAGCTCACGCTGCGGCACGCGGCCTGCTATAGCGACATGATCCTGCCCGGGCTGGCCGCACAGGGCATCGAGATCCTGCGCTGGAAAGAGCTGTCCGCCGACGAGCAAGGCACCCTGCGTGAGCTGTTCCGCGAGCGCATCTACCCGGTGCTGACGCCGCTGGTGGTGGATCCGGCCCACCCGTTCCCCTACATCTCCGGCCTGACCCTCAGCCTGGCCGTCATGGTGGCCGACCCGGACACCGGGGAGACGATGTTCGCCCGGGTGAAGGTGCCGCCGCTGCTGCCCAGGTTCCTCACCGTCTCGGCGCACCGGTTCGTCCCGATCGAGGACGTGATCGCGGCCCACCTCGACGAGCTGTTCGTCGGCCTCGACATTCTGGAGCATCACGCGTTCCGGGTCACCAGGATCCGCGACCTCGAAGTGGACGAGGACATCACCGAGGACCTGCTGCAGGCCCTGGAGCGGGAACTGCAGCGGCACAGGTTCGAGCCGGCCGTCCGGCTCGAAGTGGAGGAGTCCGTCTCCAACGACGTACTCGAACGGCTGGTGACCGAGCTGCGCATCGACCGGCGCGCCGTCTACCGGGTGCCGGGGCCGCTCGACCTGTCCGGCCTGTCGGCCATCGCCGACCTCGATCTGCGCGACCTGAAGTACCGGACGTTCTTCCCGTCCGAGATGGCCGTGCCGCCCGACTCCGACATCTTCACCGTGCTGGCCGAGCGGGACCGGCTGGTCCATCATCCCTACGACTCGTTCACCACCAGCGTGGAGCGGCTGATCGTCGAGTCAGCCGCCGACCCCGGCGTGCTGGCCATGAAATTGACCCTGTACCGGACCAGCGGCGAGTCGCCCATCGTGGACGCCCTCATCGACGCCGCCGAGGCCGGCAAGCAGGTGGTCGTGGTGGTCGAGATCAAGGCCAGGTTCGACGAACGGGCCAACATCGCCTGGGCGCGCAAGCTGGAGGAGGCCGGCTGCCACGTGGTCTACGGCTTCGTCGGGCTGAAGACGCACGCCAAGGTGGCGCTGGTGGTGCGGGAAGAGCCGGACGGGTCGCTGCGCCGCTACTGCCACATCGGCACCGGCAACTACCACCCCACCACGGCGCGCCAGTACGAGGACTTCGGCCTGCTCACCGCCGACCCGAGGGTGACCGAGGACATCACCGACCTGTTCAATCACCTCACCGGGTACAGCCGGAAGAAGACCTACCGGCAGCTGCTGGTGGCGCCGCTGGCGCTGCGGGCGGGCCTGGTGGAGCGGATCGGCCGCCAGACCGAACTGGCCAGGGCCGGCCTGCCGTCGCTGATCCAGCTGAAGTGCAACGCGCTGACCGACGAGGCGGTGATCGACGCTCTCTACCGGGCGTCGCAGGCCGGCGTGCCCGTCGATCTGTGGATCCGGGGGATCTGCTCGCTGCGCCCCGGCGTGCCCGGGCTGTCGGAGACGATCAGGGTGCGCAGCGTGCTCGGCCGCTTCCTCGAGCACGCCCGCGTCTACTCCTTCGGCCCCGCCGATCAGGAGGACGAGGGATCACCCGAGGTGTGGCTGGGCAGCTCGGACCTGATGCACCGCAACCTGGACCGGCGGGTGGAGCTGCTGGTCCGGGTGGGGGACGCGGGACACGAGGCGACGCTGCGGAACCTGTTCGGCCTGGCCATGAACGAAGGCACCGCGTCCTGGTGGCTGGCCTCCGACGGCTCGTGGACCAGGCACCACCTGGATTCCTCCGGCGCGCCACTGCTCGACCTGCAGTCCCACCTGATCGAGATCCGGCACGGAGGGCGAGGCGGCACAGACGCCGACGGCCGCTCCGATGGCCAGCAGCCCGACCGGGTGCCCAGCGGCCGCAGACCGCGCTCCGCCAACGGGAGGATGGCCCCGGCGTGAGCGGCCAGGGACACCCCGACGCCGAGATTCTCGCCGCAGGAACGTTGCTGTACACCTACCGGTCCGGCCGCCTCGAGGTGGCGCTGATCCACCGGCCCAAGCACGACGACTGGACGTTCCCCAAGGGGAAGCTGGAGCCGGGGGAGCACGTGCTGACCGCGGCGGTCCGCGAGGTGACCGAGGAAACCGGCATCCGCCCGGTGCTCGGGCCGCCGCTCGCCACCGTGCGTTACCGGGTGGAAGACCGTCCTAAACGAGTGGATTACTGGGCGGCCCGGGTGGACTCTCCCCAGGCCGCCTTCGTGCCCAATGAGGAGGTGGACGCGCTGGAGTGGCTGGCCGTGCCCGAGGCCACCTCCCGCCTCACCTACCCGCACGACGTCAGGCTGCTGGAGCACCTCGGGGACGTGACCCGGGCCGGTCCGTCCGCGGCCAGCCCGCACCCGGCTAGCAGAGCCTGCATCCTCCTGCGGCACGCCCCGGCCGGGCGCAAGAGCGCCTGGACCGGCGATGACCTGCTCCGCCCGCTGGATGGGCGCGGTCTGGCGGACGCCGAGGCCCTGGTCGGCGTGCTGGCCTGCTACGCACCCCAGCACGTGATCAGCTCGGCGGCGGAGCGCTGTCTGGGCACGGTGCGCCCCTACGCGGAGTGGATCGGCGCGGCCATCTCGGTCGAGCCCGCGTTCACCGTGCGCGGGCACGGCGACCGGTCCGAGGCCGCGCGGGAGCGCATCTCCCGGCTGATCAGCGAGCCCGCCCCGATGGTGGTCTGCGCGCACCGGGAGAACCTGCCGGTGCTGCTGGCCGGGGCACTGGCCGCGCTCGGGGAGGAGGCGCCCGGCGGCCACGGGCCAGCCGGGGACTGGTCGCCACCCAAGTCCGGATTCTGGGTGCTGCACGTCACCGGCGGCACGCTCACCGCGCTGGAGCACCACGACCTGGAGAGCTAGCCAGGCGAAGGGGGGCAGAGTCAGCGGGTGAGGGTCGGCGGGGGCCCGAAGTCCAGCATCGCGGGCAGCGCCCCCTCGAAGGTGAGCAGCCAGCGCTTGAGCTCGATCCCGCAGCCGCCGCTGAACCCGCCCAGGCCGTCGGCGGCGACCACCCGGTGGCACGGGACGA
>Ga0070737_10006849_pt1 | contig 10292 bp, 15 predicted proteins | sample Coa_R1_10_FD_66438 | JGI IMG/M metagenome (GOLD analysis project Ga0070737, IMG submission 66438) | Surface soil microbial communities from Centralia Pennsylvania, which are recovering from an underground coalmine fire - Coalmine... | ecosystem: Environmental > Terrestrial > Soil > Unclassified...
GGATCTCGAGATCCGCGACGTGCTGGCCGACGTGCTCGCGGTGTTCGGCACCAATCCCGGCCTGCACTGGGAAGTGCTCGCCGCACGACTGGCCGCTCAGATCCCCGACCGGTGGGCCGACGCGACGGGCGACAGCGTGTCTGCCCAGGTGCGCGCGCTCGGTGTGCCCTCGGTCGACGTGAAAATGCTCGGCCGCACCCTCAAAGGCTGCCGCCGGGCCGACGTCGAGAAAGCCGGGAGGGGGTGAACCGACATGGCGAAGCAGATTGACCCGGCCATCCTGAGCGCCTTCTGGGGCAACCGGGACCAGGACGACGACAAGGAACCCAGCGAGAGGGACGGGAAGTAAGACCGCTACCCGGTCGCGCTGCCGCTACCCCCGGTGACCTGCACAAACACCGGAAGCCGCTACCAGCCGCTACCCGCTGCCCGTCCCTGACCAGGGAGGTAGCGGGTAGCGGCCAGAACCGTCTCAACCCCGAAAACCCCGGGAAACGACCGGTGGAGGGACTGACCGTGACCCTGTTCCTGATCATTGTGGCCGCCGTGATCCTCTGGCTGGGCAGCCTGTACTGCTGGCCGTTCGCGCCCTGCACCAAGTGCAGCGGGTCGGGCCGGAACGCCGGATCCAACCGGCAGCGGTTCGGCGACTGCGCCCGCTGCGGCGGTAGCGGGCGGCGGCAGCGGTTCGGCAGCCGTGCCGTTCACCGGTCGGTGCGCGGTGGCGTGGGCTACCGGCGCACCCGCGGCCGGAAGTGAGCTACTGCGGGCGGCCGATGCGCGCCTGGGTGGCTGCCCGCATCTCCAGGGCGTTGAAGGCCGCGACGATCTGCCCCGTGTCCGCCTGCGTGACGTTCACGCTGTAGTAGCGCGAGTTGTCGGCCCCCCCAGTCGAGGTGAGCTGGGCGAGCTGGTCCTGGTTGAAGATCGCCTCGGGTGCGCCGGTCTGGTTCGCGGCGAGCGTGAGGCCCGGCTGGAGCCATCCGCCGTTGTCGTACCAGCCGTGACTGACCTCGTGTGCCCACGCGCCGTCCGGGTCGCCGTACCGCTGGCCGATGTAGCCGAGACCCCACCGGATTTGAGTCGCCGGGTTGGTGAGCCAGTCCGATCCGGCCGCCGCCATCTTGGAGGCCGGGAGGGCCTGCGGGATGCCGTAGGCACCGCTGGTGGGGTTCCGTGCGTTCCACCGCCAGCCGCTCTCCCGGTTCCACAGTGAGTCCAGCGCTGGCCACTGACCCGACCACCCCAGCACCCCCAGCATCGCCTTAGCGATCGACTGAGCCGGTCCTGTGGCCGCCGTGAACCCGGCCAGCGACGACGGCAGCGCGGCCTGCTGGGCAGCCACACTCAGCGCGGACTTGAGCGCATCCGCAAGGGACGTGGCCACGGTGTCCGTGAAATTGCTCGCGGACGTGACGGCGAACTGTCCCAGGCCGGCCGGGCCACCGACGTAGGCGCCATTGGCGAATCCGGGAATCTGCCCGCGCAGGTGGTCCACCGCGCCCGCGGCGACGATGCTCGCCGGGACGATCAGCTCACCCTTGGACACGCGGGCCAGCACGTCATCGGCAGTGGGCGTGGTGCCCGCCCGGACGTAGGCGCCCGTGGCGTACCCGGCGATCGGGTTGGGCACGTGGAGGCTGCCCCGGCCGCCGAGCGTGCGGGCGTGAAGCTGGGTGATGGAATACTCGCCGGTCGCGTCCATCGCCAGCAGCATCGCCTTCTTCGCCGGGATCTTCTCTACCTGGGTGATCATCGCGGCGATCTGCTGCGTGGTCTGGCCGGTGCGAACCCCCATAGCGGTGATCTGGTCAGTTAGTTTCTGCTGGGCCGTCAGGGCTGGCTGCGACGTGGCGCCGAACTGGGCGACAGCCTTCCCGTAAGTGGTGGCTGCCCTCGTGACCCCGCTGTAGGCGGTTTCCGCCGAGCTGATATCCCCGAGCAGCTTGCTGGCGATCAGGTTGCCCTGCGCGTTCATCGAGGACGTGAGCAGGGCTTCCTGCGCTGTCGCCTGGTTGGTGACGGCCTTGACATCCTGAAGCGCGCCCTTGGTGTTCCCGAGCCACCTGGTCAGGCTCCGCATGGACGCGGGGCCGGTGTATCCGGCTTGCTGAGCCAGCCCGGTGAGCTGGTCCGTGGCTTCCTGGCTGCCGCGGGCGTACTGCACCAGCGGGGCGATCGAGTCCTTCACGCCGCGGGTGAACAGGTTGCTGGCCACCCCGGCCGTGCGCCAGGTGGCGTACAGGGCGCTCGTGCTGGTCACCTGCTGCGCGAACGCGCTGTTCAGCTTCAGCCCGGACGCCGACAGCGCATCGATGTGCCCGTGGGCGGCTTTCCAGTCGGCGTCCAGGCCAGCGAACGCCGACGCGTAGGAGTCGGCCGCGGTCTGCGCGCCGGTCATGTTCGCGGTCTGGGCCTGCCACGCCTGGTTGAGCTTCTGGATCGCCGCGTACTGGCCGGTGGCCTGGTCCCCGATCACCTGGAGATCGTTGCCGAGTACCCCGGTCGCGCGGCCCATCGCCGTGTAGGCACCCGCCGTGGCGGCGGCCTGCACCTTGAGCTGTGCCCACTGGCTAGGAGAGGCGTCGAGCATCTGCTTCGTGGTCACGCCCGCCAGGTTCAGGAGCCCCAGCGCCGCGGCCTGGCTACCGTAGGCCTTGCCCAGCTCGGCCATCCGGAAGTTGTACAGGCTGCTCTGGTCGATGAGCTGACCCCGGATGGCGAGCTGCTGGCGCTGCTGCTGGGACAGTGCGAGGTAGGCACCCGTCTCTTCCCTGACCCGGTTGGCGCCGAGCCCGGAGAATCCACCCTGCCGGTCCTCGGGTGCCGTGAAGTACTTCGGGGTGCTCGCGAGGGCCGTCTGGGTCTTGCTGATCGCGGTGTTCACGGCGGTCAGGTCAGCGAGGATCGTGGGCATCGCGGCCGTGATCGGCGCGTTACTGAGGGCGGTCTGCATCGAGGCGCCCCACTGCTGGGTCGCGGTCTTGGCGCTCAGCAGCTCGTAGGTGAGAACACCGATCCCGGCGGCGGCGATCCCGATCCAGCCCCACGGCAGCGCGGCGGCATCCTCGGCCGCGCCCCCGAAGTTGAGCAGGCCGTTGCTGACCTTCTCCTCAGCCCCACCGAGGAAGGTCAGCCGGCTGACCGCCGTGGCGGCCGACAGGCTGAGGCTGGACAGGCCGTTCGCCGCGGCGGGCATGAGCTTGGCGAACCCGGTCACGGCGAGACCGCCGTAGAAGAACGCGCCGTGCAGCGCCAGCCCGGTCTTGAGCACCGGTACCGCCATTGCGGACAGGTTCTCGGCCACGTGCGTGCCCGCGACCCCGACCTGAAGCAGATCCTCGGCGTACCCGGGAACCGCCTTCATGACGTTCCCGATGATGCCGCCGACGTTCCCGATCGAGGTCCCGAGCCCGGACAGGTCCCCGGCCGCCTTGGTCATGAAGCTGGAAAATCCGGAGCCCTGGGTAACCGCCACGGTGAACCGGGCGCCGAGCTGGTCCAGCACGGAACCGGCGCTGGTGGCCAAGGTGCTGAAGCCGCCGGTCTGGCGCCCGGCGATGGTCAGGTAGTCCCCGAAAAGCTGGTAGACCTCCGGCTTCACGGCGGCCTGGAGCTTGGCGAAGTGGTCCGTCAGCGGCGGGATTTCCTGCCCGGTCGCCTGCACCACCGTGCGCGCCTGAGACATGTGCGTGGCGATCGCGGTGGCGGCACTCATCCCGGCGATCCCGAACGCCGTCGCCGCCAGCGTGGCCGGCGCCCACAGGGCCGTTGTCTCGATGATCGCCTCAGACAGCAGGTGCAGCCCTGAGGCGTCCGACAGCCCTTCAGGCAGCTTGCCCTCAAACGCGCCACCGTACAGCGGCAGCTTGTAGTTACGGATCGACTTCAGGGCACCAAACCAGCCGCCGTAGCTGTGAGCCGCCTTCGCGGCGTCCGAGCCAGCTTTCGCGGTGCTGGCCCCCAGTGCGTTCGTCGCCGCCGTCACCCGGGCCACGCTCGCGGCGTCCACGTTGAACCTGACCGGGACCGACACGCCGCCCGACCACGCCGCAGCCGCGGCGGTCACCTTCGCGGCACTGGCCTGATCAGCCGCGAACCGTACCGGGATCGTGCTGTTGGGGAGCATCCCCATCGAGGCGCGGGCCTTCGCCAGACTCGCCTGATCCAAATCGAATGACAGCGGGACTTTCGCGTCCAAGCTGGACAGGGACGCCTTGAGCTGCGGCTTCGCCTCGTCCACGAACCGGTCAAAGTCCGGCGTGATCGCGACCCGGGCGCCCCCGACGAGAACAGACATTAGGCCTCCCACTCCAGACGCCCGTCAGGATGGATGATCACGCGGTCGTCCGGGTCATGATTGCCGCGCGGGAACCGGGCGCTGTCCGGCAGTGACCGCCAGGAGACCTCCAGCTTCCCGCCGCCCCGGATCGCGTCGACCCGGCGCTGCATAGCAGCCACCCTCTCCGGCCTTTCCCCTACCTGAAGCGCCAGATCCCGCATGTATTCGTAAAGCCCAGCCATTTCCTCACGGGCATCAGCGGGAAGAACAGCACCCGCAGTTTTCCTCACAGCCATCACGATGCCTTTCTGCGGTGGGATCGCCGGTCGTACGAGCCGACCGCGCGCAGCGTCCCCGGCTGGCCCGCCGCGGGCGGCTCGGCGGGCAGCTTCAGCTCGCGCAGCAGCGACAGCAGCGTGCGGCGGTGCGCCGCAACCTCGGCCAGAAGCCGGTTACTGACCTCGCCGTGAGCCCTGGTCATCACGGTCAGCGGGGCACCCGCTAGTTCCGCGTCCAGCCGGGCAATCAAGTCCAGCTCACGGCAGCTTTGGGCCAGCAATTCAGCCTCGTGCGGGCCTGCCAGGTCGTACTCAGCCACAATGTCGCGCCAGAACTTCCGGCCCGGCGCACCAAGGCCCTTCGGCGCCTGTTTAGCCGTCACTCGGCCCCCCTCCCGCCCTCCCGGGGGAAAAAGGGGGAAGGGCGCGCACTGCGCGGACCGCGCGGCGCTATCACGTGCCGGTCGCGTTTGCGCAGGTTCGGGGGGTTACCCCCCACGTCTCCGCAGGTCACAGTGTTGTGTACGACGGTGGACGGACGGTGCCCGCTGGTCCGTCCGTCCACCATCGCGGCCCTGCCGGACAGCGGGCCGTCTGTGGATGCCTGCATGATGCTCACCGCTCTACGTCGCCGTGAGCGTGATCGCGCCGGCGGTTCCGGCGGACACGTGGAGTGTGTCGGCGCCCATCAGCGCGATGCCGCCGAGCGCGAACAGCCGGTCCTGCATGAGGTCTAGGGATGTTCCGGCGTTGATCGTGAAACCGCTGTAGACGTTCTCCACTTCGCCGCTGAGGGCGCGGTGAACGGTCACGCTGATGGTGACCCCGGCGCCGCTGCCGTTCGTGGCCACCAGGTGACTCACGAGCACGGTTCCGCTGGTGACCACCGTGTCGCTGGTGGGGACCTGGCCCGTCCAGATCACGGGCGATCCGCCGCTGGTGACCTCTTCACCGATGTAACTGGGCATTACACGCCTTCCCCGCTGGCCATGGCTGCTTCGGCGTCGCTGGCGATCTGGTCGAAGTCGCCGCGCTGAAGATCGGGGGGGCGGGGGATGGTCCTGGCGATCCGGTCGCCGAACTTCTCGGTCGTGGTGTGCTCGTAGGAGGCGAGTTCTCCTAGGTCGGCGTTACGGTCGGGGGCGCCATCGGCGTAGGCGCCGACGACCTTTTCCCAGTGCTTGCCGTTCGGGCCGGTGCGCATCCGCCAGGCTTTTTCGCTGATGGCACGCGCCAGCGACGTGTCGCCGCGCAGCTCGGCCAGGCCGAGCTGTTTCAGTGCCTCGGCCGGGGTCTTGATGCCCTCCGCCAGTGACCGGGCGTCCCGGTCAGCCACGACGGCGGACGGGTCGGTGCTGCGCAGCCCGAACGCCCTGAAATAGGCATCCTGCCTGGCCTGCGCTTCCCGGGCGTCGGACGTGTCGCAGATCTCCCGCGCGGCGCGTTCGGCGGCACGCTGGACGCGGGCGCGGTGGGCGCGCTTCCCGCCCGCGGTCAGCCGGGGGTTGGCGGCGATCAGGTCGAGCTGGGCCTTGGTGGACTGCCGGATCCGGGCGATGGCTTCGCGTTCCTGCGCGGTCAGCACGACGCCGCCCGGGTGTTCACGTCGTCGGCGTCCACCAGCCACACGGCGCCGGACTTGCGGCCTCTCAGGCGGCCTTCCCGGAGTGCCCGGCGGACGGCCGGGGGTTCTACTCCGAGGCGTTTCGCGGCTTCGTTTACCATAATCCAATTGTCGGCACTGGGGCCGGTAATGGCGATTGCCGTTGCGTCGGCGTAACCGAGCACGGCGGCGCTGAGGGTTTTCAGTTCGCCGTACACGGGATCGGCGCGGTAGGCGATCCGGGCACGCCGCAAAAGCCCGGGATTGGTGATCAGTGCCAGTGCCCGGGCGCTGATAGTGACGTGACAGCAGTCCGCCACGTCAGGGAGTCCTATTCGCTGGCCGACTCACCGGCATCGGGGTGGCTGAGTGCTTTTTCCGCACGGGCGCATTCTTCGGCCGCGGGGGTGCCGACGATGCAGCCGAGGGGGTGTTCGCCGCACCCGCACTTCCGGACGAACTGCTGCAACGGGCTCAGGGCACGCCCGGCGGTGTCCATTTCCCGCTTCATTTCGCGGAGAACGTCATCGCTGTCAGGGGGACCGTAGTCGCCACCGTCAGCGGGCAGCCCCCCGGCGCGGAGCGATTCGGGCGGGACGTAGCTATTCATGAGCGGATTCCCTTTCCTGGGGATGGGCTGCGGCCTCAAGCGTGATGAGCGCACCCGACACCGCGGCAGCGTCCAGGCGCAACAAGTAGGCGATAGCCCGGATCGTCATCCTGGTCATCACGCCCGCGTCGGACGCATGGACGAGAGCTTGCGCGGCCTCGTAATCCCCCCGGTCAAGGGCGCACATGACGGCCGCCGCCGTACGGGCAGCCTCGGTCGGCGAGATCTGATCGCTCATGCCGTGTCCTCCGGTGGGTCGGTTCGGGTCTTCCGGGTGCGCCGCGGACGGAGTTCTGAGACCGTCCCGGGCTGCCGAGCTGCCTTAGGGCCGGTCACTTTGCGTGATCGCCCGGAGGGCTTGTTCTCCAATGAGCGCATAGGGAGCACAGGGGTTGCTGTCTCACTCCCCTGTGCTCCCATTGCTCCATTGGGCGCGCCCCGGTCGGCTGCTTACTCTGTGTAGCGTCGAACACCCACACCCACGGGCCCTGAAACCCGTCCCGGCGCTTAACCAGATCCAGCTTCCGCGAGGCGCGCTTGATCGAGTCTTTCGAGTGGCCGACCGACTTCGCGGCGTCCATCGTTTCCCGCGCCGCGACCTCACCCCCGGCGCTGATGATCCGGTCGTACAGCCACCAGGCGGCACCGTTCCATGTGTCCTGGTCGGCCTCGTCGCCGCGGCCGGTCAGGATGTCCGTCACTGATCGGTCGGTCTCGCCCGCTTCCACCAGGCGGCCGACGTGGGCGCCGCGGCCGTCCTCGGTATCCACGGTGACCGCCTGGAAAAGAAACTTCAGCGAAGGGATATCCAGCGGCCCCAGGTTGCTTTTCACCTGAGACATCACAACGGCGTTGTCCTCGTCGGCCTCGTCATCGCGTGCCATCCCAATAACAGCACGCGGCACAGCGGTAAACGCCTTGCTGGCCATTACCAGGTTCAGTGCGTCGGTAGTCATCGCCTTAGAGAAATGCGCCAGCCCAACCACACTGCTGTCAGTTTCCATTGCGAGAGCCGCGAGCGGTTCCAGTGCGGAACGTGCCTCACGGTCTTTATGCGTGTCCAGGCCAGCGGCTACGGAACTGATAAGCGGGTCCAGGAACAGGAGAGCCACGTCATGCTTGCGGATACCGTCGCGCAGCAGATCGATATGCAGGGGGAGGACCAGTTCGACTGTGCTGCCGCTGTCTTCAACTTCAATGCGGAATACCCGGTCAAGGTCAGCACCGGCTGCGATCAGCCGCGGGGCGATCGTCCGCTCGTAGTCGTCCTCCCGGGCTGCGTAAAAACACCCGCGCGGCACACCCTCGTACACGCCAGGCAGAGTGCCGGTCGTCACCCTCGCGGCCAGCCACGCACCCGCCATGGACTTGCCGGTACCCTCCCGGCCGGGCAGCAGCGTCAGCGCGCCGAGCGGGATCCGATGATGCCAAAGCCACTCGGTCGCCTTCACCTTGATCTGGCTGACCGGCGTGACGCGCAGCTCCGGCTTGGCTGGTGGCCGCTCGGCCTGCCCGGCTTCCTGGGCTGCCTTGCGCACCTCGTCCGGCGATGGAGTACGGCTCACTGGGCACCCCCGCGCAGGCCGGACGCCACGGTGCGGCGTGCTTCACGTTCCCCGCCGCGCAGGCCGGCCTGAAGCGCAGCATCCACCAGGGCCTCAGTGGCCGTCTCGGCGTCCACTTCCCCGGCGGCGATCAGCTCGCCAGTGCGGCAGGCTGCCCAAAACAGCCTGCCGTTCCGGTCGCCCGGCTGACCCTCCGCCACGGTGGCCACCAGTCCGCGCAGCCGGTCGCCTGACCGGCTGCCCTGGTGATGCTGGACAGCCCGGCGCGGGGCGGCCGGTGGGGGCGCGAGCATCCAGCACAGCCAGCCGGGCAGCGGCGCGGGGTCGCGGTCATCGAGCACCTCATACGGCTTGCCGTCCACCACCGACCCGGCGGCGAGAACGTAGCCGCCCGCGCCCCTCGTGTCGACCATCGGCCCGAGCTTGCCCGCGGTGTTGCGCAGCACCACCCCGGCCGGGGCAGTGAAGTAGAGGTGCCAGCCGCCGGACGGCGTAGCTACCCAGTAGGTCGACGGCCACGGCTGCCCGGCCCACTCGCACAAGCACGCCAGCACGTCGCGACCGTCGCGCACACCGGGCAGCCGCCAGTCATCCGCCAACTGCCCGTGCGTGTCCGCATCGAGCACGACCACACCGGCAAGCTCGCACGGGATGCCCACGTTGTACTGCGAGCCGGGCCAGCACCGGATGACCGTTTCCACGTCCGCGCAGGCCCGTTCTTGCCACCGGCTCACCACGGGTCGCTTGCCGCCCGGCTCGCACGGGAACACGGGCCAGCCGCGGCGCGCAGCCACGACCGCCGGATGGTCATCAGGTATCCTGGTGCCCGGTATAGTCGGGGCATTTCGGGAGCCGTCCGGTTGCTGCGGGCGGCTTCCTTCCATGTCAGACAGGGTTGCCACCCCCGGTCACGCGGGCCTGCTCCTGAAGCCACTTCACCGGCACGCGCCAGGTCGCGCCAGCTTTCACGGCCGGAATCTCGCCCGCTTCGATCGCCCGCCGTACGGTGCGCCCGTCATAGTGCAAGACGGTGGCTACCTCGGTGGTCGTGGCGAAGAGGCGGCCGTTGAGTCTGCACAGCACGTCGGTAGCGCTGCTCGCGGTAGTCACCGGCATCCCTTGTCCCTCCATGGAGTGACTGTCAGGATCACCGTGACATCGGATGTACCTACTTGTCAACCGCTGCACATCGTGTCATCCTGTAGCGGACATCAGACCAACCCGGAGGGTACGTGTGCGGATCGAGGAGATGATCGGGCTGCGCATCCGCGCACAGCGCGAACAACTGACACTTACGCAGGAGCGGCTAGGGGAACTTCTGGGCGAACGTCTCGGGCGTGCCTGGTCACGTCAGGCTGTCTCGGCCGCAGAAAAAGGCGAACGCGCTTTTACTGCCGCTGAATTGCTAGCTTTCACATTGGCTTTGCGGATGACCTTTGGTGCACTTATGGTCCCCCCGGCAGGTGTAGAGTACATAGAACTTCCTAACGGCGCTACAGTCTCTCGTGCCGATTTGATCGAGTCGATTCTCCCTGCCGCCGGTACCGAGCGTACTTTTATCCGGATGCAGGAAACTATTAATCGATTGGCAAAGACTCTAGGTCATGTTAAAGAGTTCAGCGACCTGAGTATCTCTGACGTGCAAATCTTGAACGAGGGACTTCTGATCGCTCAAGGCGTAGATGGCTTGCTTCAGCAAGGTTTGCCGCCTGAAAACGTGATCCTGGAAGGGGGCGGCCAATTATGACTACACGACGGCGTAGCCCCGGTGAGGGTGGCTGCTGGTCCTACCAGACGGCGAAGGGGGAGCGGTGGCGCGCGGCCGGCCCGGTCCTGCTTCCGGACGGCACGGCCAAAGAAGCGCGGAAGCGCGGATTCGCCACCAAGTCGGCTGGCCTGCGCTGGCTGCACGAACAGCAGGCAGCGGGGCATAAGGGCGAGTACATCGAGCCCA
>Ga0070737_10006851_pt1 | contig 10288 bp, 6 predicted proteins | sample Coa_R1_10_FD_66438 | JGI IMG/M metagenome (GOLD analysis project Ga0070737, IMG submission 66438) | Surface soil microbial communities from Centralia Pennsylvania, which are recovering from an underground coalmine fire - Coalmine... | ecosystem: Environmental > Terrestrial > Soil > Unclassified ...
CCCAAACTCTCCTCCACAAGGGGGAGGGAAAAGACCCCCAACCCTCCCCCCTTGTGGGGGAGGGAAAAGTCCACTAGCCCTAAGCGTTGGCCGCTGATCCAGTTCGTTTGGTCTCTCCCTCCGGTGGGCAAAAATGTTTACAGCATATGGATCATGGATCTCGACAGCGAGCAGTTCGCGGTTCGTGAGACGGCGACGGCGGAGTTGGCAAAGCATGGGGCGGCAGTGTTGCCCGCCCTGTGGAAGGCGCTCGCCGACAGACCGGCTCTGGAAACGCGGCACTGCCTGGAGCAATGGATTACAAAGCAAGATCATGAAGCCCAAACATATGAACATCATATAAAGACTATAAAGATAACTAAAATTTCAATTTACGCTGCTACAGATGGCGCTGACATTTCCGTTGAGACGGCCCTATCTTGGTTAGCCGAACTGCGATCCAAAGAGCGACCGTGCTGGATCTCTCTTGCCGGCTCCTTATCGGTCTGGCTACTATGGTAGGCAGATGCGACGGCGGTTGGCCCGCCGTTGTTGCCTACCTTCCCTTGCTCCTACCTGCCCCCGTCCAGGAGGCACCATGATTGGCTCGCGCATTTTTTTGGGGCTATTCCTCCTGCTCGTTGCCGCGACCTCTACGCTCGCGGACAAGCGTTCCCATGCAGAGCGTGGCAACGAAGAGGTCCATAAGGCAGGAGATCATTGGTCGTTCCAGCCAGTGCGGCAAGTACCGGTTCCCCCGGTGCACCAACGCGATTGGCCGCGCACGCCGATCGATGCTTTTCTGCTGGCACGTCTGGAAAAGACGGGACTGCAACCAGCCCCGGACGCCGATAAGCGCACTCTGCTGCGCCGCGTTTATCTCGATCTGATCGGATTGCCGCCCACTCCCCAGGAACAACAAGCATTCCTCAATGATCCTTCTCCCGATGCCTTCGCTCGCGTTGTCGATCAATTGCTGGCCCGGCCGGAATATGGCGAACGCTGGGCGCGGCACTGGCTTGATGTGGCCCGTTATGCCGAGAGTAACGGCTACGAGCGCGATGGCGCCAAACCCAACGCCTGGCGCTACCGTGATTACGTCATCGATTCGTTCAACCGCGATAAGCCTTTCGATCGGTTTGTCCGCGAACAGATTGCCGGCGATGAGCTTCCCGGCTCCAACGCTGAGACGCAGATCGCTACCACGTTTCTTCGTTTGGGTACCTGGGATGACGAGCCGGCTGATTTTCTTGTCGATCGCTACGACCAGCTCGATGATGTACTCGGCACCACGACAACGGCGTTCTTGGCCCTGACGATTCGCTGTGCCCGCTGCCACGATCACAAATTCGAGCCGTTCAGCCAGAAGGACTACTATCAGCTTCTGGCCGTGTTTGAGCCGCTCAAGCGGCCGGAGATCGTCGTGTCAGCGACGCATCGCAAGGAGCAGGAGCGGTTTGTCGGCAGCGAAGAAGAGCTGCGACGCTACTGGCATGGCATCGGCGTGCAAGCGTCGCTGTTGACGGGAGCGTTGCTGCCGGCGTTAAGTGGCCAACCGCGTTTCTGGGCGGCGTCGCAGTTGAGTCTGATGGCGAAGTTCCAGCCGTCGCAACCGCCGCAGGCGCACATCTGGTACGAAGACAGTCCGCAAGCGCCGGTGACGCACCTCTTCCGCCGTGGCGATCCCAAGCGGGCGACGGTTGCCGTGTCACCAGGTTTGCCGACTGCACTGGTCCGCCAACAGCCGGCACCGCCGACGCCGTTGGCGCATTCGACAGGCCGGCGTTTGTGGCTGGCTGACTGGATCACGCGGCCGGATAATCCGCTTACAGCCCGCGTCTTCGTCAATCGCGTCTGGATGCATCATTTCGGTAACGGGTTGGTAGCCACACCCAACGATTTCGGCGTCATGGGGGCGCGGCCGTCTCATCCCGAATTGCTCGATTGGTTGGCCGGCTGGTTCATGGCTCAAGGCTGGCGCCTCAAGCCGCTGCATCGATTGATCGTACTTTCCCATGCTTATCAGATTTCCTCTATCGCTGAAGCGGACGCTGACCGCAATGAACAGAAATGGGCGCTGTTCGGTCGTTGGCGGCAGCGACGGTTGGAGGCCGAGGTAGTGCGCGATTCGATATTGGCTGTCAGCGGCCAGCTCAATCCCCAGCGCGGCGGGCCGAGCGTTTTTCCCCCATTGCCGCGGGCCGTGCTAGAAGGACAATCGCGGCCCGGCGATGGCTGGGGACAATCGCCGCCGCATCAAGCAGCGCGGCGCAGCATCTACGTTTTCTGTAAGCGTTCGCTGGCCGTGCCGGAGCTGGAATTGCTGGATACCCCTGATACTACCTCCAGCTGTGAACAGCGGCCGCTCTCGATCACGGCGCCGCAGGCGCTGACGTTTCTCAATGGCGCTTTCGTGCAAGAGCAGGCGGCGCACTGGGCGGCCCGGCTGCGCCGCGAAGCAGGAGAAGAGCCAGCGGCGCAAGTGCGCCGTGCTTTCCTGTTGGCCCTGTGCCGGCCGCCGCGGCCCGATGAGCTGCGCCTGGCTCTCGACTTTCTGTCTCGACAAGAACGGCAAATCGAGTCCGACGCCCGTCGCCGCGGCCAACTGACCGGCGACGCTCGCCAGAAAGCCTTGGCCGCTTTCTGCATCGTGCTGCTGAATACGAATGAATTCTTCTACATGGGATGATTCAATCATGGAGAGACGTGATTTTCTATGGCGGGCGGGCGGCGGTTTCGGTGCGGTGGCCCTGACGGCCTTGCTCGCCGAAGACGGCTTCTTCGGGCGCTCCGCTCGCGCCGGCACGGCGGGGGGCGCTGCACCTTTGGCGCCGCGCTTGCCGCATCATCCGGCCTCCGCCAAGGCCGTCATCTGTCTGTTCATGTACGGCGGCGTCAGCCATCTGGAGACTTTTGATCCCAAGCCCGAATTGAATCGGCGCAGCGGTCAACCGTTGCCGAACCTCGATCGCGATCCGTTGTTCAAGGTGCGCCATCCCGGCACGTTGCTCGGCTCGCGGTGCAAATTCCACAAGCACGGGCAATCCGGCATCGAGGTTTCTGAGCTGTTTCCGCACCTGGCCCGGCGCGTCGATGACCTGTGCATTCTGCGCGGCATGCGTGCCGACAGCTTCGCCCACGGTTCCGGCCTGTTGCAGATGAACACCGGCTATCTGCGTCTGGGTTATCCCTCGCTCGGCTCGTGGATCAGCTACGGCCTGGGCACGCTCAACCAAAACCTGCCGGCCTTCGTGGTCATGCTCGATCCACGCGGCGGCCCTATTTCAGGTCCCCCCAACTGGAACCAGGGCTTTATGCCGGCTGCCTACCAGGGCACCCAGTTCCGCGTTCAGGGTGATCCCATCCTCAACCTGTCGCCGCCGGAGGGAATCAGCACCAAGCAACAACGCAATCAGCTCGATCTGCTGGCGGAGCTAAATCGACAGCACCAACAAGCGACGCCCGACAACAGCGAATTGACCGCCCGCATCGCCAGCTACGAATTGGCCTTCCGCATGCAGAGCCATGCCCCCGAAGCCGTCGATCTCTCTCAAGAAACCGAATCTACGCGGCGACTGTACGGCCTGGACAAGCCGCAGACGGCCCCGTTCGGGCGGCGTTGTCTGTTGGCGCGGCGGCTGATCGAACGCGGCGTACGCTTCGTGCAGATCTATTCCGGCGGCGGCCATCTCGATGAAACTTGGGACGCGTACACCGATGTTCTGAAGAACCATACCCTGCACTGCGGCGAGACCGATCAACCAATCGCAGCCCTATTGATCGACCTGAAGCAACGCGGCTTGCTCGATTCGACGTTGGTGATTTGGACAAGCGAATTCGGCCGTACGCCGACCGGCCAAGGCGGCAAGGGCCGCGATCACAGTCCGCGCGGCTTTTGTACCTGGCTGGCCGGCGGCGGCGTCAAAGGCGGACAAACCATCGGCGCCACCGATGAATTGGGCTACGCGGCTGTCGAAAATAAAGTCCACATTCACGATCTCCATGCTACAATTCTCCATCTACTGGGCATCGATCATGAGCGCTTGACATACTTCCATGGCGGGCGTGAGCATCGCCTGACGGATGTGTCCGGCCGGGTGGTAGAGGAAGTGTTGAGCTAAGGACGAGCGGCTATTTCCCTCTCCTTTGGGGGGAGTTTTTCCCAGTAGCCCTAAATGCGCGTAAGGGGGCCGCACGGAATCTGTACGTCCGAAAAACTTGCTGGCTTGGCCCGGCAAAAACACTCGCAGCGGAGGATTATTGCGGGCCAGCCATTTCGCCTCGATCAGGGGGTAATATCCTACTTCCGTCGTCCTGCCGTGACATCGACCTCGGTTTCATGCAGAAATTGCGCCGCCTGTTCCGGCGGCACCGGGTTGATGTAAAAGCCTGTGCCCCACTCGAAGCCGGCCACGCGCGTCAAGCGTGGAATAATCTCCATGTGCCAGTGATAATGGGGCAAAAGCTGCGTATCGAACGGCGATGTGTGAATGATGTAATTGTACGCTGGTTTATCGAGTGCTGCCTCGATTTTCAGCAAAATCGTTTTCAACACCGTGCCCAGTTCGTCGACCTCATTTTTCTGGATGTTCTCGTAATGGCTGTTGTGCGTTTTGGGCAGGATCCAGGTCTCGAACGGGAAGCGGGCGGCATAGGGGCAGAAGGCGACGAAATTGGGCGTGTCTAGCACGATGCGCTTCTCAGACTGTAATTCCTGATGGATCATGTCGCAATAAATGCAGCGGCCGCGATAATTGAAAAACTCCAGCGCCCCGGACATTTCTTCCCACACGTTGATGGGCACGATCGGCGTGACGATCAGCTGCGAATGCGAATGTTCTAGCGATGCCCCGGCAGCGGCGCCGACATTCTTGAACACCATGCCGTAGACCAGGCGTGGATCTTTCTTCAAATCGACGAGCCGATCGCGGTAGACCCACAGGATTTCGCGGATGTTCTCCTCCGCAAGATTAGACATGCTGACTTCATGAAATGGACATTCAATAATGACTTCATGGGCGCCGATGCCGTTCATCTTGTCGTAGATGCCTTCGCCGCGCTTGTTCAAATCGCCCTCGATTTGCAGGGCAGGGAATTTGTTGGGCACGACGCGAACACGCCAGCCTTTCTCATTAGAGCGAGTATGGCGCTCGCGGTAGGCGAGAATTTCATGTGGCGTCTTGTCTTCGTTGCCCTCGCAGAAAGGGCAAAAAGTGCCTTCGGGCAACGGCTCTTCTTTGGGCGCTACTGGACGCTTGGCACGTTCGGTGGCGATGATAACCCAGCGCCCGACGATGGGATCCTTGCGCAATTCCGGCATCGGCAATCCTCGCAATAACTCGGCGAAATCCAGCAGCGTTTGATCCATATCAACGCCTCAGAAGACTGGCGCAGAATTCTAGAGAACACAGAGAGTGAACACAGAAAAGAAGAAAAATAAAAATAGAGAGGACCTGCAAGTCCGGATCTCAATTATTATTCTTATTGTCGTTTTTGTTTTCCTCTCTGTGTTTTCCTCTCTGTGTTCTCTGGGACTCTGGGGCCAGTCTTCTTATACATTCCACATGATTTGCTCGAAGTCGCGCGATGGGCGGGTCAGCACGATGGCGCCTTCACGGGGAGCGCGGTCCTGGCTTTGGCCATCACGTAGCAGTTCAACGAAGAACTGCATATGCTCATCGACAGCTATACCCAAGGCATCAAACGGGATCGCCAATTCGGCGATCTGATCGATACCCACGGCTATTTCGACATTTGGCACCGGAACGCCGTTGCGGAACAACTCGGCCCGCTGCTCGGCCTTGCCGGGATTGGTCACCCGCACCTCGAAGCCGGCCGGCTCCACGAAGCCAACGCGCCACACATCGAAATCCGCCAGCGCACTCTTGGCGGAGCGCGCGCAGTCGATGCGGATTAACAAGAGCGACAGGTTGAAGCCGAAGTACAGCTCTTCGAGCGGTCCCCGCATGGCCATTACCATCGTACCGCGCTCGTTTTGGCAAGCGTAGCGGCCGGCGCTAACCCACTCGAAAAAAGTATATCGGCCATCGATTTTGACGTCGAGAAAGGCACGTGGCAGAGTGTAGTGGACGCGTTGGGCCTTGCGACTGATAGGCCGGCCCAACTCCGGCGGCGGCGTATCGCCGAGCAGAACGTAGACGTTCTGCAAATGTTTGCGGAATAGATAATCGAACAAGGCGTCCTGGGCGCTGGAATGATCGTCGCCGAACCACCAGAACCAATCGCTGCCTTCAGCGATGTAGATTTCTTCCCAGGCCCGCTGCACTGAGGCAGGGAGCGACGAGCCGCTATAGGGCACGCTGCCAACGTGCCGAGAGTCAGGCACGTCGGCTCGCTGCCGATGCAGCAGGTGCTCGCGTGTACGGTGCAGAGCGTCCCAGGCCGTGTTGTCCTCTTCGTGGCCGATCCAGATAGCGAAGTTGTGGCTGATCCAGCTGCCCGCGAACAGGCGCGGCAAGCTCTCGCGTGGCGGATAGCGCTCGAGATAATCACTAATCTTCATCGGCTTGATGCCCGGCGTCTGCGTACACGCTTTGTAAAAGGTACGGAGGAAATCGACACCACCGCCGGGATAATGCTCCCAGCAATTTTCGCCATCGAGAATGACGCTGACCAGCGCCGGCCTCTCGCCCTGCACCACCTGGCTGATACCGGATAAACAATTGAGGAAATTATCAGCGGCAGCGCCCGGATCGCTGCGTTGATAGTGAAAACCGATCAAGTCGCTTAAGGCATGATCGCGGAAAAGGATGCTCAACTCGGCCTGACCTTCGCGCACTTTGTACGCCTGATAGAGCTTTTCTGGATTGCGGACGTGGCCGCTGCCGTCACGACTGACGGCGCCGTGCGTCGAGGCACTGAGCACTTCTTCATCGGTGGCGATCCAGCGGATGCCGTGCTGGGCCAACAGCGGCAGCATCTCTTGACACACCGATCCCTCTGCCGGCCACATCCCCTTGGGTTTGCAGCCGAAAGTGCGCTCGTGTTCTTCGATGGCGCGGCGGACGTGGACGGCGGCATCTTCGGGATAGCCGCCGGTGTAGCGCGGCAGCCTCACTTCCGGCATGGCTTCGCGGGCCAACTTTTTATCCAAAAGCAGTGGCAAAATCGGGTGATAATACGGCGTTGTCGTCAGCTCGACCTGGCCGCGCTCGGCCAACTCCTTGTGCAGTGGAATGACACGCTGGAGGATCTCCAACTGTTTCTCCAAGAGCGTATCGCGTTCTTCCTCGGTGAAATGGCGGCCTTTGTCGCGGAGGGTGCGCAGGCAATCGTCCTGCTCGATGGCCAAAGGATGCACCCAGGTCAGATTGAACCACACTTGCAGATCGCGCAGATCGCGCGGCTGAAAGCGGCGCAGGGCATCGCGAGCGCTGTTGCGTCCCAAGGCGCGGCGCTGATACAGCTCAGCATAGCGCGGGAATGGCCGGATCATATGTTCCGGATTGGCCATGAAAAAATGATCGAGTAGAAACAGCGCATCGTCTTCGGAGAGACCGTCGGCAGGGATGCGCGATACGTCGAGAAAACGATCACTGGCCCCTTGCTCGGTGTAGGCGCGAAGCTGGAGCAGCAGACTGGGCACGAGATTAATGGTGCAGTGCATCTCCGGGTACTCCAAGAGATGCTGGGCCATGCCGTAGTAATCCTTGACGCCGTGCAGGCGCACCCACGGCATCGGATTTTCGCCGTTGACGTCATCGGGATAATACGGCTGATGCTGATGCCACAGGATTGTCAGTGCAATGTCCGCCATTGTCCGCTGTCTGCGATCCGCTGTCCGCTATCCGTCCTGGGCCGTATGGATAACGGTAGATGAATGTCCGTCCCCCCTCATGGTATAGCGCCGGGGGAGGAGCGGATAGCGGACGGCGGAGGCATCCATACATGTCTAGCAGTTTGCTCGATAAGCGCGAAGCGCGCATTCGCACGATGTTCGGCAACATTGCCCCTCGCTACGATCTGCTCAACCACCTGCTCAGCCTCAACATCGACCGCTACTGGCGTTGGCGCACGACGCGGCTGGCGCCGCCGTACGTCCCCGCTGCCGGCGTTGCGGCTCCGATTCTCGACGTTTGTACCGGCACCGGCGACCTGGCCCTGGCGTATGATCGTGCGGCCCAGCAGCGTGTGCCGATCATCGGCGCCGATTTTTGTCTGCCAATGCTGCTGCCGGCCTGCGCCAAGACCCGGCGCCGCCGTGCCACTGGCCGCATCCGTTATGTCGAAGCCGACACGCAACGCCTGCCCTTCCCCGACGATACCTTTCAACTGACAACGGTGGCCTTCGGTCTGCGTAACGTCACCGACACGGATCGCGGCCTGGCCGAGATGGTGCGTGTGACGCAGCCGGGCGGCCGCGTGGCCATCTTGGAATTTTCCCAGCCGCGTCATTGGCTGTTCGGCCGGCTATATCGCTTCTATTTCCGCTGCATTCTGCCGTGCATCGGCCAGACCATCTCACGCAGCCGCGACAACGCTTACAATTACCTGCCCGCCAGTGTCCTGGAGTTCCCCGAAGGCGAAGCACTGGCAGCTAAGCTGCGCCGCCACGGACTGACCGAGGTGCACTGGTATCCGCTGACGTTCGGGATAGCGACGCTGTATGTAGGCACGAAGCCGAGCGAATGAATTCCCCGGGAACTCATCCATGAATCCATGAGTTTTTTTTAATTTGCTTGTTGACACCAGCGCATCCGTTTCTTAAAATTGGACATTTAACATGGGTGGAAAAGGAATTGCTTTTACCCATCTGACAACGTTTTATCAGTACTCGCAACAATTATCTCGCCCTATATCGTCTCTACTTTTTGGACAATGACGCTCTTCCACGCGGCAAGTTGCGCCTCGTGAGATATTTCGCGGAGTTCACAGGTGGATTGTCATGGCAGGTAGATTGTCATGATTGCGACTCTGTTCACTACAGTGTTACCCTGGGCACTAACGATCCTGGGGTGCTGGCTCTTTTATCAACTGCTGCGACAGAATGGTCGTATTTTGTTGCGGCTGGAAGTGCTGGAAGAGCAGGTGGCCCAGTTGGGCGCTGCCGCCTTGGCTCGGTCTCCTCAGGGGCTGGAGCTTGGCTCGCTGGCCCCCGATTTTGAGTTGCCGGACCTGGACGGCAAGCCTGTGCCTTTGTCGCACTGGCGCGGCCGGCGCGTGCTACTCATCTTTTTCAATCCGCAATGTAGTTTTTGTGAGCAAATGGCAGCCGGTCTGGCTGCTTTGCAGGCCGACGGCAGCGACGGCCGGCCCATCCCACTGCTTATTACCACAGGCGACCCGCACGAGAATCGCCGCTTCCTGGAGCAGCACGGCATCCGTTGTCCCGTACTGGTGCAGAAGAAAGATGAGATCTTGTCCCAATATCGAGCAGGCGGTACGCCGATGGGCTATCTCATTGATGAAGACGGCGCCATTGCTACGCCACTGACCGTGGGAGCGGAAGCTCTCCTGGCTCTGGCGAACGTGCAACTCCCTGCGCCGCCGCAGACGGTGGCAGCGGAAAAAGCGGCTCCGGTAGCGAATGGCGCACCACGCAAAGGGAAAGCCAATCGGGGCCTGCACACCAGCCGACTCCGCCGCGACGGACTCAAGGCGGGGGAGGTTGCACCGTCCTTCCGCTTGCCGCGACTGGACGGCGGCGAGCTGGCCCTTGAGGAGTTCCGAGGACAGCGAGTCTTTCTGGTCTTTTCCGATCCTGAATGTGGTCCTTGTATGGAATTGGCCCCGACCCTGGAACAGTTTCACCGTGAAAACAACAGTGTCCAGGTATTGATGGTCTCGCGCCGAGACGTCGAGGCCAATCGTCGCAAAGTCGCCGAGTTGGGCCTGACTTTTCCTGTCGTGTTGCAACGCCATTGGGAGATTTCCATGCTCTACGGCATGTTCGCTACCCCCATCGCCTACCTGATCGATGAGCAAGGCATGCTGGCCACCGATGTTGTGGTAGGCGCCGAGCCGATTCGAGATTTGATGGCCAAATTATCCAACTCGCTCACCTTACAGGCAAGGGCATCCCGTGTAGGCACAACGGGTGGATAAGAAAGGTACTTCTTCTTATCTCTCTGCCTCACTTCTTGGAAAGGAGGAGTTATGTCTGAAGCATTCGACCGACTCGCGAAGCTGGCGGCGGGAGGCGTCTCGCGCCGTGCCGTCTTGAATTATTTAACGCCGTGTGCAACTTTCACTCGGTCACCAACGAGGCAAAGTCCAACGGCCGATGTCCGAGGCTGACGTTGATCCAAGCAGCGACCGTATGACTGAGGATCTTACGCATGATACGGCT
>Ga0070737_10006852_pt1 | contig 10288 bp, 10 predicted proteins | sample Coa_R1_10_FD_66438 | JGI IMG/M metagenome (GOLD analysis project Ga0070737, IMG submission 66438) | Surface soil microbial communities from Centralia Pennsylvania, which are recovering from an underground coalmine fire - Coalmine... | ecosystem: Environmental > Terrestrial > Soil > Unclassified...
ATGTCATCCAGACCGACGGCCAGGTCAAGGACCTTCCCCGGCCCGATGCGGCCTTCCGGCACACCGGGCAGAAGCTCGTCGATATAGGCCCGGGCCGGAGCCACGCCGCCAGTGAGGGTGACATTGCGCATGAACACCCCGAACGGCATAGGCACGTCGGCGTACCGGGGCGCGCCGGCCCGGCTGACCGTCACGGGCCCGCACGAGGGCACCGGCGGGGTCAGGCACCGGCTCACTCGCACATCACCGGCACCGTAAATCACAGCGGCGCGCATCGGGTTTCCCCCTGAGCTCTCGTCATCTGGCAGGCGGCCTGCGCGTAGTCCTCGTTATCTGGCATCCCGCCTGCACGGCAGGCACTATCCAGATAACCGCGCTATGCGCCTCGGAGGGAGAGCCTGTCGTTCCAGGCACTGACAGGACCCCCCAGGACCGCCGGGCGGACCATGCGGTGGAAGACATGGGCACCCGGAGCGAAATCCGCGACTTCCTCACCTCACGCCGGGCCAGGATCACCCCGGAGCAGGCGGGCCTGCCTGCCTACGGCGCCGGCCGCCGCGTCACCGGGCTCCGCCGCGAGGAGGCCGCGCTGCCGGCGCCGGTCACCGTGCCGTGGGGCTGGCGGGCGGCGCCGGGCCGGAGTCCGGGATGGGCACAGGATGGGCAGCAGCGCAGGCCTGCCTTGCCTGCCGGGCGGCGGGGGCGTGCGGACGCTCAGGCGGATGTTTGCGTTCAGCGCGAACACGGTGCGGGGGTCGTAGGCGCCTTTGAGGGCGACGGGCCTGCGGTACTTGTCCTCGCCGGGAAGCGCGCGCAGGCAGCCGGACGTGCTGTAGTCCAGGATGCCCCGCGGGTAGCCGGGGCCCAGGAGCCGCGGCACCGCTGCGCAGAACATGGGCCGGACCATGGCCGGCCACGTCGATGTCGGCGCGCTTCACCGGCCCGGTGTCGACGACCAGGCCGCCCGTCGCAGCCGGAGTACCCGGGCGTCCAAGCCGGCATCCCGGCTGACCCGCGTGTCCCGCGATTTCGTGACCTGACAGCCCGGGCGGTATCCGGGAAAGTGGCGCTGGATTGTGCCGCATACGTAGAGAGGTCCTCCGCGGAGGTGATGATGAGCATTGCGGTCAGGTACGACCTCGAGGCGGGCGAGAACCTGAGCTCACTGCTCGCGCAGCTCAACGACAAGGTCACCGCGTTCGCGCAGTACCGGGCCGGCCTGCGCGCGTCACAGCTCGACTGCACCCCGGGCCAGTGGCAGGGCACGGCACGGGATCAGTTCGAGAACGGCGGCGGCCAGTTCGGCGACGGCTACGCGAGCCAGCAACGGGCGCTTCAGGGCATGGCCGAGGAGGCACTGCGGATCAAGGGCCAGGTCGACCAGGCCAACCAGGAGTACCTCAGCGCCCGGCGGCAGACCGCGAACGTGTCCTGACATGAGCGACGCACAGGCGATCCCGGACAACCTGTTCTCCTACTCCGGCCAGACCACCGGGGCCAACACCGACCTGGCGCAGTGGGTCTCCGGCATGCTGACGTCCGCGGTCCGGCTATACCAGGAGACCGCGATCGACCTCGGCGGCGACATCGATGGCCTGACCGCGCCCGGCGGCGGCAGCATCGACGCCAGCGCCAAGAGCCTGCTCGGCCGGATCCGGGATGCCGACAAGCAGGTCCGGTCGGTCGGCCAGGCGTTCCTCGACGCGGGTGACAACGGCCTGGGCACGGTCCGCTACCCGGCCTGGATGCACAACCACGACCCCGGTGGCGACCTCACCCGGTACGCGATCGTCACGACCTCCGACGGCACGATCAGCGGGGACCTGTCCAGCCAGCAGGGAGCGCGTCTCGCCGGGTATTACCGCACGCACGGGCCGGACGCCTACGTATTCCAGCAGCTTGCACAGCATCAGAACGATCCCGCGTACACGGCGGCGTTTTTCAACGGGCTGACGCCGGTTCAGGTTAACGATCTCATCAGCACCTACGGGGACTGGCGCGGCGCATCGCCGCCGAGCGGTCAGGACGAAAGCGGGGTCCTGGCCACCGCCCTCGCCAGCGCGTACGCGAGCGGGGAACTCAGCTCAGCCGTAGAGAAGCAGATCGCGCAGTGGCTTGCCCTAATGCCCGCTGACCGGTTCCGTCCCTTGTTCTACGCGGCACTTGCCAAGAATCCTCAGGCGGCTCTGAACTTTATCAGCTCACTGACGCCGCAGCAGTTCGACAAGCTCGCGGCCGGGGCGTTCGGCGAACCGTGGCAGTCCGAATTCATGGAGGCATGCACGGCTGCCATCGACGCCTGCCCGGACGGCGCCTCGGCCTATCAAGTATTCTCGAAGATTACCAGCGCAGTCACGTCCGGTGACACATGGAATCCGTATGAGAACGACGGGCAGGCAATAGCTGACCTTGTTGCCGCGACAGCAGCGAAGATGCTGACATCTCCTCCCGCCGGGACGGGTCAGCAGCAACTCGAAGCCTGGACCGTGACAATCAGATCGACGGTATGGAAGTTGCTCAACCCGTGGATGAAATGGCTCAAGGCCACCGAGGCGAGCAATCAGCAGACCAATGCCACGGTGCAGAGCGTGGTTTCGAATATCGTAAATTCTGTTCTGGGCAATATCCCGGCACTGCCCGGGCTCGCGCCAGGCGCGTTCAGCTGGCTCATGGGCCAGGCCGGGACGGGCCTGACCAACGCCATTACGAGCGCCATCACCGAGCCCACAGAGGATTCTGCGCAATCGCAGGCAGCCCTGGCCGGCACCGTGACGCTGCTGTCCGAGCGGCTTGCCATAGCGAAGCTGCTCGCGGAGGGAACCATCTACCCCGGGTCCCCTGGGCATGAGGGCACCCAGCCCCTTGCCGCCACACCCGCGAATATCGACGCTATCGTCAATGCCTTCAACTCTCCGAACCCTGATACAGCGCCACAATATTCAATACGCGCCCAGGGAGGAGACCTGTCGACATACTTCTTCCTGAGCGGAATCAAATGACAAGTCCAGCTCGACTGATCATGAATGGCCGCCAGAATCAAGCCGGCCCGCCGCGGGCCGGTGTCCGCGGCCGCCGTGCCCGCCGGGAAGGGTTCCAGAGCCAGCCGAGCCCCGCCGCTCCCCGTGAGCCCGTCGTGTTCCGCGGACCCGCGGGGTCACCGCGGGCGGCGCGGAGGGGGCCCGGGTCGCCCGGGAGACGGATCACCGCATCCGGGCTCGCCTGGGCGGCGGGCAGGAGCCGCCTGCCAGGCCCGGGATCGGGCAGCCGGACCCCGGAGGTGACCGGCGGGCCCCATGCGGACGCCGGCGCGGGCGCGGTGAAGCCTGTGCGCCGGCCGAGGCGCCGCCGTCCGTTCGGGATGAAAACCTGGAATATTCCGAACGGGCGGTGGCGTCTCCCGGCATCCGGGCAGCTCAGGGCGCGGCCGGGACTGCCGCCAGCGGGCTTCGCGCGCGGCGCGGGCCCCCGCGCCGGACGGCCCGCGCCCCGGTCCCGGGAGGCTCGGCGTTTCCCTGGCCGCCCCGGAGGACGGCTGGGTAACGACGCCGCGGGGAGCGGCACCGGCCCATGACATCACGGGATACGGAAAACTCCCCTTCGGGATAGTTACTGTCAAGCTGACAATAACCTATGGTCGGGCCGTGGACGACGATGATTCATGGCGGCCGCCGGCGGTGCTGCTCACCGTGGACCTGGTGATCCTGACCTTACGGCGGGAGCGCCTGCATGTGCTGCTCGTGGACCGCGGGGTCGAGCCTTACCGGGGCACCGCCGCCTTGCCCGGCGGGTTCCTCCGCGATGCCGCGGAGGACATCACCGCGGCGGCGCGGCGGGAACTCGCCGAGGAAGCCGGGCTCGACGCGAGCGCGCTGCATCTAGAGCAATACGGCGTGTATGGTGATCCGGGCCGGGATCCACGCGGGCGCGTGGTGTCGGTGGCGTACCTGGCGATTTCCCCGGGGCTGCCCGAGCCCGTGGCGGGGACCGACGCGGCCGGCGCCCGCTGGGTGCCTGTCGAGGACATTGCTTCCCTGGCCGGCCCGCTGGCCTTCGACCATCAGCGCATCCTGGCCGACGGGGTGGAGCGCGCCAGGGCCAAGCTCGAACACTCCTCACTCGCCACCGCCTTCTGCGGCCCGGTTTTCACCCTCGCCGAGTTGCAGCAGGTTTACGAGGCGGTGTGGGGCATCCGCCTGGACCCGAGGAACTTCTACCGGAAGATCCAGGCAACCCGCGGCCTGGTCATCGAGACCGGGTCCGCACGCACGGCCAGGGCCGGACGGCCCGCACGGCTCTTCCGGCGGGGGCCCGCGACCGTTGTCTGCCCGCCCATGCTCCGTCCCCCCGCCCATCCGCCGCCACAGCCCGGCCAGGGACAGCCCGGCCAGCGAAGGAAGGAACCGGCATGACCGAGAACCCCAGCATCGTCATCCTGACCGCCCTCGACGTGGAGCACGAGGAGGTCCGCGCCGGGCTGAGCGGTGTCCGCACCCAGATGCACCCGGCCGGAACCCGCTTCTGCGTCGGGCACGCCGGCGCCGACGGCCCGCTCGTTGCCTTAGCTCTCACCGGCAAGGGCAACCTGCCCGCGGGAACGCTGACCGAGCGGGCGATCACGTACTTCTCCCCTGCCGCCGTGATCTTCGCGGGGATAGCCGGGGCGCGCCGCGGGGACATCAGGCTCGGCGACGTGGTCGTGGCAACCCATGTCTACGCCTACCACGGTGCTACGAGCGAGGACGAGGGCACCTGGGCCCGGCCGCGGGTCTGGGAGACCGCCCACAGCGTTGACCAGGCCGCCCGGCAGGTCGCCCGCGACCGCGCATGGACGCGCCGCCTGCCCGCGGGCTCGCCCGCGCCGCGGGTCCACTTCGGCCCGGTCGCGGCGGGCGAGCAGGTCCACTATTCGGTTAGATACCGCGAGCATTCCAGAGGGGTGAAGGAGATGCCCGCCCAGGCTGACGGGACAACCAGGCGCGCAGATCGCGATGCGGAGCTTGCCCAGCGGGCGGCGCGACGCATCGGGGAGTACCTGACGATGCATCCTGGCGCCGATCCGGTCACGATCCAGGGCGAACTCGCGGGTGAGGACGCCCTGGTCGTGCCGCGGGAGGCAGCGGTCCTGCTTGCCCAGGTCCTGGGCTACCTGGCGAACGGCGAGGGCGTCAACGTCATGCCCGACTCGGCCGAACTGACGACCCAGCAGGCAGCCGAGTTCCTCAACGTGTCCCGGCCCCACCTGATCAAGCTGCTGGAGGCCGGGCAGATCCCCTTCCGCCGGGTCGGCACGCACAGGCGGATCAGGTTCCGGGACCTGAGGCTGTACAAGAGCCAGGACGACCTGGAGCGCCGGCAGGCGGCCGACGAGCTCACCCGGCTAAGCCAGGAGCTGGGGCTTTACTGACCCATGAGCTTTACCGTGGTGTACGACGCCAGCGTCCCCTACCCGAACACACTGCGCGACCTGCTGCTCCGCATCGCGCAGTCCCCGGCCCATTCCACGCGGGCGGCGGCCCGCCCGCGACAGCATGTCCCAGGCCGGGCTGCCGCGGCCGCCTGCGCAGGCTCGGGTCACGTGAGCACGCGGCGGGTGAAGGTGGTGATTGCGGCCCAGCCGAGCAGCACGGTGATGGCCGCCAGGACGGGCAGGCTGGCGAGCGTGCTCATGTGCGGCAGGCTGGGGGTGAGCGCGGCGCGGAGCGCTTCGCTGAGGTAGACGAGGGGGTTGGCCAGCACGAGGATCTGGATCCAGCGGATGCTGTGCAGCGATGCCCAGGGGTAGTAGACGCAGCCGAGGAAGGTGAGCGGGACGATGGTGACCGCGAAGACGAGCGCGATCTTGCGGACTTCCACGACGGTGCCGAGCAGCAGGCCGAGGCACCCGGCGAGCAGGCTGCCGAGGGTGAGCGCGAGGATGAGGGCGGCCCAGGACGCGATGTGGATGCGGACCGGGGCCGCCGGGATCAGGTAGGCGAGCGGGAAGACAACCGCGGCGGCCAGCAGGCTCTGGACCGCGCTGCAGCAGACCTTGGCCAGCGCGGCGGCGGCGTAGGGAACCGGGGCCATGACGCGGTCCTCGATCTCGCGCGTGGCGCTGAACTCCATGGACAGCGGCAGCGCGACGGCGTTGAGGCCCTGGAAGTAGATCGCGGAGGCGATCAGGCCCGGAAGCGCGATGGTGGCCAGGCTCTGCCCGGCGACCTGCCCGAAGCGGCCGGCTCCGATGCGGGGATACAGGTAGGTGAAGACGAACACGAACATCAGCGGGTTGACGACCGTGCGCAGCAGGAAGCTCGCGGGCATGCGCGCCAGCACGCGCAGGTCCCGGGCGATCAGCGCGGCGAACGCGGCCGCGCCCAGCCGCCACCCGCCGGGCCGCAGGGCGATCTCAGTCACGGAGGTTCCTCCCGGTCAGGGAGATGAACACGCTTTCCAGCGTCGGCTCGGAGACGGTCAGGTCGCGCAGGCCGGCGCCGACGGCGGAGACCAGCTCCGGCAGCAGGCCGTCCACGGTGGCGGCGAGCACCTCGGCTGACTGGTCGCCGGGGATCACGCGCTCGATGCCAGGCAGAGCCGCCAGCCGTTCCAGCAGGGCCATGGATGGCTGGGTGGCCAGTCCCAGCCGCAGCCTGGCCTGGGTTCCCACACGCCGCTTGAGAGCGTGCGGCGTGTCGCAGATCAGGATCCGGCCGTGGTCGATGATCGCGACGCGGTCACAGACCCGCTCGGCCTCGTCCATGGAGTGCGTGGTCAGCACGATCGCCACCCGGTCGCGGTCGCGCAGTTCGCGGAGCCGGTCCCACAGCGCGAGCCGGCTCTGCGGGTCAAGCCATGCGGTCGGCTCGTCCAGGAACAGCACGCGCGGCTGGTGCACCAGTGCCCGCGCTAGCTGCACCCGCTGCGCCAGCCCCCCCGACAGCCGGTCGACCTGGTCGCCGCGGCGGCTGGCCAGGCCGAGCCAGTCCAGCAGCTCGCGGCTGCGACGCCATGCCTGGCCGCGCGACAGGCCGAAGTAGCGGCCGTGAAAATACAGGTTCTCCTGCACCGACAGCGAGCGATCCAGCGTATTTGCCTGGGTGACCATCCCCAGCCACCGCCGGGCGCGCGAGGGGTGCCTGGCGACATCGACGCCGGCGATCCTCACAGTGCCGGCGGTCGGCCGGGCGCGGGTGGCCGCCACTGAGACGGTCGTGGTCTTGCCCGCCCCGTTCGGCCCCAGCAGGCCGAAGATCTCCCCGGCACCGACCTGAAAGCTCACCCCGTCGACCGCGTTGCCGTTCGCGCCCCGGTACCGCTTGACCAGCCCGTCCACCGACAACGGGAGGCCGCCCACTACGGGCTGCGTCAGTCTGATCATAGAACTTATGATGACACGCTAAGTTCGATGATGCAACTGACATGCCTTACACTGAGATCGTGCTGAACCGTACCTATCCCGGCCAGGCCTGCTCCATCGCCCGGGCACTGGAGATCGTCGGCGAACGCTGGACGCTGCTGATCCTGCGGGACACTTACCGGGGGACCCGCCGCTTCGACGACCTGCACGCCAGCCTCGGGATCACCCGCGGGGTGCTCGCCGCCAGGCTGTCCAGGCTGGTCGAGGAGGGGCTGCTGGAGCGGCGGCCATACCAGGACAGCCCCGAACGGTTCGAGTATCATCCGACGGCCAAGGGCCGCGAGCTGTGGCCGGTGCTCATGCACCTGATGCTGTGGGGCGACCGCTACTACTCCGCCCCGGACGGGCCGCCGCAGACCGCCGAGCACGACGGCTGCGGCGGGCGGCTCACCGCCGAGCTCACCTGCGACCGGTGCGGCCGGCGGCTGGGACCGGGGGACGTCTTGCTGCGCCCCAGGCACAAGGCGGCGCGCGCACACGGCGAAGCGGAACCCTTCAGCGTCTGAGCTCCCCGGCCAGGCCCGACCCGCACACCCGGCCAGCAGCGGCTCGCAGGTCCCGGAAGGCGGCCTCCAGCAGGCTTCTAGGGCGCGAGGCCACGGCGACAGCGGAAGCTCGGCGAACAGCAGATCCCTGATCGCGGGTGACGGCGGCACTGGCCCGCATCAGCTCGCTGTCGCTGATCCGCTGCTGAGGCCGGCACGCCAGTCCTCCACCGGACCGTCCCGCCGTGCCAGCCGGACAATCGGACCGTCCCGCCGCGCCAGCCGGACAATGCCGACGGCCGCCAGGTCAGCCAGACGCCCCCTGCCGTCCGGGTCGAAGCCCAGCCTCCATGCCACGTCCCTCGCGAGTGCGACCTCATCAGCAGTCACTTGGCTGGCCCCTGCACAGGCGCGGCACCGGGGTCTCCCCGGGGCTCACACACCCGGGGTCTCCCCAGGGCTCACAGCGGTGCACGGGTCCGGATCCCGTTGGGGGCGCCATGCAGAACCGCGCGGGCTGGATGCACCGGCGGCGGGCCGCGCGGGGCGGGGCGGGGCGGCGGGCCGCGCGGCGCGGGGCGGGACGGCAGGACGGCCGCCGGGTGGTCCGGCTGACGACATCGATGGTGTCGCCGGCCAGCGTGATGCGGAAAGTGACCCGCTCGTGGTCGTGGTCGAAGCTGATCTCGAGGTGCAGCGCCCTCTCAAGGCGCAGCGTCCCGGACAGCCGCCGGATACCTTGCCGGGCATTTCGGCCTGGCCGCCCGGGGTGACCGGGAAGCGGCCGGGCAGCCTGGGGTTCAGCGCGCAGGCCAGTCCCTCGCCGAGGTCGGCGAGCCGGCCGATGAGGCAGGCGGGCGCGCCCGGCGCGCGCCCGGCACGGCGGGCGTTGATGTCCTTGATGAGTTTCAGAGCCGGGTTCCTCAACGAGCTCGAAGTTGGGTAGCAGCCGCCTGGCCCCTGGCCTCAAGCCGGTTCAAGGCCTCGGCCAAAGGCGCGCTCGGGACAGGTGTGCTCACCGAACTGGTCAGCGCGACCCACACCGCAAACCCACGGGCGTCTGCTCGGCCTCCCGGTGCCTGTTGTCCCATCCGGCCAGCAGCGGGCGAGGCTTGCGTCGGTGTCGTGCTCGATGCTGGTCATGGTGTGAGTCCTTCCGTGGTCGGTCAGTAGGCGGCCAGGATGCCGCGGCTCCTGGTGACCCGTTCGAGCACGCGGAAGGAGGTGATGCCGGCGGCCAGGTAGGCAGCGGCGGTGACGATGAGCCAGACCAGGCCGCCGGTTCCCCACAGGCCGGCGACGCCGCGGTGGCCGAGCATCGCCCCGTACAGGCTGATGATGGGGCTGGTAAGGGGGAACACCCGGCCGAGGCCGGCGAACCAGCCTGGCACGGTGAACGCCGGCAGCGCGGCGAAGGCGAAGATCATCACCAGCATGAGCACGCCCTCCTGCAGCAGCTGGATCCGCTTCCACAGCAGGGTCATCCCGGCGATGATCAGCGAGTAGCCGACGCCGGTGATCATCAGGAACGTTATCGGGACCAGCGCCGCGAAGGTCCAGTGGAAGCGCAGCGTGACGAACGCGCTGATGATGCCGTAGGTCATGCCCGTCAGGATGAACGTCTCGATGAGAGCGGCGACCACCCGGCCGGCGGCGGCGACCAGCCACGACGGCAGCGGTGACAGGTAGACCTGCTCGATCGTGCCGGTCTGGATCTCGGCCAGCAGCCGCCAGAACAGCTTGACCGACTGCATGTAGAAGAAGAAGAACGGCAAGAACGCGACGACGAGCATCGAGATGCGATAGCCGTTGAGCGTCCAGCTCAGGTGCCCGGCGGCGATCTGGTGGCCGGCCCCGAGCAGCGGGCCGAGCAGCAGGATCATGATGATGAAGAACGGCAGCTCCAGGAAGATCTGGAGCTTCTCGGACCAGGCGAACAGCAGCCCCTTGCGGATCTCGTTGCCGAGGGCGGTGAGGAAGCGGGCCGTCCCTGCCGCCCGTCCTGGCACCGGAGTCGTGAGCGCGGTCATCGCGGTGACAGCCCCCCTTCGCGCCGTGCCCGGCGCAGCGTGTGCAGGTAGGCAGCCCAGCCCAGGCCGCCGGTGACCGCGACGTGGACGATCAGCCACGGCAGGGTCCCGTCAGCCCAGGCGGCGCCCAGGCCGCGGCCGGACAGCGTGGCGTTCAGCACCTCGGTGCCGAGGGCGGTGGGCACGAAGCGGGCGAAGATCTCGATGCCGTGCGGGAACAAGGTGATCGGGATGAACATCCCGCCGAAGAACATGATGGCCATGTTGAACACGTGCACGACCGCGCCGACCGCGGCGATCCGCAGCACCAGTGCGGTCATCAGCAGCGCGTAGCCGAGCGCGTCGAGGATGCCCAGCGCCAGCGGGACCAGGGCATC
>Ga0070737_10006853_pt1 | contig 10288 bp, 7 predicted proteins | sample Coa_R1_10_FD_66438 | JGI IMG/M metagenome (GOLD analysis project Ga0070737, IMG submission 66438) | Surface soil microbial communities from Centralia Pennsylvania, which are recovering from an underground coalmine fire - Coalmine... | ecosystem: Environmental > Terrestrial > Soil > Unclassified ...
CGATCCTCATCGAGTGGGTCGCCGATGGGGCGTGTTTTGGGGGCGGCGCGCCGGGGATCACGAGAGCTGGTCATATGATACATCCTTTCCCGCAGTGGCAAGAAGGGGACGGCAGAAAACGCATTGGAGAGCACTTTAAGAATAACTGCTTATAGGATATATCGTCAGTGACGCGGATTGGGGAAGATCGGATGAGCGGAATACATAGCTTCATGCCGCATCAGATGGGTATTCGTTGGCTGTCAATCTCCTGTGAACCCCCTTCCGGCGAATAGTACTTCTGCGTGCAGGACGCTTCTTTGTCCGCTGATACTGTCTCGCATCAAGTGCGGTACGGGCGCTGGTAGGAGCGATTGGGCATGGTACGTGCTATCACTCTTGGGCGTGTCTTCCAGGCGGCGTTGTTCTTCACCTTTTTCAGGCGGCTCGCGTCCCCGGAAGAACGCCAGAACGTGAGCAAGCCGCAGGATAGCCTGGAAGAGAAATAGCCTGTCCGGGCTAGCAGAGAGGAGCATAGGCCACCTTGCGCAGGGCATATTGTGCCTTGCAGGGTGTATACTATATCCCGATACGCGCCAACCATGTGCTGCGGGAGGCGCCAGTGGCGCCATCCTGCAATGGAGCCAGTGGCCGCGCTTCGGGGCAATCGGGCTGCCAGACATGCGCAGCGAGAGGAGTTAAGCTATGCGACGCGCTCAGGAGAGCGAATCGTTCACGATGCAGGGAGCGGGGGCACATAGAAAGCGTGTGGTCACGATTGGCGGCGGAAGCGGCCCCTTCGGGTTACTCTCAAGCTTGAAGTTTCATCCGTACCATATCACAGCGATCGTCACGATGGCCGATAGCGGGGGCAGTTCGCGCCGCCTGATGGATGAGTTTGGCCAGTTGCCTTTCGGCGATCTGCGCCAGGCGCTTGTCGCCCTCTCGCACAAGGATGCGCTCTGGCGCAACGTCTTTACTTTTCGCTTTCGCAAGAACGGCAAGTCTCAGCCGGAGGCTGAAGCCGCCGCCCATGCGCAGGAGGTGGCAGAGCAGGCGGGTGTCAGCGGGCATAGCCTGGGCAACCTGATCATCTCAGCCCTGCAAGACATCAATGGAGGCGACCTGCTCAAAGCTATCGCCGCCGCACAAGAATTGCTTGGAACCAGCGGAACGGTGCTGCCTATTACCAAAGAGAAAACCGATCTCTGCGCTGTATATGAGGATGGTAGTCTCATTCGCGGTGAGACAGATATTGACACGCGCGGCCAGCGCAATCTTGGCCCCTTGCCAGCCATCTCGCGCGTCTACCTCGATCCCGTTCCGGCCCCCTGCCAGGAGGCGCTCGACGCCATCCACGAGGCGGATGTGATCATTATTGGCCCTGGCGATCTCTACACCAGCATTGTCCCTAATCTGCTGGTGAAGCAGGTAGCCGAAGCTGTGCGCACATCAACAGCGCAGAAAAATTACGTCTGCAACCTGATGACCAAGCATGGCGAGACCGATGGCTTTAGCGCCTCTCGCTTTGTCAAAGAGATTCATCACTATTTAGGTGGTCATGTGGATCGTGTCTTCCTCCATACCGGCGTCTTTCCCGACGATCTGGTCGAATACTATGCCGAGGCGCGACAATCCCCCGTCCGCCCCGATGTCGAGGAAATACGCCGTCTGGGCGTGGAGGTTATCGTTGAGAACTTTTTACCTGCCCATCACGATCACCTGATCCGCCACGACGCCGAGCGGCTGGTCCAGGCGATTTTCTCCTCGTCCGATTCTGTGAAATAGGCGCAGTCCCCCCATGATGTTCCATACGCCACCCCTGCCGCAGGATGGACAGGGTGCGCTTTCACATGACATCCTGGCTGTGCTGGGGATCGAGCCGTCATGGGTCATGCGCGCCGAGCCAATGGCCGGGGGCTACTCCGAGGCGCGGCTCTGGCGGCTGCGGCTGCGCTTCCCGCTCAATGCGGCGGGGCGAGGCGCAGGCTACGGGGCGCGGCGTGTAGTGAAGGTGATCAAGCCGCTGGCCGGTTGGCTTGGCGCTGCTACAAAAGATAAGCATATCCGCGAGGTGGCGCTGTGGCCGACAGGAATATTCGGCGATCTGCCAGCCTGCATTGCCACAGGCGTCGAACGTTGGGTGTTTACCCCCACCTCTGGCCCCGCTCCCTCCGCAGCGGAGGAGGAGAAATATGATCGCGTCGGTATCTTGTTCATGCGCGATATGCAGGCATATCTCATGCGCGATCCTTTGCGCACACCGCCTGGGAGCCTCTCGCCATTTCTTCTGATGCTGCTGGACAATCTTGCCCACCTACATGCGCGCTTCTGGGAAGACCCGCGCTTGCGCGAGGGAACGCCAGCAGGGGCGCTGCTCACACCTCCGCGCGCGGCGCTGTTGCTGCTCTCGCCGCAGGTGATCGCGGATCGGCTGGCGTTGGGTGACAGAAATCCCTATTTGCCGCTGGCGCAACGCGGCTGGGAGGCATTTTTCCGGCTGGCTCCCCCTGCTGAAGCCGAGATTTTGCAAGCAGTGCTTGCTGATCCGACGCCCTGGCTGGCTGCCATCGCCGCCCTGCCGCACACACTGATTCATGGTGACGTGTGGGGGCCAAACATCGGGCTTCTGGCCCCTACCCACGGAGCGCCACACACTGGAAAGCGCCTGCTGCTGCTCGATTGGGCGCTGACGGCGGCTGCCCCCGCGCCCTACGATCCGCTCTGGCTGTGTGGCGCATGGCATAGCCTCTCACCTGTACGTCTGCTGGCGGCCTACCGCGCCCGATTGATACGCCATCTGGCCGCGCGCGACATTGTTCTCAGCCAAAAGCAGTGGCGTGGGCTGGTCGACGCCGCTTATCTGCGCACGGCGCTCGTTTCTGGCGAGGCGTTTGGCCGTGCCGCCGAGGATGCGCCCGCTGGATCGTTGCGCAAGCAGGCTGTGGCGCGTCTCCACTGGTGGGCGCAGCGTGGCGCGCTGGCCGCCCGCCGCCTGCTCCCAGGCGTAATAAAGTGAATAACGCGCCGATCAGATATTCGCATCGAAACTTATCAGGTCGCCGTCTGGCTCGTAGTTTGCCAAGATTTTGACGGGCGCGACCTCGCCGCGCGCCATCCGAGCAAATAGCGCAGGCAGATCGCTCATCGGAATGCGCTCCTCGTAGAGACATTCCAGAGCGGGCGCGCCGCCCCTTACTTGCTCAAAATACCAGCGGGCGTGCTGCTGATAGTCCCAGCCGTCGCTTGAGCCGATAATCATCAATTCGCGCGCATGGAAGTCAGGCGAGAGCGTGAGCGGCTGGGTGTTGCCGTCGGCCAGCACACATATACGTCCGCCGACGCGCATCCGCGCCTGGAGCGCAGCGAATGCAGCGTCGCTGCTGCTGCACGCGAACCCAACGGGATACACAGCGTCGAGCGGCGCATCATCGGGCGCATAGGATGCGTGCGCGCCGAGTTCCATCGCCAGCGCGCGTCGCTCGGCGTGTGGCTCGATCACATCCACTGTCTGCGCGCCAGAAGCGCGAAGAACCCAGAGTGTCAGTAAGCCAATCGCGCCCGCGCCCGTAATCAGCGTTAGCTCCATAGGTTCAGGCGTCAGCTTGCGGGCGCCCTTCGCCACATCGCATGTCAGGATAGCCAACAGCGCCAACGCATCGGAGACACCAACCGGAACCTGCAACGCCTTGTGCGCGGGCACGATCCCTAACGTGCGATGCCCATAAAATGCGACAACGCGGTTGCCAACCGCCAGTTCCTTGACTCCAGAACCAATCGCCATTACCACCCCCACGCTCTCGTAGCCCGTCATTCGTGGGTAGCCGTGCGGTGTGGCGATACGCTCACCGCCTAGATACTGGGGTAGTTCAGCGCCAACACTCACTGCGCTCGCCGTCGTTCGTACGAGAATCTCGTCAGAGGTGAGCGGAGGTAGTGTTTCTTTGACCCATGCCAATTGGCCTGGAGCCAGCAACAGCATTGATTGCCGCTCCATAGTTATCTATACCCTTGCCTGCTTACCACTGTTCACGCTAGCCCAACCCTGCCACCACCATATTCCTGGGCGACTCTACGACGAAGCGCCACTCTACGCGGCGCTCTTCGTTGGGCGCCAGTTGTAGCTCCCAGGTCAGTTGCTCCAGTTTTGTGCGGTTGGTTGGCTGCGGGCGTATATCCAATACGCGGAGCTTGATGCGCTCATGGCGGGGAACGGGCAAGCGATCTTTGAGGATCACCCGCTGGGGCGAGGCCGTGCGGTTGGCGAGCGTCACGCGGTAGCCAAACGTCACGCGGCGCAGGTCGCCCTGCAATAGCGCGCCCTTATCGGTCTCGCGCTCGATCAACTCCCGTTTGAAGGTGATGTTATCGTCGGCGCCAAGATAGAGCTTCAGCGGGGCGTTCTCCGCCGTCTGTTCCATGTGTGTCTGCCCAACGTACTCATCGCCAGCCTCGGCGGCATGGAAGATATGCAACTCGCCAGCCAGCAAGACGCGCCCGGTGGTATTCGTGGTGGTAGCCCGCAGTTGCGCGCCCTGGGCGATCAACGGAGCCGCGATATATTCCAGCGTGCAGGGCAGATCGTTGTCGCCTGTCCCTACGGTATGCGGCGCGCCATCCGACGGCACGTCCACCCCGCCGGGCAGGCGAAACACCATCGCCACACCCGTTCGCTCGGCCTCAGCCGCCACCACGTCAATCTCTTCCGCCGCATCGGCCAGCGCACTGCCATTCGCCGACATGGCATATCCCTGGACGGCTCCACCAAAGGGCATGGCAGCAGGAGTCATTGCCCGCATGAGCGGCGCGCTACGCACTGCGCGCGCAGCCACCGGCTGGGGCAGTGGTGGCTGCTCCTCGATGTACCATGGATCGAGGTCGTCGGGCAGCGCCGTCGCTGTGGAGGGCTGTGCGTTGGAGAGCGAGAGCGCGACCGCCTGCCAGTCTTCTCCGGTGCGCTGGGTGATCAACGCCTGTTGTGTCAGCCGCACCCGACCGCCTGCCACATCCACCCGCGCGTCGTAACGAGGCCGCCACCAGGCGTTAGTGATCACATACGACAACTGGATGGAGACCTTCCCTGGTGTAGCAACCACCATGCGGATGCTTGCGGCGATGCGATCCGGCTGGCGAATGTTCAGCCCATTGAGTTCACGCTGGCGCGCCTCGCGTTCGCGGGCCAGCGTATCACGCTGCGTCTGCGTCTGGCGCTGCTCACTGGCGATGCGTTGCGCCTCGTTGCTCGTATAGGTGAAGAGCGCGCCTGCGTCTTCAGGCTTCGCCGAGCCACGCGCGATGCCACGCGCCAGGCTTTGCGCCGTTTGGTCGCCAAGCGTCGTCAGCCAGGCGCGCTGATCGCTCAGCAGCTTCACGCGCTCGTCGAGCAGGGCTATCTCGTTGTCGAGACGATCAATCTCGCTGTGCAGGCGATTGATCGTCGCTTCGGGGGCTTCGGCGTTGAACTGATTGCTCTGCTCTACGCTCAGGATGCGTGTTCCTGCGGGGCCGCGTCCCGTCGCACGTAGGGATGCGCTCAGCAGCGCCATCGGCAGACCGCCGATACGCAAGATGTGTTCGCCAGCGGTCTCTATCTCCGCCTCGCCACGCCGCACGATCAGCGCGCGGTCAGGATATACCGTCACCTCGGCAATCGGCGCCGTCAGGTCAATCTCCATATCAGGTCTCCTTCGGAATCGTGCTCTAGACTTTTCTCTATACTCAACAGCAGCGCAAAGCTCCTGTATTTGGCTGTTCCCCTGTAGTACGCGCGCCAGGCAAGAATAGTTCGAGATACTTATCCCCCTGGCAGAACGTCCAGTTGTAGCTATGCCCCCAATCGCCCTACGATCCCGGTGATCTGAGATGATCCCCTGGCGGACACAGTACGGGATGTGATACAATGATGTCGTTAAAGACATATCAAGATATATCGTATTGATGGAGGGCAGTGGCGCATGATGCAGGCGCACGGTGGCATGTTAGTGGGAACCGGAGCCAGGGGCTACGGGCGAGCGATGCGTGGAGACGGGCCGGGCGGCAAAGGCGGGAGCAACGAACCGCCGCGCAAGACGGACGCGCGCACGGTGAGGCGGGTGATCCAGGCGTTCGCCCCCTATAAAGCTCAGGTGGCGACCGTCCTGGCGGCGATTATGTTTGTGGGCGCACTGGGGGTGGTCAACCCCTACATGCTCAAATATTCGATCTCGATTGGCTTCGCCCAGCAGAACTTCAAGCTGCTGAGTATCTTCGTCGGGGTCATGGTCATCACGCCGATCATCAGCGGCCTGATCGGCGTCGGCCAGACGTATCTCAATGCGCAGGTGGGACAGAAGGTGATGCGCGACCTGCGCAACCGGCTCTATTCGCATCTCGAAGGCATGCCGCTGAAGTTCTTTACCGATACACGCACTGGCGAGATTCAGTCGCGCTTGCAAAACGACGTGGGTGGCGTGCAGAGCGTGCTTTCCAGCACGGCTACCTCGGTGGTCTCGAACATCACCACAGCCGTCTCGACGATGATCGGCATGCTCTTTCTTTCGTGGCAACTGACGCTGCTCTCGCTAGGTCTGCTGCCGCTCTTCCTGTTCCTGACCTATCGTGTGGGCAATGTGCGGCGCGAGGTCAGCAAGGACACCCAGGAATCACTGGCCGAGCTTTCGGCGACGATGGAAGAGACACTCTCGGTCAGTGGCGTGTTGCTTACGAAAGTCTTCGGACGCCGACGCCAGGAGATCAAGCGATTTGAGACCGAAAGCGACAAACTCGCCGGATTGCAACTGCGCCAGCAAATGGTGGGGCGCTGGTTCATGATGTTCATCTCCACGTTCTTCTCGGTGACGCCCGCGCTGGTCTATCTGCTCTATGGCTACCTGGCGTTTGGCTCAGGCCAACACCTTAGCACGGCGCAACTGGCCGATGTGGTGGGCACGCTGGTCGCTTTCACCACGCTGCAAAGCCGTCTGTTCTTCCCAATTGGCGCGCTGCTCAGCGTGCAGGTAGACATCCAGGGAGCGTTCGCGCTCTTCGATCGCATCTTCGAATATCTCGACCTGCCGCAGACCATTACCGATAAGCCGGGCGCAAAAGCGTTGGAGCCAACACAGCTACGCGGCGAGGTTACATTTGACAATGTGTCGTTTAGCTACCGCTCCGACCAGGAGCGTCCGACCCTCGATCACGTCAGTTTCGACGTGCGAACCGGTCAATTGGCGGCGCTGGTTGGCCCTAGCGGCGCGGGCAAGACGACGATGACCTATCTGATCCCCCGCCTCTATGATGTCAACGATGGCGCGGTACGCATTGACGGGCAGGATGTGCGCGACGTGACGCTGGAAAGCCTGGGGCGTTCCATCGGCGTGGTGACGCAGGAGACCTATCTCTTCCACACGAGCATCCGTGAGAACCTGCGCTACGCCAAGGAGGATGCTACCGACGCCGAACTGATCGCGGCGGCCAAAGCAGCGGCGATCCACGACCGCATCATGGAGTTGCCCGAAGGCTACGATACGGTGGTGGGCGAGCGTGGCTATAAGCTCTCCGGCGGGGAGAAGCAGCGCATCGCCATCGCGCGGGTGATTCTGAAAGACCCTCGCCTGTTGATTCTGGATGAGGCGACCAGCGCGCTTGATACCCACTCGGAGCGGCTGATTCAGGCGTCGTTGGAAGACCTGATGAAGAACCGTACGACGATAGCCATCGCCCACCGGCTCTCCACCATCCTCGCGGCAGATGTGATCCTGGTGGTGAACGAGGGCAAGATCGTCGAACGCGGGACGCATGCAGAATTGCTCGAACAGGGTGGCCTCTACGCGCGACTCTACAACGAGCAGTTCGCCAGCCTTGCCTCCGGCATGGATGAGACAGGCGCCAGCGAAGTTCCTGTCGCGGCGGAGGCGTCGCTGGCGGGGCAGAACGGACATATCTCGTCTGAAGGTCAGGTCGCGCTGGCCTGAGTGGAACTGATCTTGCGGGCGCATTGCCTTCCGCTCACTATCCCTGCTCTTTCCAATGTGAAAGGGTGGGGATTTTTGATCGTTCCGCTCAGCGGGATTGACAGCGGCTGTATACTGAACAAAAAGCCATCGCAAACAACGTTTCACGAGCAACTCAGGTCTTTGCATCGCTTTCAGGAGGAAAGAAAGGAGACATCGTATGCCTTCGTGGTGGCCATTCCGCAGGCGGTCACGCGCTACAACCGCTACAACCGCTACAACCGCTGACCGCCGGAAAAATGCGCTGCATGGGCGCGAATATGCCTTTGGTGTGCCGTATGCTCTGCCAACGGATATGAACGAGACCAACCGACTCGATTTCCAGCACTACGTTTTGCGTTCGGCGTTTAAGGGCAACTACGCTGCGCCCATCCAGAATCCGCGCGCTATCCTCGATGTGGGCACAGGCACCGGACGTTGGGCAATAGAGATGGCACAACTCTTCCCCGCCGCACAGGTGATCGGGGTGGATGTCCTCGAGCCGCAGCCCGACCAGCAAGCCGAGACAAACCCGGAGCTGGATCGACGTCCACCGAACTACCGCTTCCAGGCAGCCAATATCCTGGAAGGGCTACCATTTCCCGACGGGAACTTTGATTTCGTCCATCAGCGGCTGCTCTTTCTGGCCATCCCTGCCGATCGCTGGGAGTTCGTCTTCCACGAACTCTATCGCGTGACACGCCCCGGCGGCTGGGCGGAGGTGGTCGAGAGCGACCTGGCGTATGAGCCGGAAGGGCCAACCGCACGGCGCGTGCGCGAAATATCGCTTGCCGCCATGCTCAAACGTGGCCTTGATCCACGCAACAGCACACGCCTGGTTGAGCTTCTCAGAGAGGTCGGCTTTATCAACGTCCAAAAACACACGCTTCACCTGCCAACAGGCGCCTGGGGTGGAAGAATTGGCACGTTGGTGGGCGCCAACATTGATCAGGGTACGCAGGCGTTCAAGCCGCTTCTGCTGGCGCAGGGGATGACAGAGGACGACTTTACACAATTTACCGCAACGATGAGAGCGGAGCGTGAGCAACTGCACAGCACATGGCCGTTCTATATCGCCTATGGTCAGCGCCCCGCGTAGCCTTTCCCTGTTTACTGCTGGGTCAGCGAAGGGGCGACCTTTTCCCTGGCCCACCTCTCCCACCCCACACAGCGAGTTTATCCACCACTGTGCCTGTTGATAACCTCGTGGATAACTCGTTGATTTTGGTCATACGCGGTGGATAACATGGGATAACCGAACATCTGTTTCACCGACCGACGATCAACTCCGCAAAACAAGCCCTATCCCTTCGCATGTCTTATGCGCCGCCCTCGCCAGTTATCCACATATCCACAGGCGGTGGATAGCAACGCGCCGCCGCCCCCCTTGCGCATCCCATTTTGCCCAGGTACTCTGGTAGGTACAGCTTGTTTCGAGAAGCCTCACACAAGCGCCAGCGGTTTATACACGTTAGCCAGTACAGCGCCTTTCACTGGATCACCGTTTGGTGGTATACTGGTTGAATAGACGTTCTAGCTGGCACGGTTTTTGTGAGACGTACATCAATCGGGGGCCGGAAGGGATCAGACGCATGGCAATGTCAGCAGAGCGGTTGCTGCCGCAGAACGTTGAGGCTGAGGCGGGCGTCCTGGGGAGCTTGTTGATCGATCCCGAAGCAATGGCGCAGATCGCCGACTTCCTGCGCCCCGAAGACTTCTACCGCGAGGCTCACCGCGAGATTTTCAAGGCTGCGCTCGACCTCTATGAGGCCGGTTCCCCCGCCGACCTGATCACCCTCACCGACGAATTGCAACGTCGCAACCTGCTCGAAGAGATCGGCGGCGTCAGCTACGTGAGCTCGCTGGCCAATCAGGTGCCGACGAGCGCCAACGTGGATCACTACGCGCGCATCGTCGAGCGCACCGCCGTTCTGCGACGATTGATCCAGGCGGCGGGTCAGATTGCAGGCATCGCTTACAATGAGCCGGACGCCAGCGAGGCGCTGGATCAGGCGGAGAAGCTGATCTTCAACGTCAGCCAGCGATTCGCCCGCGCCGAGTTCGCCCACATCCGCGATACGCTGCGCGAATACCTCGACCAGCTTGGCCACCTGCACGAGCATCGCGGCGACATCGTGGGTGTGGCAACCGGCTTCTCCGACCTGGACAAGATGACCGGTGGCCTGCAAAAGTCCGACTTGATTATTCTTGCTGCGCGCCCTGCGGTGGGTAAATGTTTGACGGCACATACACTGATTGACGATCCCGAAACAGGCGAACGTCTGACCATTGAAGAGTGTGTGCGGCGACAGCAGAAAAGCGTATTCGGTATCTCGGCT
>Ga0070737_10006854_pt1 | contig 10287 bp, 8 predicted proteins | sample Coa_R1_10_FD_66438 | JGI IMG/M metagenome (GOLD analysis project Ga0070737, IMG submission 66438) | Surface soil microbial communities from Centralia Pennsylvania, which are recovering from an underground coalmine fire - Coalmine... | ecosystem: Environmental > Terrestrial > Soil > Unclassified ...
GCCACCAACCGGCCCGACGTGCTCGACCCGGCGCTGCTGCGCCCGGGCCGCTTTGACCGCCGCGTGGTAGTCGGCCTGCCCGATGTGCGCGGCCGCGAGGAAGTGCTGCGCGTCCACGTCAAGAAAGTGCCCATCTCCGAAGACGTGAACCTGAACGTGCTGGCTCGCGGAACCCCGGGATTCTCGGGCGCCGACCTGGCCAACCTGGTCAACGAAGCCGCCCTCAATGCCGCGCGCGCCAACCGCAAGCAGGTGACCATGTTCGACATGGAGCTTGCCAAGGACAAGGTGCTGATGGGCGCCGAGCGCAAGTCCATGCTGCTCACCGACGAAGAGAAGCGGGTGACAGCGTACCACGAAGCCGGTCACGCGCTGGTCTCGTTCATGCGCGAACACTCCGACCCCATCCATAAGGTCACCATCATCCCGCGCGGCATGGCGCTGGGCGTGACGGTCTACCTGCCCGACGACCGGCACAACTACACGCGCGAGTATCTCGAGACGCGCCTGGCGACAGCCTACGGCGGCCGCGTGGCCGAAGAGATTTTCCTCAACCAGATGTCGACCGGCGCAGGCAGCGACATCGAAAGCGCCACGGATCTGGCCCGCCGCATGGTCTGCGAGTACGGCATGAGCCGCCTCGGCCCGCTCACCTTCGGCAAGAAGGAGGAACAGATCTTCCTCGGCCGCGAGATCGCGCAGCACCGCGATTTCAGCGAGGAAACCGCCCGTCAGATCGACCTCGAAGTCCGGCGCCTGATCGACGAAGCCTATCAGTCGGCCTACAACATCCTGGATTCGAACAAGGACGCAATGCACCGCCTCGCCGCCGCGCTCCTGGAACGCGAGACTATCGACGCGGAAGAGGTGAAGCTGCTCATCGAGGGCAAGGAGCTGCCGCCGCTGCGCTCGGCGCTGGCCTCGCCCACAGACCAGGGCGGAACGCCGCAGCAGGTGCTCAAGCCCGAAGGCCGCAGCGGACCTCCGTTCCCCGAGGGATCGCCCTCGCCGGCGTAACCGCAGTTCACAGTTCGTAGTTCAAGGCCGGAAAGGAGCTGCTCCTTTCCGGCTTTTTCATCGGCGCTCTCGCCACGCCTCGAACCTTGAACTCGCGCCGTTATAATTCCCTCGCAGACGAAATCACCGCTCGCGTGTGCGCCTGAGAGTTGCGGCCGGCCAACGTTTGCTCCCATTTAAATTCCCAAAGGAGCACTCCGCATGTACGCCTTCGTGCGCCGTCTTTGCATTTTTGTCTTCCTGCCCGTTTTTGTCGCCGCCGCCCACGCCGCGCCCGTCCTGATGATCTCGATCGACGGGCTCAAGCCCGAGTACATCACGCAGGCCGATGCGCACGGCATGAAGATTCCCTTCCTGCGCATGCTCGTGGCTAACGGAACCTACGCCGACGGCGTGGTCGGCATCTTCCCGACCGTCACTTATCCGAGCCACACCACGCTCATCACCGGCGTGTGGCCGGCAGAACACGGCATCTACAACAATCTCGAATTCGATCCTTACCAGCGCTACTCCGGCGCATGGAACTGGTACGCTCCCGAGATCCGGGTGCCCACGCTGTGGACGGCCGTACATCAGGCCGGCATGCATGCCGCAAGCATCGGCTGGCCGGTAAGCGTGGGCGCAACGGATGTCGACTACCTCATCCCCGAGTATTGGCGCTCGGCCGACCCATCCGGCGGATCGGGAACGCTGAATCCCGCGGACCGGCTGCTGATAGCCGCCCTCGCTCGTCCCGATACGCTGATCCAGAGCCTCGAGCCCTCTGCCGGCCCCTACATGATGGGCAACGACACCAGCATCGGCGGCGACGAAATCAAAACCCGCTATGCGATCGAAATCCTGCGCCGCTACAAACCGGCGCTGCTCACGCTGCACCTCAGTTCTCTCGACGAGATGCAGCACGCGCACGGCCCCTTCAGTCCCGAGGCCTGCGCCGATCTCGAATCGCTCGACGGCATGGTCAGGCATCTCGCAGACGCGGCGCGCGCCGCCAGTCCGGATGCGGTGCTTGTCCTTGTCTCCGATCACGGCTTCATGCGCATCGCCAGCCAGGTGAATCTCTACATTCCGTTTATTCAGGCCGGCCTGATCGGCTTGTCGGCCGATGCATCCGTAAACCCGGCAAGCAGAAAAGTCACGGTGAACGCGTGGAAGGCCGAACCCTGGGGCGCAGGCGGCATGGCTGCCATCATGCTGCATGACACCGGCGACAAAGCAACGGAAGAAAAAGTCCGCGCGCTGCTGACGAAACTCGCCGCCGATCCCGGCAACGGCATCGCGCAGGTGCTTGACCGGGAGGAAATCGCCAAACGCGGCGCATTTCCCGGCGCGGCCTTCCTCGTCGTCTTCAGGAAGGGCTACTACTTCGGCGCAGCGACAAGCGGCGGCCTCATCACGCCCATCCCCGGGGCCCGCGGTTCGCATGGCTTTTCTCCCGAGTACCCGGAGATGCACTCATCGTTCTTCGCCATGGGCGCGGGAATCGCACGGCATCGCGACCTCGGCGTCATCGACATGCGTCAGATCGCGCCGACTGTTGCGCGGATTCTGAATGTACAACTGCCCACGGCGAAAGCTGCGCCGCTCAACGTGCAGCCGTAGAAGGCGCTCCGTTCGCGATCGAGCCATGGCGCTGATGCGCTGTCTCAACACGCGCAGGATCATCGCCGCCGCGCCGGAGCCGCCCCTGGCTGTGCAGGCTGACTTGTTGCGGGCAATCTGTGGATGTACTGAGACGCCATCCTCCGCGCGAGCAAACCGCGCGAAGGACGGAATGCGAAGCAATTATGGTCAGAATCACTTCGCCTGCGCCGGCTGCGTGCCTGCCGCAGGCGCGCTTTGCTGCTGCGGAGCAGCGGCGTGCTGCGCCGGCTCTGCCGGTTTTGCCGGAGCGCTCGCGGCAGGCGGCGTCGCCGGGCTTGCCGGCGCGGTTCCGCTGGGTGGCGCAGCAGGTGCTCCGGGCCTGGCCGGCTGTGCAGGCGCGCCTGGGGCGCCAGGATGAGCCGGCATGCTCATCGGCCGCTGCGGCATCTGCGGCATATCGGTCACGTCGACCAGCTCCACGTCAAAGATCAGGTCCGACTTCGGCGGGATCCCCGGATGGCCCGCGCGCGCCGGAATATCGCGCGTGCCATAGGCCAGCTGCCAGGGGATAAAGATGCGGCGCTTGCCGCCGATGCGCATTCCCGCCACGCCCTGATCGAAACCGGGAATCAACCGGCCGAATCCCTGCGGAAAAACAAGAGGCTGAGGCTCGCCTAGCTGCGGTTTGCCGTCGGGACCCATCACCGGCTTGCCGTCCTTCATCACCGGCGCGCGATGATCGTCGGAAGAGTCAAATTTCTCGCCGGTGGCCGCCAGATAGCCGGTGTAAAGCACGTGATAAACCTTGTTGGTCTCTGCAACCGGTCCGGCGCCGAGCTTGTAGTCTTCATAGCGCAGAGTAAACATCGGCCTGATGACGCCGTGCACAACGGGAATTCCTGGCGGCAGCTTGGTGAGACCGGCGGCCCGCGCAGTGGCCGCGGGCTTTGCGGCATGTGCGGCTGCCGCCGGCTGCGCGGCCGGTTTGGCCTGGGCGCCGGCAGCAATAGCACCGGAGACAACGAGCAGAACATAGGCAAAAAATTTCATGGCGCCGAAACACTCCTGCATGGATTCACTCGGGAGTGTATCAGGGCGGGGGCAGACAATCGCCATCGCAGGCATTGCACACCGACGAATGCGATGCATTGCCCGAACCGGTTGGCTTCTCCGTTGGATTTCTCCCGCTAAACGGCCGGCTCCGCAGCCAGCATCCCGGCAAGCAGCGCGGTGCGCGGAGCCAGGTGCTCAATGAGCACCGATTCGTGCCGCGCATGCGCTCCCTCGCCCACGGCGCCCATGCCGTCGAGCGTAGGCACGCCCAGCGCCGCCGTAAAGTTGCCATCGGAGGCGCCGCCCGTAGCCGCTTCTTCGAGCGCAATGCCCAGCTCCGCCGCGAGCGACCGAGCCCTGCGAAAAAGCGCAACCGTGCCGCGGCTGCGCTCCATCGGCGGCCGGTTGATGCCGCCGGCAACCGTTAGCGCGCAGCGCCGGTCAGCCGCTTTCAGACTGGCGAATCTGCGCGCGATGCGCGGCCCGTCGCCGCGGCGCGCGATGCGCACGTCGATCTCCGCGAAGGCTTCGGCGGGGACAACATTGCTCGCGCTGCCGCCGCCCGCTACGCCAACGCTCACCGTCAGCCCGCGATCGGGCTCCGTCCAGCCGCTCACCGTCTCGATGACGCGCGCCAGTTCGCGCAACGCGCTTGCACCCTTTTCAAAATCCACGCCCGCATGCGCCGCCACGCCGCGAATGTCGATGCGCCAGTTGCCTGTACCCTTGCGCGCCGTCTTGTACGCCAGTCCCTGGGCCGGCTCAAGGACAAAAACCGCATCGCACTCCCGCGCCAGCCGCTCGGTAACAGGCCGCGAAACCGGGCTGCCCACCTCTTCCTCGCTGTTGAGCAGCAGGACGATTTCGCGCTCCAGCAGATGAGCCTCGACCAGAATCTCCAGCGCAGTAAACGCCATCGCTACGCCGGCCTTCATGTCCAGCGCGCCCGGCCCCCACAGCCGGCCCTCGCCCATCCGGCACGGCATCGCGCGCAGCGTACCCAGAGGCCATACGGTGTCGAGATGCCCAAGCAGAAGAACGCGACCGGCGGTGTTGGTTCTCGGCTTCGGGCCGAAGCGCGCCTCAACGAGATTCCCGAACGATCTTTGCCGGTGTATTTTCAGCCTGCCCCCAAGCGATTCCGCCCGCGCCGCGGCCAATGCCATGCAGGCGTCAACAGCCTGCTTATTGCCGGAGGGTGACTCGGCAAGCACCAGCGAGCGGGTCAGCTCCAGGAGTTCCCGCTCTTTGCGCCGCGCTCCGGCCAGTAATGCCCGCATCGGCGCCGTAGCGCCTGTAACCGGAGTAATGGCCGACCCAGCCCCTTTTACCTTCATGGCTTCGCAATCCCTTTCCAGGGCAAGATTCACTGCGCGAGTACAACCGGTGTGATTTTAAGGCATTTAACCAGCAGCAAGCGCCGTTCCCGGAGCGGCATCCGCGCCCGGCGATTGCACATACTGTGGCAAATTTGCCACACCCGCGGGCTGGGGTTTTCATCTAATCTGTTGTGGAATTATCCTGTTCCACTGCTTACCGGGAGTACGCTTGGGTCGCACCGCGCAATACGAGCATACGATTGCCGCGCCGCTGGAGTTTACGGGCGTCGGACTTCATTCCGGCGCGCCGGTCACTATGCGCCTGCTGCCGGCTCCGGCAGGCTCGGGCATTGTCTTCCGCCGCACCGATCTGGACAACTTCGAAATTCCCGCCCTTGGCCGCAATGTGGCCAAGGTCAGCTATGCCACCAGCCTGATGCGCCAGGGCGTGCTCATCTCCACTACCGAGCATCTGCTCTCGGCCCTTATCGGCATGGGGGTAGACAACGTGATCGTCGAGATCGACAACCTGGAGCTTCCCATCCTGGACGGCAGCGCGTTGCCTTATGTGGAAGCCTTCGAGCGTTCCGGCATCCGCACTCAGCGCCGCCGCCGCGAGGTCATCCGCGTGCTCAAACCCGTGGAGGTACGTGAGGGCGGAAAGTTCATCGCGGTTTATCCCGGCTCCGGCTATAACATCTGCTATGCAATCGATTTTCCCGCGCCCATCGGCCGGCAGGATTTCTGCGTGGACCTGGCGAGCGAGACCTACGGCACAACCATTGCGCCAGCGCGCACCTTCGGCTACCGGGCCGACGAACAGAAGCTGCGCGACATGGGCCTGATCCGCGGCGCCGGCCCGGAGAACGCCATTATTCTGGACGCAAAGGGCCCGGTAAACGGCCCGCTCCGCTTTACCGACGAGTACGTGCGCCACAAGGTGCTCGACCTGATCGGCGATCTGGCTCTCGCCGGCCGCCGCATCGAAGGCCGCGTAGTGGCCGAGCGCGCAGGCCACGCCATGCATACAGCGCTGGTCTCGCGCCTGCTCAAGGACCGCTCCTCGTGGGAGCTGGTCCACGCAGCCGCTCCCGAATCGAGGGAGGAAGATCGTGAGGCCCCGTCCCTCGCCGGTCATGTCAACGCGCCGGCGCTGATGGGGCTGTAGCTGTTTGTTTGCGCTGTGCACAAGTTGTGAACCGGAGCTTCCGCCGCGGCGCAATTGCCTGCTCAACGCAACTCTGCTTCACAGCTCGCCTGCAGCCAAGCAAAATCGACCGGCGCCCGCCCGGGATGTTGTAATCGAGCCTGGGCCTTTAATCGCCTTATGGTATTGCCTTCATGACAGCAACAACTTTTACCCTTGTGGTGGGGGCCGTCTCCGCGCTCGCAGGATTTCTGGGCGCGCTCACCGGCCTGGGCGGCGGAGTGGTCGTCGTTCCCGCGCTCACGCTCGCGCTTGGCGTCGATATGCGATACGCCATCGGCGCTTCTCTGGTTTCGGTCATCGCCACCTCTTCCGGCGCGGCGGCGGCCTATGTTCGCGAAGGCTTCTCCAACATCCGCATTGGCATGTTTCTTGAGATCGCGACCACAATCGGCGCTGTCGCCGGCGCGTTTCTTGCCGGCCGCTTCGGCACGCACGCGCTGGCCATCATCTTCGGCGTGGTGCTCCTTCAGGCCGCATACCAGACGGTCTTTAAAGGCTCGCTCGAAACCGCGGCGCCCACCGAATCCGACGCACTGGGCCGGCGGCTGCGAATGGGAGGCGTCTACCCGCTCGAGGGCAAAATGCAGGAATACGGCGTGCGCAACGTACCCGCCGGCTTCGGCCTCATGTTCGGCGCAGGCGCGCTGTCGGGCCTGCTCGGCATCGGCTCCGGCGCCGTCAAGGTCATCGCCATGGACCGCGCTATGCACATTCCCTTCAAGGTTTCAACCACAACCAGCAACTTCATGATCGGCGTGACTGCGGCGGCCAGCGCCGGCGTTTACCTGAGCCGCGGCTACATCGATCCGCGCGTGGCCATGCCGGTCATGCTGGGCGTCCTCGCCGGCGCCTTCCTGGGATCGAAGGCCCTTGTGCACGCGCCCGTGCGCGTGCTGCGCATCGTCTTCGCCGTTGTTATCGTTGCGCTGGCCATCGAGATGATCGTCAACGGAATCGCGGGGAGGATCTAGATGGACGACCGGCGCCTCGAAATCATCATCGGAAATCTTCTGCGCACCGGCGTGCTCACGGCCGCTGTGCTCGTATTCGCCGGCGGAGTGGCTTACCTGGCCGCGCATCGCGGCGACCACATCGGCTTCCATACCTTCACGCCCGGCGATTCATCTCTTCGCACCGTGCAGGGAATCGCGGCCTCGGCGGCGCGCCTCAATAGCGAAGGCCTCATGCAGCTCGGCCTGCTGCTGCTCATCGCCACACCCGTGGCCCGCGTCATCATGGCCGTCTTCGGCTTTGCGCTTGAGCGCGACTGGCTGTACTTTGTCGTAAGCCTGATCGTGCTGGCCGTGCTGCTCGCCAGCCTGACCCGCGCCGCGTGAACCGCACGGCGATTTTCGTGTTAAGGTCCAGATGTGCGACCCTCTCATACGGCAACCGCCGCTTCCGCAACGCCGCAAAAGCGGCGGCGCATGCTTCCGGGACTGACCGTCAAGGACGGTCTCATCCGCCATCCTTTCGACCGGGAGTTCGGCACGCGGACCAGCGGACTGATCGCCGGCCGGCATCTGCAGGCGCGGCACCGGGAAGGGCGGGACGCCACTGCGTATTATGCCGTCGCTCCATCCGTTTTCCACGCGCTGCTGGCACGCTGGCGGAGGATCGGGCCTTCCGCACCGATTGAGTCCTGCACCTTTGTCGATCTCGGCGCGGGCATGGGCCGCGCGATGCTGCTGGCCGCCGAATATCCCTTCCGCAGCGTAATCGGCGTCGAGATGCACCCCACGCTGGCCCGCATTGCGCGCCGCAACATGGCGCTGTGGCGGTCGCAGGCCCGGGCGCGTGCGCCCATGCGCATGTACTGCCGCGATGCCGCCGGCTTTCCCTTGCCGCCGGGCCCGTGCCTGGTCTTTCTCTTCAATCCGTTCGGCGCGCCGGTGCTGCGCCGCGTGCTGCGCGCCTGGCGCAGGGACATGCGCAGACGCACTGCACAAGAGCCAATCGACGTGCTCTACGTCAACAACGAACAGGATCATGTACTCGCAGCAGAGCCGGGATTCGGGCGCCTGTTCTCCGGCCGCGTGCGCCGTTCGTCCGCTGACGCCGCCGCCGACCGCGCCATCCTCACCGGCCAGCCCGATGCCGAGTACGCCGCCCTGCCCTGGGAGGATTGCTCCATCTATCGCTGGCCGAGGAACCGGAGCGTGTAACTGCTATCTTGGTCTGAACCGGAGCACATGCGTGAAGGAAGCTCAACTGATTCTCGGCGTCGGCGAATTACTGTGGGATATTCTGCCCGCAGGCTCGCATCCGGGCGGAGTTCCCGTCAACGACTCGTTGTCGCCGGCGCAACTGCAAACTGGAAACCCTCCCATCGAGCCGGTCTCCCGGGCCGGGACGCTGCAGCCGTCCCGCGTTGCATTGCTCGGCGGCGCGCCGGCCAACTTCAGCGTGATGGCCGGCCGCCTCGGCAACCATGCCGTCATTCTCAGCCGCATCGGCCGCGACCAACTGGGCCGCATGGCAATGGATCAACTCGATCCCATGCCTGTCGATACCAGCTTCCTCGAAGTGGACCCGGCGCACGGAACCGGCTGCGTTACGGTCGAGTTCGTCGACAACGAGCCGCACTACACCATCCATGAGCCGGCCGCCTGGGATTTTCTGGAACTTACGGACGAATGGGTGCAACTGGCTGAACGAGCCGACGCAATCTGCTTCGGGTCGCTGGCGCAGCGCTCAGTCGCCTCGCGCCAGACCATACAGAACCTGGCCGCAGAGACCCGAGCAGCCTGCGTGCGGGTCTTCGACGTAAATCTGCGCCCGCCATTCGTCTCGGCCGAAATCCTTCAGGAGTCGCTCGAGCTGGCGACGGTGGTCAAGATGAATCATCACGAGCTGCCGCGGGTGCTGGAGCTGCTCGGCCTGCCTGCCGAGGAGGCAAACGAGAGCGAGAATCAGCGCCGAGGCGCCGCTCGCCTGCTCGCCGAGTTCCCTTCGCTCCGGATGGTCGCAGTTACAAGGGGCGGCCGCGGCAGCCTGCTGGCAACACGGCAGGAGTGGAACGATCATCCCGGATTCCCGGTGAAAGCAGCCGACGGCATCGGCGCAGGCGACGCATTCACCGCCGCAATGACGCATTACATGCTGCGCGGCGCGCCGCTGGCTGCGTTGAACGAGGCAGGCAACCGCTGGGGCGGCTGGATCGCCTCGCAAACCGGTGCAATGCCGGTACTGCCGGACTCGGTGCGCGAAGCGATCACCGCAGCAATCGAAAATTGAATTTTCCGGGCGGCAGGAGGATTGCCAGCACCCGCGGCTGCGACGTAATATGAGCGCGACCATGAAACAACCTTTTGCGATAACCGCATGCGTCTGCGCATTGGCCTGCCTGCCCTTCCTCGCCGCCCAAACACCGGCGCCGGCCGGGCAGCCCACGCTCACCGTGAAACCGGACAGTCCCATCGCCAAAGTCAGCCCGACTTTCTACGGCCTGATGACCGAGGAGATCAACTACTCCTACGATGGCGGCCTCTATGGCGAGCTGGTGCGCGATCGCGCCATCGGCCGCGGCTTCGGCGCGCTCATGCACTGGCCCATCGTGGAGCGCGGCGACGCTAAGGCAGATGTTTCCATCGACGAATCCACCGGCCCCAGCGCTGCACTGCCCCGCAGTTTAAAGCTGAACGTAACCGCAGCAAGCGCCGGCTCTCCGGCCGGCGTTGAGAACGACGGCTACTGGGGCATTCCCGTGCGCCCGCAAACTACCTACCACGGCTCGTTCTACGCGAAATCCGACTTGCCCGGCCTGCCAGTGACCGTAAGCCTCGTCAACGATGCAACCGGCGCAGTCGCCGCAACGGCGACCGTCACCGGTGTCGGCTCCGGCTGGAAGCAGTACGCGTTCACGCTGCGCACCGGCGCTGTTCCCGTCAGCACTGCGAATCACCTCGTTCTCACCATCGACCGCCCGGCCACTCTCTGGCTCGACCTCGTCTCTCTGTTCCCGCCTACGTATCACAATCGCCCCGGCGGCAACCGCGCGGACATTATGGAAAAGCTCGCCGCCATGCACCCCAAGTTCCTGCGCTTTCCCGGCGGCAATTATCTTGAGGGTAACCGCATCGCCGATCGCTTCGACTGGAAAAA
>Ga0070737_10006855_pt1 | contig 10285 bp, 5 predicted proteins | sample Coa_R1_10_FD_66438 | JGI IMG/M metagenome (GOLD analysis project Ga0070737, IMG submission 66438) | Surface soil microbial communities from Centralia Pennsylvania, which are recovering from an underground coalmine fire - Coalmine... | ecosystem: Environmental > Terrestrial > Soil > Unclassified ...
TTGCCGTCCAGTACGCGGCAACCAGCGATCACGATGTTTTTGCCTGCCTTGAAGGTCTGTTGAACCTCCGCGTGACCTTCGATTACTTCCTGGAAGGTCGGCTCCAGCATGCCCGTCAACGCGGCCTGAATGTCATCGGTCAGTTTATAGATGATATTGTAATAGCGAATATCCACGCCTTCCTTCTGGGCCATGCGTTGAGCCGCGCCATCGGCCTTGACGTTAAAGCCAATGATGATTGCGCCGGAGGCAGCAGCCAGGTGAACATCGGTCTCGCTGATGTTGCCCACGCCCTCGTGGATCAGGCGAACTTTGATATTCTCTTCGCTGATTTTGCTCAGGGCGTTCTTGATGGCCTCTGCGGACCCCTGCACGTCGCATTTCAGGATGATGTTCAGTTCCTTGACTTTGCCTTCCTGCATCTGCATGTAAAGCGTGTCGAGGCTGACCTGACCAAGCGGCATGCTTTCGTTTTTGCGCTGTTCGGCAACCCTGGCGGCAATCTGCCTGGCGGTGCGCTCATCCGGCACGACCTCCAGGCGGTCGCCAGCCTGCGGTACTTCGGGCAGGCCCAGAATGCTGACGGGCGTGCTCGGCGGAGCCTTCATGACACGTTTGCCGCGATCATTGATCATCGCGCGCACCTTGCCGGCCATCGAGCCGACGACAATGGTATCACCCATTTTCAAGGTGCCCTGCTGAATCAGGACGGTCGCGGTCGGGCCGCTGCTCTTCTCCAATCTGGCCTCGATGATGACGCCGGTCGCCGGACGGTTCGGATTCGCCTTGATATCTTGCAGTTCAGCCACCAGCAGGATCATTTCCAGCAATTCGTCGATGCCTGTACCGCGTCGAGCCGAGACGGGAACGCAGACAACATCACCGCCGTATTCCTCGACGACCACGCCGATCTCCGCCAGTTGCTGCTTCACACGATCCGGGTTGGCATCGGCCTTATCGATTTTATTCAGGGCAATGATAATCGGCATTTTCGCAGCCTGGGCGTGATCGATGGCCTCGCGCGTCTGCGGCATTACCCCATCATCTGCTGCAACCACGATGACCGCGATATCTGCGACCTGCGCCCCGCGAGCGCGCATGGCCGTAAAGGCTTCGTGGCCTGGAGTATCCAGGAACGTGATTTTCTTGTCATTAATCTCGACCTGGTACGCGCCGATATGTTGAGTAATACCGCCAGCTTCGCCAGCAGCCACCTTCGTTTTGCGAATCGTATCCAGCAGGGTTGTTTTGCCGTGATCGACGTGTCCCATGATCGTCACGACCGGCGGAATAGGCACCAGATTGCCCTCGTAGCGCGTGCCCAGGATAGCTTCTGCGGTCAGGCCCTCCATTCTGCGCTGCACGGCCGGCGCGACTGTTAGCTCGCTCTGGGAAGGCTCAAAGCCAAGATCCTGCGCAACCAGAGCGGCCTTGTCATAATCGACCACCTGGTTAATGCTCGCGAAAATGCTGTGCTTGATCAGTCCGCGAATAACTTCATTAGGAGTGACCTGGAGAAGTGCGGCCAGATCTTTGACGACGATCTGCGGCGGAATTGAGATAGGGCCGGTGGGTTTCTCTTTGATCGCGGCGAGCCGTCGCTCGTGTGAACGCTGTGATGTGCCGGGCCGTCCGCCGTTTCTACCTGGCCCGCCATGCTGCCCCGGACGCGTGACCCCGCCAGGCCCACCATGTCTGGCAGCCGGGCGCGGACCCGCGCCTCCATGTACCGGGCCGCCTGCGGTGCGAGGGCCGGCGGGGCGCGATGGGTGCGTCGACGCGCTTGAAGTGCTGGCTGGACGCGCCGGGCGAGTTGACGCACCAGCGCTTCCGGCGGGGCGCGGCGCGTGGTTGGGCGTGCCGGAAGTGCTGCCATTGCCATTATGCTGAGGGGAGGGTACGGTTGCCCGCGTGGCGCTGGCCTGTCGAGGAGCGCTCTCCTCGCTTCTGCCGGCTATAGCCTCCTGGCGCGCGCTGCTACCCTCCCCGCTTTTGCCTGCTCCGTTTTCTTCACCCTTGCTCGCAGTGGTACTCCGGCGAGTGGCCCGACTCCTGGTTGAGGTTGCCGGCGCGGCCTCAGCGGTTTTCTCGCTGGCTTTCGCAGACGAGTCCGTGCTCTCATCGCCGGCCTTCTCTTTAGCTGCGCGTACACGCGGGGTAGAACTGCGAGTACGCGAGGTAGCGGGCCTGGCCTCCTGCTCAGAACTGACCGTCGCGGTGCTCTCTGTTTTTTGACGTGTTGACCGGCTCCGCATGTTGGCCGGCTTCGCCTGCTCCTGGACCTCAGGAGTTTCGGATGTATCTTTCATAGTAAATGTGGCAAGTACCCGCACCTTCAAGGTGTGGGAGGAATGCCCTCCTCCTTTCGTGTTCTGCTTCTTCTCAGTGGATGTGTTGACAGGTGCTTTGCCACCTGGTATCCCTCTTCCAGCCTCGCCGGCGGCTCATCTGGTCGCACGCGGCAAGCTGCCGGAAAGCTCTCTTCACAGCCACAAAAAAGGACTGTCGCACCCCCACAGGGGGATGGACAGACCCTCTCGTTGGTGCAGTGCCAGGCATTTACCGTCTGCTCTCTGACGTGAGGCTATGTTCTTAGTTCATAGCTGTCGCTCCGCAAACCTTGCCATAACTGCCCTCCGAACGGGGGGCTGTGCCTCTAATAAGAGAAGAGATAACGTAACTCATATCTTTACTAATACGTTCATAATGATAAGAAGACCGCCCTGCACCTCGGCTCTCGCGTGGTGAAGCTGGTCCACTCTCAATACTCGCAAGCTCCCCAAGAAAGGGACGTGCTGCGGTGGGAACGTTGCTACCCCACCGCCGGTGCATTTTTCGCATGGCCTCGACAGCGTTATTGAATGGAAATCGAGGGATGTTTTATGCGTACATTAGTATAGCACACAACGCACATTGAAACAAGTTTTAGATTTCTTTACTCTACCATTGCCCGCCTGACCTCGATAATCTGGTCGCGCAGTTGAGCGGCTTTCTCAAATTCAAGCTGTTTGGCGGCAGCACGCATCTGCGACTCCAGCTCTTTGATCAGCCGCAACGCCTCCTCTTTGGGAATGCCGCTCAGTATGCCTGAGGCAGCCTGGGCATCGGCTCCTTCGGTCGCGCCGCTCATCGCTTTGATGCGCTCAGAAAGGGTCTTGACATCTTTCTTGATGCCACGCGGAGTAATCCTGTTGCGCTCGTTATAGGCTGTTTGCAGGCGGCGGCGGCGGTTCGTCTCGTCGATGGCTCGCTGCATCGAAGATGTGATGGTATCGGCGTACATGATGACGCTGCCCTCGATATGGCGCGCGGCCCGCCCGATAGTCTGAATCAACGAGCCTTCGGAACGCAGGAATCCCTCTTTATCCGCGTCGAGGATCGCAACCAGCGAAACTTCCGGCAGGTCCAGCCCTTCACGCAGGAGATTAATGCCCACGACCACATCGTAGACGCCCAGGCGCAGGTCGCGCAGGATGTCTACACGCTCGATGGTGTCGATTTCTGAATGCAGGTAATGGACTTTGACATTTAGCTCCTGCATATAATCGGCCAGATCCTCGGCCATCTTTTTGGTCAGCGTCGTCACCAGCACGCGCTGGCTCTTCTCAACGCGCTTGCGAATCTCCGCTAGCAAGTCATCGATCTGGCCTCTGGTCGGCCGGACACTGATTTCGGGATCGAGCAGGCCGGTTGGGCGAATCACCTGTTCCACGACGGCTTCGCTCTGTTCGTATTCATAGGGTCCAGGCGTGGCAGAGACAAAGATGGCCTGGTTGATCTGTCGCTCAAACTCGTCGAAGGTCAGGGGACGATTGTCCAGCGCAGAGGGGAGACGGAAACCATAATCGACCAGCACCTGCTTGCGCGAGCGGTCGCCCGCGAACATGCCGCGTACCTGTGGCAGCGCGACATGCGACTCGTCCACGACCAGCAGGAAATCTTCCGGCAGGTAGTCCATCAGCGTCCAGGGCTGCTCTCCGGCTGCGCGGCCCGCCAGGTGGCGCGAATAGTTCTCCACACCTGAACAGAAGCCCGTCTCGCGCAGCATCTCGATATCGAAGTTCGTGCGCTGCTTCAAACGAGCCGCCTCCAACAGCTTCCCTTCGGCCTCCAGTTCCTCCAGCCGCTCCTGTAATTCTTTCTCGATGGCTTCAATGGCGGCATTCAAACGCTGCTGGGTTGTCACCCAGTGCTTGGCCGGATAGATGTCCAGGCGCTGGCGCTGGCCCAGGACCTCGCCGGTCAGCGGATCGATCTCGGTCATGCGCTCGATCTCGTCTCCGAAGAATTCGACGCGCACCGCAACATCTTCGTATGCTGGAAAAATCTCCAGCACATCGCCCCGCACGCGGAAACGCCCGCGAATGAAATTGGCATCGTTGCGCTCGTACTGGATGTCGTTCAGGTGGCGCAGGATCTTATTACGGCGCTGCTCCTCGCCCACTTTCAAGGTCAGGACGACCTCGCCGTACTCTTCGGGGCTGCCAAGACCATAGATGCAGGAGACCGAAGCCACGATCAGCACGTCGCGTCGCTCAAACAGGCTGCGCGTTGCCGACAGACGCAGCTTCTCAATCTCCTCGTTCAGCATACTCTCTTTTTCGACGTAGGTATCTGTACGAGCAATATATGCTTCTGGCTGATAATAATCGTAGTAGGAGACGAAATATTCAACCGCGTTATTGGGGAAGAACTCTTTATATTCGCTGAACAACTGAGCCGCCAGGGTCTTGTTCGGCGCCAGCACCAGCGTCGGCTTCTGCACCTGTTCGATAATTTTGGCAACTGTATACGTTTTGCCGCTGCCCGTCACGCCCAGCAGTGTTTGTTTGCGATAGCCCTTGCGCAATCCCTCCACCAGCTTAGCAATGGCTTCTGGCTGGTCTCCCGTTGGTTCAAACGGTGCTTCAACTTTAAACTCTGGCATATCTCGGTCTTCCTCTTCGTCTGTTCCCCGTCCGGGTCGTATAGAATATTCTTTCCAATAACTCTTTATTATATCATACGCTTGTTGGGGTTAGCTTCTGAAACGAGCCGGGAAACTTCTCGATTTGTTACAATAGAAAAGGATGCGTTCAGGATAGCCTTCTCCAACTCGCTTTCAAAGGACAACCAATGTCAATTCTACAACCAGTTCTTACAAGCAAACCGCTCGGCCTGGCATTCGATATTGATGGCACGCTCAGCCCGATTGCCCCGACCCCCGGCGAGGCCAGGCTCTACCCCGGCGTTGCGGAAACGCTGGAGCGGCTCAAGAAACACGCGCACATCGCGATCTTGACGGGACGCGCCGTTGAAAATGGGGCGGCGCTGGTCAATGTCGAAGGGCTGACTTACATCGGCACGCACGGAGCGGAATGGAGCGAGGGTTTGCCCACGAACCATCATGTGCAGATCAGTAATGAGGCCCTGGCGTATATCAAACCGGGACAGGAACTACTCGACCTGGCGGAAAAGCGGCTCGCGCATCTGCCAGGCGTCTTTGTCGAACGCAAACGCCTGGGCGGAAGTGTGCATTACCGTCTCTCGCCCGCGCCTGAATCGGCCAGGCAGAAAATCCTGGATGCGCTGCAAGAACCGGCTCGCGTGGCCCACTTTCTCTTGAGCGAAGGCAAACGGGTGGTTGATCTCAAGCCGGCCATCCCTCTCAACAAGGGAAAGGCCCTGAGAAGCTTCGTCTGGCGTTTTTCTCTCAAAGGCGTGCTGTTCGCGGGCGATGACCGCACCGATCTGGACGCGGTCCTGGAAATCGCACGTCTCAAGCAAGAAGGCGTTCAGGCTGTCGCGATTGTCGTGCAGGCCGCTGATACGCTGCCTGACCTTCTGGAACACGCCGATATCGTTGTGCAGGGGGTTGAGGGTATGGCCCGGCTTTTACGCGAGATTGCGGAGCAGTGCTAGCATGCGACCGGTCCATATAGTGCTTCTCTGAGAGCCTTGCCCGACGATCTCAGATGATGGGATGTATTTCCCATTGACGAGGGCCCAACCAATTGGGCGCGGGGAAACCAGCAGAAAAAACGTCTGTGGACCAGAGAAACTACGATCCGGCTCCCACAGGGCGAGACTCTGACCAAACGAGTACATACCTCCCCAGGCAGGAGAAGAACCAGGATCGGTCTCTCCTTCCCTTTTTCCTGATTTCGGTCCCAGAGACCCCCCCGGATATGGATGCTCGGGGAGAGTTCTCATCGCTACCTCAAACTCATACCGCGCTGATCGGGGCATTGAAACAATAACTGATATCAATATATTTCGCTTTGTGATTTGTCTCTTCGTCTATGATATATGTATGGATGACAAGAGGCATGTATGAAAACGTGGATATATCCATGAGTCCATTTTCCTCCTTTAAGATAGAGGTGGGTTGGTACGAATTTCTCGTTGATGTGAGTGTTTGTGTGTGCCAGATTGCCTGGGGCACTTCCGGCAAGAAGTGTCTCAGGCAATCTTTTTTGGCCGACCCGGCCCACGTCAGGCAAAGGCGTAGAATTCGTCGATAGACCACCAGCTACCCGTGCTGGCGGTCAGCACGACCTTCACGTAACGGGCCGATTGCTGCGAGAAGGTGATGACGGTGTAGCCGCTACTACCCTGGCCACTGGCTATGGGACCGCCCCAGGTGCTGCCGTCGTTGGATACGTAGACCTGGTAGCCGCGCGGATAGTCGCCTCCGCTGAAGCCGCAGTCCAGGGCGATACTACTAAAGCTCTGCACTTTTGCCATGTCAACCTGGAACCACATGCCAGGGCTTTGTGGCTGGCCAGTTGACCAGCGCGTGTTGAAGTTGCCATCAAGCGCGTTGGACGGAGGCTCGCCGTTGTTCGAGACCGAAGCAGTGGCGCTCCAACCGGTGCGATCCAGCGGCTGCGGATTCGCGGACGGTACTCCATAGACATTGAACTCGTAGAGAGACCACCAGTTTCCCGCGCTGCCAATATCGACTACTCTGATAAAACGGGCTAATTGCGGGGCGAAAGAGATGTTGATCACCTGGTAATCACGCATGTAAGAGCCGTTGCCCTGGCTGTTGTCATCGCCGCTGGCGATGCTCTCACCCCAGTTTGCGCCGTCGAGGGAGGTAAAGACCAGGTAGGCATGTGGATAGTCGCCAGCGCTGGTTCCGGCGTCCAAGCTGATCGCGTTAATGGTGCGAGGTATGATCATATTTACCTGGAACCACAGGCCGGGCGCCTGAGCCTCGCCGCTGGACCAGCGCGTCGTAGGATTGCCGTCAAGGGCGTTGGCCGGAACATCGCCGTAGGTATCTGTAGCCGAGGCCGAAGCGATCCAGCCGGCGCGGTCCAGCGACACCAGGTTAGAATCTCCGCCAGCAGTCTGCTTGCCGTTCCATTTGAATGTCGCAATTGCGCCAGAGGGCAAAGAATAGGCGAACCACTCTCCACCCCACTGAACGTTGAATTGCCGGCGGCTTGCGGCCGCGTTGTAGACGACCAGAACCTTTGAGCCATCGGGATTTTTAAACGCGACATCCGATACCTGATTGCTGCTGGGGCTGGAGTCGATGCGCACAGCGCCCGGCTGCAAAAACTTGCTGGCCTGGCCAAGCCCATAATAATCGCCGTTGTACGTAACCTGACCGTTGCTCTGATCAATGGTAACGACGCCCCGGCATGTTGTGCAGGACGCGCCGGTACCCAGATTTGGCTCGCCGTTGGGATCCAGCGCCAGGCCCCAGCGCACAACTGTTTCGCTCCAGTTGCGCGTCGCACCGATCAATAGATTGGCCGTGCCGGCCAGGCCGTTGTTTCCTTCCCACGTTCCCCCGGAGCACTCCGTCTCATACGTATCCTTGTTGGGATAGGCGTTGTACACCTGGGTCTGCGCTTCTACCGCGCCCGCGTAGCAGTGCCAGGCTGTGCCCGCCAGAGCCGCGTTCGCGCCTGCATTGCTCAGCAGTGTCGTAGGATACGAGGGCGTATCCCAGTTGTGATCGTAGCCGAGGATTCTGGTCGTAATGTGATTCGCGGCAAAGGCCGGCTCCAGGTAGTTCGCGATAAAGTTTGCCTCCTGATCGGCAGGAAACGACATGCCGGGATAGCCCACTGGCTGGTAAAGCGGCTCATTCTGCACCGTCACCGCGTAAATAGGAATACCCTGCGCCTGATACGCCTGAATAAACTTGACAAAATAGTTCGCATAAGGCCCATACGCACTGGGATTAAGCGTGCCTCCTTCCATAGAATCGGTCGATTTCATCCAGCCCGGCGGGCTCCACGGTGTGGCCATGATCTTGAGATTGGGATTGATCTGCAACGCCTGCTTGAGCAGCGGGATAATATACGCCTCATCGTGCTTGATGGAGAAGTGGGTGAGATTGGGATCAGTCTGCCCCGGCGGCATATCATCGTAAGAATACTCGCCAGAGGCCGGCGTGGTCAGATCGGAAGCTCCCATAGGCTGGCGCAAAAAGTCCAGACCGATGCCATCGATTGGGCTAAATAAGCTCTCCATAAGCGCATCTCGCTGGCTTTTGCTCATCTTGTTGTAAATAAGCCAGGCTGAAGCGTCGGTCAGGGATGCGCCAAAGCCAACTATCTGCTGATCCGTCTGGTTCTCGTTGACGGAGATTGTGATAATACCCGACGCATTGCCTGTGGAAAAGTGGACATCCTCTTGCCGGGCAAGGTGAGTTTGTAAACTGGCAGTCGTCAACCACACGCTTACATTATTGCCATAGCTTGTTGGCGTCGCCAGAGATGAGCGGGCGAACTGGAGCAGCAACGCCGCGCTCAAAAGCAAGATGCACGTTACTACGCCAATTGACAGGTCTCGCCAGAACGTCTTTCGGGACATACTTATCCTCCTTGATACAAAAGCGCTGTGACCCGATGTCGATATCGGGCCACAGCGCGGGAGATCAGACAGCCACCAACCTCCATTCCTGGTTGGCGTTGCCGTTGTACTGCGTCCATAGCTGCATGATTGTACCATTGGAGGTAGAGCCATTGGTATCGTCCAGCGCCAGGCCGCTATGCAAGTTCATGATATAGTAATAGCCGCCGCCGGCTGAAACGAAGCTCCACTCCTGATTGGTATCACCGTTGTACTGCGCCCATAGCTGCACCTGCGTACCATTGGAGGTAGAGCCGTTAGTATCATCCAGTGCCAGTCCACTGTGCAGATTCATGATATAGTAGTAGCCGCCGCCGGCTGAAACGAAGCTCCACTCCTGATTGGCATCGCCGCTGCTCTCTGCCCATTGCTGAACGAGGGTGCCATTGGAGGTAGAGCCGTTGGTATCGTCCAGCACCAGACCACTGTGCAGATTTTGAATATAGTAATAGCCTGAGCCGGGAACAGAGGTGGGCGTAGGCGTCGGGGCTGAACCGTTCGCAGTCCACTTGAACGTCACAGCCGCGCCAGCCGGCAGAGTATACGAAAAGGCTTCGTTGTTCCACTCAACCTGGAAGGTATTGTTTCCCCCGCCGTTGTAGACCACAAGCACGTCGGAGCCGTCGGGATTTTTGAAGGCCGCGTCCTCGATATTGCCGGAGCCGAAGGAGTTTGAAGCAACAGCGTAGGCGCCAGGCTCGACGAACTTGCTGAAGTGGCCCAGGGCGTAATAGTCCGAGTTGTAGGTCACATTGCCGGTGCTCTGGTCAATGGTAACGACGCCCCGGCAGGTTGTGCAGGAATTGGCGGTTCCCAGGTTTGGATTGCCATTGGGATCAAGCGCCAGGTTCCAGCGAACCACCGTGCGGGACCAGTTGCGCGCGGAATTGATGCCCAGTTCCATCGTATTCTGAAAACCGTTCGGCCAGTTTGAGCCTTCCCATGTCCCTCCGGAACACTCCGTCTCATAGGTAGCCTTATTGGGGAAAGAGTTGTGGAGGGTGCTCATCGCGCTCGCGTTCCCAGCATAACAGTGCCAGGCAATGCCGGACGTGTAGGAAGCGGCGGTCGAGTTGCTCAGGATGGTCGTGGGATAACTGGTGTCGTCCCAGTTGTGATCGTAGCCCAAGATCTGCGTTGTAATGCCGTTCTGGGCAAAGGTAGGGCCGAGGTTGTTGGCAATAAAGTTCGTCTCATCGCTGGCAGAAATCGGCATGGTCGGCATTACATTGTCGTTCTCCGGCTCGTTCTGCGGCGTGACTGCGTAAATCGGAACACCCTGCGCCTGATATGCTTTAATGAAATCGACAAAGTACTGAGCATAGACCTGAAAGTCGCTCGTGAGCAAGCTGCCTTGCTGCAAGCTGTCGTTCGACTTCATCCAGGCGGGCGCGGTCCAGGGCGTTGCCATGATCTTCAGATTCGGGTT
>Ga0070737_10006856_pt1 | contig 10285 bp, 9 predicted proteins | sample Coa_R1_10_FD_66438 | JGI IMG/M metagenome (GOLD analysis project Ga0070737, IMG submission 66438) | Surface soil microbial communities from Centralia Pennsylvania, which are recovering from an underground coalmine fire - Coalmine... | ecosystem: Environmental > Terrestrial > Soil > Unclassified ...
CAGGTCACGCAGCACGCGGGCATAGCGGGCAGGGTCGTGGCCGTCCACCAGGATCCCGGAGACGCCATCCCTGACAGCCGTGCGCAGGCCGCCGACCGCCGCGGCGACGACCGGGGTCCCGCACGCCTGCGCTTCCAGCGCGACCAGGCCGAACGATTCGGAGTAGGACGGCACGGTCACGACTGTCGCGGCCCGGTACCAGGTGGCCAGCGCGGGCTGCGGGCACGGCGGCTCGAGCCGCACGAGGCGGGTAATGCCGAGGCGTGCGGCGAGCTGGGTCAGCCGTTCCGGGTCGCTGCGCCCGGGACCGCTCGGGCCGCCGACGAAGACGACGGCGAGCCGGCCTGCCAGGCCCGGGTCTTCCCTGACCATGCGCGCGGCCGCGTGCAGCACGATGTCGGGCGCCTTCAGCGGCTGCACGCGGCCGGCGAAGACCAGCACCACGGCGTCCGGGCGCAGCCCGAGCGCGCGGCGCGCCGCCGCCCGGTCACCCGGGCTGAAGACGGACAGGTCCACGCCCGGGGCAACGGTTTCAACCTTGGAGGCGTCCGCGCCGTACAGGCCGATGAGCTGGCGTGCCTCCTCCGCGGTGTTCGCCACGAGCCGGTCGGCTGCGGCGACCACCTCCGCCTCGCCCCGGATCCTGCTGTCCGGCTCGGCAGAATCGTCAGCGGGGAGCGCGGCGTTCTTCACCTTGCCGAGGGTGTGCATGGACTGCACGAGCGGGACGCCCCACCGCTCCTTGGCCACGGCGCCCACCTGGCCGGACAGCCAGTAGTGCGCGTGCACGAGGTCATACCTCCCGGGGGCGTAGGCGGCCTCGATGCGCAGCACCTCGAAGGTGAAGTGGCAGATCTGCGCGGGGAGGTCGGCCTTGTCGAGTTCCTCGAAGGGACCTGCTGTCACGTGCCTCACGAGGACGCCGGGCGCCAGCTCGGTGACGGGCGGCGCGTCCCGCGACACCGCCCGCGTGAAGATCTCCACCTCGGTGCCGCGCTCCGCGAGGCGTTTGGCCACCTCGACGACGTAGACGTTGAGGCCGCCGGCGTCACCGGTACCCGGCTGGTCGAGGGGTGACGTGTGGACACTGATCGTCGCGATCCGCCTCGGGACGTGTTGCGGCACGGGCAAGCACCTCCGACTACGCAACCTCTCCGCCGACTACGCAACCTCCCCGCGCCGTGTGGTGTTCCCCGTGCGGCGGCACGGTGTCCCCGGGGCGCGGGCCAGGCCGATAGGCTGGCCTTCATGGGAACTCTTGTGCTGCTGCGGCACGGCGAGAGCGAATGGAATTCCAAGGGCCTGTTCAGCGGATGGGTGGATGTCGGGCTCTCGGCCAAGGGCGCTGACGAGGCGGCGAACGGCGGCAGGCTGCTGCGCGAGGCCGGGCTGCGTCCCGACGTGGTCCACACCTCGGTGCTGAGCCGGGCCATCCAGACCGCTCACATCACCCTGGAGGCCGCCGACCTCCTCTGGCTGCCCGTGTGCCGGTCCTGGCGGCTGAACGAACGTCACTACGGGGCGCTGCAGGGTAAGGACAAGGCGCGGGTGAGGAAGGAGTTCGGCGATGAGCAGTTCATGCTCTGGCGGCGCTCCTATGACGTCCCGCCGCCGCCGATCCCCGACGACGACCCGCTGTCCCAGGTGAGGGACCCGCGGTATGCGGCCCTCCCGCCGGAGCTGCTGCCGCGCACCGAGTGCCTGAAGGACGTGCTCGAGCGCCTGCTGCCCTACTGGTACGAGAGCATCGTCCCCGACCTTGCGGCGGGCAAGATGGTGTTCGTCATCGCACACGGCAACTCGCTGCGTGCCCTTGTCAAGCACCTTGACCGCATCGGTGACGCGGAGATCGCCGGGCTGAACATCCCGACGGGAATGCCGCTGGTCTACGAGCTCGACAGCCAGTACCGTCCTGTTGAACCCGGGGGCCGTTACCTGGACCCGGAGGCCGCAGCCGAGGCGGCGGAGGCGGTCAGGAACCAGGGCCGCTAGCGCTCCCGCCCCAAAGACCCCGGAGCTGTCCCCAGGTCTTCCGGGCAACGTGAACGCGCAATTAACGCATGAAAAATCCGCGGTGAACATCCCGGTAACATCCGCCCGGCGGCGGGCGCACCAGTACACGGGCCCGCCCGTGCCGCTTACCATCGGGTGTGTGAGCCTGGATCGCCCTGGTGGGTGCCCGCGGCGGCTGCCCGTGGCCCCGCAGGGTGCCCGCCCGCATCGTGCCGGCGCATACCGGGTCAGCCCCGGCCGCGCCAGCCCCGGCCGCGCCGGATCCGGTGGGGAACTGCGGTGGCGGTGAGCACCCGGACAGCCGGGCGGCAGCGCGTGCCCGGGGGGACGGGCCCTCCGCCCTCCCGGACCCCCCCGGAAGCACGGACGGTCCCGCAGGCCCCTCAGGCACGCCCGCCGCGCATCGCGCGGCAGGCCACGAGGCTTCCCCCTGGCGTCGCCTCCGTCCTGTCCGTCCTCTCCTCGTCCGCGGTTGTCCTCGACAGCGAGGACCGCGTGCTGCGGGCCAGTGCGGCCGCACGCTCGTTCGGGCTCGTGAAGGGCGAGCGGCTCATGGCCAGCGAACTGCTCGCGCTCGCCCGCCAGGTGCGCAGGGACGGTGAGATCCGCGAGGGCGAGTTCGAGGTCCCGGCGTCGGGTGCCGGCGGCCGGATGACCAGCTTCGCCGTCCGGGTGGCGCCGCTGTCCGGGGATGCCGGGGGCGACGGCCTTGTGCTCGTGCTCGCCGAGGACCAGACGGAGAGCCGCAGGGTCGAAGAGGTGCGAAGGGACTTCACGGCCAACATCAGCCACGAGCTGAAGACCCCGGTTGGCGCCCTGGCCCTCCTCGCAGAGACGCTTGAGGACGCCGCCGACGACCCCGAGGCCGTGCGCAGGTTCGCGGGCCGGATGAGGCAGGAGGCGGCCAGGCTGACAAACCTGGTCCAGGACATCATCATGCTGTCGAGGATCCAGGCCGCCGAGCCTGTGCCCGATCCGGTTCCCGTCGCGGTCGACGCGGTGGTGGCCGAAGCGCTCGACCGGTGCCGCATGAAGGCGAACGCCCGGGGCATCACGCTCGCGGACGCCGGCGACCGCGGCATGGGCGTGCTCGGTGACGAGGACCTGCTCGTCACCGCCCTCCGCAACCTGCTGGAAAACGCCGTCGCCTACAGCCCGGAGCGGACCAGGGTGCTCGTGACGACCCGCCGGTCCGGCGACCGTGCCGAGATCAGCGTGGCGGACCAGGGGATCGGCATTCCCGAGCGCGACCTGGAGCGGATCTTCGAGCGTTTCTACCGTGTTGATCCGGCCCGCTCCCGCGCCACAGGCGGCACCGGTCTCGGCCTTGCCATCGTCAAGCATGTGACGGCGGCCCACGGCGGCACCGTCACGGTCCGGAGCGTCGAGGGCGCCGGCTCCACGTTCACCCTCTCGCTGCCATTGCGGAGTACGCATGCCAAGCAAGCTTCTGACCAGCAGGACGACTAGGCCGTTCCCGCGCGTAACCCCGTCAGGAGGAAGCCAAGTGACACGCGTGCTCGTGGTCGAGGACGAAGAATCCTTCAGCGACGCGATCTCGTACCTGCTCCGCAAGGAGGGCTTCGAGGTGGCGGTCTGCTCGACGGGGCCCGATGCACTCAGCACCTTCGAGCGGACCGGGGCGGACCTCGTGCTGCTCGACCTCATGCTTCCCGGGCTGCCGGGCAGCGAGGTCTGCCGGGTGCTGCGCGAGCGGTCGAATGTCCCCGTCATCATGCTGACCGCCAAGGACAGCGAGATCGACAAGGTGGTCGGCCTCGAGCTCGGCGCCGACGACTACGTGACCAAGCCCTTCTCCTCACGCGAGCTTGTGGCCCGGATACGCGCGGTGCTGCGCCGCAGGGGCGAGGCGGACGAGACCGCCGGCTCGGCGATGGAGGCGGGCCCGGTGCGGATGGACGTGGACAGGCACGTGGTGACCGTGCGCGGTAAGCAGGTCCAGCTGCCGCTCAAGGAATTCGAGCTGCTCCAGGTGCTGCTCCGCAACGCGGACAGGGTCCTGACACGGATGCAGCTCATCGACCGGGTGTGGGGCTCCGACTACGTCGGGGACACCAAGACGCTTGATGTCCACATCAAGAGGCTGCGAGCCAAGGTCGAGCTCGACCCGGCGAGCCCCCGGCACATCGTGACCGTGCGGGGGCTCGGCTACAAGTTCGAGTCGGCGGCGTAACGGCCACGGGCACCGCGCCGCCAGCCGTCAGTGAACCGGCGTCCCGGGAGCATACCCGCCTGCCGTTCAGCCCTTCATGGGTTTCGGGGGGCGGGGGGCCCATTTTCCCGGGCCAGCAGGGTCCCCCCGGGATAATCCGAAGTTATTGAGCCGGAAGGGTGGGTTGCCTGCCTCTGAGCGCGAAGCCGCAGGCCAGCGGCCTGCAGGAAGGCAACCACACCGTTCCCCTTCACTACGTGATCTTCCCCTGATCGGGCACACCTTCCCCGGTCACAAAGTTGCAGCAGAAGATATTTCTGTCTGCGGGTATGGGCCACGAGCTGCCTCAGCAGAGTTTCCCCAGGGCAGCAGCATCGCGACAGGGCGTGACAGTAACTTCGGGATAATCAGCGCGACGGGGACGGCGACGGGGAGCGGGACGGCGACGGGGACGGGGACGGGGTGCCGGCGGCGCCCCGGTGCGGGTGGCCGCTCCGTGCGGGGGCGGCCCTGGGAGCCGTCGGCGGGGGCGGCGAGTACGTCGCATAGTAGGACGTCCGCGCCTCGACGGGAGCCTGGATCGTCACCGACCCGGCTGCCTGGAAGTGCAGCACCAGCGTGACCAGCTCGGCGCCCTTCACCGGCCGGGTGAGGTGGCTGAGGACCAGCCTCGGATGCGGGCCCGTCAGGTAGACGGCCTGCCCCGCCGGGATGGTGACCGGCGTGCCGGTAACAGCGGCAGCGGTGCCGGGCGCGGTGACCGCGACCAGCTTGTCGGCGGCGGACGATCCGTTGTACAGGCTGAGGAAGACGCTGGCGGAGCTCCCGGCGGGCAGCGTGCCGCCTATCTTCGGCCCGAGCACGAACGCGTTGATGACGCTGACCGGGCCGGCCGTGGCGTAGGCGCCACTGGCCGCCTCGTGGTACTGGAACGTCGCTTTGGACGTGCCGGCGGCGCATCCGGCGATCGCCGGGACCAGCGCGGCAAGGGCGCCGATAAGCAGGCGGCGCAGCAGGCGGTTGCGGTGGCTGCTGCGGATCACGGCGCGGCCTCCTCAGGCTTGCATAGGGACACGATCCGGTTCTACCCGGTGTAGTAACGACGGAAATGCTAGCCGCCCCGGGAAGGAGCACGCCGGCCGGCCCGCGTTAGGCCCGCCGGTCACCGGCCGCCCCGTCTCGCGCCAGCCGCGTCACCTCACGAGAACCGGCAGGAGCATGCTCACGAGCAGGAGCAGTGCCGCGCAGGTCGCGATCAGCGGGATGAGCAGGACGTGCCCGCGCAGCGGCGCGAGCAGCTTCCGCACGCGTTCACGGCGGCGCCGGGCACGCACCTCCCGGCGGTAGGCGAGCACGTCCCTGTCGAGTTCCCGGGCGTCGTCCGGGATCTCGATGCCGACCGGGGGCAGGCCGCTGTCGTCCGGCCCCGGATCCGCGCCAGGGTTCACCAAGGCCTCCGGGGATTGCGCCGGCCTTCGGGCCGGGGAAATCCGGTATACTGTATTTGCCTGGGCTTAACTCAACCCGGTCGGTGATGATCGCGTAGACCCGGCCGCCCGGCGGGCTCCCGGGCGGCGTCAGCCAGGATTCCCCTCCCTTCGGGAGAGGGGCCGACGCGCCTCATCCGGCTAGGTTGCCGCCTCCCCTCTAGTATGGGGTCCCTGGGCCGGGGCCGCGGCCCCGCGTGGGCTGAGGCGTGCGCAGGTACGGCGCGCGGTAATTCCGGGGGAAACCAGAATCGCCCGTGATCTGCGTTTTTGGGGCAAAGAGTAGTCAATCAGCCTAGCAGGACGTGGTAAGATAGCCTTCAGCGGAAGGGGTACTTGCCACATGTCTTTCAACGTCGGCGATACCGTTGTCTACCCCCATCACGGGGCTGCGCGCATCGAAGCGGTCGAGACTCGCACGATCAAGGGCGAGGACAGGACCTATCTGGTCCTCAAGGTTGACAAGGGTGACCTGACGGTTCGCGTTCCCGCGGACAATGCGGAGCTCGTAGGCGTCAGGGATGTTGTCGGCCAGGATGGGCTTGAGAGAGTCCTGGAGGTGCTCCGCGCCCCGCACGCCGAGGAACCTACCAACTGGTCGCGGCGCTACAAGGCGAACCTTGAGAAACTCGCCTCCGGCGATGTCAACAAGGTGGCCGAGGTCGTCAGGGACCTGTGGAGACGGGACAAGGAGCGCGGGCTGTCCGCCGGCGAGAAGCGCATGCTCGCCAAGGCCCGCCAGATCCTCGTAAGCGAGCTTGCGCTGGCCGAGAAGACTAACGAGGACAAGGCCGAGGCGCTGCTCGACGAGATTCTCGCCACCGGGACCTTCGGGTCCGCCTCTGGTGCCTCGGCGGCGGCTGGAGGCCCCGGGGCGCCGCAGCGGCCGTCCTGAGGTCCTTGCGGGCACGTGCATACCGGGAGTGGCCGGCGTGGCCCGCATCCGGGAGCGGTTCGGTGGGCGGGTCCGGCAGGATCCGCTGAGGTGCGAGGTATGCAGGTCACGCAGGATGTACGGCGCCCGGTGGCTGCACAGGGCCCGGAGGCCCGGTTCCGGTGACGGCTGCTGAACCGGCAACGCGGCCGCTGATGCCGCGGGTTGGCATCGGAACCGACGTTCACCCCTACGGGCACGGAAAGGTCTTGTACCTTGCGTGCCTTACGTGGCCAGGCGAGCAGGGCCTGGCAGGCCACTCTGACGGGGACGTGGCGGCGCACGCGGTGTGCGACGCGCTGCTTTCCGCCGCGGGCCTTGGCGACCTCGGGGCGCATTTCGGTACGTCACGCCCCCGCTGGGCGGGCGCGCCCGGCCTGGCCCTGATCCGCGAGACCGTGCGGCTGGTCTCCGGTGCCGGGTTCGCTGTCGGCAACGTGGCCGTGCAGGTGATCGGGAACAGGCCGCGGCTGTCGCCCCGGCGCTGCGAGGCGGAGAAGGTGATGTCCGAAGCGCTCTCCGGCGCGCCGGTGAGCGTGTCCGCCACCACCACCGACGGGCTCGGCCTGACCGGGCGCGGCGAGGGGGTGGCGGCGGTCGCCACCGCCCTCGTGATCCCGCACAGTGAGACGGTGCCGCCTGCCGGGTAGCGAGCACGGGCTGGCGGTGTTGTCGCGGCGGCCCGGGTGAGCGGCTGGTGCCGCGGCAGGCACCGCAGCGGGATCCCGGGCCCCGGGGCCGTCCCCCGGGCCAGCACAGTGCCGTCATCCCGTAGCCTGTGCATCGTGACCCTGTGCCTGCATGACACCGCCGCCCGGGCGGTACGCGAATTCCAGCCCCTCGTGCCCGGGCAGGTGTCGCTGTACCTCTGCGGCGCCACCGTGCAGGCGCCGCCGCACATCGGGCACCTCAGGTCGGCTGTTTGCTTCGATATCCTCGTCCGCTGGCTCGAGGCGAGCGGCTACCAGGTGACGTTCTGCAGGAACGTCACCGACATCGACGACAAGATCATCCAGGCCGCCCGCGACGAGGGCGTGAAATGGTGGGCGGTGGCAGAGCGCAACCAGCGTGCCTTCTCCCGCGCCTACGACGCTCTCGGATGCCGGCCGCCGGATGTGGAACCACGCGCCACTGGGCACGTGCCTGAGATGATCGCGCTGATGCGCCGCCTGATCGAGCGGGGGCACGCCTACGCGGCCGGCGGTGACGTGTACTTCGACGTGCGCAGCTACCCGGCGTACGGGGCGCTGTCCGGCCAGCGCCTTGACCAGATGCGCGCCGCCGACGACACCAGCGACGGCGCAGCCAAGCGGGACCCGCGCGACTTCACTCTCTGGAAAGCCGCCAAGCCCGGCGAGCCATCCTGGGACACCCCGTGGGGGCCGGGCCGTCCCGGCTGGCACCTGGAGTGCTCGGCGATGTCCACCAAGTACCTGGGCGGGACGTTCGACATCCACGGCGGCGGCATGGACCTGATCTTCCCGCACCACGAGAACGAGCTCGCGCAGTCCCGCGCCGCGGGGGACGGGTTCGCGCGGTACTGGCTGCACAACGCCGTCCTCGGCATCGCGGGCCAGAAGATGAGCAAATCGCTCGGCAATTTCCTGCTGGTCAGCGAGATGCTGAAGAGCGTCAGGCCGGCCGAGCTCCGGTACTATCTCGCACAGGCCCATTACCGGTCGGTGCTCGAGTTCTCCTCCGACGCGCTCGGCGAGGCTGTCTCCGCGTACCGGCGGATCGAGGGCTTCGCGGAGCGGGCCGCCGAGGTTCTCGGCGGCACTGCTGGTGGCAATGGTGCCGGCCCGGCAGGAGCCGGTCCCGCTGGGGAACCACCGGCTTCAGCCGGCAGGGGGACAGGCGCCGCGCGAGACGCGCTGCCCCCCGGGTTCTGCGCCGCCCTCGACGATGACCTCGGCGTGCCGTCCGCGCTCGCCGCCGTGCACGCCGCTGTCAGGGACGGCAACGCCGCGCTGTCCGCCGGCGACCTGGCCGGGACCCGCGCGGGCCTTACCCAGGTGCGTGGCATGCTCGCCGTCCTCGGGCTCGACCCGCTGGCCCCGCCGTGGGCCGGCCGCCAGGGGACTGATGAGCGCTTGCGCGAGGTGGTGGACGCCCTGGTGGGTATGACGCTGGCGCAGCGCGAAGAGGCGCGGCGGCGCAAGGATTACGCCGCCGCCGACGCCCTCAGGGATGGCCTGCAGAATGCCGGGATCGTGGTGGAGGACACCCCGCAAGGCCCGCGCTGGGAACTGAAACGGTGAGCGGGACCGGGCGGCGCGACAAGGGCCAGCGGGCCAAGTCGGGCAAGCCGCGCCCGGGAACCGGCGGTCACGGGAGGCGGCGGCTTGCCGGCAAGGGGCCTACCCCGCCCGCGTACCTGCGTCCCGGGCACCCCGCGCAGCGCCGGGCGGCAGCCTCCGGGACGGCCGCGGCCGGCACCGCCGGGAGCCGGAAGGCTGCCCCGCCCAGGGGTGCCGCCCGCGCTGCGGACCGTGACAGCGCCTCCCCGGAACGGAGCGCCACCGCGCGTTCGGGCGCGCCTGGGCGTTCCGGTGCGGCGGCTCGTTCCGGTGCGGTGGGGAGCCCGGCGGCGGGACGTGCGGGTGCCAGCGGGCGGTCCGGGCCGCGGGGCCAGGCGGCAGCCAGGGCGTCGGGCGTTCCCGAGACGGTCGCGGGCCGGAACGCGGTCGCTGAGGCGCTCCGCGCGGCGGTCCCCTCGGTAGCGCTGTACGTGGCGCATGGCCGGGGGGCGGACGGCAGGATCCGCGACGCCATCGAGCTGGCCGCGGACGCCGGCCTGCCGGTCATCGAGACCGGTCACGCGGACCTTGACAGGCTCACCGATGGCGCCATCCACCAGGGCGTCGCGCTGCGGGTGCGGCCGTACGAGTACGCGGCTCCCGGTGACCTGCCCGCCCGGGCTGAGGCCGCCGGGCAGGCCGCCCTGATCATGGCCCTCGACGGCGTCACCGACCCGAGGAACCTCGGGGCCGTGGCACGGTCGGCCGCGGCGTTCGGCGCCCACGGGATCCTCGTCCCCGCGCGGCGCAGCGCCGGCGTCACAGCGGGCGCCTGGAAGGCGTCGGCAGGCGCCCTGGCCCGCGTCCCCGTGGCGCGGGCGGCGAACCTGGTGCGTACGCTCGCCTCCTACCAGGAGGCCGGGCTGTTCGCCGTGGGCCTCGACGCCGCCGGGGAGGTCAGCGTGGCGGAGATGCCCGTCGCTGACGCGCCCGTGGTGCTCGTCGCCGGCTCCGAGGGGCGCGGCCTGTCCAGGCTCGCCGCCGCCCGCTGCGACCTGATCGCGCGCATCCCGGTGGCAGCCGGCACCGAATCGCTCAACGCCGCCGTGGCGGCGGGTATCGCCATGTACGAGGTGGCGCGGCAGCGTGCCGCCCGCTGAGCCGCCAGGCTCCCTCGCGGCACCGTCCTGCGGGCGCCTGCCCTGAGCACCGGGGCCGCCGTCCAATCCCTTCGGCCCGTTTCTTCGTAGTTAGGGGAAAGCAGCGCAGCTCCGTGCTGCCGGGCGAAGGAGGTCTCCCCTATGACCATCACCGCGAACCGCCTCAGGGGTGTGCTGGTTCGCCGGCTGCTGTGCGGCGGGCTGATTCTCGGCGCGGCCGCGGCGGCGGCGGCCTGCGGGTCGTCGTCCCCGGCGACATCTGCCAGCAGTACCCCCAA
>Ga0070737_10006859_pt1 | contig 10280 bp, 5 predicted proteins | sample Coa_R1_10_FD_66438 | JGI IMG/M metagenome (GOLD analysis project Ga0070737, IMG submission 66438) | Surface soil microbial communities from Centralia Pennsylvania, which are recovering from an underground coalmine fire - Coalmine... | ecosystem: Environmental > Terrestrial > Soil > Unclassified ...
CCTATACCTGGCTTTATGTGTTTTGTGGTGCTACACACCGCGCAGGTTGCTCCCCGGAAGCACGCAGTACAGTTTAATGTATCCAAGTATACTCAACGACTGCCATTGTTGTCAAGGGGCAGCTGAGTAAGTCACTATGGGCCAGTTTGCAATCTGACCGCCAGCCTCGGCGACACGTATCGTGGGGGTCTTGCCGGTCTCTGGGTGGAGCGTGTCGGGTAAGAGCGGCCAGACGGTGACAAAGTAGCTCTTGCCGTTTTGCGCATAGGCGCCCCTGCCCCCGGTTTGCCGGAGGAAATCAACGCCCTCCGCGCCATAGATTACGCTAACGCCAGCCGATTTTGCCTGTGCGATACAACCGCCGGAAGCGCCGAGCAGAGGACACTCGCGACTGGCTACGGTCGCCAGCGCGACGCCGCTTGCTGGCCACGCTTTCTCGCCTGGGGTCGCTTGTCCCTGGGCAATTGCCAGCACGCCTACGCCAGCGGGCGTGTATGGTTGCGCTCCTACGGGCGTATACGTGCGCACATACTGCACGATGGCGAAGATATTCTGCATTTGCGTGTCAGGAGTGCTTGGGGCGCCTCCCACCTTCACCATCTTCTGCTGGCCATTGGACGCGACATAGAGCAATGTCAGTCCTGCGTCGGGAATACGCAGACCATAGAACGACTGATCACTGGCGAAGAAGTGATGGTGGTTGACCACCACATCGAGGATGTGGGCGACCTGCGCCGAGGTGAGGTGCGCGCTGAGGAGGATTGATTGGCCCGACGATGACGCTGGTATGGTCGTGCGCTGGAAGATCAGGGTTCCATCACCGTACAGCGTCCACTCCGGTACGCCATTGACGGAGGGATACATAAAGCCGGGCGCGTCGAAGAGCTGGATGAGAATGCGCCCAGCCTCACCGCCGGTTGACTGGTCGCCTGAATGGCTTATGGCGCCACCAGCGCCACACGCCGCCAGCAGAATCGCGAGCGTTGCGATCCCTATCGTCAGCAAAATCGTTCGCTTGAAAAATCGCTGTATCATCCTTGCCTGTTTTATGTGATGGACTGTTTTTTCGACTATCTTGACGGTATGGTAGCGCATCATTTCACCCATGTCACTTTCTGTTGCGGCAGTCAGGCCGACGACAGCAGGCCATGCTTTTCAACCAGGCGATCTCGTCGTTGGCGACGACCACCCTACAAAATGACGCGGGCGCTGCCCGCAAAGTTCCCTCTTCGCTGACGATAGGTGCTGCTAGAGCCAGGCTAAAGCGATCACCCGCCATATCTCTTAATAGGGTGGGTAGTATGGAGGCGTCCAATGACTGATACTGTTCCGTGCAATGCAGCCCAGGCGTTGTCTCTCTATTTGTCCTATTCATGACCCTATGTTCAGCTTGTGCCCCGAAAGCGAGAAGCGATTCACATGAATGAGATGAACGACCACTCCGAAGAACTCGACCAGTTACGCGCGCAGGTGCAGCGCCTCTCCGAAGAGGTGACGCAGTTACTTTACCTCTTACCGCGCTTTTCTTGTAGCGTCGCGATCTTTACGGCGCCCTGAGAGCGCAAAGACAGGCAAACAAAAAAGTCCCCTCTCTGTTTCGTCAGAGAGGGGGTATACACGAGAAGGTTTAATCTGCCGCAGGTAGCGCCGCCTCTGGCGCGGGCGGCAACTGCTTCAGCAGGTCATCGCGGCGCTCGTGTACTTCGAGCAAGATTGTGCCGTCGCTCTGCACTGCCTCGATGATGTCGCCGGGCTTGAACTTGCCTTGCAGCAAGCCCTCCGCCAGCGGGTCTTCAATCAGGTTTTGGATCGTGCGGCGCAATGGACGCGCGCCGTATTGCGGATCGTAGCCCTTCGTCACCAGGAAGTCTTTTGCATCCTCCGGCACGAGCAACTCGATCTGCTGCTCCGTCAATTGCGTGCGCACGCGCGAGAGCATCAGGTCAACAATCATGCGCACGTCTTCCTGGCGCAGACTGCGGAAGACGATGGTGGCGTCAATGCGGTTCAGGAACTCCGGCTTGAAGGTGTTCTTGAGCTCTCCCAACACCTTCTCTTTCATGGACTCGTACTCGGTCTGCTGCTGCCCCGCTTTGTCGCGTCTCTGATTGAAGCCAATCACCGCCTCCCGGTTGAGCAGCGCGGCGCCGACGTTCGAGGTCATGATGACGATGGTGTTGCGGAAGTCTACCGTGCGGCCCTTGGCGTCGGTCAGCTTGCCGTCCTCAAGAATCTGGAGCAGCATGTTGAATACATCGGGGTGCGCCTTCTCGATCTCATCGAGCAGGATCACGCTGTACGACTTGCGGCGCACGGCCTCGGTGAGCTGGCCGCCCTCTTCATAACCGACATAGCCTGGAGGCGCGCCGACCAGACGCGCGGCGGCGTGGCGCTCCATGAACTCCGACATATCAATCTTCACGATGGCGTCTTCGCTGCCGAACATAAACTCGGCGAGCGCCTTCGCCAGTTCCGTCTTCCCAACGCCGGTCGGCCCCAGGAAGATGAACGAGCCAATGGGGCGCTTGGGGTCTTTCAGCCCGGCGCGGGCACGGCGCACGGCCCTGCTGATCGTGTCAATTGCCTCGTCCTGGCTGATGATGCGCTTGTGGAGCGCGCCCTCCATCTCTAACAACCGCGCCGACTCTTCCTGCGCGATACGCATGACGGGGATGCCCGTCCACATCGAGACGATCTGGGCGATGTCCTCCTCGGTGACGGTGGGGCGCTCGCTGCTCTGGTCTTGCTGCCAGCTTGATTCCAACCGGGCGATCTTATCGCGCAGTTTCACCTCGCGGTCGCGTAGCTCGGCGGCCAACTGGTAATCCTGGTTTTGGATCGCCGCTTCTTTCTCACGCATCACGGCGTCTAGCCCGCGCGTCGCCTCTTTGAGGTTGAGCGGAGCCAGCGACCGCTGCATGCGCACACGGCTGGCGGCCTCGTCAATCAGGTCAATCGCTTTGTCTGGCAGGTATCGTTCGGTGATGTAGCGACTACCCATCTCGGCGGCTGCCCGCAGCGCGCCATCGGAGATGGTGAGCCGGTGGTGCTGCTCATAGCGTTCACGGATGCCGCGCAGAATCTGGATTGTCTCTTCAACGGTGGACTCGGGTACCATCACATCCTGGAAGCGCCGCTGGAGCGCGGGGTCTTTCTCGATGTATTTGCGATATTCATCGAGCGTGGTGGCGCCGATGCACTGCAACTCGCCTCGGCCAAGCGCCGGTTTGAGGATATTCGCGGCGTCCACCGCGCCCTCAGCCGCGCCTGCGCCAACAAGCGTGTGTACCTCGTCAATGAAGATGATGCAGTCCTGGCTGGTACGTATCTCTTCGATGATCTTCTTGAGGCGCTCCTCGAATTCGCCGCGATACTTCGTCCCGGCGACCAACGAGCCAACGTCCAGCGTCAACAGACGCTTGCCCGCCAGCGTTTCGGGCACCTCGCCCGCGACGATCTTCTGCGCCAGCCCCTCGACGATAGCCGTCTTGCCGACGCCTGGCTCGCCGATCAGCGCGGGATTGTTCTTCTGGCGGCGCGAAAGAATCTGGATGACGCGCTCAATCTCTTTCTCGCGGCCAACAATAGGATCGAGCTTGCCCTGGCGCGCGTGCGCGGTCAGGTCAATGCCCATCTGGTCAATGGTTGGCGTCTTGGAGTGCTTGTCGCGTCCGCTGCCCTCGTGTGGGTTGTTCTGGTTGAGCACCTTGATGGTCTCGGCGCGCACCTTATCGAGGTTGACGCCCAGGCTTTCCAGCACGCCTGCGGCGATGCCTTCGCCCTCACGTACAAGCCCCAGCAATAGATGCTCGGTACCGATGTAGTGGTGATTGAGGCGGCGCGCCTCATCTACCGCCAGTTCGATCACCTTCTTGGCGCGCGGCGTCAGGCCAATATCACCCAAGACGATACGATCACCGCGCCCGATGATAAACTCGACCGCGCTGCGCACTTTGTTCAACTCGACTCCGAGATTGTTCAACACCTTCGCCGCGACCCCTTCACCCTCGCGGACAAGGCCAAGGAGGAGATGCTCAGTCCCGATGTAATTATGGTTGAAGCGCTGGGCTTCTTCCTGCGCGAGGCTCAAGACTTTGCGCGCTCGCTCTGTAAACTTCTCGAACTTATCGTTCACCTGACAATCTCCCCTTTCGTGATGAGAGGGCGGAATCGTGTCCCTCCCACACCAGGTACGTCTGGTATGCCCTTATGATATGCCATGAGGGAAGGTAGCGTCAAGGAAGCGAAGCCCACCGAACCCGCTTACCATTGTCGGTTCCAACGTGCTACGCCTGCCCCGTTGACCTCTCCCCCTGTGATAGAATTATGTTGCTCTGCTGAGCGCCTGCCAAATCATGCGATGATTGCCATCTGCGCCGCCTGGAGATACCTGGAGATACCTGAGAGCAAGCTGTTTTCGCCATCCTGGGGGCGCTCGCTATGGCACGTTCAGCATCGCCGAAAGCGTCAGATTCTCCGCATCATGCGGAGACACACAATACCCCACGGACAGGAACACTCGCTCGACGGTCACAACGCCTCCTCCTCATCCGCTGCGCTTGCGCGCCAGGACGCTTCCTCTGGACAAAAGCCACTATTTGGGAGCAAAGAGTGTTGCTCCTCCTTGATCCCTTATAGTCTATTGTAACGCATGAACGAGGGGGATTGCCCTGTCAAACTGGCCAGGATGGGGGAACATCCATGTGTGTAACGTATACATACGCCACGCTCCCAGCGGTGGCGCGTTCGCCGGGCATGGCAAACTTGAAACGGTCGGTCGCCAGTGCGAGGGGAATATCGCTGGCGGGCATATCGGCGTCGCCCTCGGCGAAGTCGTTCAGGCGGCCCGAGGCCGCCATGCGCGCCAATGCTGCGTCAAGCTCCTCTTGGGCGTTGGGCGCCTCACGCAGCAGCGCGGTCAGATAATCGGCGCAGATCTCGTCTTCCATTGGCGTGACGAGCGCGCTGCCTACCTGTTCGAGCGTAGCGGTTGGCAGCAAAGTGATAGGATCGCCCGTCTCCTCCGCCAGATGGCGCGCATAGGCCGCCGTCGCATGCGCGTTCACCAGCGAACACATGAGGAGTTGTGACGCTCCGCTGGCGTTCATCGCGCCCTGTGTGCCTGCGCCCGTCCGCTGGATGATTACGCGCCCACGCACATCAGTTTCCGTCATGCGCGTCGGTGAGTTGTTGAGGTCGAAGCCGGAGATGAGGCGTCCGCCGACCTCGCCTGCCAGCAACGGCGGCTGCGCCAACGTTCGTCCACGGAGTCCTTCTGCTGTGAGCGCATCGCGCAAGGCAATCGCTTCCTCAACTGTCCGCACGAGGCAGATGGCCGCAGCGCCGCCCGCAAAGGCGTAGGCCGCGACGCTGAAGGCGCGGATCACATCGATCACGATGGTAATGCCGCGCGCGACGCCTGCGCGCGAGCCATGTGACCGCACGATCTTGAGCATATCTTGCATCACGAGTGACTTTCCTGCGCTAGCGAGTCGGCGACTCAAGGTTGAGCAGCCGCCGCAGATGCCAGGTCGCCACACCTGCGTCATCGCCCAGGTACACGCCGTTGACCTTCCGCTGCAATTCGGGGTTGCGTGTGAAGGCAAGGCCACAATAGGCGAAGATCGGGCGCGGCGCGGGTAGTTGCTCGATAGCCTTTGCCATGCGGGTGAGCGCCCGCACCCGCTGTGAGGTGGAGACCGAGAGCGCGATCAGCGCGGGACGCAGGCGATCAACCTCTTTGACCAGGCTATTGGCGTCCACATCCTGTCCCAGGAAGGCCACCCGCGCGCCAGCGCGCCGCCAGAAGACCGCCAGCAGCAACGCATTGATGTCAGCGACATCCTTTGGGCCACAGCCCACCACCACGAGCGGCGCTCGCGACCGCTCCGGCGTCTGGTGGAAGACCGAGTAGAGGAAGCCGCGCACATAGTTGACGCCAAATTGTTCTTCAGGCGGCGTCACCTCACTGCGTGTTTGCAGGTCGCTCAGGCGCGCCAGCGCAGGCGCCAGCAGCGCCACGCAAATGGATTCGACGGTGTGCGAGGTGAGCGCCTCACGCAGAATGCGGTTGGCGCCAAGCGTATCGAACGCGGCGAATGTGCGAATCAATGGGGCTACACTGGCGCGTAGCTCACGTCCGCTGGTCGAGGTAGCCGTTGGCCCCATCCATAGGCGGTCGTTGGCGCTGGATGGAGGGCTGTTGCGTATGCTTGGATAGCCGCCCGAATAGGCGGAGGCGTCACCACCCGGCAGCGAGGGACTGTTCGGCGCAAGCTGACCTGAGGCAAGCGGTGGAAGGGAGGGTGAGCTTTGCCGCGACGCCTGCTCGGCCAGCGAAGATGATGGACGTAGCTGCCCCGTCCAGGAGTGTTCTGCGCTGCTGAGTGGTCGGCTGCCCACGCCGCCTGTGCGCGCGGTAAGTGGCCCATTCGTCGGCGGACGCGCATCCGCCCGCGAGGGATCGGCTCCGCCAGGGGCAGCCTCAGCCAGCCACGCCGGAACGCTCCCTGGTTGCGCCTGGGGTGTTGGATGTGGCGCGGGCGGCTTGGGATGAGTGGGCGTATGGGAAGATGGAGCCGAGGATTCGGGTTCGGCGAAGAATACGTCGGCTGCGGCGTTTATAGCTTCTTTCTCGCCATGCAGATCGGCAAGCCGTCTGGTGATGGGGGCGCTACGCCCAATTGGCCCTGAAGAAGGGGAATGATAGCCCTCGCGCAGCGGCCCGGTCTGGATGCGTGGTCGCCCGGATGGCGTGAGTGAGCCGGACTGCGGGGTCGCATAGGAAGCTCGGCCTGTGGCGCTCGACCCAAGCGAGCCGTCGGGCGCGCCAGGTCGCCCCCGCTCCATCCCGGCTGAGGAGGTATCGGGCCGTAGGAAGCCGGAATGGCTGGAGCGTTGCCCGTTCATCAAGAGGGCCGCTGCCTCGTGTGGCTGGGCGCCATCTACAATCCGTTCACGGAGCCAGAGCAGAGCGATCAGATCGCGCTCCGAATAGCGGCGGGCGTTGGGGCCATCGTCCCCCTCCGGGTTTGTCGCCCGGCCACTGCGTGCGCCTGGCAAGAAAGGAATACCCAACTGTTGCTCCCACGCCCAGAGCGTCATGGGCCGCACGCCCACCATCAGCACAATCGTCGCAAGATCATAGAGCGGTTCATCAGGATAGAGATCGAGTTGGGGAATTTCGGTGGAACGTCCTCGCCCGCCTGAACCACCCGAACCACCGGATTCGCCAGCCGTATAGCGCCCATCATCGCCGCCGCGTGAACCAGGATGAATGCCCATCTATGATCGCCTCCTCAAACCATCTACCCAACCAGCACCACATCAGATCAGTTTGCTCGAATGTTCCTGACGGAAAAGAAGCCTTTGTGCGCCACAGGGGCGCGGGTTTGATACATACCAGGCATACTGTATAGCGCCATGCTACGCAGGACGCTCTGTTGGAAGAATATGGGGATGATTATAGCACGCCAGCCCAATCAGCCATATGCCAATGGTACCGATAGCGCGATCTTCTCAACGATGATGCGTAAACACGAGCGTCGCTAGGCGTCTCAGGAAAATAGAAGCGCGCCTTCATTTCCCTGGCTGCCTGGAGTCAAACACGCAACTTTGGAATCAAAATCGCGTACTGAATACTATCCTGAGACCGTGCTGTGATCAGCGCACACAGGGTGGCTTGCATGTGATACACTCTAAATTATGCTCTCACATAATGGAACTGTCGCTGAATAGCGACCTGGCGTTTCTGGCGCTTGGTGGGGGCTGGTGGTCGGCGGTAGAGCGAGGTTGTCTGGATACCCGTATACCCGGTATGGTGTTGCTGGTATAGCTGTTTTGCTGAATATAGAGGGATTCTGCCCATGCCCATGTTTGACGACGATACCTCTCACGAGGATGAGACCCACGATACGCTCTCCAATACATCTTCGTCGCAAGATGCGACGGATGAGACCAATGAGGCGAATGAGCCGTCTGGTACGCCCGAAAGCGTCGCAAGATCTTCAGCTTCCTCTGATCCTTTCATTGATCCAACCGATAGTGAGCCGCTCACAGGTCAACAGCGTGGCGCTGAGGATGCGGAGGATGAAGTGGGGGATACGGGTGAGCATGAGCAGTCGGCCGATCCGGCGGCGACGCAACCGCTTCTTGCGCAGCAGGAGGCAAGTGGTGTAAATGGCGCCAATGGGGCGCACAGCAGGCGGGCAAGCAGGGAGCAAAGCGAGAATCGCGTTGATGACTCGGTGGATATTCCTGCCGCTGCGCCGATACTCGCGTTGAAAGATCATGTGATCTATCCCTTCTCGGTCTCGCAGCTTGCCGTTGAATCTGGGTATGCGGTGAAAGTAATTGAAGCGGCGATTGTTGGTGACCGGCTGATTGGTGTGGTGGCGCAAAAACCGGTAGAGAAGACCGAAGGCGCTGAGGATGGTGCGCAAGCGCACAATAACGCCAGCGACTCCGACGACGCTGATGATCTTGACGAGCCGCGCCAGCCCAGGCCTGAGGACTGCTATCGGGTAGGGGTGCTTGCGCGCATTGCGCGCCACTCACAGGCGCCCGACGGAAGCATACAGGTGGTGCTACAGGGGCTTGATCGCATCATCATGGATGAATTCGTCAGCGAAGAGCCATTCCTGCGGGCGCGCATTCACGAAGCGCCGGAACTCATTCCCACCGGACTTGAGATCGAGGTACTCAAGCGCAATGTCGCGCAGCTCTTCCAGCGAGTGATCGATCTCGTGCAATATCTGCCCGACCAACTGGCGATGGCGGTCAGCACAATGAACGATCCGCGCCAGCTCGTCTATCTGATCGCCGGGAACCTGCAAATGGAGCTTGCACTCCGGCAGGAGTTGCTCGAACTCGATCCCGTGCGCGCCAAGCTGGAGCGGCTCAACACTTTCCTTATGGGCGAGGTGGAAAAGCTGGAGATCAGCAAGAAGATTCAGGCCGAGGCCCAGGAAGAGATGAGCAAGGCGCAGCGTGAATATTACCTGCGCGAACAGCTCAAAGTCATCCAGAAAGAGCTTGGCGAAGAGAGCGATGAGGCGGCCACTGTCAGTGAGTTACGCGAGAAGATTGAAGAAGCTCACATGAGCGAGGAGGCGCTGAAAGAGGCGAAGCGTGAACTTGCGCGCCTCGAACGTCTACCCTCTGCCGCGCCGGAATACTCCGTTATTCGCACGTACCTCGAAACGCTTGTCGCCCTCCCATGGGACAAGAGCACTGGCAAGCCGATTGACATTGTACGCGCGCGCGAGATTCTCGACGAAGACCACTATGATCTCGTCAAGATCAAAGACCGCATTCTCGAATACCTCTCGGTGCGGCGGCTGAAGGCCGACCGTCAGAACGCTCAGGCAACCGAAGCGACCGAGGGGGCTGCGGCTGCCAAGGCGACTGAGAGCGAGACCCAAAACAAGCGCCCCAATCGCGAGCCGATCTTGTGCTTCGTCGGACCGCCAGGGGTGGGCAAGACCTCGCTGGGGCAATCTATCGCGAAGGCGCTTGGGCGTGAGTTCGTGCGGATGTCGTTTGGTGGCATCCATGACGAGGCCGAGATTCGCGGGCACCGCCGCACGTACATTGGCGCGTTGCCGGGGCAGATCATCCAGAATCTGCGGCGAGCTGGCGCCAATGATCCGGTCTTCATGCTGGATGAGGTAGACAAGCTGGGGCGGGATTTCCGCGGCGATCCTGCGTCGGCACTGCTTGAAGTGCTGGATCCGGAACAGAACAATACGTTCCGCGACAACTATCTTGATCAGCCGTTTGACTTGTCAAAGGTACTGTTTATCTGCACGGCGAACATGCTGGACACGATGCCTGCTCCGTTGCTGGACCGCATGGAGATCATCGAGCTGCAGGGATACACGGAAGAGGAGAAGCGGCACATCGCGTTCCGCTATCTGATTCCGCGGCAGATTAAGGAGAACGGTATTCAGCCGGAAAACATCGAGTTTCCGGAAGAGTCCGTCTCATACATCGTGCGGCATTACACGCGCGAAGCTGGTGTGCGCAAGCTGGAGCAGCTGATTGGCACGATTTGCCGCAAACAGGCGCGCCGCATTGCAGAAGGCAAGATGGAAAAGCTGGTTGTTACGCAGGAAGTAATTCACGAGTTCCTGGGTGGCATCAAGGTCCGCGTGGATACGGAGATTGCCGAGCGCACCAGGCGCGCGGGAGTGGCCGTAGGTCTGGCCTGGACCCCAGCGGGCGGTGACGTTCTGTTTGTAGAAGCCAACCGCATGAAGGGCAAGGGTGGATTTACCATG
>Ga0070737_10006865_pt1 | contig 10271 bp, 7 predicted proteins | sample Coa_R1_10_FD_66438 | JGI IMG/M metagenome (GOLD analysis project Ga0070737, IMG submission 66438) | Surface soil microbial communities from Centralia Pennsylvania, which are recovering from an underground coalmine fire - Coalmine... | ecosystem: Environmental > Terrestrial > Soil > Unclassified ...
CCTGCTCGCGCAGGATCCCAATGATTTGCTCCTCGTTGAACCGGCTGCCCTTCATCCGTCCGTCTCCTTTTCGTGACGGACTCTACCTCAAACCTGTCGGGCTGGCGGGGTGCAGGCCACCGCTTGCCGCCGCTCCTCACCACGCATCCGCCACTTCCTCCTCAACCACGATTACCCACTCAGACGAACTATAGGCGAGTGAAATTCAGACGTTTATCAACAGCCTGCTAGCCGACATCGAGGAATTGAGGCGTCAGGAGTTGTGGAAAACGTCAGCGTTGTCCGCGACTTGGCTGCTCAGATCGCGAGCGTGACCGATTGCGAGGATTCTGAATCCGAGATTGGCGAGTTCTGAACGGACCGCTTGATCGTGCGCGGCCTGGGCAGGAGCGTCGTGGTGGGGGCCATCGATGAAGACGCAGATGCCTGGTACGCCTTGCCGTTCGTAGTAGAAGTCGGCCTGAACGTGCACCTCGGGCGTGGGCTGGTATTGAGCGTAATTAGGCAGGCGAAGTCCGTTTTTGTACAGGTGGTCGAGGAACTCGCGCTCGAACGACGATGCGGGGTCGAGTCCTTGGAGCAGGTATTTGTATTGCTCGTCTCGTGATCGTCCGCTTTTGGTCTCAACGAGCGCTGCCTTCGTCAGTTCAAGCAGAAATTCCTTGATCTTCCGGCGGTCAATGCGTCGGTGTTCGAGCTGGTTTGAATAGCTCAGCAGACATTCGTAGCAAGCCGGTCCGCATTTGTCTTTCCAGTCAGGAAGTTCCTCGCCTGTATGCGCGTTGAAGTGGCACAATTCGAGAGCTTTGCGGGCGAGCTCGGCAATGGCCGCTGATTCGTTCATCAGACGCTCCCAAATACCGACGCCGCCTTCGGCTGCTTCCCAGAGAACGATCCGGCGATGCTCGCCTTCGCCGATGAGCTCGGCGGCGATTTCCTGCTCTTCAACTTCATAGACGATCTGTATGGCGCGCTGAAGTGCGTAAGCCAGAGTGATGAGAAACGTTTCGTCCGCTCGGGAGTCCAGCAGCGGCCGGAGGAAGAGAACGTTTCGGCGATCGGCAACGTACGGTTTGATGCCTGTGACAGGTTGGATTTGTGATTTAGGCCCCGCATCACCATCCTCGTCCGCTCCCAGCCACTTGCCGGTCTTGCCGTCGATTGTAAATCCCTGACGTTTGACAGTGACACCGTTGGTGGTGCGGCCGCGTTTCCATCCGTGATTGATCCGCCAGAGGTCGGCGCCCGCCAGGTATGAAGCCTGCAGTTTCGGAGTGCCAGCGTGGTCGCATATCTGTGCGTTTCGCGGATTGAGGCCGCGAAAATGGGTGTCGATTTCGTATCCTTCGCGTCGGCGTTCTTCCTCTTCGGATGAGATTCGCTGGCGCGCCACGGCTCTGACAACAGCCATGGCGAAGAGCTTTGTAGCGACTTCAGAATTTCCCGCCAACTCAGTCTTGCAATATGCACAATGCGAGTTGGTCAGCTCGGGCTCGCGATGCACGTAACCACATCGTTTGCAGAGTTTGACGCTGACCGTGCGGCCTTCCAAACCTCCCGCGCCCAGCACGAGGCCTGTAACTTGATGGCGCTTGCCCTCGTGATAGATGATGTTCTTGGGACCGAATTCTGAGAGGCCAAGAAAACGAGGCCGGTCGATCGTGTCCGTTTCGTCCGCAATTCTAAGCAGGGCTCTCACCGGAAGGCGTGGAAAGTTGTAGCCGGGCGTGAAAGCTTGGCTGGCGAGATAACGATAGGGGTAGAAGTCCGTCTCCTCCCACCTGTCGCTTCGGTTGAGCAAGAGATCGAGGTCTCGCAGAGCTTCACGCTCGTCCTGGCGCGCCTGCTCCACATCCTTTTTGTTTCTGGCGCTGTCCGCTCTCCTTCGAGCGGCGTCGCGCTGGCCGACCGCCGCCGAATAGAGCTCTCGCCATTGATTGAAAGCACGGTCGAATGCGCCGGGCGCGTCATTGATGATTTCGCTCAGCCATTCTGGTCGATACCACGGCGCTTTAAGGAGCGGATCTCCGACTGAAGCCGCGATGGCTTGGAAGTCGCTCAGTACCTTTGCCTTGTCGGTATCGCTCAATTCAAGCTGGGCTTTGAGGTCGGCGCGAACCGGATATGTCGGAGGTTGGTCGATATCGATCACGTCGGCGACCGACTCTTTGAGACCGACACCAGCATGTTGCATCCAGACCGAATGAAGATGCGCCTCTATCAACTCCTGGTTGCCGAGATCGAAGCGAGGCCGAGCAACTGAGCCGTGGATCATTCTCGAACGAGCAGCAAAGAAATATTGGTCGTGGGCGTTCCCTTGCGATGCGAAGGCGACGATCAAGGCAGGTTGGCCGCCACGCCCAGCGCGTCCGCTGCGCTGGGCATAGTTCGCCGGCGTGGGAGGAACGTTACGGAGGTGAACGGCGTACAGGTCGCGAATATCGATTCCGAGCTCCATCGTAGGTGAGCAACAAAGGATCGGCAGCTTTCCCCTTCGGAAATCGTCTTCGCGCCGCTCGCGATTTTCTGCGGAGACTGCGCCGGTGTGAGGCTGGGCATGAAGCCGAGCTAGTTTAGATGCGCGTTCTCGGTATAGTCGGGCGTAATATTGGTTCGGCTGACGCTTGGCGATGTCCGGGTTGATGAGGTAAAGGTGCCGAGCCCGCACGGGGTCGGGACCCGGCGCCTTGCCAGTCCCTCTGACCCAACGAATCGCTCCGCCATTTATTTGCACGGCGCGCTCCTCGCCCTTCCGGCTTACCACGCTAAGGATATTGCCGCGCAAAACGTTGATGATGGCCTTCATCAGAGCCTCGGCTTCGTCCTGCTTCAGGTCCCTTGGCAATCCGGATCTTCTGGCCGAACGCAAGAACATGCCCAGCGCCGAGCGCGGACCAAGCCTTATTCCGGCGCGCTCGTTCACTTCTGGTTCGATGCCGGGAAGGTAAGCGACTGCGTCGTCTTTATAAATATCCGCATCATCGAGCGCCCACGGTTCTCGGAGCCACTGCTGGCTATTGCGAACGACTTTCTTTCGATGGTCCTCGTTGAGAATCGGCGTGCTGACGATCAGATTACGGCGGAGATAGTTTAGGATCGCCCGTAACACTGACTCGCGAGTGGCTTCGCTCGCGGCTGCCATCGCGGGCACTTCTTCCCATCTCGGATCGGCGGCCAATTGCGACAGGCCCTCATAGTCGATGCTCACGAGCCCGCACTGATCGAGGTCAGGCTGGATCACTCGCCATGCGCGGGCAAGATCGGCGACCGCGCGATATTCGAGCACTTCGATCAACGCACCGCGTGCTGCGCGCCAACCAGGATCGCCCTCTCTCACCGGATCGCGCATGAAGTCTTCCGGCTTGGAAGCGAGCGCCTCGAATGCCCTGACGCCGAGGTCTTCCAAGCCGAGTCGTCCATGCTTCTCGACAGCACCATAGATAGCGCTGCGAACTAGCATTATCTGACTAAAGTCATTGATATGCCCGGCTTGCAGTGACGCGTCCTGGCGATTGTCCGTGAAGCTCAAGGCTTTCCGTGCGTCCTCCTGAATGCCGGGGTCAGCTCCGAGCGCGGCTATGATCGCGCCGGTTAGAACCGTCGTGGCGGTTGAGCGGCCGGTCTGGCCAAGCGTGGCCAGCTTCGCGAACTCGCTCTCGCGCTTATCGTATGCCGCCCCACACTGAACGCAGATCAGGAAAGGTTTGGGCTGGTACCAGACCGCGATTGCGCCGTCTTTGGCGCTTGCATTGATTTTTCCGTCAGCCGCGGCGAAGAACTTGCGCGGTCGCTTGGCCCGGTATTCCGGCTTCAGAGTACGCCCGCCTCGGCGTTGCACGAACCAGGTGTAAGGCAGATCTTCGTCGTCATCCTCCCAGAGTCCGTCGGCATCCAGAGTAACGTAGCCGAACTCTCCCAAATCCTCGTCGTCGGGGGCGCTGAGCTCCGGCGCGCGAGGTTGGAACGAATCTCCGTCCTTCTCCGACCTAAGCGCGACTAAATAATATTCCTGGCCGCATTCGCGGCAGAACGAGAGCGGGAACAGGAGCCGATTCGTGTCGCCCGGCAGAGCATATTTTCCGTCGATGCTGAATTCCCGTTTATCCGCAGCTTCGATCGTTGCGAAAATGCTGCTGCCTGAGGATAGAAACTGATGGAGCCGGAAGGCGAAGAAGCGCTCATCCTCGGATAGTGCAGCCGCGTTGCCGTCTTCAAGCACGGCCTTCAACGCAGCGTCACAGGCTGGTTCCGGAAGCCCACTGAGAACCGCGAGGCTTTTCAGACCCTCGCGATAGGTCATAGGCTCTCGCCGTACGAGTCGACCGTCTTCTTCTGTTATTCCAAAAGTAGTTTCGACCCAAGCCGCCAGCGGATGCGCACGCAACTTGTCGAGGTTGCTGCCGGGTCGCGGAGCTTCGACCGCGGCTCGTGCGGTGGCGGCGTCATTTGGTGCGGCGACGGTGGTTACGCGTCGCAGCGATTCGTCGATTACGTTCTGCGGCTCGATGTTAACGCCGAAAAGATGCGTGCCCGCTTCGGCGATCTCCGCGCGCCGCTGATCTCTGCCGCCAGTGGTCGAAATCGTCGCCGACGTGCCGACACAGATCAGATCCTGTTGGCCCGACGCCTGGCGCAGACGGCGCAACAGCATCGCCACGTCCGCGCCCTGGCGCCCGCGATACACATGTATTTCGTCAGCCACCAGAAACCGGAGCTTGCCCGTGGCCTTGTGGAGCATGTCGCGGTCCCAAGGCCTGAGCAGCATGTATTCGAGCATCACGTAGTTCGTGAGCAGGATGTGCGGCGGATTGAGGCGGACGCGCTGTTTGTCTTCCTGTTTGTCCTGACCCGTATAGCGGTCGAATTTGATCGGACAATCCGACCCCCACTTCTTCGCGAATTCCCTGAGAGCGTCACGCTGGCTGTTGATGAGCGCATTCATCGGGTAGACGATGAGCGCCCGGACGGTTTGGTTTTTCGGATCGTTGCGGAAGATGTCGTCGACGATCGGCAAAAGGTACGTGAGGCTTTTGCCCGAGCCGGTGCCGGTCGAAACTATGTAGTGCTTGCGTTGCCGGGCAACTCGGAGCGCTTCTTCTTGATGCCGGTAAAGAACAAGGTCCTCGCCGAAAAAGCGCGCCGTTTCGGGAAGAATGACGCCTTCGCGCGCGAGGGTCTTCAGGTCGGATCCGCGCTCGAATGCAGGATTGAGTTGCAGAACAGGATCGGGCCAGAGGCGTCCTTGATCGAGGGTTTCGGTGACGTACTTCAGGAGCTTCGAATCGAGGATGTTGATGAAGCTCTTAACGTAGCTCTGATACTCGCTGACGACCTGGTCGCGCAGCGCAAATACGTCAAATGGCATCGACTGTCCCCCCTCCAATCGCTTTTTTTCAAATCAGGCTGCCGAGGACGCGCGATGGACCGGAATCCTTTTTAGCTCGGCGCCCAGCTCGCGCTCGGCGCGCCACAGGTCGTACGCCTGCTGCATCCGGAGCCACAACCCGGGACCATTCCCGCAAAAGCGGCCTAGCCGCATCGCCATCTCGGGCGTAATTGATACTTTTTCGGCCATAATCCGATGAAGCGTCTGGCGCGTGACGCCAAGCTGCCGCGCCGCCTCGCTCACCGAGAGACCCAGCGCAGGCAGAATGTCCTCGCGCAGGATCGCGCCGGGATGAGTCGGTCGTCGCTCCTTACCATCATTCACCAATCGTCTAGCGATCATAACTGGTTTCCTGTCTGCACCGTTTGATACATCACAGTCGCACCTTTATGAGGCAACCCATCATCCCAGCCAAATTGAAGAACCACCCTTTCACAGGAGTCGGCCACGAACCATATACGCTGCGGCCGATATGCGTGGTCTCTGATGAAGGTTTTGCTAAGGTCTTCCGGCGGCGCGGACATCGCAAGAACGAACTGTTCGTCATTAAGCGATATTCTCGCCCCATACACGCCAGCGATCTTGTTGGAGAACGAGGTAAACTTAAATCCTCGTTCGATATACGGTTTCCCAGTAACCTCACTGTGAAAGTACAAGCCGCAACGCGGCGGAAAAGGCTCTTCTCCGAAAAGGATTTTCAGCCAGTCCAGAAGCGCTGCCGCCACCCTCCGGCTACCGCCTTTGCGGAACAGCTCCTCGAGGCCCTTGTGGCGGAAGCTCCGTATCACCTCGCCGATCGTAACATCGCGAGTTACACATGTAAACCGTTACGCTACATGCGCCAGGTCGCTATTGGCATGCGCAAGGTCGGGTTCTTTTGTGCCGCACCCACGCGCCAGACCTGGCGAAGAATTCGACCGCTTGTTTTGGAACTGGTTGCGGCGTGCGACAGATCGTGCAGAAGCGTCTCCCCCGTGCTGCGAGATACGTGGCGCCGGGCCGCGAGCGGAATCTGCCATCACTTCGGACCCAATTCACAACCGCGTCTTGCGAGACCCGTCGAGCTACTGTCTGATAGACGGCTTTGTTCGCTTCGGAGCCGTGATGCGGCGCTGTCACAATGAATCCGTCAAGGGACGGTGGCAACCCAACGTCGATGTCCAGGTCGGAGTCGGCAGTAAACAATACGCCTCGGCAGCCTTCTCCCGCTCCCGTCCAGAAGACCAGGCTTTCGCGATTTATGGTCGTCAAAGCCAGCGCGGCCATTGCTCGCGTTTGCGGGACCGGCTCGACAGAAGCCGCGAGTTGAGAGTTTGCAGGAGCAAGCCATCGATCGCCGCCGGTGGGAGCAGCCCGGTTATTGAAAGCGAACCAGCGGACAGTGACGCCACGGTGAAACGCCTCGCGCGCGATATTCCTTATACGGCTAGCCGCGCCGAGAGCTTCGAGAACCAAGCGAGCCTCCGGCTCTTCGTCAGGAGACGGCAGCCAGTGCATAAAGCGAAACAACACTTCTATGCTGATGGACCCTGAACCAAGAGCGGCCACCAGTCCGTCATCTTCTCCGGACCTTTCCAGGGCGGGAATAACTTCGGTGGGCCAGCCGGTGGCTCCGTCTTGAGTATCAGCCGACTGAGCTATCGTCTGGGATTCGCCTTTCTCCGAGAGGAAGTCCCCGTATAGTTCTATTAGCGGGATAACTTCCGGCTCTCGCCGCCGCTGCAGGTCCTTCAGTTCAGCCGACGCCTCGTAAGCTTGATTCAAAAGGGACTTGAGTATTATCGGTGTCGGTTGCAGAGCGTAGGGCAGCACGGAAAGCCATCGCGCGGGCAACCATATCTCTCGACAGCTGCAGCCACCTTGGAGAAACCCGATGATGCCGTCGGCGTGGTCGGCGTCATTATGCGTGCACACCACGATATCGACGTCGTTTCGCCCGGTGTAGCCACGAAACATCTGAGCGAAACCGTCCGCGAACCGGCCGCCGTCCACCAACATTGTTCGCTCAGGCGTTTCAAGGAAGAACGAATCGCCCTGGGCTACAGGCAAAGCGATAAAACGCGGTGGCTTTACTCGATTCATTTACCCAACCCGGCTCTCCTTTCGCTTGCCTGCGTATCGACGGCCGCACGGGGTCGCCGGGCGACGCGAAGCGCTTGTTCTTGATACCGGTAGAGAAGGAGGTCTTCGCCGAAGAAGCGCGCCGTTTCGGGAAGAATAACGCCTTCGCGCGCGAGCGTCCTGAGGTCCGCGCCGCGCTCGAATGCTGCATTAAGCTGCAGGACGGGATCCGGCCAGAGCCGCCGCTGATCGAGTTCGCGCGTCAGGAATTCAGACGGCCGCGGCGCGACAATGTGAATGAAGTTCACTACCTAGCTATTGGCCTCGTTAACAACTTTCACGCAAACTGCAAACAGGTCTCAAGTTACCTGACCCGTGCGTCCGCCTGCGTTACTCCCGCTCACGCGAAATACCCACGATACCTTTCTTCATCTACGCTAATCTGTGATAGCACGTTGCGAGACCTCCACATATAAAAGTCGAGTTTGCCCGATTCGATCATCCACAACACCAGCAGAAACAGAACCGACTTACCGATAAGCGCGGCAATTGGCATGACGAATTTAAACCACATTTCTTCCGATCGCTCCATCAGCACCTCGGACATGAAAAAAGCCCAGGAAAACTGAATTGTTGAATATACGTACAGGACGAAGATCAACCCGAAAGGCGCTCTAATGCTCCGACTGCCAAGACGCTCTACAAGCAGAGCGGTTAGGACCCCACCGACAGCACCGGAAGACCACGTCATGAATTTGGCGCCCGTTGGGAAGGAGCAGGAATCGAAGGTCCACTGAGCACAAAAGGAGACCACTAGGATCACGAAAGCGCCAAGGAGTGCGATATTTCTCCCTCGCTTAATCTCTGCCTCGGATTTCGAACCAGGAGTCTGCTCCGCGACAGTGTAGTACCCTAATGTGTAATAGCAAGCCAGAATGAAGCACGAAATCAAATTGTTCAGCGCATTCTCACACTCGGCGTGAGTCGGCGAAGGAGCAGGGAAATACCAAAGATACAGATATAGAAATATCCAACTGAGAAGAAGGGCAGTGAACAAACACGCAAATTGGTCAGCTGCCTTCTGCGCTACATGGACGCGTTCCTTATCGGAGTCTTGCACACCGTTACTCAGCTGCAACCGATTAGTTTCGTTATAGTGTAAGTACATGTATCCGAAGAGCCAGAGCGAATACACGCAGACAACAAGTGCTTGCACTAGGAAGCTGTTTTTGAACCAGTCGTGGGTCCGGCGCGGAGAGTGATTTGAGATTCGGAACGTATGTCGCTAATGGGATAGGTCCCAAAAGAATGGGAGCAAATCGGAATCTGCGGAATAGCCAAACCCAAAACGATTGACGCCTCATAGATCCTCCCCCGCGATTCTCCATCGCGTTAATCGAACTGAAGTGTGACCACCTTGTCTAGACACGCGTTCGCTTGCAAGCATTGCGACTTATCTTTTAACTCGCGCAGCCTTCCAGTCATCACTCGTGTGTGCTGAGTGGTGGGCGGCGCGGGGGTCGCCGGGAGGAGGGTCGAGGCGGGTCCGGTAGGGGCGGCCGGTGCGGATCGCGTCGGCCATCTCATCGTAGATTTCGAGGATGACGCGCTTGGTGCGGTACTCGCCGAAGCGCTCTTCGTCCTTGCGCTTGACGATCGGGAAGGTATCCATGATGTAGTCGGCATCGTCGCGCGAGATCTCGTAAAGATGGAAGAAGGCGGCGTCAAGTTCGCAACGGATCAGGAAACGTCGTTCCTCATTCCAGAGAAAAGGCGCTCCGTCGTAGCCTAGATCGCGCGCAAGGGCAACCAGGTCGCAGGCTGTATAGCTCAGTTCCAGAGCACGGATTCCAATCCAGCGACTTATCGATTCATCTGGAGACCAATCCGGAGATTTCGTGGCAACTCCTGGCGGTAGGCAAGGCAGTTGCTGCACAATAAAGAAATTCAAGTTTACACCGCCGATCTTCTGCCTAGCTATAAAATCCAGAGGAAACGACGAAAGGTTGGCGGCTAAGACCGCGTTTGCCCGGCCTGGGTCGCGTATGATCGCGAGTGGCATGCTGTTGCCGACGCCCGCGAGTGGGATGATCGTTGGCAGAAGGGTCCGCTCGTTAGTAGGACTTGTCACGTTAGTGAATCCCAGCAGCCACCCGTGAAGAGGAAGCTGACCGCTTGCCTGGCCTACGTTGCGCTGACTTACCCAATACAGCGGCTCGGCGAGGCGATTAGGGTCTTGGTGTTCGCTAAAGGTCAATGGCCTGGGCTGGGCCTGTCTGTGTTCAGCAGTTGTGCTCCGTACGACATCCGCCGCTCTGTGGTCCCATAGCTGAGTCATCTTCGCTTCATACAGCGGCAGGTATTTTTCGCGGCCCTTGACGAAGATGTTGCCCTCGAGTTTCCAGCCGTCGCGTTCGAGTTGTTCGCGCGTGCGGAACAGATGCGAATCGTTCGACATGTGGAACATCGTGGCGAACTTGATGCCCCACGGATTTTCTTCCGGGGGGCCTTCCTTGATCAGCACCGGCACGCGCTGATAGATCGCCTTGGTAATTTCCGCGTCGCGCTTGGTGCGGAAAATCGGGCAGGTCCGCGTGTTCGGATTAACGAGCGCGATCTCTTCGGCGGTGAGTGAAATCCTGCGCTCGGGATCGCGCAGCTCGTCCACGCCCAGAGCGAAGAAGACGAACTCCGCCGCGCCCGCTTTGCCCCCACCCGCCATCGTCAGCAGGCAGAACTTCATACGGCTATCGACCGCGGGAAATAGCTTCTTGCGGTTCTCGAAATCATAGAGGCTCGCCAACGAATGCGACTCCATCAGGTC
>Ga0070737_10006866_pt1 | contig 10271 bp, 8 predicted proteins | sample Coa_R1_10_FD_66438 | JGI IMG/M metagenome (GOLD analysis project Ga0070737, IMG submission 66438) | Surface soil microbial communities from Centralia Pennsylvania, which are recovering from an underground coalmine fire - Coalmine... | ecosystem: Environmental > Terrestrial > Soil > Unclassified ...
GCACGCCGTGGCGTCAGCCCGCGGCCTGGCGCCAGGCGTCGGCGATCGCGACGTAACTGCCGGTGCGGCGGGCCCGGTCCAGGCTGGGCGTGACCACCACGATCTCGTCCGCCTGCGCCTGCTGCTTCAGCTCCAGCAGGCGTTCGGCGACGGCCTTGGGCTCGCCGGTGACCATCCGGCTGTCCAGGGTGCGGTCGGCCCGGAACTCGGCGGACTGGGCGAACCTGGCCACCTCCTCGGGCCGGAGCGGCTCACGGACGCCGCGCCGGATGTTCTGGATGGTCAGCGTCCAGGCCGCCTCGAACTCGGTGATGGCGTCCTCGTCGTGGCTGGCGAAGGCCAGCACCGACATGGCCGAATACGGCTCCGCCCCACCCGGTCCCGGCTCGAAGTGGCGCCGGTAGTCGCGCAGGGCCCCGATGGCCAGGTCCGGGCTCATGTGGTGGGCGAACACGGCGCTCATGCCGTTGACCGCGGCGAAGGCCGGGCCGTAGGGGCTGGAGCCGAGCACGAAGAGCTGCGGACGTTCCTCGATCTGCGGCGCGACGATCAGCTTGGCGTACGGGTGGCCGTCGGGGAACCCGTCGCCCAGAAAGGCCAGCAGTTCGCCGACCTGCCCGGGGAACTCCGCGGCCGGGTCGCTGCGGCTGCCGCGGCGCAGTACGTGCGCGGTCAGCGGGTCGGTGCCAGGCGCCCGGCCCAGGGCCAGGTCGATCCGGCCCGGGTACATGGCCAGCAGCGTGCGGAAGGTCTCGGCCACCTTGAGCGCGGTGTGGTTGGGCAGCATGATGCCGGCGGCGCCGACCCTGATGCGCGAGGTCCGCGCGCCCACGTAGGCGGTCAGCAGTTCGGGGGCGCTGCAGGCCAGGCTGGTCATGTTGTGGTGCTCGGAGACCCAGTACCGGCGGTAGCCCGCCGCCTCCAGGGCCTGCGCGACGCCCACCGCACCGGCCACGGACGCGGCGGCGGTTTCGCCGTACTCGATCGCGACGAAGTCCAGGACGGCCAGCGGAAGGGTTTCTTCGGCGGTATTCATCACAGGGATCAATGCCGCACCGGCCGGCGGCATTCCCGTCGCTGGCAGGATGCCGGGTATGGGCGACTCGGGGATGAGCGACGAGGCGGAGCGGGCCCGGCAGCGGGACCTGGTGCGGCGGGGCTACGACGCGATCTCCGAGGTCTACCGCGGCGACGACGGCTGCGCGGCCGCGAGCTCGGCCGAGGACGTGAGCCGGTACGCCGGGTGGATCGGCGAGCTGGCCACGCTGCTGGCCCCGGGCGCACGGGTGCTGGACCTGGGCTGTGGGGCGGGGCTGCCGGCCACCCGGGAGCTGGCCGACCGCGGCTTCGCGGTGCTGGGGCTGGACTTCTCCGCCGTCCAGCTGGCCCGGGCGCGGCGGCTGGTCCCGGCGGCCAGCCTGGTGCGGGCCGACATGGCCACCGTGCGGCTGGCCCCGGCCAGCCTGGACGCGGTGGTGTCCTTCTACGCGCTGATCCATCTGCCGCTGGCCGACCAGCGGGCGCTGCTGCCGCGCCTCAGAACCTGGCTGCGGCCGGGCGGCTGGTGCCTGCTCATCGTGGGGGAGCACCCGTGGACCGGGACCGGGGACTACCTGGGGGCCGAGATGTTCTGGGAGCACGCCGGCACCGACAGTTACCTGGGCTGGCTGGCCGAGGCGGGACTGTGCCCGCGCTGGCACCGGTTCGTGCCCGAGGGCGAGTCCGGGCACACCCTGGTGCTGGCCCAGGCCGGCTGACCCTTCCCGCTGGCCGGAATCCCCGCGGGCGGAAATACGTTTGCCGTGGCCGGAGGACCGCAACTACCGTCGAAAGCTACCCTCCGAACCCGAGCGACAGGGGATGTGGCGATGCGCGCGCGTTCGCTGGCCCGCCGGTTTCCGGTGCTGGGCCTGCGTGACTTCCGGCTCCTGCTGGCCGACCGGCTGGTGGCCCCGGGAGCGTTCGCGTTCTCCATGGTCGGGGTGGCCTTCGCGGTGCTGGATGCGACCGGCTCCACCGCCGACCTGTCCTACGTGCTGGCCGCGCAGATCGCGCCGTCGCTGGTGTTCGCCATGCTCGGCGGGGTGTTCGCCGACCGGATGCCGCCGCAGCGGGTGATCGTCGCCGCGAACCTGCTGATCGCGCTGGGCGAGGGCACCTTCGGCCTGCTCGTGCTGACCGGTCATCCCCGGCTGTGGCAGATGATCGCGCTGGAGTGCGTGACCGGCACCGGGATGGCGTTGTTCTACCCGGCTTCGCAGGCGCTGCTGCCCCGGCTGGTGCCGGGTGACCTGCTGACCGAGGCCAGCGCGCTGAGCCGGCTGGCCATGAACGGCGGCCAGATGGGCGGGGCGGCGGTGGCGGGCCTGGTGGTGGCGGCGATCGGGCCAGGCTGGGCGCTGGCGATCTGCGGGCTCGGGACGACCACCACAGCGCCGATCCTGCTGCGGCTGAGTGCCGTGGCGGCCGAGCGCACGCAGGCCCACGGGATCCTCCGCGAACTGCGGGACGGCTGGACGGAGTTCCGCACGCGCACCTGGCTGTGGGTGATCGTGGCGGAGTACTCCGTGGTCATGATGGCCTGGTACGGCGGGTTCCAGGTGCTGGGGCCCGCGGTGGCGCGGGCGCACCTGGGCGGCCCGGCGGCCTGGGGTGCGATCACCGCCGCCGAGTCGATCGGCTTCATCGCCGGTGGCCTGGTGGCGCTCCGGTTCACGCCGCGGCGGCCGATGCTGTTCGTGGTGCTGATGGGCGCGACGATCGCGGCGCCCACGCTGACGATGGCCCTGGTGTGGCCGCTGCCGGTGGTCTGCCTGTCCGCGTTCGGGGCGGGCGTGGCGGTCGAGGTCATGATGGTGCAGTGGACCGTGACCATGGCCAGGCACATCCCGCCGGACAAGCTGGCCCGGGTGTCGTCCTACGACGTGCTCGGCTCGACCATGGCCATGCCGCTGGGCGCACTGCTGGCCGGCCCGATCGCGGCTGCGATCGGGCTCCCGGTCACGCAGTACGCCGCGGTGCTGCTCATCGTGGGCGCCTCGGCGCTGGCCCTGATCCCGCGGGAGATCCGGCGCTTCCGCGAGGCCGGCGCCAGGCCGGACCCGGTGCTCGTCCCCGTCGAGCCGGCCGCCCCGGCCGCCTGACCGGGCCGGCGGCCTGTTCCCCGGCGTAGCCGATCGACGGCGGCCGGGGCCGCGCCGGGCGTACTGTGGGGGTGCGCTCACCCGCTCGGCGTGGGCGCTGCCGCTGGCCGGGTCCATCACCAGGACGGCGGCCGGGTGGCCGTGTTCACCGGCGGTCACCCAGGCCCGCCCGTCGCGCTGACAGCACTGGCGGCTGCCTGCGGGTCAGATGGACCAGGCAGGCCAGCCGGCGTTGTGGCGCGGATATGCCCGGGCTGACCCATACGTTGCGGCGGGCCGGAACCGGCGTTCCTGCCGTACCTCGGCAAGATCTGCCGCGCGAGCCGCTCGTGTTCTCTAGCATGACTGCGTGATCACTGACAAGGACGATACTGTGAGCGAAATACTAGTGCCGAAGCCGGAAGAATCCGTGGTGGCGATCGCCCCACCGGGGGACGGTCCGGGCTGGTGGGTCGGTGCGCCGAGCGGTCTGGAGTGGAACGGGGACATCTACCTGGCCTACCGGCTGCGGATGCCGACCGAGATGGGCCGCGGTTACGCGGTGCAGGTAGCGAAGTCGGCCGACGGAGTGCACTTCGAGCCCCTCTTCACGATCACCAAGGAGGAGGCTGACGCCGAGTCGCTGGAGCGGCCCTGGCTGGCCCGCACGCCGGAGGGGACCTGGCGGCTGTACCTGAGCTGCAGCACCTTTGGCACCAAGCACTGGCGGGTGGAGTTCATGGACGCCGACTCGCCCGACGGATTCGACCCGGCCCAGCTCCAGGTCACGCTGCCTGGCGACACCAAGACGGCGGTCAAGGACCCGGTCATCCTGCACCGCGACGGGCTGTGGCACCTGTGGGGCTGCTGTCACCCGCTGGAGAACCCCAACGAGACGGACCGGATGTCCACCGACTACGCGACCAGCGTGGACGGCGTGAACTGGACCTGGCACGGCACGGCGCTGGCCCCCAGGCCCGGTGAGTGGGACTCCCGGGGGGCCAGGATCACCGACGTCCAGTTCGCGGGAGACCAGATCGTGGCCTACTACGACGGCCGGGCCACGGCGGAGGAGAACTACGAGGAGCGCACCGGGATAGCCACCGGTCCCGAGCCGACCGCGTTGTCCGCGACGGGGCACGAGCCGGTGGCGCAGTCCCCCTACAGCCCCGGTGGGCTGCGTTACCTGACCACGGTGGCGCTGCCGGACGGCCGCCGCCGGCTGTACTACGAGATGGCGCTGCCCGACGGGGCGCACGAGCTTCGCACCGAACTGCGTTAGCCGCCCGGCCCGGCCTGCCCGCGAGCGCCTGGCTGGCGCGGGGCAGGCCGGGCAGCCCGGCCGTCGCCGGAGGGGGAGTTCAGGCGGCGCCTGTTTCACGCGGTGCCTGTTTCACGCGGCAGCCTGGCGCTGGCCGTTCCGGGCCTGGCGCTGGCCGGTGGGCCTGCTGCCCACCATGCCGCCGGACCGTTCGCGGGGCCGCAGCCAGAAGCTGAAGTCGTCGCCGGTGATCTTTTCCAGCAGCCGGATGTCGCTCTCGAACTTGGGCAGCACCTGCTCGCGTTCGTCCCAGGTGAGTGGCTGGCGGGCCGGTGCGCTGCGCTGCAGCCGGTGCTCCAGCGAGTCCTTGAGCGCGGTGCCCGCCCGGCCGGGCAGGTACTGGCCGGTCAGGGTGGCGACGCGCAGCGCCGCGGCCAGGGTGCGGTGTTTCGCCGTGCGTTCCGGATGGGCGGTCACGTTCGCCCGGGGGACGCTGTCGATCAGTCCCGGCTCCACGCCGAGGAACGCGCAGATCCGGTCCAGTGTCTCCCGCGGGCTGTCGACCAGCGACAGGTACCGGATGATCAGCACCTGCTCGCGCGGGAACAGCTTGTACAGGTGCTCCAGCTGCTCGCCGTACCTGCCGAGCCCGACGTACTGCCAGAAGCTGGCCCAGCCGGCTTCGATCCGGCGCGGTTCCTCCTCGCAGGCCCGGACGAAGTCGTGGATGGGCTCGAGGCCGGCCGACCACAGGTGCGTCCAGTTGGAGTGGGCTCGTTCCACCGGATCCCGCAGCACCGCGATCAGCTTGGCCTGCGGGATCAGGTCGCGAATGCGCTGCTGCGCCACGGGGTCGTGCAGGTACAGCGGGGTCGACTCGCCCCGTAGCGTGCCCGGCGGAGCCGGGTCGAAGAGGGCCTCGTAATCGGCCCGGCGCCAGACGTGCTCGCGGTAGGTCTGAGCGTCACCGGGACCACCCTTGGCGGGCGGTGGCCCGTCGGACAGGAAGAACTTCGGCTCCTTGACCGGGGACATGTACAGCCCCGGGTGCTGGGCCAGCGCGGCGTGCAGCGCCGTCGAGCCTGCTTTGGGCGCCCCTACCACCAGAAAATCAGGCAGCGTCATGCTGTCTCCTCGGAGGCAATAAATAATTGTCGACTATACCCATCCATTTAGTAATAAAAAAGTCAAGGTTATAGCGTCCCCGTTGCTACCCGTTGCCAGCCCAAATACCCACCGGCGCGCGATACAGTCCTCGGCAGCATGATCGTCACCGTCACCCTCAACGCCGCGCTCAGCGTGTCCTACCGGGCCGCCGGGCTGAGCTGGGGCACCACCAACCCGGTGCGCGGCGTCCGGCACCGGGCCGGCGGCCGTGGCGTGGCCGTGGCCCGGGTCCTGCACACCTTCGGCCACGAGGTCCTCGCCGCGGGCCTGGCCGGCGGCGGCACCGGTGAGCTGATCCGGGCCGACCTGGCCCGCGGCGGCATTCCCACCGCGTTCACCCCGATCGGCCGGGAGTCCCGCCGGGTGCTGGAAGTCCGCGCGGAGGACGCGGACCGGTGGCTCGGGTTCAGCGAGCCCGGCCCGTACATCACCACCGAGGAACTCGGCCGGTTCGCCGCCGACTACCGGCACCTGCTGGCCAGCGCCACTGCGGTCGTCCTGTGCGGCAGCCTGCCCGCGGGCATGCCTCCGGAGATCTACGGCACGCTGGCCACCTACGCCGCCGAGGCCGGCGTCCCGGCGATCCTGGACGCCGGCGGCGCAGCCCTCGGCTACGGCGCCGCCCGGCGGCCCGCCCTGGTCATCCCGGACGCGCCCGCGGACCCGGCGGACCCCGGCGCCACCGCCGGGCCCGACCCGCACGCGCTGGTGTCCGGCGGGGCCGGCGCGGTTGCGCTGGTGTCCGGCCACGCGGTCCACGTGGTCGCCGCGCGGGGCGGCTGGCGGGCCCGGCTGCCCGGCCCGGCCGGCCCGCCGTGGCCCCGGGACGCCCTGGTCGCCGGGCTGGTCCCCGGGGCCCTGCTCGACTGGTCCTGGCCGGATCGTCTCCGGCACGCCGTCGCCCTGGGCGCGTCCGCGGCTCGCACCGGCGAGGTGGACCTGGAAGTCTACGAGCGCCTCGTCGCGAAAGTGATCATCGGCGAAGTCGCCAGCTGACCCAGGGTCAGGCGAGATGAAATTTCCGCCGAACGCGTTCAGCCGCAACCACCGCGGCCCGGCACCGCCCGGCAGGCGGTCTCACCAGGCTCGGCCGGCCGGTTTAGCCTGGCGTTAGGTGATCGGCGGACAGGCGGGGCCGGTGGGTCACGCGTGGAGGTGGCAGCCGTGGCGACGATGGGATTCTGGCTACTGGCCCAGCAGCGGCCGGACTGGATCGCCGCGATCGACGCCGACGGCACGCCGCACACCGCCGCCGCCCTGCTGGCCCGGGTCAACCAGCTCAGCCACGGCCTGCGGCAGTGCGGCCTGCGGCCCGGGGACGGGATCGCCGCCCTGCAGCCCAACGGCACCGCCGCCCTGGAGGTCTACCTGGCGGCCCTGCAGTCCGGCTGGTATCTCACGCCGGTGAACTGGCATTTCGCCGCCCCGGAGATCGAGTACATCGTCCGGGACAGTGAGGCGCGCGCGTTCGTGGTGGACGAACGCTTCGCCGCCGCCGGGACGTGGGCCGCGACTGCGGCGGGGCTGGCCCCGGAGGCGTGTTTCAGCTACGGCGACGTGCCCGGCTTCACCCCGGTGGCGAGCCTGCGGTCCGGCCAGCCCGACGGGCCGCCGGACGGCCGCACCGCCGGGGCGACCATGCACTACACCTCGGGCACGACCGGCCGCCCGAAGGGAGTGCGCCGGTCGCTGCCGGACCTGAGCCCGGAGGACGCCGCGGAGATCTCCACCGCGGTGCTGCAGTTCTTCGGGATCACGCCGGGCGAACCGGGGGTGCACCTGGTGACCTCGCCGCACTACCACACCGCGGTGAACCTGTTCAGCGCCATGGCCCTGCACCTGGGCCACACCCTGGTCTACATGGACAAGTGGGACGCCGAGCAGACGCTGGCGCTGGTCGAGCGGCACCGGGTGACCAGCACCCACATGGTCCCCACCCAGTTCAAGCGCCTGCTCACGCTGCCCGCGGCGGCCCGGCGGCGCTACGACCTGTCCAGTATGCGCTGGCTCATCCACGCCGCCGCCCCGTGCCCGGTGCCGATCAAGCGGGCCATGCTGGACTGGTGGGGGCCGTGCGTCTGGGAGTACTACGCCGCGACCGAGGGCGGCGGCACGATCGCCTCGCCGCGGGACTGGCTCGCGCACCCGGGCACGGTGGGCACGCCGTGGCCGGTCAGCGAGATCCTGATCGCCGACGACGAGGGCCGGGACTGCCCGCCCGGAGTGCCCGGCACGGTGTACATGAAGATGGGGATCGGCGACTTCGTCTACAAGGGCGACCCGGCCAAGACCGCGGCGAACCGGCTGCGCGGCCACTTCACCGTCGGCGACGTCGGCTACCGGGACGAGGCCGGGTTCCTGTTCCTCTGCGACCGCAAGGCCGACATGATCATCTCCGGCGGCGCCAACATCTACCCCGCCGAGATCGAGGCCGAGCTGCTGGCGCACCCCAAGGTCGCTGACGTGGCGGTGTTCGGGGTGCCGGATGAGGACTGGGGCGAGCAGGTCAAGGCGATCGTTCAGCCCGCCGAGGGCCAGCGGCCCGGCCCGGAGCTCGCCGCCGAACTGCTCGCCTCGCTGGACGGCAGGCTGGCCCGGATGAAGTGGCCCCGCAGCGTCGGCTTCATCGCCGAGATGCCCCGCGATCCCTCCGGCAAGCTGCGCAAACGCGACCTGCGCGCACCGTACTGGGCCGGCCGTGGCGGCGCCATCTGACCGTAACGCCCCGCCTTCCGGCCGTGATATCCCCCGCCCAGGTTTGAACACAGAAAGTAATCGGTAAGTACTATGCGTGGTCGGGGGGCGAGTGATCATCAGACGCGGCGTCCTCCTGCTCTCCCCGGAAAGGTCCGGCAGGGAGCCGGCGTACCCGCCTCGGCGGTATCGCGGCAGCGGGCGTGATCGCGGGCACGGTCCGCACCTCAGGATCGGTGTCCGCCGCTGCGGCGGGTACGACCTCAGTTCCCGCCACGCCCACGCGGTCCGCGGCCGCGTCACTGCCCGGCGTGGCAACCGCATCACCCGTTGTGGCACCACCTGTTACAGCACTGTCCAGCGTGGCGTTGTCTGGCCTGGTTTTGCCTGGCACGGTTTGGTCTGGCCCGGCCAGCACACCGCCGGGGGTGACCGGTCCGAGCTTGCTCCCGGCCACCCCGCTGGTCAGCGCGGCGGCTGGCCTGGGCCGGACCGTCGTGAGCCTGGTATCCCGGCTGGGCCGTCCGGCGACGGGCCTGCTTCCGGGCCTGAGTCACACCGCGATCGGCTCCGCGGCGGCCCGGCGGCCGCCCCGTTAGCCGCGGGCCGTAGGCCGCGCTGTCCGCCGGCCGACCGGCCCGCATCCCGATAGCTGGTGGAACCGGCCGCCCCTGGCCCCCACCCGCGCACCGTGATCACGGGCACCCGCGACCACCTGAGTCAGCCGGCGTGAGCCCAGCGCCGGCCCGCGGAACTGCCCCGCCGGGCGCGCCGGCCACCATCCCGGTCACCGCCCGCAGCCGAAGGGGCCGCCCTACCCGGGCGGCCCCTTCCGCGTGCCTGGCTCCCGGGCGTGGGCGCCCCGGGCACGGGTGCGCCGGGGCCAGAACGCGGGATCAGGAGGCAGGCGCCGGGGGAACGGGGGTGTAGGCCGCGGTGGTCCGGCCGGCCGCGGCGCGGGCGTCCGCCTCGGGGGTGCCCGCCGCGACGTCCGCCGCGCACCAGGCGTCGCTGCTGAGCGCGACGAGCTCCCGGCCCTCGGCCGAATCCAGCCAGGCCACTGGATCGGGTTTGACTGTCGCGGCCGGCCCGTCCGGGCGGGAAGCCAGGCCGTAACGGGCCAGGCCGGTCAGGGCCAGGTCCCAGCCGACGCCGGCCGCGCCGGGGCCGAACTGCGCCCAGTGCGCGTCCGCCGGCACGATGTGCGCCAGTTCCAGCAGGGTCCCGGTGCCGGTGAGCGCGGTCAGCCGCACCTCGATCCGGGCCACCGACCCACCGAACTCCCAGCTGGCGGCGAAGCTGGCCGGCGGGTCGCACCGCTCGATCGTGCCGCTCGCGTTGCCGGCCAGCTGGTACCGGCCGCCGGGCCGCAGCTCGCCGGTGACCGGGGTGAACCACCGGCTGAGCCGCTCCGCATCGGTGCAGGCGTCCCAGACCTCGGCGCGGGCGGCCGGGTACACCCGGCTGATCGTCAGGCGCCGGGCCTCGCCCCCGGCCAGCGTGTCCGGAGCCACCTGCCGCTGGACCACGTCGGCCTGCGGCCCGTCTTCGATCATGAGCCCGCCTCGCTGACGCTCGGTGTCCGCATTCGCGGACGCACTGTGCCTGCCGATTCGCTCGTCAGCTCGCTCACGGTTCCTCTTTCTCCGCCGGTCTCGTCCCGGCCGGGCCGTGCGGGCCCGGAACTCCCCAGTCTGGTCCGCTCCTGCCGGAGAGGGGGGATTTCCCGGCGGCCAGGATGGCGTACGTGCCACGCTCCAGGCCAGGAAGCGGCACGCTGAAGGTACGCGGTCCGGGCCAGAATGACGGTTGGCCCGTGGACCTGGGCCGGGTCCAGCCCCGGCAATCTCCTAGAGTGACAAATTGATTACTCTGAGTGTGCTAGCGTCCTGAGCGGCTCAGCGGACTGGTTACGGCCCACCTCGTCGCTGCCCGGCCTCACCGAGTTCACCGGTGTGGTGTCCGGCCTCGGCGTCCTGTCCGCAGTGCCCGCGGCGCAGGGTCTGCCGCCCGTGGTCTCCCCGCCC
>Ga0070737_10006867_pt1 | contig 10269 bp, 12 predicted proteins | sample Coa_R1_10_FD_66438 | JGI IMG/M metagenome (GOLD analysis project Ga0070737, IMG submission 66438) | Surface soil microbial communities from Centralia Pennsylvania, which are recovering from an underground coalmine fire - Coalmine... | ecosystem: Environmental > Terrestrial > Soil > Unclassified...
GAACAAGAGTCAACGCTCGTCTGGGTCACGCATGGAGCATTCATCGGAGTGATGCTCTGCACGCTGCTTGGCCTGCCACCAGACCGGCGGCGGCATCTGCATACCGACAACGCCAGCCTTTCGGAAATTCAGTTCTTTGGCTTGAACCAGATCCCCATTATCCGCCGCCTCAATGACACGGCGCATCTTCGGGCGCACGGCCTCTGGAAGCCATCGCACGGAAGCCTCTACCTCAAATGATTTCCGCGCACCTCATCCCTCAAAAAGAAGGACCACCGATGACCATTCGGATACGAGGACCGCCTTTTCCTGTCCATCGGGAAACGAATGAAGCCACGCAACAAGCGTTTCGCATGGGGGAAGGACAAAAAGGAGGGCGGCACTCTGCCAGAACTTGCACACGCGGCAGAGCGCCATTGGCAAGAAGACTCAAGCCATTCTCAGTATATCACACCAGGGGTATCACTCCATCTTTACTGACTGCTTTGGCAGAAACCCGGCGGTAATATGTGCCTCGTGTAAGGGGCCAGGGAGTCGAATACCTTTTTGTGGTCAAGATAAAGCTGATGAACTTGCCCGCTCTCCTCATTGTTGCATCTCCCTCCTCTTGAGGATTCCCCCCCCTCGCTTTCGACGAAAGCGGCTATCGAGATCCTTACCCTTTTACCTTCCATGGCACGCCGGCAGAACTTACACACGCGACGGCGTGCGTTTGTATGCAACACAAGGAGAAGATTTATGTCTATCATTTCACAAGCGTTCACACAAAAACAAAGATATGCTGTCGAGCAGTATCGCGGGCACATCGCTGTTGTAGCAAAGCAGGACAAATGTTTGGAGCCGCCTGCCGGATATGTCGCTGTGCAGATGCTCTCCGCCGGCATCTGTGGCGCCGATATTCGCGTCTGCACCGGGCAAAAGCAGTTTAAGGGCACCGATCAGCCGGTCACTCTGGGCCATGAGGGATTCGGGATGATAATAGCTCTGGGTCGAGATGTGCATACCTTTGCCCCAGGTGACTGCGTGATCATTCTGCCGCATACCTTTCCTGCCGATCATGCGAGCTATTGCACGACGATGCACATCTGCCCCGCCTGTATCGGTGCAGGCCATACCCTCCATCGGGGATGGGATATTCCCGGGGTCTTCGCTGATCGGCTCATCGTCCCCACCGATCATCTCGTGCGGGTGGAGCCTCTCCATCTGGCACGCGCCCGCAGAGGAGCTCCCGATCTATTGGAAGGGGTGTTTGCCTGGTGCGAACCCATGCTTTGTGTGCTTTCAGCGTACCGGGTCCTCGAAGAGCAGATGCACAGTCTTTTGCTGCGCAATATCATGCCCGGACGAGCATTGGTGATTGGTTGTGGCCCGATAGGCGCTTTGCATTCCCTGGTGCTGCTTGAACGAGGATTTGATGTGTGGCTCTTTGATGAGGTGGCAGAGCGTGCGGGACTTGTTCAACGCTGCCTTGGGAAAGGATACCTCTTTGATCCTTTTGCGCCTGGGAGCTATGAACTGGTGGTCGTTGCTGCCTCCTCGGCCTCTGCTATTCATCTGGGTGAAGCGCTCGTCGCAGACCGTGGAGCGCTCTACCTCTTCGCCGGCCTCAATGCCGGTGAGCGAGAGGAGATGGACACTCGCCATACGTTCTATTACGAGCGTATCCACCGGGCAGCGCAAGGTGTTCTGACGATGAAAGAGGGGAAACGGGTGCTCTATGTGGGGCACTCTGGCTACTACGAAGAACTGGCCGAGCAAGCCATTGCCTTTGTCGCCGAGCATGCAGCCCCTCTCAGTCGCCTTGTGACCGGAATCATCCCCGGGTGGAACAGCTCCCGCATCGAAAGTCCGCTGCCGGATGCCTCGTTGGCGATGCCCGATGGCACACCGGCCATCCTGGCCGTGTTGCGGGGAATGGATCTCAGAACGATGCACGGCAAACTCCTCGTTCTGCCAACACCATTGCAGTAGAGGAGCAGGATGATGTATGAGCAACGGACCGTATGGATAGCGGCGATGATAGTAGGAACCATCTGCTTCTTCCCGCTGGTCGTCTTCGTTTTGTTGGCCCTTTGGCCCTGGCGCGTCCTGGTATCGTGGCTGGCGCTCGGACTGATCGGGGCAGTAGTCCTGGTGCGGCTCCTGCTCCAGGTGGTCCACATGGTTGTGGCTGTAAAGCTGCAACTGGAGGAAGCAGCATTGCGGCGAAATTACTTCCAGATGCAAGAGCACACTGTGCTTGATGATAGCCCTGGGGTTCCTCATTAAGAGTCGCAGCGAGTTCCCATAACCCATCAGCGCAGTTCCTCTCAAAAAGTGGTCTCAGAAGAGATCCCTTCATAGCATGTCTTCACCTGAAAGGGATCTCCTCGAAAAACGGGAGCAAGGACGAGAGAATACCATGCCCGGTCTACATGCAAGCCGGTTCCTCTGCCGCCTGCTCCTTCGTCACGCGCTTGCATCTGGTGAACATTCCCCAGACGCAAGCGCGTGATCCTGTTGAACCTCACAAGAGTCACGATAAAGGAGCTTTCCATGATCGACGAGCATTTGTCTGCACAAGGCGACCTGTCTATAAACGACGACATTGGGGCACGCCTGCGTCTTTTACGCCAGCAACAAGGACTTTCTCAACGCGAACTTGGCGAGCCACTGCTTTCGGGTAGTTACGTCTCCCTCATCGAGCGAGGCAAACTCCGTCCGACGCTGTCTATGTTGCACCATTTTGCGACTCGCTTAAGCGTTCCTCTGCCCGTTTTGCTCGGTCCACAAGAAGATACCCCCAACAAAACGAACGCGGACACTGGAGGGTACTCGCTCTCGGCAGAAACTTCGTCTGTCCATGGTGATGCCGGGGATGACAGACAGCAGATCCTCTTGTTGCAGATCGCAGCTCTGCTACGGTTACAGAGATGGCAGGAAGCTGAACATCTCTTCTCAACCATTACCTGCATGCCGCTCTCTAAAGCAGGCGCGGGCTGGTATGTTCTCTACAGTGGTGAAGCGCTCTGCGAGCAAGGACGCTTCAAAGAAGCCGAGAGCCTCCTTGCTCATCTCCTCGCGGTTACATCTCCCGGAATAAACGATGACGAGCGGCTTTTCCACTGTCACCTGCACCTTCTTCTGGGGCAAGTGTACCGCGTGTTGGGACACTTCGCGGAAGCGCGCGACGTGCACCGGCAGAGCCTGGGGATGGTGGAAAAGGACAAAGAGACGGCCCTGCGGGTTATCATCGGCGCCAATCTTGCCTATGATTACGTGCTCCTGGATGACTACTCTCTGGCAACCACCCATGCCTGTTTCGCTCTGGAGGTCCTTCACACGCTGATGAAAACCTGGGATGAAGCCGGATGCATTACCATGCTCGCCCAGAGTGCCCTGCACCAGAGCGTGCTTGCCAGGGAAAAAGGCAATCTGGAGACGGCGCGCCGGGCAGCGATCCGCAGTTTTGAGCTTGCCACAGTAAGCAGGGCTTTGCAGTTGCAGAGCTGGCTGCGCTGCGTCCTGGCGTATGCCCTGGAGCGACAAGGAGGGCTGGCGGCTGCCGAAAGAGAGTTTCGGCTGGCGATAGCTGAAGCGGCTGCTCCACAGGCGGCTTTCGATTGCGGTGCTCTGGTGGCCTTACATTGTTGCCTCGCCGCTCTTTTGCTTGCCACAGACAAGCCGGCGCAAGCCGTGCAGGAGGTGAGAGTAGCGCAAGCTCTCTCTTGTATGCAACCAGATGACCACCAGATGCAAGCCTTGATTGCTATCACATGGGCGGTCCTCTGCGCCGAACAAGGGGAGGAGACCACTGCTGACGAGCATTTTCTCCGAGCGCTCCGCCTGCTGCACGAGCGACTCCCAACGGGAGGGAAAGCAGGGGTATTCTCCCGTTTCCGTGCGCTGCTGGGCGCTCACAAGCAAATTGGCCCCCAGATGAGCGAGTTGATCGGCTGGTGGGCCATGCGGGCCGCCGCCAGGCTTTGATCAGAAAGGAAAAGTATAGATGTCACTTCCTCCATTTGACCCCACCAACGCGCATGACCGTTGGCTCTGGCACTACGATCCTGACACCCCGCTTTCTGCCGCGCAGCTCATTGCGCGGCACAGCGTCGATGTGCCGGCGGTGGCCCTCTTATGGCTGCTCATTGAGCGCGGCGCCTCGTTCACTGTCGCGGGTGAACCCATGGGGATCGGTAAAACCACGACCCTGAACGCACTGCTCCAGTTCGTCCCAGATGATGTGCCGCGTCACTATCTGGCTGGCATGCGGGAAGATTTTCGCTTTACCGCGCAACCAGCGCAGGCAAGAGGTCGTTGTGTGATCTGCAATGAGATCAACGATTATCCTCCCTATTATCTTTGGGGGGAACCGGCGCGTCGCTTCCTGGATCTGGCCGAAGAGGGCTATCAGGTGGCAACGACCGTCCATGCCAGGACGGCGAAAGAGGTCATCGCGCTCTATCAGCGGCTCGGAGTACAAGGGATTGGCTCCCTCGGGTTGATTGTCAATCTGGATCTTGTGCCGGATGCGCGGCCACTCGACAGGCGGTTCCGCACGATCCACTTTCTCATGCCTGCTTGCGCCTCGCCCGGGACGGTTCAGCTGTTCACCCTTGTGCCGCTATCGCGTTGGGAAAAAAGGCGAGACACCTTTGCTCCTGCATCACCCTCGACCCACACCCGGCTTGCCGCGTGGGCAGGGATAGCGCGTATGCGGTGGGACATTGCCCTTATGCGCCGCTGCGCCTGTTTGTATGCCCTCTCCAGGGGAGAGGGAGCTGATATGGAAACGATGGCTGCCGCTATTCGGGAGGTGCGAGAGGAGGAGCAAGGGGAGCTGCCCCCGGAGAAATCGCCACGCTGATCGGCTCCGCCGGTAATCGCCAGTATCGAAGCAGATGGGCAGCACGCCCTGGAGCGTGTGCCGCCCTGGCGCGCGCTCAATGTGGCAGGGACATCCTCCAGTGCGGGGATATTCCGGCCGGCAAGCTGTGTCGCCTTAGGCGCCGCCAGCCGGGAGCCACAACGTGTGCGCCTTTGCTGCCGAAACACTCCTGGCGGCGCGCGCATCTCTGCTGAGTTTCATTGTTCATGTTCTATCCCTGGAAAGAGAGTTATACATGGATCTTGCATCTATCACATCCCTTGCCTCAGAAACTCTCCTGCAACACGGGTCCCATCTCCCCACGCTGCTCATTGAATTCGAGGGAAGGCGAGCACCCCTTCGCTCATCGCTTCGGTTCTTTCCATCGAAAGCGGAGCAAAGGGAGGAGTTCCTCTACTGGCGGGGAAGGCGGATGGCGCGCCAGCATGGGCATAGGACCGTCCGGCACGTCTGGCTCGTCATGGAAGCCTGGATGAACCGGCCAGAACCGGGGATGCCCTCTGTTGCGCCTTCTCTTGATCCGAGGCGTGAGGAGGTCTTGCTGGTTCTCGAACTGAACGCAAGGGACTTCTCGCAAGCCTTTGAGGGAAGGAAAATGATCCGTAATCAGGCAGGCAAACTCATCGATCTGCAACCGCTCAAAGAGACCATGCCCGAAGCGGATGACCTCCAGGTGACGGGCACGCTCTTGTTGGCCTTCCTGGCGGGCTTTGTGGAGGGAGCTCCTGCCTACCAGGGCACCAACCGGCGCGGAGAGATCCTCGCGCACATCGCAAGTCAGAAACTGCGCATGGCAGGGTTCATCACGGACGATCCTTCGTCGTGAAAAGCGGTCACAGCCGTGCGATCACCTCTGGTCTTCGCCGTTATGCTCTGGCACAAGCCAGAGAGACGACGGTCTTGAGCCAGACCGCTTTGCTTCCCTCTATTCGTTCTCTGCATCCCCCGCATCCGTTTGACCTGGCGGTCCCTCCACTGTGGAGCAAGCCGCCTGCTTGTGCCGTGGGGGATGGTTCCACACACAAAGGAGCACCAGCTATGGAAACCTACGAACAGCAGGTGCAGCGCCTGCTTCGCGGCCAGACGGCCCCGTTCGTGGGCGGCGTCCGCGTGGTTTTGTCCCGATGCGATCACTGTGGTCGTCCCTGGCTCATGCACGGGCCAAAGGAGCAGCTTGATCTTTCGGCAGAGGAAGTAGCGCCCTGGGCCGATCTCCTGCCTGCCGAGATCGCCGAGCAGCCCCAGGACAGCGGGCGCACATCTCTGGAAACCTGACGATTTCGCCGCTTGCCCAAAGAAAGCATCCCATGACGACACCAGTTTCACTGTCCCGGGGGACCGTGCTGCGCCATGGCTATGAAATTGCCGGCATACTTGGCCGTGGTGGGCAGGGGATCGTCTATCTTGCTGCCCATCACGCGCACGATGGAAGAAAACTCGTCGCGCTCAAAGTGGCCGATCCTGTATTCCTGAAGCGGGAGTACACACTATTGGCTCCTCTGCGGCACCCCGGCATCCCTCGGGTTTATGACCTTTTCGAGGAAGATGGCGCCTGTTACCTGGCACATGCCGTAATTCATGGGCCGGGGAGCCTGCGAGAGTGGCAAGCTGCCTGGCATGGGCCTCCACCGGCGAGCTCCATCCTCCAGATCGGCATGCAGATCTGCCTCATCCTGGGCTATTTGCATGCACGGAGGATTATCCACTGCGATCTCAAGCCGGACAATATTCTCCTCACCCGGGCCGGCAGTCTTGCCCTTATCGACTTCGGCCTTGCGCAAAAAGAGGATACCCCTCTGCCACATGTGCATGGAACGCCGGGGTACATGGCCCCAGAATATGAGCGGCAGGGAATCGTTTCTCCGCAAACCGATCTCTACAGCCTGGGAGCCACCTTCCACGATCTTCTCACTGGTCACGCACCGGAAAAAGGATACAGACCGTCCCTCGTGCGGATCTTCTCGGACCCGCTCGCCTCTGTGCTCGTTCGACTGCTCTCTTATGACCCGGCCAGTCGTCCGGCAAGTGCAGCAGAGGCGTACACCCTGCTGCTCAAGAGTTGGGAACGCTCTGCCACCGGACGCAGGCGCCGGGAGGGGCTGAGCCAGGGAGTCGCCAGGATCCTCGGTGCATGTGCTCTCTGCCGATGAAGGAGTCCAAACCACCCGGCGCCGCCTTGTTCCAGATCTGCTCGAAGACAACCATGCTGCACTTTGGATGCAGTATGAAATACACCACCCATTCAAGGAGGAAATAATGCACAGACACTATCTTGCTCGTCCGAGCCATCCTATCCCGGCCATGCCTTTGACCGGCGGCGCGGTACTGCAAGACAATGAGATCGAGGATTACCACCTCTACCTGCATGATATGCGGCAGCAAGCCCCGGCCCTCCTCACGGCTGAGGAAGAAAGAACGCTCGTCGAATGCATTGCGCGCAGCCGTGCGGAACTGCTCCAGGCTGAGCAACTTGGCATGCCTCCACAGGCGCGCCTCCTGGAAGAAGGTGCGCAGGCACGCAGGCGTCTCGTCGAGGCGAATCTGCGCCTGGTCATCCATGTGGCAAAAAGGTATACCGGCTGTGGCTTGCCACTGCTCGATCTGATCCAGGAGGGCAATCTTGGCCTCATCCAGGCCGCCGAGAAGTTTGACGGCACGCGTGGGCGCTTCACCACGTATGCTTTCTACTGGATTCGACAGGCCATCGGACTTGCCGTCGCGGCGCAGCGGCGCACCATTCGCCTCCCGTATCATGCGACGGAGACGCTGCGGCACGCGCTGCGTACAGAGGCCGAGTTATTCCAGGAGCTAGGCCGTGAGCCAACCCCGGAGGAAATTGCCACCAGACTTGGGACGAGTGCGGAGAACCTGCGCACACTTCTGCTGGTGAGCCGTGAGCCGCTCAGCCTGGAAATGCTGCTTGGCGAAGAGGAAGAAGACAGCACGCTGCTTGAGGTCCTTGAGGATAAGGCGGCGGTTCCTTGCGAGGTAGCGAGGCATACCCAGGTGGACAGGGAGCAGGTGCAGTCTCTCCTTTCCGGTTTACCACTCAGAGAGCGCCTGGTTCTGACCTTGCGCTATGGCCTGGGGGACGGCACGTACCATACCCGGCAAGAAGTGGGACGCGCTCTAGAGGTGAGCCAGGAGCGCGTGCGCCAATTGGAGGTCCGGGCCCTGGATCGGCTCCGTCACGCACTTGCCGAAAGGCATGACGATGTTCTGCTCAGGTAAGAAGCCACTTCTCAAGAACGCCGCGTTCTCCCTGGCGATGACAGCCGATAGCACCCACGTGCCCACCTCAAAAGAAAGACGACGATTGCGCCCCCTGCATCTCTTTCGCCATGGTCCTCTCTGTACCCATCAGAAAAAAAACATGAGGGGCACAATTCAGCAATAGAATATGAAAGTAGAAGAGAAAGGAAGAACAGAATATGACCAGAAAACGATCCCATCGAGCAAGGCAACGCCATCATCGGCGCCCTCCCCCATCGACCAATCGACCCCCGCTCGCCAGCCGTGACGCGGCATATGTTCAGGATCTCTTGAGCACTTCGCTCGCCGCTGCCGTCCCGTTGTGGGTATGGTCTTTCTACGAGCGAGACGGGCCAACGCCTTCCGATTTCAGAGAAGCGCGAGCCTTTGGACATGTGCTCGCCGAGCGAGGAGATCGGCTCATCTATCGAGGCGAGGAGGACGGCGAAACCGCCCGGCTCTTTAACGCTCTGGCGCGTGCGCTGGCCGTGCTTGCCTTTGTGCCAGGTGGCGTCCCTCCTGTCTTTGGACAGTCCTTCGACGCAGAGCGCATGCTCTCCGGCTTCATTGGAGAAGAGGCAGCCAGGGCGTATTGTCAGGAGATTGCCCGGCGACTGCGAGAGGAAAACGTTTGACATGGAACATTATACCGCCTGTGAACCAGGCTCAAAGGAAGCCCCTCACCCTTAAGGAGACATGATACCGATGCGAACAAAGAAAAAGAAGATGCACAATCCCACAACGCATAGCAATACTGGAGAAACGCGTGAGCCTCAGGATCCTCCAGCCATCCCGGCTTCCGACGCCCTTGCACCTCATCAGGGCGATCTCTCGCTCTACATGGAGGAGATCAACCGTATTCCGCTCCTTAGCCCGCAGCAAGAGGGAATGCTGGCGATGCTCAACCAGCAGGGAGACAAGCAGGCGCGCGATGCCCTGCTTGTCGCGAATTTGCGCCTGGTTGTCAGTGTCGCCCAGCAGTACAGAGGGTGCGGATTGCCCCTTGCGGATCTCATCCAGGAGGGCACTCTCGGACTCATGCGGGCAATCAAGAGATTCGACCCGCACAGGGGATTCCGCTTCTCCACCTATGCCACCTGGTGGATCAAGCAGGCAATAAGTCGCGCTCTTGCCAATCATGGGCGGACCATTCGCCTGCCGGTGCATATGCTGCTCAAGGTGCAGAGGCTCCAGCGCAGCCACCTGCGGCTTCTCCAGGAACTGGGACGCGAGCCATCTGCACAAGAGATGGCAGCCGCGCTTGGCACCAGCCAGGAGGAAGTGAGGCGGATGATGGTGCTCAGCCAGAAGCCGGTGAGCCTGGAGATGCCCGTCGGCGAGGAAGATGGAGCGCATCTTGGCGACTTCATTGTCGATTCGTCACTCGATCCTCTGGTTGATCCGGCAAGTCGCAGCCTGCTCAAGCAGCAGATCGAACCGCTTCTGATACATCTTTCCCAGCAGGAGCGTCAGATTCTTGAGTTGCGATATGGGCTGCTTGATGGAGCCGCTCGCACACTCCAGGAGGTCGGCGAAATTCAGAATCTCTCTCGCGAACGGATTCGTCAGATCGAGGCCGCAGCACTCACAAAACTACGCGCGTTACCGCAAACGACGAGCCTCAAGGACTACCTCGGCTGAGAAGAAAGAGAGCGAAATACCTGTCATTCAGACGCCGGATAGGGAATCTATCCGGCGTCTACCATGAAGGGAGGATACAAGCAATGGAAGATATGACACTCTATGCTGTCGGACACCCCCTCGATCCAGGGCGCAAGCACTGGCCCGAAGGGGTCATGTACGTGTATCAAAGCCACTGGCACCGGTTGCTCATCTTTTTGAAGGGGATTCGTCCAGATGAGCGGCAAGCCGTCCGGCATGGTTTGACGCACTTTGGACTGTATGTAGAGGAGGACGTGATCTTCCTGCTGTTCAAAATGGATGGGCCAGGGGGAAGGGGCATTGCCTGGAATGCCGCGCCCTATTCCTGGCACCTGGTTGATCCCGAAGCCAGAACGAGACCTGTGCCGCCGCAAGAGATTCCAGAAGGCATGGGAGCGCTCTTGCACATCTTCCTCATTGAAGCGTCCTGCGGGATCATCGAAGCCATACGGGTCGTGAATTTCAGCCACGATTTCACCGAGCAT
>Ga0070737_10006868_pt1 | contig 10269 bp, 11 predicted proteins | sample Coa_R1_10_FD_66438 | JGI IMG/M metagenome (GOLD analysis project Ga0070737, IMG submission 66438) | Surface soil microbial communities from Centralia Pennsylvania, which are recovering from an underground coalmine fire - Coalmine... | ecosystem: Environmental > Terrestrial > Soil > Unclassified...
GCTTCATGGGTGTAGTATAAAGCCCTGCCCAATGAGCCGTTAACAAGCCCCCAGTTTCTGTCATCCACCACGTGCTCCCGAAATGATTCCTGTTCTTGCCTACTACTTCATAGAACCATCTGAAGGCTTCAGGGTTGATGGGCTCACCTACTGAGTGCATTACCCTTACGCTTGCTAAGTTATATCGAGTATAGAATTCCTTCGGATTCTTCATCCATCCTCTAATCGCAGTAGGCGAAGTGTAGAGAATAGTTACACCATATCTCTCTATTATCGCTGCCCATCTTGCAGCATCTGGATAAGTTAAAGAGCCCTCGTAAATTATCTCTGTAACTCCTTCCATAAGAGGACCAAATACTATATAGGAATGACCTGTAACCCATCCTATATCTGCTGTGCACCAATATACATCCTCATCCCTCACATCGAATGCCCATTTCATTGTAGTATCCAAAAGGACCATATAGCCGCCTATATCATGAACCTGTCCCTTTGGCTTTCCAGTTGTTCCTGATGTGTAGAGAATGTAGAGCGGATCTTCTGATTTGAGCCTCGTTGGCTCGACGTAAACATTTTCAGGTACTTCTCTTAATAAATCATCCAAATATGCATCCCTGCCTTCAACGATATTGATCTTATTCCCTAGCCTTCTCACAACTATGACATTTCTTATCGTTGGACTTGTCTTCAATGCTTCATCTGCTATATCCTTCAAATGTAAGATTTTTCCATTCCTCCAAAAACCATCAGCTGTTATGAGAAGTGCTGACTTAGAGTCATTAATCCTATCTGAAAGAGATGCCGAACTAAAGCCTGCAAAGACAACATTAAATACGACACCAAGCCTTGCACATGCGAGCATGAAAATAGGCAACTCTGGTATCATAGGTAAATAAATCGTTACAGTATCGCCTTTTTTCAAATTGTATTTAGTCTTTAATAGATACGCTACCCTGTTCACTTCTTTGTAAAGATCGGCATACGTATACTTCTTGATCTCCAAAGGCTTACCATTTTTATCCAATGGTTCACCTTCCCAAATTATCGCAACCTTATTCTTACGCCAAGAAGCAACATGCCTATCTAAGCAAAGCCAAGAAGCATTTGTTTCTGCGCCAACGAACCACTTATAGAAAGGAGGGTTAGAATCATCAAGTACTCGATCCCATGGCTTAAACCAAGGTAACTCCTTTGCTCTTTCAGCCCAAAATTCCTTAAAATTTTCTACAGTTTGCTTATGTAATTCAAGATAAATCTTGGGATCAAGTAACTTACTTTTATCTGCGGGAAGAAGACGCTCCTCGAAGGGCAACGCCCAATTAACAGACATATTTATATATTTAGCTAAGAAATATATAAATTTTTCCTATAGAAAATAAATAAAAATATAACAATATAAAAAAATAAATACTTTTAATAAATCATCTTTTGTTTTGAGTTCAAAAATTGAACTTGTTACATGGTTTAAATTCCCTTATGCAACATATCTTTATGCTAGAGATAAAAGACCTAATAGTAAGTTATGGAAGAAGATCTATTTTAAAAAATATTAGGCTCGAATTGGAATATGGAGAAAAAGTTGCGATCATAGGCCCGAATGGCTCTGGTAAGTCAACACTGATAAAAGCTGTATTAGGAATTGCTCCTATTAGCGGAGGCTATGTGAAAATATTCAATTTTGATGTAAAAAATTTAAAAAATGAATTACGAGTCTCAGCAAATCTACCCGAATTGTATAGACTCTTCAATGCAAACATAAAGGACTTATTCAAGGTCTTTTCAATGCTCAAGGAAGTTGATGAAGCTGCTTACTTCAATCTATGCAACTATTTTGATCTTGATGATATTTTAGATAAGAGAATGCACGAATTGAGTGCAGGGCAAGTCAAGATGTTTGCAAACATCATGGCTCTTGCTCCAAACCCAAAACTATTACTGCTCGATGAACCATTTGAGAATGTTGACCAGACTAAAAGGATAAAGCTTATTCGAATCTTACAAAATTTTAAGGAATCAATAATCTTGGTTACACACGAATTAGAAATACTAAGAAAATTTCCTGAATGGAATCTTTATTTCGTTCTTGAAGGCCAGCTTTATGGGCCATTCAAGGTCAGCGATATGGATGATCTATATCTATCCAAGGGCATAAAAGAAAATGCACTAATGACAATACAAACAAGCATTGGGATATTCTCAATCACAAAGGAAATAGGAGAGGTTGCACTGAAGTATGCTACGAATTTTAATCAAGTCATTGAGGAGGTCGCTTGAAATGCTCTTTTCATACTTCACAAAATCATTATTGAGGATAAAGGCACTATGGGGATGGGGAGTATTATTCATGGTTTTTTATCTCGTATTGGGTGCACTAGTCTTTGGAAATGAATTACCTAAAAATCTGCCAGTATATGCTTATGTAAGCTATACTTCTAGTTGGTATGCACTAATAAATCTATACACATTATCCTCACTTGCTATCTCGATATCTAATTCGATAATGTTCGCTACATATTCGCTTTCATATTGCTTCAGATTCACAAGGTTAAAACCCATGAGTTATTTGCTTAACTTTGTACTTTCCTCTATAATTGTTGGTCTAACAATGAGCTCAGCGATAATGATTTCTACATATGGACTATTCAGCTATCAGTTCAACATGAATCTAGCACCTGCAAACTTGCTATTCATCGCAGGAACACTTGTGCTAAGCTCAATATTTATGTTCGCTTTTTCTACACTACTTGTATTACTCTTAATAAACTATCTTGGGTTGAGGAATCAATCATTCATTAGCTTCATCCCTCTTTTACTTGGATTCGGATTCGGCTTTGGGCAGCTTTACCTTTCATTGCCTACGCTATTATTATATGCTTCTCCCTTTACAGCTGCTATTGGGCTATTATATCATGGTTATTCAGGTCTTAGTGTACCTGTAACCTTAGCTATTGGTCTAGATAATGGGAGCTTGGATGTAAACTACTTGATTATATCTTTAGCTTCTTGGGCTGCAATACTGCTCTTGATAGATTCATACTTCCTCTCTAGAATTAAGCCTCGAATGATTGAAGAAATGAGACAAATTTAAATAAAATTTTTATTATATAGCAGATGTCCAACGATAAAATAAAAAATTTTGCCGATGATTTAATGAGGATAGGGCTTAGGGCATTAATAATCCAGAGATTCATTCTTAGGAGGGCATGGGGAGTGTATTATGCTATTTGGGCCATTTCATTTACAATTTTCTTCTTTTTACCTATTATAAATAATTATTTTCAAGTAAATGATAACTACTTATTAAATTATATAGAATATATATTAGCTCTAACGATTGCTGGAATAACCACTTGGTATAATTTTTCAAAAACCTATAAAATCCTTACATTTAAAAAAATATTCGAAACAACAAATAATAATAAATTAAGGAGAAAATACTGGATATTTTGGTTGTTATATTCTATTGTTCTTTCAATAGTTATTTATTATTATTGGATATTATCACTTCTATACATATCGCTCTTGGTCATACCTATAATTAATTTATTTTCTCTAAAGAGAACTTTTGATAAAATCCCCTTTGAAGGCTTGCTTAGCAACTCGTCATTCTTCATTGCTTGTATTTTGAGCATAGTGATTATGCAGTACTTTGCAAATGACATACTTTACGCCATTTGGGCAATTGAAAGCTTCATTTGGGGTTTTTCAGGATTTTATGCAATTTATCAAGCACATGAAGAGCTGATAAAACTTGAATGAAAACAAAAAAGAGAATGATTTCAATAAAAATGACTTAACTGGCTATGAAAACGCAAAAGATAGTCAATTCATAGAACTTTCAGACTTATTTCAAGATCAAGCGCTGAAATCCTCAGTAAGGCTTTTGATCCTGATCCTATTAGCTTTAAATAAAAGGCTTGGATTTACAGAACTTCTGGAGATAATAGGAACAGGTAAAGGTAGCTTAAGCAATCATATAGATAAGTTAGTGATGAACGGATACGCAAAAACCAAAACGATTTTGACACTTTCAGGGCCTAGGAAAGTTGTGGAAATCACCGAAAAAGGAATGCAAGTATATGAGAAATACTTAATGATAATGGAGAAATTAAATAAAAATATAGCTAGATCATGACTCCTATAGAGGGGCCATTAAATGAAAATGAATTAGAAAAACTGATCGAAATACTGAAGACTAGATTTGAAAAGAATAGACAACGTCATAGGTTAATTGAATGGAATTCTGTGAAAAGAAAAATCGAAGATAATTACGAAAAATTAGAATCGCTTTACAAAATGGAAATCACAGGAGGCGAGCCCGACATCGTTGATTATGATAGAAATAATGACGAATACATATTCATGGATTGCTCCATCGAAAGCCCTATTGGAAGGAGAAACCTTTGCTACGATAAAGAAGCACAGCTAAAGAGAGAAAAGAAAGGACTGCGCTTAGCAGGAAATGTAATTGATATGGCGAAAGAAATTGGTATTCAGGTGCTCAATTGGGATCAATATCTCAAACTACAGAGCCTAGGAAGTTTCGATAATAAAACACAGAGTTGGATACTCACACCTATAGAAATAAGAAGACTTGGAGGAGCGCTTTTCGCAGATCGCAGATATGGACATGTATTTCTTTATCACAACAGCGCTTGGTCATTCTATAAAGGAAGGGGATTCAGGGGTATGCTAAGGGTATGACATCGCTTTAATAATAAGGCTAAATATTATTAATCGCATAACACAATTGTTTTCGTGTTTGAAGTAGATGTAATTATTGCAGATGGATCCACGGTCACGATCAGAGAGGTTAGGAGTGAAGATTATCAGCTCTTAAAAAGCTTCCTTTATTCTCTCTCAGCTTCAACTTTGGCATACAGGTTTTTCAGTGCAGGAATAAATAAAGATGAAGTCATTAAACATTTGCTCGAAGGCGATGGAATTTCTCTCATAGCTTTAAGACAAGGAAAAGTCATAGACCATGCGAGCTGCCATTTAAAGGATGATAAGAAGGCTGAGATGAGCATCGTGGTGCATGATGAATTTCAAGGCAAGGGCCTTGGAACAAAACTTTTGGAAATCCTCACCGAGCTTGCACATAGAAAAGGTGTCGAGGTTTTTGAAGCGCATGTTCTTTCAGATACACTCAGATGATAAGAGTTTTGACAAATCTTGGCTTCCCTACAGAGTTCAAAATCCAAGAAGGTATGATCAAAATAACGTTCCCGACCTCTATAGATTCAAATTCGATAAGAATTTTCGAGATGCGAGATGCTATTGTTCAAGCAAGCAGGCGTCATAAGGGTAGATACGCTAGGAGAGATGATAGATGTAGCAGCATTACTTTCAACTCAGCCACTGCCAAAGGGTAAGAGAGTTGCGGTGATAACGTATGCAGGTGGAATAGGAGTTTTACTATCGGATTATTTAAACGATCTAGGCTTAGAATTAGCAGAACTGGAAGAAAGCACAAAGAAATCACTGAGAACCTTTTTACCAAAGGAGGCAAGCGTAATAAATCCCATAGACATGATAGCCTCGGCTACGCCGGATCACTATTACATGGCAACCAAAGCTGTGCTCGGCGATGAAAATGTGGATTCGCTAATAGCTGTATTCATACCGCCTATGCTAATAGAACCAGAAAGAGTTGAGGAAGCTATTGTACAAGCCATTAGCGAAACAGGAAAATCAAAGCCGGTGCTGCTAGTGATAAGAACTTCGAAGGGCTTAACTGGCGTTACTAAGATTGGAGAGATAGAGTTACCTACATATCCTTTCCCTGAGCAAGCTGCCAAGGCGCTATATCATGCAGTAGCCTACTCTGACTGGTTGAAAAAGCCTAGCGGGAAAGAGATTTTTGTAAAGGGCAGTAAGGATGAGGTTGCGGCTGTAGTATCGGAGGCTCTAGGACGTGGTAGTGGATGGCTTAGCTTCCCTGAAATCCTGCGAATCCTTAATGCATACTCAATACCCGTAGCGAAAACACATTTCGCAAAGTCTGCTGAAGAAGCAGGAAATCTAGCGCTCGAGTTCAAGGATGAAGTCGCTTTAAAGGCATTGGTCAAAGGAATACTGCATAAAAGTGAAGTAGGTTTGGTCAAGTTAGGAATAGAACCTGCGAACGTCCATAGTACAGCGAAAGAAATGGAGAAGGAAATCGCAAATCATGGACTGGTGCTAGAGGGTTTCATCGTTCAAGAAATGGTCGAGGGAATGGAAATGCTGGTAGGAATAAACTATGATGAAATGTTTGGTTCCCTTGTGCTTCTCGGGTTTGGAGGAATTTATGCAGAGGTTTTCAAAGATTTTTCGGCTAGATTTACGCCCCTAACTGAAGAGGACCTTGAAGAAATGTTGGTTTCTTTAAAAGGTTACAGAATGCTCACTGGCTATAGGGGTGCAAAGTATGATACTGAATCTTTGAAGAACATAGTCAGGAATATTGCTCAACTGGCATTCGATTTCCCAGAAATAGCTGAGCTTGATCTAAACCCCGTAATCGTTCAAGAAGAAGGAGCTAAGGTCGTGGATGCAAGGATAAGGGTTGCAAAAGTTAAACCTCCAATCCCAATATCAGCTAAACGAGCATATTATAACGAGTTTAAGATTATTTAACGGGGAAATACGTATTTGATTTTCCATGAAGGTTTGTAGACTTCACAGGCTTTTATGTCATGTTTCCTAAATTCATTTGTGGTAGAAACAGCGGCAGCAAGCGTCATAGAGAAGATCCTTCTTGAATATACAAAGAAAATTTTAGATAAAGCCTTGAGCGGTAAAAGGCTAAGCGATTGGGAGATTGGTATACTCATGATGGACTTCATAAGAGTATCTTTAGATAGCAGAATTGATTCCTTGGAAAAACGCTTTGAGAACGCCTTTAATTTCATGGATAAAAGGTTGGATGCGCTTGAAAATAGGCTTGGGGCTTTAGAAGATAGGTTGAATAACATAGAAAATAGGCTCAATGCTATGGAAAAAAGATTTGAAACATTGGAAGATACGGTTGAAGAATTACAAAACAGATTTAGTACGCTCGAAAAGAGCGTTGAATATTTAAAAGCGAGTTCTGACTCACTAAAGGACAGAACTGGCTCATTGGAAAGGAGTGTTGAATATCTGAAAACGAATTTGGATTCTCTCAGAGAAAATGTGATAAACGTCTTGATGGCAGAGTTGAAAAGGAGAATGGAAAAAGAAGTTTAGGCTAGACTTTTCAAAAGACACAAACTATAGCGATAGCCAGTAATCTAGTATTTTCTTAGAGATCTGATTCAGTTCAGATTCGTAATGTTTGATTTCATTCAATAATTCTCTTGATTCATTATATAGCCTTACCCACTCCTCCATGAGTTCAGAGTTGACTTCCACATGGAATTGAAGACCTAAAATCTTACCAATTTGAAAAGCTTGAAAATAATTCCTATTATATGCCAGCAGTTCAGCCTTTTCAGGCAATGAAAAGGTATCTCCATGCATCTGGAAAACAACCAATTCGTCTAGATTAAGGAAATCCCTTAAACTTCCTATAAGCCTAACTTTTTGAAAGCCAATTTCTCTACCAAAGCATCCTTTAATAACAGTTCCACCTAAGGCCTCAGCAATGAGCTGCGAGCCAAGACAAATACCTAATACATGCTTGTTTTCCATGAAGGCCTTCCTTATCATTCTCATCTCCAGTTCAAGAAAAGGATATTTTTTTCTTTCATAGACGCCCATCGGGCCTCCCATAATAACTAGCGCATCGAAATTTTCCATATCCTTAAGCTCCTCTGCAAATACTTCTCTGTAATTTTTTAATGCGGCTTTGAAAGTTCCCAGTGTTTCGGAAGGATGATTGTATATAACTAGCGTATCCATGAAATAGTTAAGATATCTAAGCTAAAATTGTATGGAATCTTAATGGGATAAAATCTTCTCATAAACCTACTAAAGAATCTTTGGCATTCGAAAATATCCTTACTAAAAAGAATTGGACTGATCGAATGTGTAATGCTGAGCGAATCGAATATTAGCTAGAAAATTCATCTGCCTCTTATTGAATTTTTAATGATATCTATGAGACCGCTGAAGTTTCTAGTTTGAATGTAAAGCCTTCCTGGACCGTAGATATCTACTACAAAGCCTTCGCCACCGAAAAAGAATGACTTCAAGCCTCCGAATTTCCTTACGCTCCACTTCATACTTGCATCCATGGCAACGAAATGTGCATTATCTACAGTTATTACTTCACCGCTCTTTAAGTCGATGGGCATTATAGCTCCGTAAGCATCTAGCCATGCTGTGCCTTTACCTTTCAATTTAAGCCATACTAAACCAGAGAAAGGCTCTGCGAACAGCCCTTTTATTCCCCTCCAGCCTACAGTTACCTCAATATCTCCAATATGGGCTAGATATGAGGAATCCTGCACAAATACTTCTCCGTTTATTTCTATCTTCTCGACATCACCAGGAAGATCAGGGGCAAGACCTATCTCAGTCTTATTCCTTGCTATATAAGTATTGAGAAAAAGAGATTCACCGCCTGCTATGGCTCGCAAAAGACCTTTCCCTATGCCTCCAGTGCTTGTTTTTATTTCATAATCCCCCTTGCCATATACAAAAGCGCCTGCTTCGCTTGTAATTTGTTCTCCTGCTTCAAGTTCAATCTTTAATATCGTATATGTAGGGCTAAATAATTTTTCCCATTTCATATTAAGTCAAATAGAAAATTTTATAAAAATTTACTTTAAAAAAAATAATTCAGTAATTATTCTTAAATTAAGGCACAGTATATCCTCCATCAACAACGAATAATTGCCCAGTTATGAAACTAGCCTCATCTGAGCATAAAAACAGAACCATATTCGCGATATCTGATGGCCTCCCTATTCTTCCTACAGGAATAGCTTTGACTATCATTTCCAATTGTGCTTGCGTTACTTGCGTCCCAGGTGTTTCAATAGGGCCTGGTGCTATTGCGTTTACAGTTATATGATATGGCGCAAGTTCTAACGAGACCCCCCTAGTGAAGCCGAGTATCGCTGCCTTGCTTGCACAATAATGGGCAAGGTTTGGCCAACCGACAACAGCACCAGCTATGCTTGCTATATTGATTATTCTACCAAACTTTTGAGAAATCATATGAGGTACTGCTGCCTTAGTGAACAAAAAAGTACCTTTCAAGTTAACATCGATGACGCGATCCCAATCTCGCTCTTCCATTTCTATAAAAGGCTTGAAAGGATAAATCCCTGCATTGTTTACGAGTATATCTATCTTACCGAAAGATTTTATGACCTCATGCATGGCATCATCAACATCTGTCTTTTTAGAAACATCACCCTTTATTGCCAAAGCTTTAATCCCATATCCTTCTATTTCCTTGGAAAGCTCGAAAACCATGTCTGAGAGATCAAATAATACTACATTGGCACCTGCTTTGGCAAGGGATCGCGAGATCTCTTTTCCAATTCCCATTGCAGAACCAGTCACTATAGCTACTTTGTTATTTAATTTTATATCCATTAAGATATAATACTTTTTTATTATAAAAAATTAACTTTTTCTAAAATGCTTACATTCGATTTAATGTATACTATAATAAATAAACATATGCTAAAATATATTTTTATAAAAACTCATTAAATAATAAATTCAGTCAAGAAATGTTGGAGAAGTTCCTCTGAGAGTTCAGTTTTAGAAATCGAATCTATTCAGTGTACCTTTAGTTCAATCTAGACACTACGCATGATGCAAATAACGTTATTATACATGTAATAAGAGTAAAGAGTGATGAGAATTGCCTTCGGTCTATCTATACCTGCAAATCTATTGCCTCTTGAGAAAGTTATAGATTTGGTCATCAAAGCTGATGAACATGGATATGATTCATTCTGGATTCATGAAAACCCGATGTATGGAGATAGTATATCAATTATTTCAGTTTTAACACAACTTAAACGCAACATCAAGCTTGGCTTAGGTTGCATGAGCATAGTCACAAGACATCCGATCATGATCGCAGCTACCGCGGCTACGATTCAAAACCTCTCTAAAGGGAAGTTCATTTTAGGCCTAGGCTTAGGAGGATTTCCATGGCTACCACTGATAGGGTATCCAATATACCCTATAAAACAAACAAAGCCATTGAAGCGAATGATCGAGGCAGTGAAGATAATTAAGGATTTGATAACAAAAAGTGAAGCTTTTCATGAAGGTGAATTCTATAGTGTGAAAGGCTTTAAGCTTATGTTCAAAACACCATATGAGACACGCATATAT
>Ga0070737_10006869_pt1 | contig 10266 bp, 9 predicted proteins | sample Coa_R1_10_FD_66438 | JGI IMG/M metagenome (GOLD analysis project Ga0070737, IMG submission 66438) | Surface soil microbial communities from Centralia Pennsylvania, which are recovering from an underground coalmine fire - Coalmine... | ecosystem: Environmental > Terrestrial > Soil > Unclassified ...
AATCGCCAAGCATCTGGAATAAACACGACTCTTGTAGAGCTCAAAAAGGGCCTTGAAGGCCTCCTCCTCACCCTGCTTCGCCCTGATGAGGAGCGAGTGCACGGAGGCGGTTTCCAAGGTACCATGAGATATTATAAGTTCTAGTTTCGCTAACATCATCCGTATTGAAAAACTGTGCTTCGATCTGCCGGTGCTCTTTATCAGCCTCTTCCGCACGCCAGAAGAGAGAGAAAGAAGAACCTATTGCTTTGACTTTTGTGCAGCCCGGCGTTCGTCAATAGGCAGACCGAGCACTACCCCTCTTTTCGCCGTGCCGACTGAAGATCATCGCAGAAACCCTATCCCGCTGCTTACCTCTCGCGCCTGGCTCTGTCAGCATCCGCCGCCAGATCATTCAAGAGTTCAAAGAACTGGGGCGATTGGCCTATGAAAAGCCCGTCGGCCGTTAAAGCCTTCACCGCACCCATGGCCGCCCCGATGGTATCCGTCGGGCGAATGATCGAGCACTTAGGGAATTTGCGGTCGAGGAAGGAGCACGGCTCCGGCATGATCAGGTTGGCCTGGAAATCCTCCGACTCAAGCGCGTTGAGGTTTGGAAACACCAACTTCGGATTGGTAGGGTCCCTTAGAGGCGCCAGCTTAGGCTGAACGGCGTTGCCTGCCTTGTCATGCCAAGTCTGAAAGTGGGCGGTCTCGGTTGGGCCGATGCTGAGCAGGATTCGTAAAACCTCAGGATGGGTTACGCGCTGAGCCAGCGATGGATAGAGGCTGGTACCACCCTGCTCGATGAATGCAAAGTGGAAAGCCGCGGTGTTGGCGATCGCCTGGATGTGATCCGTGGGCACGAGGTCAGAATCGGTTCTCGGAATCGCGGGAAACTGCCCAGCAGCCAAACTCGGAACGGCCGGGGGAAACTTGAATCCGGGATCGAGATCAGGATTTTCGGTCCGGCTGCGGTAGCGCGTATACCAGCTAGTGTCTACGGTAAGCTGCATGAGGTTCGTGAGCCGTTGAATTTGGTTCGCCCCAGTCGCTTTGCTGCTCGGCAATGTGCGGAACTGGTGCAAATCAACTTTTTCTGCGCCCTTGAACTCCAGGTAGGCGTTGATAAACGCAGCGTGGCTGAACTCGTCTTCCGTATTGTCGTGGATGTACTGGGGCATGTCACCGTCCAGTTGTTGGAGGGCCATCGTATAGGCCTCATTTCCACCGGTCGGAAGCCCCGGGAGTTCGTTGTCCGGTTGACCATTGGGTTGGGTTTGTGACCCGCCGAGTTCGGCGTATTGCAGCCACAGATCGCTCTCAATGATCTCGGCTGCAGCCAGGAATCTCAGAATCGCCACATCTCCCTTGTTGAGGCGCTTGCCCCTTTCCTCTTGTGCATCCTCCTGGTCTTGACCGAAGACTGATAACCCATCGGCCAGCAATCCAGCGCCCAGCACCATCGTTCCACCTTTGACCCCTTGCCTCAAGAATGTGCGGCGGTCCGCACTATTTGTTTCGCCAATATTCAGTGGTGTTTTCATTTTTCTCCTTGTCGTTTCCTAAAAGTTTAGTTTCTGCATATGTGCTCCGTTTTCTCGCGCTTGCGGAGCTGGGGCTATTTTTCCTGACGACTAATTGCTTACAGGCCTGTTTGAAATCCTCAGGTGTGAGACTCTGGTTGCAGAACTCATCGAGACGTCTGCCTTTGGCGAAGGGAGTTGAAAAAGAAAAGTGTTTCCCATCTCCTTAAATTCGAAGCTCTGAACGAAGTGTTCCTGCCCTATGTTGACTATGTTCAACTGGCTATGTTCAGAAACCATCCCCCTGTTGATTTCCTCCGGTAAAATGAACGTCGAGGCGGTTTTGCTGCGGACATACAGAAAGTAAAATGTCTTCGACGGAATTACTGTGAAGACATACTTTCCAGGAGATAGAACAGCGTTTCCCCAGTGCACCTCGAAGGGTAAAGTGAACTTGCCGTCCGCATTTTGGGCTTGACTGATAACCGGGGTGAGAAGCAAAGCAAAAACCAAAGTGAAGACCACGAGAACGATTTTGCTTAGAAAAGTTGATCGGTGGCTAAATTGCACTTGGAACCTCCTTATCCTAACTATGGGTTTACGATTCATACGGCAAGCGCACTCGCTTTCCGTGAATCACTCCATTAGACTCATCCTTGAGGTGCGGCGCGTCTCAGCATTTGCTTAAACTTTTGTTGTTTGATAACATCTGCGCCACTAGAAAGTTACGGGAAAATATCAGCCACTTTTTGGATTCCGTCTTTCCCATTTGCGAACCGGATTTCATGAAACAGCAGAGACCATGATTGAAAGGAAGCAAGCCGTTCGGGCTTTCAGGTTCGGGATTTTCGAGCTTGATCTCCGCTCTCGAGAGTTGCGGAGGCGTGGCTTAAGGGTGAAGCTGCAGGAAAAGCCGTTTCAAATCCTTAATCTGCTTTTGGAAAAGGCTGGCGAACTAGTGAGCCGGAAAGATCTCCGCGAGAAGTTATGGCCTGACACATTCGTAGGCTTTGACCGTAGTTTGAATACGGCGGTTAATTCTTTGCGGCGGGCATTGGGAGATTCACCTGGCAATCCAAGGTTTGTGGAAACTCGCGCCCGCGCGGGCTACCGTTTTGTTGCGCCAGTGGAGATCATGGCAGAGTCGCTGGACCGCAGCCCAGCGGAGACAGACTTAACGCACTCCATCGCTGTTCTTCCGTTTCACAATGCGAGCGGCGACCCGGAAATGGAGTATCTGAGCGACGGGATTTCCGACGCACTCATCAATACGCTTTGCCAATTGCCCGAAGTTCGCGTCATGGCGCGGAGCTCAGTGTTCCGTTACAAGGGTAGAGAACTTGATCCCCAGGCGGTTGGTAACGAACTGAATGTTCGAACGTTATTGACAGGAAGGGTGGCATTGAGGGGAAGAACTCTAACCATTGACGCAGAGCTCGTTGACGCGGCGAAGGGATGGCGCCTATGGGGTGAACAGTATCACCGGAAGCGCGAAGACTTCCTTGCCATCCAGGAAGAAATCTCCAGAGAAATCACTAGAAAGCTCCATCTTCACCTTACTACCGAAGCGCGAAGGCGGCTGGAGAAGCGTTATACGGAAAATCCCGAGGCTTACCAGAATTATCTGCGCGGGCGGTATCATTGGAGCAAATTGACCGAGGAGGGGCTACACAAAGGCATCCGCTTTTTCGAGCGGGCCATTGAGCAAGATCCTAATTTCGCACTTCCTTACGCGGGGATTTCGGATTGCTACGGGCTTTTCGCCTTCTTCGGAACTCATCCTTCGAAGAGTGTCATGCCGAAGGCTGAGCGCGCGGCCAGAAAGGCTATTGAAATTGACGATTCCTTGGCAGACGCCCACGCCTCACTTGCAGGTATTTTGAAATTCTATTATTGGGACTGGGCAGGAGCCGAGGCTGAGTACAAGCGAGCGCTGGAGCTAAGCCCCGGTCACGCCACCGCTCATCGCTGGTACGCCGATTTTCTCTCCGCATTGGGAAGAACGGATGAGGCCATTAAGGAGATGGAGCGGGCCGTCGGCCTCGATCCGCTTTCTCTTATCATCAACGCGGAGATTGCTTGGATTGCTTACATGGCCCATGACGCTAGCCGCGCCGTCGATCAGTCACTGAAGACATTAGAGATCGAACCCCACTTTTTGCCTGCTTGCCACATTCTCGGCCTCGCCTATGAACAAATGGGCAGAAATGAGGAAGCGATAAAGGCCTTTGAGAAAGCAAGCCAGGGATCTAGCGGCAATCCGATTGGCCTAGCCGCGTTGGGTCATGCCCACGCAGTAGGAGGACACAAACGCGAGGCCAGAGCAATCCTTAGTGATCTGAAGAGGCAATCTAAGACCCGGTATGTGCCTCCCTACGGCTTCGCGATGGTAAACGCGGGTTTGGGCGATAGACCCGAAACCCTGAGATGGCTTCAAATAGCGTACGAAGAACGTGACGTATGGCTGATATGGCTACAGCGTGATCCTCGCCTTATCCCCATAAGTCAAGAGCCTTTTTTTCAGCGACTGTTGCGTAACATGGGTTTTCCCAACCCTCAATCCAACCTCCGAGCTATGAACCAACCTCCTCCCATGATCCGCGCGGGCCGTGCACCCAGGCAGCCTGCGTGTGACTGAATGCCTCCGGCACGCGCTAACAAGGTCTTATTGAACTCTCACGGTTCGCTTTTTAACGGGGTCGAGGCCGATAGTTAACAACGAAATTACATTTTCTTGACCTGGCGTTGATCCAGGTTCTCATCATGCACCGCATCTCATTACTCGTTATATAAAACTCTCTAACGGAGGATTGAAATGCGATTGCAAAAATTGGTGGTGATAACACTGGCAGTGTTACTCGGCGCGGCCACAGCGCGCTCCGGTCGGGCGCAGATTTATGGTGGTGGAATGGGCATGGGAACTCCTGGAACAGGGGTCTACACTCCCCCCAAGGGCGGCTACAAATCGAGTACAGGAATAGCTATTGGGGTAGCGGCGGCCGCAGGGATTGGTTTGGCTTATTTTGTGATGCACCGTCGCGGCACGCTGGTAGGTTGCGTCGAAGGCTCAAGTCCTGGGAGCCAGTTGATACGATCCAAGGACCAGAAAGAATACGCTATCGTCGCTAGCAATGACGTCGTCCTGACGCCGGGAGATCGAGTAGCGCTCAAGGGCAAAAAGAGCAAGGCTGCCTCAGGAACGGCTGGCTTCACAGTAAGCAAACTTGTGAAGGACTACGGCCCATGTAAAGAATGACCGGCAGTTCAGGGCCGGCATAGCGTTGCCGGCCTTGTCTCCTGCCAACCCAGCCTTCAGTCACCTTGATAACGCGGTCTGCCCGTCAGTCGAAAAATTTATGATCGTCGACGGCGCAGTCAGAGAGGTGTAATGGATCAGCGAGGGCAAATCAACGCGTCCAAAAGCTTCCGGAAAGCGATCCCGCGGTGAGAGACGGCAAATTTTGCCTCGGCGCTGAGTTCAGCGAAGGTTTGGCCGAGCGGGGGATAGAAAAAGTAAGGATCGTAACCGAAACCGCCCGTCCCGCGGGGGTTTTCTATCAGAAGGCCGCTGACTCGACCTTCCGTTACAAGGCGGATGGCGCGGCCTTCGGCAGCAGCGATGACGCAGACGTAATGCGCAGGATAACCCCAAGCGTCTCGCCCCGCGACCGGCGTGCAGAGCGCTTGCGAAGGATTCCTCTGCGAGACCCTGGCTAGTTCCCGCATCAACTTTCGATTGTTCTCTTCATCTGTCGCCTCGGGACCTGCGTAGCGGGCGGAATAAACCCCCGGAGCGCCGCCAAGCGCATCTACACAAATTCCCGAGTCGTCAGCAAACACCATCCCTTCCACGAACGCCGCGTAATGCAAGGCCTTCTTGCGCGAATTGACCTCAAATGTCTCACCGTCCTCCACGCAAACCGGGAGGTTTTGAATGCCGGGAACGGGTTCGACGACGAGGCCGCGCTCATGCGCCGCGAGCTGAAATTCGCAGAGTTTGCCTCGGTTGGTAGAGGCTAGATAGAGTTTCGTCTCTGTGATGAGGTTGTTCATGCGCCGGCGCCAAGCTCCAACTGCAAGATGCCGCGTTGCAAGGCGTGTAGCTTCTCAATGCCAGAACGCGCCGCCTCGATAAAGCGATTGAGGTCTTCCACGGTGTAAGGCCGCCCTTCGGCAGTCGCCTGAACCTCCACCAGGCGTCCGGCTCCCGTCATCGCTACGTTCACATCCACGTCGGCGTGCGAATCCTCCGCGTAGTCCAGATCGAGCAGAGTGTCTCCTCCCACCATGCCCACGCTGATTGCTGCGACGTAATCTGTTAGGGGAATGCGGCGAAGCGCCTGCATTGCCTGGAGCTTCTGCAATCCCAAGCCCAGGGCGACGAACGCTCCGGTTATAGACGCGGTGCGGGTGCCGCCGTCTGCGCGGATCACGTCGCAGTCGATCCACACGGTCCGCTCACCGAGGTTCTCAAGGTCCGTCACCGCGCGCAAGGTCCGGCCAATCAGCCGCTGAATTTCCATGCTGCGGCCGCCTTGGCGGCCCTTCGTCACCTCGCGGGGCGTACGCGTATCGGTGGAGCGAGGGATCATCCCGTATTCGCTCGTGATCCATCCTCTCCCGCTTCCCTTCAGAAACGGCGGCACGCCATCATCAATCGATGCCGTGCAGATCACCTGCGTTTCGCCCAGGCGAATCAAGGCGGAGCCTTCTGCGCTCGAGATAAAATGCGGAACGATTTCAACGGGTCGCAGTTCAGCGCTTCCGCGTTGGCCCCAGCGCATCAGTTTGCCGCCTGAATAGAGCAGTCCGGAGATTTGTTTTGGGGTAGAGAGCATAAAACCTCATGGATTTAAGGGTGTTGCCGCAGGCGGCGGCAAATTAGAGGTGTAAAAGCCAGTCAGGTCCGCGTGCCCGTCCAGCGTGTCTGTTTCCTGGCCCTGAACCAGAAATCTGACTCGCTTTACGGCCGGAACGTTCGCGGTCAGCGAATCGACCACGGAATAGATCGCCAGAGTCTCACTAGCGATTCCTACCGGAAAATTCTGAGTAACATCGCTCGAAAAATCCAGGTATGCATCGCCGCTGGGAGTGATGAACACAGCCCGCAGCGCCGTCGATGCAGGCAGCGCTCGCGCATGGCCTTGCGCAGGGCCCTCGATCAGCGCCAGCACGATCTGGCGGATGCGATCTTCGTTGTTCGGCGCAAGAGCCATTACTCGCGCTTCCTGGTCCAGCGCGCCGGTATCGAAATTTGGAAAGTAAAGAGCCACAGCTTCTTTCACGCTGGATTCGGATTGCAGCGCCTGTTGGCGAAGCTGGGCCTGCATCGCGCCCTCTGGTTTGGGAGCGCTCTGAAAGAAAGCCCGGCGCACGAGCGCTCGCAAATAGAAGCCTCCCGCCACCAGGATGGGAATCGCGAAGAGAAGCAAAATAAGGCTGCGTTTGCTCATGGCAGAGCCGGCGCTCCTAGGAATTGTTCCAACGCTGCAGCGGTAGCTTTTGCCACCTGCTGCTCGAAGCTATCCTGAGCGATCACTCCTGCGTCTTGCACAGGGGAAAGCGTGCCCACCTCCACAGCCACGGCGGGGGCGTTGATGCTGCGGAGCTCGCGGACGGGCGCCTGCGTCAGCGGAGGCAAAATGATCCCAGTTATCTGTGAAAAGCGTTGTTCGAAAATTTGGGCTAACTGCTGGCTTGGAGCCTGTTCGTGTTCCTGCGCCCAGTCCCACGGGACAAAAAGCGGCGAACCGGATTCCGAGGCAGGCGCAGGTGATGGCGGTTGATAAGTGTAAACCGCAATCACCGGCGAGCGGTCGCCAAGCTCCCCGGCATGAAAACTCACAAATGCAACTGGGCGGTTTGTATTGGCGGTGACGCTCCGCTGCTCAAAACTTGGGTCGGAGTCGCCAATGCGGGTCATCACAACGCGGCACTTTCCGGCCGCCTGGAGCGCCGCTGCCACCTTTTGCGCCATGTTAGCTGTCAAGTTCTTCTCCAGGATGCCGTCCCGGCTTCGGGCTCCTGAATCCGGGCCGCCGTGGCCCGCGTCCAGCACGATAACAGGCAGCGGGGGCGCTGCCTGGGCCGGTGCCAGTGCGACAGTGGAAGATGGCGGCGCTGCCGCACCGGGCTTGCTCGCTGGAGGAACTGCGGCAGTAGTCTGCTGCCCAGGCAGAGCCTTTGCGCTCATCGGTGGCGCCGGTTTCATGATATCCGCTACCAATATCTGCTGTCCTTGAGTGAGTTGGGAATAGAAATTCAGGTCGCCTTCCGCCGGCTTCAAAACCAACTTGGGCCGTCCGTCCTGATCGTCAAAACGCAGCTCTTTGAGGTAGGGATTGTGAAAGCGAATCACACGTTCCATCGGCACAACGGGCGGACCGCTCAAAAGGATAACCCACGTTCCATTCGTGGAAGCGGTTTGAATGCCAATCTTGCCGGTAAACTGAACGACCAGCTTGGCTCCGGAAGGCTGGCTCTCCAGGCGAACGGTAAAGGACACTGGATGGATGTTGCCGATAAAGGCGCGGTGAGTTCCTGCCTGATAAAGCACGTTCTGGCCGGCCAGGCTCGGAATTACTAGGGTCAGAAAACTCACTGGAACCAGCCACTGACCATTCGACTGAAGCGCCGGCTGAGACAGGTCCACGGTGCGCCTGTCGATTCGTATTTTACTTTGATTTCGCCGCAATCGCAGGTGTGACCCGCCGAACCACACTTGAAGCTCGTTTCGTTTTTCTTGCAGCCCGCTTACCTGCCCATTGAGGTTGAGCACCGGCAGCAGAGGCAGATAGATCGTATCGTTCGCGGTCTCAGCAGGCATCACTTTGTTTCCGTGGGGAAAATAAAAAACAAAGTTTTCGCTTTGCAAGCGCCGCGCGGGCCAGAAGATGAGCAGTACTCCCACAACAACAGCGGCCGCTATGGCAGTTTGCGAGGAAATAAGCAACGGCAATGATTTGAACAAACTGCGCTTAATTCGTTTTTCTCCGAAGCCGCAGATTTTGTGACGCCGATTTCCCGGCCCTTGCGCTGGCCTGCGGGCTTGAAAGCCGCCCTTTGCGATTATACCTTGCCGCTGCTTCAAAACTGCGGAGGGAGAGCGCTGACAGAAGGGTCAATTTGCAGGTGCGGCGATCGGTGAGCACCGGCCATAGGCTGGCCTCGATCCAGGCCGGTCTTTGCGAGATGTTCTGCGGCTACGCCATTTGCCATACGGAGAGGTTTTTCTGCTTTCTGGTAGCCGCAAGACTTGCCACCTTGGTTTTTGCGCAGGCCTTCATTAAGAGTGTTCAGCACGGGAGGCGCGATGGTTCCTTGATCCGGAAATGATCGAGCAGGCGGAAGAGCTGACGGGCGCGGCGGACGTCTTTCTGAATCTGGACTTTCAGCGCGGCGGGATTTGGGAATTTGATTTCGCCGCGCAGCCGGTGGAGATATTCGATTTCCATTTCTTCCATGCGGACTTCCCCCTGGAAGTTCAGCAGGTGCGTCTCAACGGTAATGGGATGCTCGCCGAACGTAGGCTTGCGCCCGACATTTGTCACCGACGGATAGATCGCGCCGCCGAGGATCGTGCGCGATACGTAAACGCCAGGGCCGGGAAGTTGCTCCTCGATAGGAGCGAGATTCAAGGTGGGCGCCGTCTCACGGCGTCCAATCCCGAGGCCGCTTGTGATGCGGCCCGAATTTGAAAACGGCCGGCCGAGCAGGCGTCCAGCCATGTAAACCTGGCCCGCGGCGAGCAACTGCCGGATGCGGCTGCTAGAAACAGTCTGCCCACGCACCTGAACCGTGGGCAAGACCTCTAGGGAGAATCCGTCTGTCCGGCTCAGTTTGGCGAGCGTTTCTGCGTCGCCTGCCTGGCGGTGCCCAAACCGGAAGTTCGAGCCTACGCACAGCGCCCGCGCGCGCAGCCGTTCGGCAACGATTTCATGCACGAACGCGGCAGGAGAAAGGCGACTCAGTTCCTGAGTGAACTTCAGCACCACTAAGATGTCTATACCCTGTTCTTCGATCCGTTTCGCCTTCTGCACAAGGGTGGTGAGCGCCTTCGGCGCACGCTGTGGAGCCAGCACGCGAGCGGGATGAGGTTCAAAGGTGACGGCGATGGCCGCAGCACGCATTGTGCGGGCCGCTTGTACGATGTGGCTTAGCAAGCGTTGATGCGCAATGTGAACGCCGTCGAAGTTGCCGATGCTCACTGCGCTTCCGTTCGGAAGCTCCGGTAAGGCGTTCAGGTCGTGAATGATTTGCATTGTCTTCCATCCGCCTGCCGCGCCGGTGAAAACTGGGCGGACAATCAAACATTCAACGGCAGTTACAATTCCAATCTCAATCCATCGTAGGCGAGCTGCGCGTTCGGCGGCAGGGTCTGGTTTGTCGCCTCGTGGCCCAGCTCGTGCGCGATGTGAGTGAAGTACGCGTACTGAGGCTTCAGCCGCTCAACCAGTTCGAGCGATTGCTCGAGTGTCGAGTGAGTGGGATGAGGCTTGTGCCGCAAGGCGTCTAAAATGAGTACGTCGAGGTCCCCCAGTTGCGCGAGCGTGCTTTCCGGGATGACGCTGAAATCGGTGATATAGGCTGCTCGCCCGAACCGGAAGCCAAGCACAGGCAAGCCGCCGTGGAACACGGGCAGCGGAACCATCTTTATGCCCCACAGATCAAACGGCCCGTCGATGATGTGCGGCTCTAGGCGCGGGATGCCACCGCCTGGGTAATCGCCCTCAAAGATGTATGTGAAGATGCGGCGAATGGA
>Ga0070737_10006870_pt1 | contig 10265 bp, 7 predicted proteins | sample Coa_R1_10_FD_66438 | JGI IMG/M metagenome (GOLD analysis project Ga0070737, IMG submission 66438) | Surface soil microbial communities from Centralia Pennsylvania, which are recovering from an underground coalmine fire - Coalmine... | ecosystem: Environmental > Terrestrial > Soil > Unclassified ...
GAAGCCCGGCCAGAGGGCGACCGTCACGGTCGACACCTATCCGGATTATCAGTGGCGCGGCACGGTCGAGAGCATTAGCCCGGCCGCGGCCCAGGAGTTTGCGCTGTTGCTGGCGCAGAATACCAGCGGCAATTGGGTCAAGGTGGTGCAACGCGTGTCGATGCGCGTGCGCGTCGATGCCAGCGACAAGAACGCGCCGCCGCTGCGTGCCGGCATGAGCGCCGAAGTGTCCGTCGATACCGGCCATGCGCGCGGCTGGCCGCATTTCATCACGGCGCTGTTCGGGGGCGGGACGAAACAGGTCAGGTGATGGCCGGGCTCTGCGACGTCGTCGACAAAGGCTCCAATCGCATCGCCATCACGATCTGCGTCGTGCTTGCGACGTTGATACAGGTCCTCGACACGACGATCGCCAATGTTGCCTTGCCCTATATGCAGGGTAGCGTCGCGGCCAGCCAGGACGAGATCGCCTGGGTGTTGACCTCTTACATCGCCGCGGCAGCGATCATGACGCCGCCGACCGGCTTCTTCGCCAGCCGCTTCGGCTTGAAGCGGCTGTTCCTCGTTTCGGTAGCAGGTTTCACCTTTTCGTCGATGCTCTGTGGCCTCGCGGATTCGCTGACCGGGGTGGTGTTGTTCCGGGTTATGCAAGGCGCGTTCGGTGCGTCGCTGGTGCCGTTGTCGCAGTCGGTGCTGCTCGGCATCAACCCGCCGGAGCGCAAGGGCTCGGCAATGGCATTGTTTGGCGTCGCCGTGATGGTCGGCCCGGTGCTCGGTCCGGTGCTGGGCGGCTGGCTGACGCAGAATTACAGCTGGCGCTACGTTTTCTACATCAACCTGCCGATCGGCGTGCTGGCCTTCCTCGGCATGAGTTGCTTCTTGCCGAACCGGGCAGGCGACCCCAACGCGCGGCTCGACTGGTTCGGTTTCGGCACGCTGAGTGTCGCCATCGGCTTTTTCCAGATCCTGCTCGATCGCGGCGAAGATCTCGATTGGTTCGGCTCGGGCGAGATTTTAATCGAAGCGATCGTCGCGGCTGCGGCGCTCTATCTCTTCCTCGTCCATACCTTCACGACGCGCGACCCGTTCGTGCGGCCGTCGCTGTTCAAGGACCGCAATTTCAGCGCGGGCATGCTGTTCATCCTGGTCGTCGGTCTGACCTATTATCCGTCGCTGGCGCTGCAGCCGCCTTATTTGCAAGAGCTGATGAACTATCCGGTCGTGACCTCGGGTATCGCGATGGGGCCGCGCGGCGTCGGCACCATGGTGGCGATGATCGCTGTCGGGCGGATGACCGGGCGCGTCGACACGCGCCTGCTTCTCGGCATCGGCCTCGTTCTCTCGGCCTGGTCGTTCTTCGCGATGACCGGCTGGACGCCCGATATCTCGGAAGGCGAAGTCATGAGCGTCGGCGTCGTCCAGGGCATCGGCCGTGGCTTTATCTTCGTGCCGCTCAGCGTCGTCACGCTGTCGACCTTGCCGGACGCGCAGCGCACCGAAGGCGCCGCGCTCTACAGCCTCTCGCGCAATATCGGCTCGAGCGCCGGAATCTCGATCTTCAACGCGCTGCTGCTGAACAATGTTCAAGTCAATCATGCCGACATCGCGCAGCACGTGACCGCGATCAATCGGGCTTTCGGCAATCCGATCGTCGCGCGCGCCTGGAATCTGCTCAGCGCTGCCGGCCGCGCCGCGCTCAATGCCGTCGTGACGCAGCAGGCGCAGATCATCGCCTATCTGGACGATTACAAGCTGCTGCTGATCGCGACCGTCGCAATCTTGCCGTTGCTGCTGGTCTTCAAGCGGGCGCCGCCCGGTAGCGGCGCGCATGTGATGACGGAATAGCGGCCAGCCGGCGAACGCGCGTCAGGTAAGAAATTGCTCTTTCAGCACACGCTCTTCGAGATTGTGCTCGGGATCGAACAGCATCGTGAGCGTGATATCGGCGCTTTCGCAAATCTCGACCGACGCGACGTCACGCACTTCGGTGAAGTCGGCGGTCGCGCTGACGGGGCGTTTGTCGGCCTCGAGAACATCGAAGCGCACGCGCGCCCCATGCGGCAAGAGCGCACCGCGCCAGCGCCGCGGCCGGAAGGCGCTGATCGGCGTCAGCGCCAGTACGCCGGCGCCGAGCGGGATGATGGGACCGTGCGCCGAAAGATTATAGGCGGTGCTGCCGACCGGCGTTGCGACGATGATGCCGTCGGCCATGAGCTCGTCGAGCTGCACGAGCCCGTCGATGCTGACGCAGAGCTTCGCGGTCTGGCGGCTCTGGCGCAGGAGGGAGACTTCGTTAATGGCGAGGGCATGATGATCGCGGCCGGCTTGATCTTTTGCGGTCATCGTCAGCGGCCGAACCCGCACCGGCTGGGCGCGCGCGATACGCTCGGCCAGCGCTTCGGGCGAATAGCCGTTCATCAGGAAACCGACGCTGCCGCGATGCATGCCGTAGATCGGCACGCCGCGCTGCATATGGCGGTGCAAGGTCTCGAGCATGAAGCCGTCGCCGCCAAGCGCGACGATGACTTCCGCTCGATCGGTCGGCGTCGCGCCGTAGCGCTGGACCAGCTCCTTAAGGGCTGCCTGGGCGGCGGTGGCGTCGCTGGCTTCGAAGCCGATGGTGGGTGTGCTCAATTAGCCCTCGGGCGACCGCGTCAGCCGCCGGTCACGCTCATATGGCGCGCCACGGCAGGCTTCGCATGGCGGCGATCGATAATGAAATCATGCCCTTTGGGCTTGCGCGATATTGCCTCGTCGATCGCCGCGTCGAGCAGCGCGTCTTGCTGCGAGGCACGCAGCGGTGCCCGCAAATCCGCGCTGTCATGCTGGCCGAGGCACATGAAGAGCGTGCCGGTGCAGGTGATGCGCACGCGATTGCAGCTCTCGCAAAAATTATGCGTCATCGGCGTGATGAGTCCGAGGCGGCCGCCGGTCTCGCCGACGGTGTAGTAGCGCGCCGGGCCGCCCGTGCGGTAATCGCTCTCTTCCAGCGTCCAATTGCGCTGCAAATTGGCGCGCACCATCGAGAGCGGCAAATATTGGTCGAGCCGCGCGGCATCGCCGATCTCGCCCATAGGCATCACCTCGATCAAGGTGAGGTCGAATCCTTCGTCGCCGCACCAGCCGATGAGACGATCGAACTCGCCGTCGTTGACGCCCTTCAAGGCGACGGCATTGATCTTGATCGCGAGGCCGGCGCGTTTGGCGGCGTCGAGCCCGCGCAACACCTGGTCGAGCTTTCCCCAGCGCGTGATCGCCGTGAATTTCGCGGGATCGAGCGTGTCGAGCGAGACGTTGATGCGCTTGACGCCGGCGGCCTTCAGCTCCTCGGCGTAGCGCTCGAGCTGGCTGCCGTTCGTGGTCACGGTGAGCTCGTCGAGAGCCCCGGTTTCGAGATGGCGCCCAAGCGAGCGGAAAAGGCTCATGATGTTCTTGCGCACCAGCGGCTCGCCGCCGGTCAAACGCAGCTTCTTGACGCCCTTGCGGACGAAGGCGCTGCAGAGGCGATCGAGCTCCTCGAGCGAGAGGATATCGGCCTTGGGCAGGAAGGTCATGTCTTCCGCCATGCAGTAGACACAGCGAAAGTCGCAGCGATCCGTCACGGAGACGCGCAGGTAGCTGATATGCCGGCCGAACGGATCGATCACGAAGCTTAAGATAGCTATTGCGCAAAGCGCTGACAATGCGGGCTAATCCGCTATGAAAAACGGCATATAGCCCTTTTTCGCGCTGGCGGCGGGGGTGGACGAGGGGAATGGGCGATTTCGGCGATGCGGTAAGGCTGGCGCTTAGCCTCGTCTTCGGCGGCGATGCGACGCTTTACGCGATTATCGGCCTGTCGCTTTGGATCAGCCTAGCCGCCGTCGTCCTCGCCGTCGCGCTCGGCCTGCCGGCAGGCGCTGCGCTGGCGATCTATCGGTTTCCCGGCCGGCGCGGCGTGGTCGTGCTGTTCAATTCGCTGCTCGGCCTGCCGCCGGTGGTCGTCGGCCTCGCGGGCTATCTGTTGCTGTCGCGCGCCGGGCCGCTCGGCCGTTTTGGACTGCTTTATACGCCGGCCGCGATGGTCTTCGTGCAGGCGGTGCTCACTTTTCCCATCGTCGTCGCGATCGTCCATCGCGCGGCGCAAGAGGCATGGGCGCGGCATCGCGACGCGTTCCAGGTCGCGGGCGCGACACGGCTCAGCGTCATTCCGCATTTGCTGCGAATAGCCAAGCTGTCGGTGCTCACGGCCGTGCTCGCGGCGCTCGGTCGCGCGATTTCGGAAGTGGGCGCGATCATCATCGTGGGCGGCAATATCGCCGGCGTCACCCGCACGATGACCACGGCGATCATGCTGCAGACGAGCATGGGCAATCTGCCGCTTGCGCTGGCGCTGGGACTGGTGCTGATTGTCCTCAGCGTGTTGTTGAACGGTGTCGCGTTTGCCGTGACCGATCGGGAGAAACCGTCATGAATCGATTTTTGCTCGGTGTTTTGATCGTTTGCGCCGTCGTTTTTGCGCTCGCGCCGCGCGTCGCGCGCGCCGCCGACAAGTTCATCGTCCTCGCCTCGACGACATCGGTCGACAATAGCGGCCTGTTGAAGCACATCCTGCCGCTCTTCAAAAAGGCGAGCGGCATCGATGTCCGCGTGGTCGCGCTCGGCACCGGCCAAGCGCTCGATACCGCGCGGCGCGGCGATGCCGATCTCGTTCTCGTTCACGATCCAGATGCCGAGGCGAAATTCATGAACGAAGGTCACGGCATCACGCGGCGCGAGATTGCCTGGAACGATTTCATCATCGTCGGGCCCGGCGCCGATCCGGCAAAGATCAAGGGCGGGCGCGACGTCGTCGCCGCCTTCAAGGCGATCTGGAATGCGCAGGCGCCGTTCGTCTCGCGCGGCGATCAAAGCGGCACCGACGCGCTCGAAAAGCGCCTATGGAAAGCGGCCGATCTCGATATCACCAAAGCCGGAGCCTGGTACAAGGATATCGGCGGCGGCATGGGCTCGGCGCTCAATGCCGCGGCCGGCATGGACGCCTACACGCTATCCGATCGCGGCACCTGGCTCAGCTTCGACAACCGGCGCGATTTGACGATCGTCCTCGAAGGCGATCGGCGGCTGCTCAACCGTTACGACGTGATCCAGCTCAACCCGAAGCTCCATCCGCAGGCAAAGCTGGCTCTCGCCGAGCAATTCGCCGACTGGCTGGCGTCGCCGGCGGGTCAAACAGCGATCGGCAATTACGAGATGGGCGGACAGAAGCTCTTCCACCCCGAGGCCGATCCGAAGCCTTAGCGGGTCGGAAACCGCAACGCGTCAGAAGCAGTAGCGCGCGCCGGCGGGCACGGTTTGCTGCCACAAATTCCCGGTCGGCGGCGTCGCGTGGTAATCGGCAAAGAGCGCGAGCCGGCCGCTCATCTTCGCGGTAATCCCGCCGCCGACGGTCAAGAGATCATGCGACGGCGCGAGACCGTCGACGCTGAAGCTGCCGCCGCCCACCTGCACGAGGCTCGGCGGCGTGCCCATGAGCTCGTGGCTGTAGCTGATATCGGCCTCGGGCACGAGACGAATGCCGCCATCCGTCATGAGGGCCGCGGTCACGCTGGTGCCGACGAAAGGCCGCAGCGAATCCGCATTGCGCTGCATGACGGCGAGATCGAAACCGCCGGCGCCGCTTTCGTCGAAACCGGCGTCGAAGAGATGGACATAGCTGAGGCCGGCGTCCGGCATCACGGAAAGCCCGGCATAGTCGAAGCGGTAGCTCGCTCGCGCCGCGCCGGTCGCTTCATGCGCGTCGTGACTGGACGAGGCTGTCCCGATCCCTGCGAGCGGCCGCTTGGCGCTGATCTGATCGTAGCCGTAGCCGACGCTCGCATCGAAGGCCCAGGGCCCCATCGCGTAGCTGCCATAGGCGGCGACGCGCGGCGTATCGAGCGTGCCGCTTTCGCTATCGCCCTGCGAAAGCGCGGTGTGGCTGTAGCCGGCGGCGATGCCGGCCGTGAGGTTATCGGCGATCGGCCGGTCGAGGCCGGCCATGAAGCCGCCGCCTTGCGTGTTGAAGCCGGGCGCCGCGCTCGTGCCCGAGAGATCGGCGAAGCTGCCGGTCGCGCGGAACCAGCCGCCGAGCTGCGCCATCGTATCCGGCAATTGCGCGACGGCGTCGCTCAGCTGCTGTGCGCCGCCACTGAAGGCGAGCTGCGTCGGCGCGGTCGAGGCGAGGGCGGTGCGGATGGTATCGCTGCCGGTGCCGCTGTGAACATCCGCGAGATGGCCGAGCAGCATCGTATTCGCTTGCTGCCCGCCGAGCAGCGCGCTGGTGTCGAGGGCGCCGAAGCCGCTGTCATTCGTCGGCGCGACGGAGAAAGCGCCGAGCGTCAGATCGACATCGGTGCCGGTGTACGACACGGATTGCCGCAGGCCCGGCGCCGTGCCGGTGATCGTCGAAAACGTCCCCGTGACGCTGCCGGCATGGACGATGTCGTAGGTCGTCGCGCTGTAAACGCCGGGATCGTAGGTCAGCGCCAGCGTGCCGTTGAGGGAAGCCGTGCCGCCGACGAGAAGCTTGCTCGCGGCGCTCGGCGAAACCTCGATCGACAAGGTGCTCGTTACGCCTTGCGTGTAGTTGCCGTTGACCGTCAGCGTGCCGATCGTGCCGCCCGGCGCGACGATGCCGCCAGCGGTGTTGAGCACATCGCCGGCGACGGAGCCGTGGCCCATCAACGTGCCGGCCGCGCCGACCGTGACACTCCCGGCGAGGCTCGCGCTCGGCGTCGTTGCGTCGCCGACCTCGAGCGTGCCGGCATTGACGGTGGTGGCGCCGCTATAGCTATTGACGCCGTCGAGGATCAGCGTGCCGGTGCCGTTCTTGACCAGCGAGCCGCCGCCCGCCGTGTCCGAAATGACGCCGCTGAACGTGGTCGAGGTGTTGTTGCCTCCGACGGTAAAGGTCTGGCCTTCGAGATTGATGCTGCCGGCGCCTGCGATCGAGCCGACCGTTTGCGCGTTGCCGTTGAGCTGTAGCGTGCCTGCGGCGCCGACCGTCAGCGCCGTATCGGTCGGCAGTGCGCCGACGGCGCTGGTTCGCAGGGTTCCGCCATTGATGATCGTCGCGCCGCTATAAGTGTTGATCCCGGCCAGGGTCAGCGCGCCGCTGCCGACCTTGGTCAAGCCGCCGCTGCCGGAGATCGCCTGGTTGATCGTCGTGTCGAAGCCGTTGGTGTCGAAGGTGCCGCCGCCGCTGCTGAGGGTGATGTTGCGTGTATTCGCGAGATTGAAGCTTGCACCCCATTGCAGCGTGCCGCCATTGAAGGCGATCGCGCCGGACGAGGCGCCCAGCGCGCCATCGGCGCTCACCTTGAGCGTGCCGGAATTGAGCGTCCATGGCGTCGCGGCCGTCGTCGTGTTGGTCAGGGTCCAGGTGCCGGTGCCGTTCATCTGGAACACGCCGAATCCTCGATATTGCGCGGCTCCGCCGATCTGCGAGACATCGAAGCTGCTACTGGTGCTGCCGCCGAGCGCCAAAGTATCGGCGGCGCTGAAGGCGACGACATTGCCGGTGATGGTCGAGCCCGCTTGCAAGGTCAGTGTGTTGGTGCCGCCAGTGAAGGTAATGGCGTTCGCTTGGCCGGCATTACCGCCGGCGATGGTGCCGCTATTGGTGATGGTGAGCCCACCGCCGAAAATGCCCGCGCCGCCCGCGCCGTTGCTGCCGCTGGTGGCGCCACCGCTTCCCGTGCCGCCGAGGCCGGCATCGCCGCCGGTGATGGTGCCGGTGTTGGTCAGCGTGCCGCCGCTCGTGAAATAGATGCCGATGCCGCCGTCGCCGCCATTGCCGGCAGCTTCGCTGGCGCCGCTGGCGGCGCCGCCCGTCCCACCCGCGCCGCCCGAAATCGTGCTGCTGTTGATGATCGAGAGTCCGGCGCCGACGATGCCGGCACCGCCAGCGCCTGCAGCGCCGGGGCTCGAGTAAAGGCCGCCGGCGGCGCCGGCCGCGCCGCCGGCGCCACCGCTGACCGTGCCCGAATTGGTGAAACTGGCGCCCGTCGCTGTGAACTGCACGCCCACCCCGCCGTCGCCGCCATTGCCTCCAAAAGTGCCCGTGCCTGACGCCGATTGACCACCGTTCCCGCCGTTGCCGCCCGTGATGGTGCCGGTGTTACTATTGGCATCGCTGCCGGTAACGACAGCGCCATAGCCCCCGGCACCGCCTCCACCTCCGCCATGGTTGTTTGTTGCCGGGTTGCTGGCCCCACCATTACCGCCATTCCCGCCCGTTAGCGCGGACGTATTGGCGATGGTTCCTGCACCGGCACCATTGCCGTTATAGCCGCCGCCACCTCCGCTGCCGCCGCCCTGCGGGCCCTGGCCGTAACCATCCGCGCCGTCGAGCGCGCTTGAGGTGCCACCGGAGACGCCAGGAGTCCCGCCGGAGGCTCCGCCGGCCCCGCCGCCGGCGCCGCCGCCTCCACCGCCGCCGCAAGGGCTCGCATCGCCGCCGGCAGTGCCATTGAAGCCGGTTCCGCCGGCACCGCCAGCGCAGCCCGGTGAATTACCTCCCGCGCCGCCATCGGCGCGCGCCGGGATAGCCGGCAAAAGGCTCAGCAGCGCGATCGCGGCGGCGCCGGTCAGAAGGTGAAAGAGACAAGAATGGGAGAGCGAGAAATTCCGATTGTGTCCGCTACCGCGAACATTGCTGCGCGCGCGCATGACCGCCCCCACCACCAAACCATGCACCGGCCGCCCGCCCAAGCCCTGCATCTGGGCGGCGCGAGGCGGGTAGGATGCCTTCGCCGCCGCGCCGAATTCAACGATTTCGTCTTGCCGGCTAACTATCGAATGTCCGGAGGCTGCCCAGGGTGAGGCGAGATTGTAAATGGCATTCGATCGCGGAGGCCGCGCACAGCCCATCCTCAGCCTGAGCGCGCGCCGACGCAAAGCGGAAGGCGATCAGTCGAAGGCCGCTGGATGCTCTTGCAAATATTCTGCGGTCACTCCTTCGGCAAAAACGACTCGGTGAAGACGGCGCTGTCGGCGGGCTTTTCCTTGACCGTGCCGAGATCGATCATCGCCTGGTCGACCGCCGCGACGCCTTTCGGATCGAAGCGCCCGTCGGTCGAGAAGGTCGGAATCTCGACATCGTAGACCTTGCTCGCGAGATCGTCGCTCAGCATCGTCTCGGGCTGCGAATATTTGATGGTCTCGGCCTTGTGCGTCTTCGCCCAGGCGACGGTTTCGTACCAGCCTTTGAGAAAGCGGCGCAGCGTGTCGGGATGCTGCGCGATCATGTCGTTGGTGGCGTAGATCACATGCGCGATGAACGGGTTGACGATGTCGCCGAAGCTCAAAAGGATGTTGCCCTTGCCCGCCTGCTCGACGCGCAGCGCCGCTTCGAGCGAGGTGACGGCCGCGTCGAGCGCGCCGGTCTCGAAGCCGGCGACATTCGCTTGTCCGCCGCCGGTCGCGACGAGCTGCATGCCATTAAGGCCCCAGCCTTCATGCTGCGACAGTTTCTGCGCCATCCAATAAGTGAGCGAGCCGACGCTCGAAACCGCGACCTTCTTGCCTTTGAGATCGGCGATTTTCGCGATGCCGTTCCTGGTGTTGCCTTGGATGACGATATTCGACGGCACGGTGGCGAGCACGCCGACGCCTTTCTCCGGCGCGCCTTTAACGAGAAGGCCGAAATCGGTCCCGGCGCCGAGCGCGATATCGAGGCTGCCGGCGGTCATCGCCTGATGCAGCTTGGCGCCGCCTGCGAGGGCGGTGATCTGCAAGGTGATGCCGTTTTGTTTGAAGATGCCGGCCGCGGTGCCGACATTCGCAAAAGAGAAATGGAAATCGTCGCCGGCGGGATTGCCGACGCGGACGAGATCGTCGGCAAAGGCCGGGACGGCAAGCGCCGCTCCCAGGGCGAATACGGCGGCAAAGGTCGCGCGGCGTGCGCGCGTGCTGATGTTCCGGCTCATTTCAAGAACTCCTCGGTAATGATTTTCGAGTTGTCGGGCATCTGGGCGAGCTGACCGGTCTCGATCAGCGCATGTTCGACCGCAGCGACCTCGTCGGGCTTGAAATGCCCATCGGTCGGAAACATCGGCATCTCGGCGTCGTAAGCCTTGCTCGAAACATCCGGTGGCAGCTTGGTTGCTTCCATCGAATATTTCAGCATCTCGTCCTTGTGCGCCTTCGACCAGGCGATGGTATCGAACCAGCCGGCGAGGAAGCGCCGCAATTCGTCGGGATGCCGCGCGATCAGCGTGTCGGAGGCATAGGCGACATGGGTG
>Ga0070737_10006871_pt1 | contig 10263 bp, 6 predicted proteins | sample Coa_R1_10_FD_66438 | JGI IMG/M metagenome (GOLD analysis project Ga0070737, IMG submission 66438) | Surface soil microbial communities from Centralia Pennsylvania, which are recovering from an underground coalmine fire - Coalmine... | ecosystem: Environmental > Terrestrial > Soil > Unclassified ...
CCCGCCCAGTCGATGGCGGAACCCCTGCTCCCGCCGGCCGGCTGGCCCCCGCCGAAGGACTGGCCCCCGAAGGACTGGCCACTGTACGGCTGCTCGCTGTACGGCCGGGTGGGCTGCGCGGGGCCACCGTACTGGCCGGCCGGGGAGGCGCCGGTCGTACCGGTCCCGGCGGGCAGGCCCGTGCCGTTGGCCGGGCTGCCGGAGCCGAATTCCGGCGCGCCCCATCCGGGGCCGGGGCCGAAGTTGTCGAACGGGTCCTGCGGCGGCTGCCCGGCGGCCGTGCCCGGAGAGCCCGTCAGGGCCGATCCGTTGGCCGGGCTGCTGCCCTGGGGCAGCGCGCCCCACGGCTGGCCGCCGGTGAGCTGCGACTGCTGGGCCGCGGGCTGGGCGATCACGTCGTCGCCCGCAGCCTGGTGCCCGGCGTTCCAGGAGGACGACAGGGCCGGCATGCCCTGCGCGTAGTTCTCGTCCAGGCCCACCAGCTCGGTCGGGATCAGCGCGATCGCGGTGGTGCCGCCGAACGGCGACGGCCGCAGCGTGACCCGGATGCCGTGCCGCTTGGCCAGCTGGCCGACGACGAACAGGCCGAGCTGCTCGCTGTTGAACACGTCGAACTCGGGCGGCTGGGCCAGCCGCGCGTTGAGCTCGGCGAACCGCTGCTCGCTCATGCCCAGGCCGCGGTCCTCGATCTCGATCGCGAACCCGTTGGCCACCAGGTCACCGGTGACGCGCACCGGCGTGTACGGCGGCGACAGCGTGGTGGCGTTCTCGATCAGCTCGGCCAGCATGTGGATGACGTCGGCGACGGCCGGGCCGGTCAGCGCGGCCTGCGACGGGCAGGTCACGGTCACCCGCGAGTAGTCCTCGACCTCGGCGGCGGCGCCGCGCAGGACGTCGATCATCCGGACGGGGTGCACCCAGCCGCGGCCCGGCGCCGCGCCGGACAGGATGATCAGGCCCTCGGAGTGGCGGCGCATGCGGGTCGTCAGGTGGTCCAGCCGGAACAGGTCTTCCAGCGCCTCCGGATCGGTCGTCCGCCGCTCCATGGCGTCCAGCGTGGTGAGCTGGCGGTGCAGCAGCGACTGGCTGCGCCGGGCCAGGTTGCGGAAGACGTCGTTGATGCCGCGGCGCAGCCGCGCCTCGCCGACGGCCGCCTCGATGGCGGTCTGCCTGGCCTGCTCGAAGGACCGGCCGACCTGGCCGATCTCGTCGTTGCCGAAGTCCGTCGTGGCCGTGGGCGCCGCCGCCTCGATCGGCACGTCCTCGCCGCGCCGGAGCCGGGCCACCACGTCCGGCAACTGCTCGTTGGCCAGCGTGTCGGCCGCCTCCTGAAGCCTGCCCAGCCGTCGGATGATGCGCCGGCCGATCAGGAACGAGACCAGGATGGACAGGATCAGGCCGAGCAGGCCCAGGCCGCCGGACAGGGCCACCCGCCGCCAGGCGGCGTTGGTGGTGTTGTGGTCGAGCCCCAGCTCGAACTCTGACTCGTTCACGCCGCCGTAGAAGTAGCCGGTCGCCACGGCCTTGACCACCGGGTTCCACTGCGCGGCCGTGAACGGCGGGAGCGGCCCGGGATCGGCGGCCACCGCGTTCTCCAGGCTCGTGAGCTGGTTCTGCACGGAGGCCGGCGCGTACTTGTTCAGGTTCGCGTTGAAGACGGCCAGGTTGGGCGGGAGGAACCGGGCGTCACCGTCCTGGAGCTTGACCTTGCGCGCCCCGGCCAGCTCGGTGAACTGCACGCGGGTGGCCGGGGTCAGCCGCTTGGCGGCGAGCGCCGCGGACAGCAGCGAGTCCTCCTGCAGCAGCGCCTCGCGGGCCTCGGTGGTGTCGATGACCGCCAGCGACTGGGTGGTGCTGTGCGCGTCGGTCAGGCTGTGGTTCTCCTCGATGAAGAGCTGCAGCTCGTCGCTGATGATGTGGCTGTAGGTGTTGAACGCCTGCGCCGGGCTGATCGTCCTGGCGTTGACCTGGTCGCGGACGGCCGGCAGGTGCTCGATCTCACCGAGCATCGCCGTGACGACCGCGGTCTCGCCGGTGGTGGCGGCCTGGGTGGTGGCCGGCGAGGTCATCGCGCTCTGGAACGTGGGGAAGGCCTGGGCGGTGGCGGCCTGCGCCGCCTGGAGCTGGGCCTTGTTGGCCGGGGTCGGCGCGGCCAGGTAGACCAGCGAGGCCCGGCGTTCGTCCTGCACGAAGATGTCGAACTTGGCGGCTGGCACGGAGGTCCGGTTGATCAGGTTCGGGCCCCGGTCCAGGTTGATCGCGTTCCCGACGGTGGTGTACAGCACGAACGCATACAGGCCGATCACCGTCAGTAGTGGGATGGCGACAAGGAAATAGATGCGGGTGCGTATGGAGGGTCCGCGCCGTCCGCCGGCGCCTCCCTTACCGTTGGTCTTAGGCATCCTTACCCTTGGCGAGGTGACGTGCGATCGGGGTTCTGCGGGGCGACGCCGTCATGAACGCAGGGCGTGACCTCTCAGCCTGCCTAAAGTATCTAAACCCTCAGGAAGCCGTACACAAAATCGCTGATAATTAAGGCCATTCGCGCCAAAAGGAACTAAGTGTATCTGGTCGGTACTGCACGGTAATCACCGCCCCCCGATGACGTATCCGGACGGCATGGCACGGATGCCGCGTCAAGCCACGCCGGCGCCGGATCACGACGCCGGATGTCGGCGGGAGCGCCTACGCTGGTCGGGTGACCGCCGCCGCCGTTGAATCCCTCCTCGACGGGCTGAACCCGCAGCAGCGCGCTGCGGTGACCCACGCGGGCAGCCCGCTGCTGATCGTGGCCGGGGCGGGCTCCGGGAAGACCCGGGTGCTCACCCACCGCATCGCCTACCTGCTGGCCGACCGGGACGTTCTGCCCAGCGAGATCCTCGCCATCACGTTCACCAACAAGGCCGCGGGCGAGATGGCCTCGCGGGTGGCGGCGCTCGTCGGCCCGCGCGCCCGGGCGATGTGGGTGATGACCTTCCACTCCGCCTGCGTCCGCATCCTCCGCAAGGAGGCCAGGCGGCTGGGCTACCCCTCCTCGTTCTCCATCTACGACCAGGCCGACTCGCAGCGGCTGATGGCGCTGGTCTGCCGTGAGCTGGAGCTCGACGCGCGGCAGTTCCCGCCCAAGGCCATGCACGCGCAGGTCTCGAACCTCAAGAACGAGCTGGTCGACTACGAGACGTTCGCGGCCCGGGCCCAGACGCACCGGGAGAAGACGCTCGCCGAGGCCTACGGGGAGTACCAGCGCAGGCTGAGCGCGGCCGGCGCGATGGACTTCGACGACCTGATCATGGTGACGGTCTGCCTGTTCCAGGCATTCCCGGACGTCGCGGACGCCTACCGGCGGCGGTTCCGGCACGTCCTGGTGGACGAGTACCAGGACACCAACCACGCCCAGTACATCCTGGTCAGGGAGCTGGTGGGGCCCGGCACGGACGACCCGTCCGAGCTGTGCGTGGTGGGCGACGCGGACCAGTCGATCTACGCGTTCCGGGGCGCGACCATCCGGAACATCGTGGAGTTCGAGCAGGACTTCCCCGACGCGCGGGTGATCGTCCTGGAGCAGAACTACCGCTCCACCCAGAACATCCTGTCCGCGGCCAACGCGGTGGTGTCCCGCAACGCGAGCCGCAAGCCGAAGAACCTCTGGTCCGACCAGGGCGCCGGCCCGCTGATCACCGGGTACGTCGCCGACAGCGAGCACGACGAGGCCGCGTTCGTGGCCGAGGAGGTGGACCGGCTCACCGACGCGGGCGAGGCCACCCCGGGCCAGGTGGCGGTGTTCTACCGGACCAACGCCCAGTCCCGTGTCTTTGAAGAGGTGTTCATCCGGGTCGGCCTGCCCTACAAGGTGATCGGCGGCGTCCGGTTCTACGAGCGCCGCGAGGTCCGGGACCTGCTGGCCTACCTGCGGCTGATCGCGAATCCGGCCGACGAGGTGTCGCTGCGGCGCATCCTCAACGTGCCGAAGCGGGGGATCGGCGACCGGGCCGAGGAATACGTGGCCGCCTACGCCCAGCGGGAGCGGATCCCCTTCGCCGAGGCGCTGGCCAGGCCCGCCGACGTGCCCGGCCTGGCCGGCCGGTCCGCGCAGGCCATCGAGCGGTTCAACGCGCTCGTCGACGGCCTGCGCGAACTCGCGGCGCAGGCGCCAGTGGCCGAACTGGCCGAGGCCGTCCTCGATCGTTCCGGCTACCTGACCGCCCTGGAGGAGTCGACCGATCTCCAGGATGCCAGCCGGATCGAGAACCTCCAGGAACTCGTCTCCGTGGCCCGGGAGTTCGACGGCCAGCACCCGGAGGACGGCTCGCTGTCCGGCTTCCTTGAGCAGGTCTCGCTGGTGGCCGATGCCGACCAGATCCCCGAGGGCGCCGAGCACGGCGGCATGGTCACGCTGATGACCCTGCACACGGCCAAGGGCCTGGAGTTCCCGGTGGTGTTCCTGACCGGCATGGAGGAGGATGTCTTCCCGCACCAGCGCTCCGCCGCCGACGAGCGGGAACTGGAGGAGGAACGGCGCCTGGCCTACGTCGGGATCACGCGCGCCATGCGCCGCCTGTACCTGACCCGCGCGGTGGCCAGGAACTGGTGGGGCCGTCCCGCCTTCCACCGGCAGTCCCGCTTCCTCGGTGAGATCCCCGGCCCGCTGATCGAGTGGCGCCGCGACGAGGGGTCGGCCGCCGCGCCGGCCATGGAGCGGGCCGCGCAGCGGCCCGGGGTGGACTCGCCGGGCAACCGGCGGGTGCTGGCGCTGTCGCCGGGCGACATGGTGACCCACGACAAGTTCGGGCTGGGCACGGTGGTCTCGGTCGACGGCGCGGGCGACCGCGCCGAGGCCAAGATCGACTTCGGTGCCGACTACGGCGTGAAGCACCTCGTCCTCCGCTACGCCCCGCTTGAGAAGCTGTAGCTTGAGGCCACTCGAGGCCGCAGCAGGAGGGCATCAATGGGGAGCATCCGCGTCGTCATCGCCAAGCCGGGCCTGGACGGCCACGACCGGGGCGCCAAGGTCGTGGCGCGGGCGCTGCGCGACGCCGGCGTCGAGGTGATCTACACCGGGCTGCACCAGACGCCCGAGCAGATCGTGGCCGCGGCCATCCAGGAGGACGCCGACGCGATCGGGCTGTCGGTCCTGTCCGGGGCGCACATGACGCTGTTCGCCCGGGTGCTGGAGCTGCTCAGGGAGCGCGGCGCCACCGACATCACGGTCTTCGGCGGGGGCATCATCCCGGACGAGGACATCGCCGAGCTGACCCGGATGGGCGTCGCCCGCATCTTCACCCCGGGCGCCTCCACCCGGGCCATCGTGGACTGGGTGCGGGCCGATCTGGCCGGCGCGGCCAGCGGGCAGGTAGCTGAGAGTTAGCTCACAGGGTCCCTGCGGCCCCGGCCGGAGCATGCCTGCCTGATGAGGGCTAGGCTGCCAGGGCAGGGCGGCCCAGGCGGCCGCGAGTGGACACCGAGGACGGGCAAGACGTGGACCTGTTCGAGCATCAGGCGAAGGAGCTCTTCGCCGAGTACGGCGTTCCCGTGCCGAGCGGGAAGGTCGCGAACACAGCGGAGGAGGCCAGGGCGATAGCGGCGGAGTTCGCCGCCGCGGGCCAGCCGACGGTCGTGATCAAGGCCCAGGTGAAGACGGGCGGGCGCGGCAAGGCGGGCGGCGTGAAGCTGGCCGACGGGCCGGACGCGGCCTACGAGACCGCGCGGCAGATTCTCGGCATGGACATCAAGGGCCACACCGTGCACAAGGTCCTGGTCGAGCAGGCCAGCGAGATCGCGCAGGAGTACTACCTGTCGTTCCTGCTGGACCGGGCCAACCGCACGTTCCTGTCGATCTGCTCGGTGCAGGGCGGCATGGAGATCGAGGAGGTCGCGCACTCCAACCCGGAGGCGGTGGCGCGGATCCCGGTGTCCCCCCTGGACGGTGTGGACAAGACCAGGGCCACCGAGATCGTCACGGCCGGCGGCCTGCCCGAGCAAGCCCTGGCGGGAGCGGCCGAACTGGCCGAGCGGCTCTGGGCGGTGTTCACCGACGAGGACGCCACCCTGGTCGAGGTCAACCCGATGATCCTGTCCGCCGACGGCCGCGTGCTCGCCCTGGACGGCAAGGTGACGGTGGACGACAACGCCGCGTTCCGTCAGGAGTTCGGCCGGTTCGCCGACCAGAGCGCGACCGACCCGCTGGAGGCCAGGGCCAAGGCCAAGCACCTCAACTACGTCAAGCTGGACGGCCAGGTCGGCATCATCGGCAACGGCGCCGGCCTGGTCATGTCCACCCTCGATGTGGTGGCCTACGCGGGCGAGGCGTTCGGTGGCATCCGGCCGGCCAACTTCCTCGACATCGGCGGCGGGGCTTCCGCCGAGGTGATGGCGAACGGCCTGGAGATCGTGCTGTCCGACCCCGGCGTCCGCAGCGTGTTCGTGAACGTGTTCGGCGGGATCACCGCCTGCGACGCGGTGGCCAACGGCATCGTCTCGGCCATCGGCATGCTGGGCGACCGGGGCGAGCAGGTCAGCCATCCGATCGTGGTGCGCCTCGACGGCAACAACGCCGCCGAGGGCAGGCGGATACTCGACGAGGCCGGGATCGGTGTGGTCGAGCAGGTAGCGACCATGGACGACGCCGCGAAACGCGCGGCGGAACTGGCGTCGGCGTCCCCGAACGGAGCATGAGATGGCGATCTTCCTTACCGCCGGGAGCCGGGTGATGATCCAGGGGATCACCGGCTCGGAGGGCCGCAAGCACGGCGCCAGGATGCTGGCCGCCGGGACCAAGGTCGTGGGCGGCACCAACCCCCGCAAGGCCGGGCAGACGGTCTCCCTCAACGGCAGCGACGTCCCCGTGTTCGGCACGGTGGCCGACACGATGGCCGCCACCGGCGCCGACGTGTCGGTCGTCTTCGTGCCCGCGGGCGGCACCAAGGACGCGGTGATCGAGGCGGTCGACGCTCGCATCCCGCTGGTCGTGGTCATCACCGAAGGCATCCCCGTGCACGACTCGGCCGAGTTCTGGGCCTACGCCACCAAGGCCGGGAACGCGACCCGCATCGTCGGCCCGAACTGCCCGGGCATCGCCTCGCCCGGCAAGTCGAACGCGGGCATCATCCCGGCCGACATCACCTCCGAGGGGCGCATCGGCCTGGTCTCCAAGTCCGGCACCCTGACCTACCAGATGATGTACGAACTGGGTGACATCGGCTTCTCGACCGCTGTCGGCATCGGCGGCGACCCGATCATCGGCACCACGCACATCGACTGCCTCCAGGCCTTCCAGGAGGACCCGGAGACCGACGCGATCGTGATGATCGGCGAGATCGGCGGCGACGCGGAGGAACGCGCCGCCGCCTACATCGAGGAGCACGTCAGCAAGCCGGTGGTCGGCTACGTCGCGGGCTTCACCGCTCCCGAGGGCAAGACCATGGGGCACGCCGGCGCGATCATTTCCGGCTCGTCCGGCACGGCCCAGGCCAAGAAGGAAGCGCTGGAGAAGGCGGGTGTCCGCGTCGGCCGCACCCCCAGCGAGACCGCCCGCCTGGTCCGCGAGGCCATGCGCCACTAGCACCACCCGCCCGGCCGGCCCGGCGCGCCTGCGGGCGTTCCGGGCCGTCGGTTGTCAGGATGGGTCTCGTGAGTGCTCCTGCGCAGGCGCCCGGGCGCGCCCGGCCGAGCGCTCCCGGCGGGGACGGCGCCCGGCCGGCCCGGCCGCTGGCGGTGACGGGCGCGATGGCGGCGGCCGCCGTGGCGGGCACCGGCGTCGCCGTGTTCACCACGCTGACCGCGATCGGCTGGATCACCGCGCCGCACGCCGCCGGGCTCGGCAACGGCCTGCCCGGCGTGTTGCGCACCGCCGCCACGATCTGGCTGGCCGCCCACCACGTGGCGTTCACCTTGCACGGCGCCGGGCGGATCGGCATGCTCCCGCTCGGCCTGGTCCTGCTGCCCGGCGCGCTGCTCTGGCGGGCCGGGCGCTGGGTGGTGCGGACCGGTGAGGTGGCCAGGCTGCGTCACGTCGGCTACGCCGCCCTGGCCCTGGCCCTGCCCTACGCCCTGCTGTCCGGTGCGCTCGCCCTGGCCAGCCGGTCCGCGCTCGCGGCGCCGTCGCTGCCGGAGGCGGTGGTCGAGCCGTTCCTCGCCGCCCTGGTGGCCGGGGGACTGGGCGGCGCGCGCACGCTGGCGCCGTGGCGCCGCCTGTCCGGCCTGCTCCCGGTCCGCCCGCGTTCGGTCACGATGGGCATGCTTGCCACGCTGGGCCTGCTGACCGTGGTGGGCGCGCTGCTGGCCGGAGGTTCCTTCGCGGCGCACCTGAGCCAGGTGCGGGCGCTCACCGACAGCCTCGCCCCCGGGCCCGTCGGCGCGGTCCTGCTGCTGCTGGCCGAACTCGCCTACGTGCCCAACGCGGTCATCTGGGCCGTGGCCTACTCGCTCGGCCCGGGCTTCGCGTTCGGGGCCGGGACGGTGGTGGCGCCGACCGGTTCGGCGCTCGGGGCCATGCCGGCCTTCCCCATGCTGGCGGCGCTGCCGTCCGGGCCGGGGGTGCCGGCCTGGCTGGCCCTGGCCGTGCTGGCCGCTCCGTACCTGGCCGCCGCGGCCGGCGGGATACTGACCGTGCGGATAATGCCCACGCCGCTGATCGAGGCCGCGCCGTTGTGGGGCTTCGCCTCCGGCGTTTCGGCCGGCTGCGTGATCGGCGTGCTGACCGCGTTCGCGGGCGGCCCGCTGGGGGACGGCAGGCTGACCGCTGTGGGCCCGTCCGGCTGGCAGGTGGGCCTGGTCGCGGTCCTGGAGATGGGGGTCACGGCCGCCGTGGCGGCGGGGACGGCGAACTGGCTGATGCTGCGCCGCGCCCCCGGGCGCCGGGCCACCCCGCCCGGTGCGCCCGATACCCCGCGCTGGCCCGATGCCCCGCGCTGGCCCGATGCCCCGCGCTGGCCCGATGGCCCGCGTCGGCCCGGTGCTCCGGCCGGGGCGGGCGGCGTGGTGGACGAGAACGACGACGCCGGCGGCCATCGCATCTACCTGGACCCCTGGGCCGGGGACCGCGCGGCCCCGGAGGACGAGTTATCCGGCGCCCTGCCAGGACTTGAGCTGGTTCGTGACCGACTGGCTGAACTGATGCTGGCAGGCCTGCTGGGCCGACACGGTGTTGGCGCCGCTCAGGCAGTTCGAGTAGGCGGTGAGCTGGGTCCAGAACAGCGCGTACCCGATCAGCATGATCGCGCTGAGGGCGACGCCCAGGATGCCGAGCACGAGACCCCAGACCCCGGGCCGCGGCCGGCCGGCCCGGGCCCGGGCCGCCCGGCGGATCGCGGAACCGCCCAGCCAGATGGCTGCCGCCCCGATGAGCAGCGTGACGATGACGACGAGGGGTGCGCGGCGCAGGCCGCCGCCCAGCGACAGGCCCAGCAGGCTGAGCACGCCCAGGGCCGCCGAGGCCCAGGCCCGCTGCTGCACCACCGGGTCCGGCTCCGGGGGCGCGGGCGCCCGGCCCGGCGGGCGGGCGGGCCCGCCGCCCTGGGGACGGGCAGGGGCGTCCGCGGGCGGGCGTTCCGTCGGTCTGGCCATAGGCTCTCATTGTGCCGCGTATTCGGGCCCGGGCGGGCATTGACGGAGCGTATGACCTTCGTTACCCGACGGCGCGGCTAAGGTAACCGCATGCGGGCACGGCTGGTGGTGCTGGTCTCCGGCGAGGGAACCAATCTTCAGGCCCTGATCGACGCGTGCGCGGACGAGGGCTACGGCGCGGAGATCGCGGCGGTCGGTGCCGACCGGGAGGGCTGCGGCGGCCTGGCCCGCGCGGCCAGGGCCGGCATCCCCACCTTCGTGCACCGGGTCAAGGACTACCCCTCCCGCGAGGAGTGGGACGCGGCGGTGGCGCGCTCGTGCGCCGCGTACCGTCCCGGCCTGGTGGTGCTGGCCGGGTTCATGAAGCTGGTCGGTCCCGCGTTCCTGCGGCATCACGGCGGCCGGTGCGTCAACACACATCCCGCGCTGCTACCGTCGTTTCCCGGTATGCACGGCGTGCGGGACGCCCTCGACTACGGGGTCAAGGTGACGGGGTGCACCGTGCTCATCGTGGATCCGGGCGTGGATGCGGGGCCGGTCGTCGCGCAGCGCCCGGTGCCCGTTCTGGACGACGACGACGAGGCCTCGCTGCACGAGCGGATCAAGGTGAGCGAACGGGTGCTGCTCGTCGAGACGGTGGGCCGGATGGTCCGCGAGGGATGGTCCGTGCACGGCAGGAAGGTGAGGATCGGCAGTTGAGCA
>Ga0070737_10006872_pt1 | contig 10260 bp, 7 predicted proteins | sample Coa_R1_10_FD_66438 | JGI IMG/M metagenome (GOLD analysis project Ga0070737, IMG submission 66438) | Surface soil microbial communities from Centralia Pennsylvania, which are recovering from an underground coalmine fire - Coalmine... | ecosystem: Environmental > Terrestrial > Soil > Unclassified ...
GAGGAATAATCATCTATGGCCTGGCTCCATGCCTTTTCAAATGGGCCCGGAGCCGTATTGATTCCCTGCGACCGGATCAGCGTTTCGGCGCTGTTGCTCGCTTGCAAGAACGTAGTCAGACCTATATCATTGGCATCGGACAGACCAAAACTGACGATACCTACGACATTGCCGTTGCTATCCAGTGCCGGGGCGCCACTATCGCCATGCTCAACGTTGCCACCAACCTCGATTACTGGAGCGCCCGCATCGGTCGTCTTGATCGCACTTACATAGATCTTGTTCACAGATGAAGTGAGAAGATCGGTAGGAGAGTTACTGAGATCGCCATTGCCGGGATAGCCAATAATCGTCAGATTATCCAGATCCTGAACCTGATTGGAATTGTCTAACTGAATGCTGGGCATATCATCCATGCCGCTGACGTGGACAATGGCTACATCCATCGCGTCAAACGAACTTTGCGCCTCGATCCGATCCACCGTCGCGTGATCTTTGGCCGGAACACCGTTGAGACTTGCTGCGTTGATGGAGCCGGTATAGGCCGTGCTCAGAAAGACCTCGCTGCTTGGCTGACCGTAGGCTGTGGTAGATGAGAACTCGCCTGCTTCAAGCGCGGCAACTACATCGTCGGGGCTAAAGGGCTGGCTAGGCTGGAGATGCGTATTAATGTAATCCGCGATATCCTGGGCTGCGGTTTCATAGAGCGCCTGATCCAGTTCCTGATCATGCGGCGGATTCACCACGTGGTCTGCGGTCAAAATTTCGCCGTGCGAACTGATAAAAGCGCCGGTGCCGCTCAGTTGGATAGGATAAGTGCCGCCGCTCAACGGAAAGGTCACAGGGTCTGAGGTTGGAGTAAAACGCACGGCCAGACTGCCGGTAATCGTCGTAATAATACGCACAACAGCCGGCTGGGCAATATCTACCTGGCGTACAACGGGATCTGAAACATCTCCCCCCGGTATACTCAGCGTTGCGGCAGAAGCTCGCGGCGTTAAGGCCGCAAGGCCGATCAGATAGATACATAAAAACCCTAGAATAAACAAAAGACGAGGGGATTTGGAGCGCCATCCTGAGAATCCCACAGTTTTTTCCATAAAGTGCATTAGCAATGTGCCCCCATACAAATTGAGAAGACAGGCTTCACCGATAGTGCCTATTCAGTTCTGAAGCATAAACCTTGCCCACGCTCCCTTTGTGCTTGTGCAGCCAGTCTTCCAGGCGGGTCGTACCCATTGGCGGCTGCTGTGAAACCAGAAGACCGGCCATCAGACCTGCAATTTCGTCGCGTGTGATTAAGACATCACCGATAAACGGCTCAATCATCCTGGCTAGCGTGAGTCCCATACGAGGCGAAACATGAGCTATTATAACACGACGCTCCAGTATTTTAGCAAGTAAACAGACCAGATCTTCAAAGCGAAAGATATCCGGTCCCACGGCATCAAGCAAAAGGCTCTCCCGGCCCTGCCCCGCCTGCACCACCAGGTCGGCCATATCTTCCACATAGATCGGCTGAAGGCTATATTGTCCCGAACCGAAAATAGGAAAAATGGGGAACCTTCGTAAGAGCCAGGCGATATTATTGATCAGGATATCTTCGTCACCGAAAATCACTGTCGGCCGGATGATGGCGTGCTCCAGCCGCGAGTCCTGAATTACCTTCTCCAGAATGGCTTTGCCTCGAAAGTAGGGCAGGTGCGAGTCTTCAGTGGGATTGGTAATGCTCACATGCACGATTCTGCGCACCCCGGCTTCCTCCGCAGCCTTTACTAAGGTAATCGTATTCTCGACTGCTTTATCAAATGTGGTTCTGCCGTGAGCAAAACGCACCCAATAGGTGTTATAAAGAGTCGTAGCGCCTTCCAGGCTTTTCATCAGTTCCGCCGGCCTCTCAAAATGAAACGGATAAACGCTCACCTGGCCTCCAAATGGATTGAGGTTATTAGGATGCCCTGTCAATGTACGTACCTGCTTGCCCAGAGCTAGCAGCCTGCGCGTAATATATTTCCCGGTGTAACTAAAAGCTCCGGTGATCACATTCACTTCAGCTTCCGGCATATTAGCCCTCCTTTATATAATGGTTGCTCGGTTTTCTTCTATTGAGATCATAAGCCTGGCAACCAGATGGATTGGCACACCCAGAACATCATGAGCTAGCTCATATATTTCTCGTATGATTTGTGCCTGTAAAATCTATAAAACAGATTTTACAGGCACAAACCATATCAGGGTAAAATAACCGTGAAAAAGGCGGCCCTTGACGGTGCTGCTTCTGTCGTGCTACTATTGCGTACATGAGCACTACAAAGTCATGCCGGGAGTTGTGGGCCAGAATTACGCCCCTCCTGGCGTCCCACTATCCATATCGACGACTGACACATGTGCTCGCCGCATAAGCCTGGCACGTTTGCTTATGCGGCGGAAAGCAGTGCCGATGCCTGAGTACCCTGAGAGGTAAGCTCACTATGCTTTTCTCTGCTTTGTGAGTTTGCATTTCTCCGTCGGTGCAGGAACTATTCAACATCTGCTCCTTTCCTCCTGTTTGCTCACTTCGCTTCACTTTGCTCTCTCTCGCGTTGGCTTCTGTTGCCAGGTCCTCTCTGTTTAACTGTTCCCTTGTTTGCATATCTTATGCTTTTTCACGCGTCAGGAGGATCAAGAGATGTTACAGGCAAACTTCGCGAAAGTATCAAAAGATTTCGGCGGCAATCCGGTTTTGCGCGAGATCGATCTGGAAATTATGGATGGCGAGCGTATCGGGCTGGTTGGCGAGAACGGCGGCGGTAAGTCCACCCTGTTTCGCCTGCTGACCGGCCATGAGACGCCCACCAGTGGGATAATCACGCGGCGGCGCAATCTGACGATTGGCTATCTAAGGCAGGAGGCCGATCCGGCGCAGAGTCACTCAACGATCTTTGAGCTGGTTTCCGGTGCTTTAACGGAACTTAACCAGCTTCCGGCGCGCATGAGCGAACTGGAGGCCAGCATGGCAGATCCGGCGATCGCCGGATCTCCGGCGCAGATGGAACGCGTGCTGGCGGAGTATGGCAAAGTGCAGGAGCGCTTTGAGGCGCTGGGCGGTTATACAATGGAGCACAGGGTTGAAGCGGTTCTGCAAGGGCTGGGCTTTGGTCCAGCATGGTACGATGTCGAGGTTGGCACGCTCAGCGGGGGTGAGAAGAAGCTGGTCAACCTGGCCTGCATTCTGCTGCGCCAACCAGATCTGCTTTTGTTGGACGAGCCGGACAATCATCTCGACCTGGAGGCCAAAGCGTGGCTAGAGCAATATATCTCAACCTATCCCGGCACTGTGATGATCATCTCTCACGACCGCCGGCTCCTCGACCGCTCGGCGAAGAAAATTTTTGAACTGGAAGATGGCAGCATCTCGACCTACGCCGGCAACTATAGCTACTACTTTGAAGAACGCCAGCGGCGTCTCCTGAAACAGTACGAGCTTTATACATTACAGCAAGACGAGATCAAGCGCCTGCAAGCCAGCATGTACCGGCTCAAAGAATGGGCAAAACTCAATCCTAAATTTTCCGGTCGCGCGGAAGATATGGTTAAACGCGTCGAGCGCCTCAAAGAGCGCAGTGTCAGTAAACCCATCCTGGATCGCGACAAAATCCGCGTCAACCTGGACGCCGAACGCAGCGGGAAAAAAGTTCTGGAGGTACGCGACCTGGGACAGATCCTTGAGGGGCGCGTGCTGTTCGAGCCATTCGATCTGACTATCCTGTATGGCGAACGCGTGGGTATCGTCGGGGCCAACGGCAGCGGCAAGACCACTCTGCTCAAAACCATGCTGGGAATGCTCCCTCCGGCCACCGGCGAAGTCAAGCTCGGCGCGAGCGTCGTTCCCGGCTACTACGCGCAGGAGCAGGAAACGCTGCCCTTTGAAAGCACGCCGCTGGACTTTGTGCGCCGCCTCAAACCTATGACCGAGCAGCGCGCAATTAGCTTTCTGCGCGGCCTGCTCTTCGCGCTCGACGACATGCGCACGCCCATCGCGCACCTGAGCGGCGGAGAGAAGAGCCGCCTGCAAATTGCGCGCCTGGTGCTCACCGACGCCAATTTCCTCCTGCTCGACGAGCCAACCAACAACCTGGATATCTCCTCAACCGAAGTGTTGGAAGCCGCTCTGGAGGAATTCGAGGGCACAATCCTAACTGTCTCGCACGATCGCTACTTTCTCGACAAAATCGTCAGCAAGATTATCGCAATTGGGGCAGACGCCCGCGTGCGTCTCTATCTCGGCAACTACTCGTACTATTTCGAGCAACAAAGCAAACATATCGGCACCTCATCATAAGTGAATCCAGTTTTTCCGTTGAGAGTGAGCTAATATACACTTGATCTGCTCTCCTGGTCTTTTAAAGATGCAGGTCAAGGTAGTTCAATCAGACCGATGAAAAAGTGTGCAATCTCTGTGACTTTGTGACTTTTACCTCTAAAGCGCCTCTGGAAGCCGTGTGGTAAAAGTTACAACCCACTATGACTTTATGTAACTGTGTGACCTTTTCATCTTTTTTCGCTGCCTCACTACTATCCATATTATTTATATATTTATATGCATATGTAGTAAGTATATAAAGCAAGATAAGTTCGCTGGTGGAGCAGTTGTGAGCCATCAAGCTGCTCTCGTAAGGAGAATGAGGAAAGAAAAGTGACAAAGTCACACAAAGTCACCTGCTCCATAACTTCCTTTCAGGTGGCTCCCGGAGGCGCTTTATGGCTGAAAGTCACAAAGTCACACGCTTCTGGCTTTTTGGCAGAATTCAGAAGAAAAAGTAGCTTGCTTTAAAGAAGTAAGCAAAGTATAATAGTTGGAAACTATACCCCACGTCATAGGATTATTGGGCGGAGGCTTGCCTTGAGCAACAACCACACACAGGGATCGGGAACGGCGGGAGACAATAACTTATCCGGGCATCGCCATGAACGCGAGGGGCGCTCACCAGGCCCCTACACGTTTAACGGCACCGGTGCGCTGCCTGCATCGAATACCAGCAGCGCGCGCAGCTATCCTGGCTCCTTTGATTTTGAGGAAATGCTCGTCTCTCTTCATGACCTATTCGAGCGCGATCGCCAGGTGGCAAGCCAGCAAGATAGCAAGCGCTGCGGCATTTGCTATCTTTACTTCAGCATTGGAGATCTGCACTATCGCGAGGAAGAGGGCTTTTATATCTGTTCCGCTTGCGAACGGAGCCTGGGAAAACAAACCCTCCCGATGATTCGCCGTCAACAGAAGTAACGCTCTGCAGAACGGAGGAGGAACGGCTTATTCGATTACCGCTTCCTGCTCCAGTTCTGCCTCCTCCTCAGCGGTTACTTCGCGCAGATCCTCAGGGCGATCCAGCCGATCAAGGAAAAGGATACCATCCAGGTGGTCGATTTCGTGCTGGAGAATGCGCGCGAACCAGCCCTCGGCGCGCACACGGATGTTTTTGCCGTGTGCGTCCTGCCCCTTCACAATCACGCTGTGGGCGCGGCGAATGTTATCGCCGTAGTAGCCGGGAATGCTCAGACAGCCCTCAGACCCAAGCACTTCGCCCTCAGCCTTGATGATCTCAGGGTTCACCATGGCCACGCGGCGATCTTCATATTCCGCTACAAAGACGCGGAGAGAAAGATCGACCTGCGGAGCCGCCAACCCTGCACCATTCGCCGCATGCATCGTCTCAAACAGATCATCAATCAGCTTCTGGATCGAGGCGTCGAAGCGATGCACTTTCTTGGCCTTCATCCGCAGGGTTGGATTCTCAGCAGTAATAATCTTGCGAATAGACATAATACGGTCTTCCCTACCCTCTCCTTGTTTCCTTGCCGATCTGGCGAAAGAAACTCTGAACAAAGAGTTTGCCAGAAGCAGCATAAGGATACTCAGACAAACCAGCACTAACCAGATAACACTGAGCACTTTTCTTTATCTGTATCCTATCATATTGCTTGCTGATTTACCACCGGGCTGTTATCATAGTTGGTTAAGGGCACCATGTATACGTGGCCCTATTTTGCCGGTGTGCTTCTCAGCGAAGAACTCCGCTTGACACCTGACTGAAAGAGGGAAATTGCATGACCGAATCCACAGCCAACGGTACTGTGTTTTATACCCATCAATTGTCTAATGGCCTGCAAATCGTAGGCCAACCCATGCCGGATTTCGAATCGGTCGCCGTCTCGTATTATGTGCGCACCGGCTCGCGCGATGAACCCGATTCGAGCGTCGCGGGCGTTTCGCATTTTCTAGAGCATATGGTTTTTAAGGGCACGCAAACCCTCGATTGGCAACAAATTACGCTTGAGTTTAACAAAATCGGCGCGGAATTGAACGCCTTTACCTCCCACGAGGCTACCGTCTACTACGCGCGCGTGCTGGGCGAATATCTGGAGCGCGCAGTTGAACTGTTGAGCGATATGATGTATCCGCGCCTGGCCGAGAGCGATTTTGAGACGGAGAAAGAGGTCATCATTAATGAGATCGCGCGTTCAGAGGACCAACCCTACAACCTGGCCTTCCGGCGCATGATGTCAACCTATTTCGCCGATCACCCTCTCGGTCATGACGTGCTTGGCTCGCGCGAGAGCATCCGCAATATGCGGATTGAACAGATGCGCGAATACTGGCAGCAGCGCTACGCGGCGAATAATCTGATCCTGGCTATCGCGGGCAACTTCGAGTGGGACCATATTGTGTACCTCGCGGAAAAGCACTGCGCGCACTGGCGCACCGGCGACGCCAGCCGCCATGTTGATCCCTACCAGCCAGCCGAGTCTATCAAGAATATTATCGTCGATCCCAAATTGAAACAGCAAATAATGATTATCGCGATGCCAACGGTCGATGTCAAAGACCCCGATTACTACGCGGCCGTTCTGGGCGGCAGCATCCTGGGCGATGGAGATGGCTCTCGCCTCTACTGGAACATCCACCAGAAGGGCCTGGCAGAGTCGGCCAGCGCGGGTATCTGGGCCATGGAGGGCACGGGCATTATGATGATGGAGGCCAACTCGACGCCCGAAGAGGCCCCGCGCGTGCTCAAACAGCTCAATGCCGAACTCGCCAGCTTGTTGGATGATGGCATCTACGAAGATGAATTACGCCGCGCCAAAGATAAATGGGTCAGCAGCCTGGTTCTCAACAGCGAATCGACCTTTATGCGCATGCGTTCCCTGGCTGCTGACTGGGTGGTCGAAGGCCGGCTGGTTAGCGTTGAAGAAGAAGTCGAGCGCATTGAGAAAGTGACCGTCGAGGATGTGATGCGCGCTCTCAAGCGTTTCCCCATGCGCGATAAGCAGGTGATGGTGACCTTTGGTCCGTTGAGCGAAGCAGAGCTGCAAATCGCGTAAAAGCCTTCTCGACCACTATTCACAACTTGATACGATGATAATCTGAGCGGTTTGTTCTTCTGCCAGAAAAACATATACACGTTTTTCTGGCAGAAGAACAAACCGCTCAGATTATCGGAATGGAATGAAGCGACCTCCTGCGAGCATTCGTAGCTGATGAGCAACCTGGCGACTTGTGTTTTGATCCTACCTATGGTACACTTTTTAATGGAAGAATAGAACTTATTTTAAAAGTAGTGAAACTTTAATCCTGGCTTTTACTTCTGTAGACGCAGACAGAAGTGGAGATATATACAACCGCATAAGGATATATGTAGAGCGCTACATCTTCTGAAGTGTAGTGAGGAGGTTTTTTTTACCTTGACAACAGAAAAACTTCGACTGATCCCGCTGGGAGGTCTGGGGGAAGTCGGAAAAAATATGATGGTGGTGGAGTATGGTAGCGACATTATCATCATCGATGCCGGGTTGATGTTTCCCGATGAAGAAATGTTTGGTGTGGACCTGGTAATCCCCGATACATCCTACTTGAACGACAAAAAGCAAAACATCCGTGGCATCTTTATCACCCATGGTCACGAAGATCACACCGGCAGCCTGCCCTACGTTCTGCCAATGCTCGATTTTCCGCCCGTGTACGCAACTCGGCTGACGCAAGGCTTGATTAATGTGAAATTGAAGGAACATCGCTTGCTCGATAAAGTTGCTCTGAACGTTGTTGAGGCTGGTGAGGTAGTTAAGGCCGGCGAGTGTGCAGTCGAGATCGTGCGAGTCAATCATAGTGTGCCCGACGCGGTCGCACTGGCCATCCACACGCCAGCGGGTACCGTCGTACATACTGGCGACTACAAATTCGATCACACACCGGTCAATGGTGAGCCGGCTGACTTTGGCACACTGGCGCGACTTGGCAACGAAGGGGTGCTGGTGATGATGGGCGATAGCACGCGCGTCGAATCGCCCGGCTATACGCCCTCCGAACGCGTTATCAACGACTCGTTCGATAAAATCTTCGCAAATGCCCCGGGAAGGATAATCATCGCTACCTTTGCTTCGTTACTCTCGCGTGTACAGCAAACTATCGACACTGCCGAGCGCTATGATCGGCGTGTAGCCCTGGTCGGACGCAGTATGATTAATAACGTCCAAATGGCGCTTGATCTGGGCTATCTTCGTCTGCCCCAGGGCATGTTGATCCGCGCCGAGGATATCAAGCAATTCCAACCGGAGCAGGTGGTGCTTATCTGCACAGGCAGCCAGGGCGAGCCAACCTCGGCATTGACTCGCATTGCCAACCAGGGTCATCGCTTGATACGCATTCAGCCGGGAGATACTGTGATCCTTTCGGCCACGCCTGTGCCCGGCAACGAGCGCATGGTGAATCGCACGATTAATAACCTCTTCCGTCAGGGAGCGGAGGTGTACTACCAGGCTATTGCCAATGTGCATGTTTCCGGCCACGCCGCCCAGGAGGAACAGAAGCTTATGCTAAGCCTTCTGCGCCCGAAGTTCTTCCTGCCCATTCATGGCGAGTATCGCCAGCTGGTGTTGCACGCCAAACTAGCCTACTCACTTGGTATGTCTGAAGAGCGCATTCTGGTGGCTGAAGACGGCGATATTATAGAGGTGACGGAGGACGAATTCAAAGTGGCCGGCCACACGACCTGCGGCAATGTCTTCGTTGATGGCCTGGGGGTAGGCGATATCGGACAGATTGTGCTGCGTGACCGTCAGGTTCTTGCTCAGGATGGCATTCTCATGGTTGTACTGACCGTCGATAGGGAAACCGGCCAGCCGCTGGCGGGACCCGATATCGTCTCGCGCGGCTTTGTCTATATGCGCGATTCTGAAGAGTTGCTGGCCAACGCGCGCGAACAGGTGCTTGACTCGTTCGTTGGCCTCGATGGGCATGCCGCCGACTGGTCATTCGTGAAAGATAAGATTCGTCATACGCTGAGCGAGTTTCTCTACGAGCAGACGCATCGCCGGCCCATGATCCTGCCAGTTGTGATGGAAGTCTGAGCGTCGATTGTCTGCACAGGAGAAAACGAGCAGCTCGCTTTCTCCTGTGCAGACAATCGACGAGCGAATCCCCTCTTGCGCAATCTTGAACATCCGCGCTATCATACAGGTGTCTTTGTGTGTCTTCTTGCGAAAGAGGGATCTGTATGGCAGGCAATCAAAAGAAAGAGCGCCTGGTGCCAGGCGTAGTAGCCAGCAAGACTTCACGCGTGAGCAAAGCGGCAGGCAGCGTTGGCTCCAGCCAGATGCGCGTGGAGCAACGCTCATCTCCCTCCGGCGCCAGGCAACGGGCCGGCTCTAACAGGCGCGCGAATAGTCAAGCCTCCGGCACGAGAAAAAGCGTGGCGGCCTCTCCTACGCGCAGAAAAGGACCGGCAGCAGGTCCCTCGATGCCTGCAGATTCGCGTCTGATTAGCAAAGTTCAGGGGAAATGGGGCGACATGCAGCCTCACGAGCAGCAGCGCGTTTTTAGCGTGCTCCTGCTGGTCCTGGCATGCATTCTTTTTCTTGCGCTAACCCTCTGGAACACACAGCCATTATTCAGATCCTTCTCTGGTTTCTTCTTCACCGTATTCGGTTGGGGGGCGATTCCGCTGAGCCTGGGACTGATCGCTTACGCGCTCGCCCATCTGGTCGAAGGCATACGCAATGTACGTTTTATTCGCTGGTCGCTCGTGCTGGGCCTGCTAGGAATGCTTATCTTACTACTGGTGGAGAGCCAGTTGTTGGTGAAAAATACCGGCGGTATTCTGGGTATCCTGCTCGCAACGCCTCTATCTGGCTGGGGTCCTGGCGCTCACGTCCTGGTGCTGGGTCTCTTGCTCGTTGCAGCACTGCTGACTTTCAAAGTGACGCTTAGCCAGCTATGGTTTGTGCTGC
>Ga0070737_10006875_pt1 | contig 10257 bp, 7 predicted proteins | sample Coa_R1_10_FD_66438 | JGI IMG/M metagenome (GOLD analysis project Ga0070737, IMG submission 66438) | Surface soil microbial communities from Centralia Pennsylvania, which are recovering from an underground coalmine fire - Coalmine... | ecosystem: Environmental > Terrestrial > Soil > Unclassified ...
GACAAGTTCACCGACACGTTACCTATTGGTCGCCGCCTACTCGCATCCACGTTCAACGTTCCTTCACCGCGGCTGTCTATCAATGGACCTGGACACGGCGGGGGATTTGCCGTTGTTGGCCGTGTCCGTCCGATAGTCCGCGACCTAACGAGGCAGCGCAGTGGTTTACGCAGAGTCGGCCGAGCCCGCTCCGGGCCAGGAACCCAGTGTCCAGGGGGCCAGCGTGCCGCCGCAGGGAAATCCCGCCCGCAACGGGACGCACGAGATCAGCACCGTGAAGCTGACGCTGTCCTTCGGCAGCCGGCCGGTCCTGTCCGACGTGAACATGAACGTGCCCAAGGGCAAGGTCACCGCCATCCTCGGTCCCACCGGCTCGGGCAAGTCGACGTTGCTGCGCACGTTCAACCGGCTGAACGACAAGGTGAGCGGCTACGGGCACACCGGGGACGTGCTGCTCCAGGGCGCCAGCATCTGGGGTGCGGACACCATGATGCTGCGGCGCCGGGTCGGCATGCTCTTCCAGCGGCCCAACCCCTTCCCCATGTCGATCATGGACAACGTGGTCTGCGGTGTGCGCGCGCACAGGATGGCGGCACGCGCCCAGCTCAGGCCGATCGCCGAGGAGCGGCTGCGCGAGGTGGGCCTGTGGAACGCGGTGTCCGAACGGCTGCGCGACTCGCCGTTCCGGCTGTCCGGTGGCCAGCAGCAGCTGCTGTGCCTGGCCCGCACCCTGGCCGTGAACCCGGACGTCCTGCTCCTGGACGAGCCGACGTCCTCGCTGGACCCGGTGGCCACCGAGAACATCGAGAAGCTCGTCCGGAGCCTGGTGCCCGGCCTGACCGTGGTCATCGTCACCCACAACCTGGCCCAGGCGCGCCGCGTCGCCGACTACACCGCGTTCCTCAACAAGGGGCGGCTGGTCGAACTGGACGAGACCCAGAAGATCTTCGAGAACCCGGCCGAGGAGGAGACCGCCCACTACGTGAGCGGCCGCTTCGGCTGAGCATCGGGCTCCTCCCGTGCGGAGCCTGAGCCGTCCGCTGCGGGAGGTGAGAACCGCACGCCCCGCACGTGCGGATGGAAACGCCGTAGGCGCCCGCCGACGGCAGCAAACACCGCACGGAACGATACGTGCGAAATGCAAAGGAGTAATCCGCGGTGGCAAAAAGATTCCGCGCACCGCTCGCTGCCCTAGCGATCGTCCCTGTCGCGATGGCGGCGGCGGCGTGTAGCAGCGGCGGCGGCGGTTCCTCGTCTCCCTCTTCGTCGCCGTCCTCGTCCGCGTCGTCGGGGGCCCTCCCGTCGGCGCCCGCGTCGTCGGCGGTATCGCTGTCGGAAACCGGCAGCACCCTGCTTTACCCGCTGTTCAACGACTGGGCGCCCGCTTACAAGAGCCAGTACTCCCAGGTGACGATCACCACGGCCGGGACCGGTTCGGGCACGGGCATCTCGGACGCGGCCTCCGGAACGGTGGACATCGGTGCGTCCGACGCCTACCTGTCCAGCGGCGACATGGCCAAGAACCCGAAGCTGGAGAACATCCCGCTCGCGATCTCGGCCCAGCAGATCAACTACAACCTGCCGGGCGTGAAGACCCCACTGAAGCTCAACGGCACGGTCCTGGCCGGCATCTACGGCGGCAAGATCACGACCTGGAACGACCCGGCCATCAAGGCGCTCAACCCCGGCGTTTCGCTGCCGAGCATGAAGATCATCCCGCTCAAGCGGTCGGACAGTTCCGGTGACACGTTCCTGTTCACCAGCTACATCTCGAGCCAGCAGTCGCAGTGGAAGAACTCGATCGGCTTCGGCACCACCGTGGCCTGGCCGTCGGTCTCCAGTGAGCTGGGCGAGAAGGGCAACAGCGGCATGGTGACCGGCTGCAAGGCGAACCCGGGCTGCATCGCCTACATCGGCATCAGCTACCTGTCCAAGACCCAGGCGGCCGGCCTCGGCCAGGCGGAGATGCTGAACGGGGCCAACCAGTACGAGGCGCCCACCGCGACCAGCATCAAGGCCGCCGCGAACGGCTTCGTGTCGAAGACGCCGGCCAACGGGACGATCTCGATGATCGACGGCTCGGCGTCGGGTGCGTACCCGATCATCAACTACGAGTACGGCATCCTCAGCACCAACCAGTCCAGCTCGGCCAAGGCACAGACGCTCAAGGCCTTCCTGCACTGGGCGGTCACCACCGGCAACGGATCGACCTACCTGTCCAAGGTGAACTTCCAGCCGCTGCCGTCGTCGGTCGTGTCGATCTCCGACGCGCTGATCGGCAAGATCAGCTAGCGATCATGGCTGATTCGGCATCCGCCCTGACGCCGGGCGGGGAGGCGGGCTCGCGCCCGCTTCCCCGCGCGGAAGGGCACGGCCTGCGGAAATGGCTCCGCGGCGGCGCACCCGTTCGCTGGCTGGGCGGCCTGGGCGCGCTGATCCCGCTGCTGGCCCTCGCCTTCATCCTCGTCACCCTGGTCCTTGAGGCCTGGCCCGCGATCATCCTCAACGGCTGGCACTTCTTCACCTCGACCGCGTGGAACCCCGGCAACGCCTACGGCAGCGCCGTCACCACCGACGGCATACAGCACCCGCCGAACGCCGCCTACGGCGCGCTGCCGCTGATCCTCGGCACCCTGGTCAGTTCGGCCATCGCGCTGATCATCGCGGTGCCGGTGTCGATCGGTGCGGCCCTGGTCATCGTGGAACGGCTGCCCCGGCGGCTGGCCTACGGGGTCGGCCTGTTCCTCGAGCTCCTGGCCGGGATCCCCAGCGTGATCATCGGCCTGTGGGGCGTGCTGACCTTCGGCCCATGGTTCGCGCACCACATCGCGCAGCCCGTCGCCAACGTCATGCCGGACGTCCCGTTCCTCAAGTACTTCGCCGGGAGCGCCGGCAACGGCGAGGGCATGCTCACCTCGGGCCTGGTGCTGTCCATCATGGTCATCCCGATCGTCGCGGCGACCTCTCGTGACCTGATCCGGCAGGTCCCGATCCTGCCCCGGGAGGGGGCCATCGCCCTGGGCATGTCCGATTTCGAGACCGTGCGGCGGGTCACGCTCCCGTGGGCGGGGGCGGGCATCATCGGCGCGATCGTGCTCGGCCTGGGCCGGGCGCTCGGCGAGACCGTCGCCGTGGCCATGATCTCCGGCGCCGCGACCGGCAGCCTGCCGACCAGCATCTACTCCGCGTTCACGACGATCTCGGCCACGATCGTCGACCAGCTTGACGGGGCACTGACGGACTCCACGGGTTTCGCGGTGAAGACCCTGGCCGAGATCGGCCTGGTGCTCATGGTCATCACGCTGGCCGCGAACATCGGTGCCCGGGTGCTCGTCCGCCGCGTGTCCGGCACGGCCCTGCCCGTAGGAAGAGGCGTATAGGGATGAGAACACTCCCGCTGTCGATCTCGGCCGCGCCGACGGTGCGGCCGGAGGCCGGGACATGAGCACGGCGCGGGCCCATTCCGCGGCCGACGTGGCCGAGCGAACCGGGCTGCCGCCGGTGGAGGGCCGCCGGAAGGTCGCCAACGCGGTGTTCTGGGGGTTCTGCTTCGCCTGCCTGATCGTGGTGATCGGCCCGACGCTGTGGCTGGCGGCCGGGGTCATCGGCCGGGCGGTCCCGCACTTCAAGTGGAACGTGCTGACCACGGTGAGTAGCGGCAACGGCGGCGGCCTGGAGAACGCCATCCTCGGCACCATCGCCATCGCCGTCGGCGTGCTGATCGTGGCCGGCACCGTCAGCCTGCTGACCGGCATCTACATCGCGGAATTCGCCAAGGGGCGGCGGCGCAACGTGCTCCGCGGCGGGTACGAGGTGCTGTCCGGGATTCCTTCCATCGTGCTGGGCTACGTCGGCTACCTGGCCCTGGTCGTGCACTTCCACTGGGGCTTCGGTTTGCTCCCCGCCGTGCTGACCCTCTCGGTGCTGGCCATCCCGTACATCACCAAGGCCGTGGAAACGTCGCTGGCCCAGGTGCCGACCAGCTACCGGGAGGGCGCGGAGGCGCTCGGCCTGTCGCCCGTCTGGACGCTGCGCAAGATCGTGCTGAAGGCGGCCACGCCGGGCATCGTGACCGGCATCCTCGTGGCCATGGCCATCTCGGTCGGCGAGACCGCCCCGCTGCTGTACACGGCGAACTGGTCGGTGTCGAACCCGTCGCTCGCGCTGACCCACTCGCCGATCGGCTACCTGACGTACCCGATCTGGGCCTTCTTCGACGAGCCGACCGCGTCGGCGGTGAACCTGTCCTACGACGCCGCGCTGCTGCTGCTCGTCTTCGTCCTGCTGCTGATCGTTCTGGGCCGGGTGGTCGTGGCGGTCTCCCGGCGTAATGCGGAATGACGGCCGGAATTGAGCCCAGGGGAGGGATAGCGGCCGCGGGTGCAAAGGCCGCGGATGAAACCTCGCATGCGCAGGGTGAATCTTCCGGCACTCAGGGTTCGGCGGCCGGTGTCCTGGCCGACCGCATGGCCGCGGCGCTTGTTCACCGCGAGCCCGGCTGGAAGCTGCCCCGGCGCAGCGCCCTGGCCCGGCGGTTCAACGTCAGCGTGGCCGAGATCGACGTGGCGGTGGAGGAACTTTCCCGTCGCTCGCTGCTGCGGAAGCTGCCCGACGGGCAGTTGTACCGGGCCAGCCCGGCCGAGTACCGGATCCCGATCGAGGGGGTGGCCGGGCTCAGCACCAGCGTCGACCCGATGGGCAGCGCCATCGCCTGCCGGGCCAGGCACGTGTCGCGCCGCGCGGCACCGCAGGACATCGGCTGGGCCCTGGGGCTGGCGCCCGGTGCGCAGGTGCGCGTCATCCGCTGCCTGTGGACCTCCGGCGATGTGCCCGCGGCCATGTCCGCCGTCTACCTGCCGCAGGGCATTGGCGCCGGGGAGCGGTCGCCCGGCGTGCCGCCGCCCGGGGACGTGCGGCTGGCAGGGGATGAGGATGACGGCGGCTGGATACCCGCCTTCGACTCGCCGCTGACCGCACCGCCCCCGGCCGCCGAGGAGGGGACGGAAGCGGCGGTGACGGGCCGGCCGGCGGCGCTGAACGTCGAGATGCGGCCGCCGCAGCCGTCCGTCGCGCGCGGCCTCCATCTCGGCCCCGGCCAGCCCGCGATCACCGTGACCATCAGGTTCGACGAATCGTCGGTCCCGGTCGCGCTGACCGTGGTCATGCTCCGGCCCGACTACTTCAAGGTCTCCGTCGAGACCGCGCTCCACCGGCAGGTGTTATCGGCAGAGATGCGGAGCGTCAGGGCGGCCCGGGGGCGGCCTGTGGCGCGCTTCCGTACCGGTGTGGTCGCCACCTGAATGCCGTCGGCCACGTATATGTCCGGTTTCTGGACACGCACCGCGCATTCCTGCGAACCTAATGCCGATGCCAGCCCAGCCGGTCGTGGCGGCGGAGCGCGCGCCACGGCGCGCACGCTACCTGATACCGAGAGATACACCCCGCCGTGGTGAGTTCCTCGCTGCCGCGGGTGTCGCCGCGGTGCTCTTCCATCTCGTCTTCGCCCAGCTCACGATCGTCCTGGCGCTGGTCTTCCTCGGTATCACCAAGGTGAGCAGGTGGCGGCCGGTCTGGCTGGCGCTGCCCGCCGTGGCCGGGCTGGTCTGGACGCTGGCGATCGGGCCCGCGGCCGCCGCCGCCGGCCTCACCGCCGGCCCGGCCCGGGTCGTGTCCTACCTGGGCGGCATCGCCGGTCATTCGTCCCGGATCATGCACCTGGGCCTGGCGTATTCGGGCATGGGCCACTGGCTGCCGCGGCAGCTTCCGATCGCGCTGATCGCCGCGGCGGCCGAGGCCGGCCTGGTCGCCTGGCTCGAGTGGCTGCACACCGACGAGTGGGACGTCCAGCCCGCGCGGCCCGGACTGCTGCTGGCCATCAAGCGGGCCGCGGTCGTCCGCACCGTGCGGTCGGGCGGTGTGGTCAGCCGCGACGGCGGATGCCTGGGCGTGGACGAGACAACCGGCGGGCGGGCCGCGCTGTCCTGGCGGGAAATGACGGGCGGCGTCCTGGTGGCCGGCGGCCCGCGGTCCGGCACGACGACCAGCAGTCTCCAGCTTGTGCACGCCGCCATCAGGCTCCGGAAACCGGTCATCGCCGTCAACCTGGACGGCGCCGCCGATCTCGCCGTGCCGCTGAGCGCGGTCTGCGCGGCCACCAGGGCACCGTTCTACGAGTTCAGCGCGGCCGGATCGGCGTCGTACGAGCCGTTCCGCTACGGTGACCCGGCTCGGCGTGCCGCCCTGGTCACCGCGATGATCAACTGGTCGGGCACGGCGGATCACTGCCGCCGGAGCTTCGCCGCCTACGCCAACGACACATTCGAGCTGATCGACGCCGCGCCCGCCGACCCGCGCGTTCCGATCCTCGACGACGTCGCGCACCTGCTCGACGTCGCGGCCCTCCAGGCCCGGATGGAACACGTGCCGTCCTACCACCCGCGCCGCCAGGCGCTGGCCGAGCGGATCCGCGTCTCGGCCGGCCTGGGCCAGGCCGACCCCCAGTTTCTCACCACCGCCAGGAGCCAGCTGGCACAGCTCAAGGCCTCCCCGATCGGCCAGTGGCTGCGCCCGGCCGGCGCCGCGCCCGGCGGCCACATCGACCTGGGCCGGATAATCCGGGAACGTGGTGTCGTCCTCTTCTCCCTCGGCGCCAGCGGGCACGCCGGCGCCGCGGCCAGGCTTGCCTGGCTGATCGGTCAGGACATCCTGGCCGCCGACGCCGACCTGTGCGAGATCGGCATCGCCGGGGACGGCCTCGCCTGGTTCGACCGATGCGAGGGCCTGCCGCAGCCGACGCTGCGGGACCTGGTCGGCCGCGGTGCCGAGGCGGGCCTGCCCGTCGTGCTGACCACCACGTCGTCGCGGGTCAGCGCATCCCTGGCCGGCGACGTGAACGCGCTGGTGATCCACCGGATGCCGGACGCCGCGAGCGCCGAGAGCTTCGCGAGTCTCACCGGGAGCAAGCTCGTGCCCGAGCCGTATGGGAAGCCGCTGACCGGCACGCCCTCCCGGCGGAGTTCCGAATCGGGGCCGAGTTCCCGGTGGGGGGCGGGTGCGGCCGGGCCAGGTACCGGCGGGCCGGGCAACGGCGGGCCGGGCAGCGGTGGGCCGGGGCCGGGCAGCGGTGGGCCGGGCAGCGGTGGGCCGGGGCCGGGTACCGGCAAGGCCGGGAGGGCTGGGAGGTTCGGCAGGCGCGGGCCGCGCAGGGGCAGGCTGGCCGGCGCGATGGAGACGGACCGGCCGGGCACTTCCGGTGCTCAGGACCGGGACGATCAGACCGCCGGCCCGGACCTGCCCCGGATGATCAGCAGGCCGATGGTGGCGCCCGGCACGCTCCAGCAACTCGGCCTGGGTGAGTTCGCGCTGGTGGTCAGGGACGCGCGGCGGCTGGTGGCCCGGGCCCTGACCGTGCCCGCCCGGGTGCCCTCCGGGCCTGCGGCCCCCGAGGTGCCGGGGCCGTTGTCCGCCCGGCCCACCGGTCAGGCGGACAGCATGACCCCGGTCACGTTCGGCTCGGGCGTCGGGGCCGCCGCGCCCGGCCCCGCCAGCCCCACGGAGGCGACATGAGCGCCGCGGCCGATGACGCGCGAGTCCTCGGCCGTCCGCTGCCACTGCGGCCCGACCGGGTGTACGTCGGCTGGCAGTACGCGCTTCTCCACCCTCATCCCGGCCCGCAGCCCCGCCGGCCGACGCCGCCCGAACGTGAGCAGCTCAACCCGGACTGGGTGGCGGCGCAGCAGCGTGAGGAGGGGCGGCTGGACCGGCCGCCCAGGCTGGCCGGCTACAGCGCCGCCGCCGTGGCGGCAGCGCTGGTCGCGTCCCTGGTGCTCGGCTGGCTCAATCCAGCCCTGGCCGGCCTGGGCATCGTCGTCTGCCTGGCCGGTGCCGCGCAGGCGATCCGCACGATCCGCCAGGGCGAGCAGGCGGTGCGGGCGCGGGTGGCGGCCGAGCGTGACCGGGTCGAACGGATCCGCGCCCTCCAGGAGAAGCGGCTGTTCGAATGGCAGGCCCAGCACGCCAGGCACGCCACCGAATGGCAGGGGCGCCGCGCGGCCTACGAGGAGCAGATGCAGTGGTACGCCGTGTCGCTGCCGTCCGGCATCGACCGCCTCGACGTCGCGGGCGGAACGCAGGCCGGATGGTCGGCCATGCTGGCCATGGCGGGGATCCCGCGGCTGGAAACCGGCGGTGAGGTCACGGTCGTGGACATCTCGGAGGGCGCGGCCGCGACCGACCTGCTGGCCGTGGCCCGCCACCGGGGGATAGAGCCGCTGGTGTCGGTCCTGCCGCACGACCTGGCCCGCGTCGACCTCGGCGCCGGTCTCGGCCAGGCCGACCTCGCCGACCTGCTGTCGCTGGTCGTCGGGGCCAGCGACGAACGCGCCGGCACCAGCGACCTGGCCCGCGACAACGCCCTGCTCGACCGCGTGATCGGCGTGCTCGGCGGCGACGTCACGATCGCCCAGGTCGTCGCGGCCCTGCGGGTCCTCGCCCACATCGGCGACCCGCGCGCGGACGAGCGCCGCGGCCTGCTGACGCAGGACCAGATCGGCCAGCTCTCCACGTTGTTCGGCCGGGGCGCCGACCAGATGGTCGTCGAGCGGGCCTGGACGCTGGAATCACAGCTCCGCAAGCTGGAGTCGGCGGGAAGCGCCGCCGTGGCCAGCCCGCCCACCAGGCTGCGGGTGATCTCGACCGACCGGCGCGCCGGGGTGCTGGGCAACAAGGTGCTGGGCACCTACGTCGTCGCGGCGCTCACCCACCTGATCCGGCATGCGCCGGTTGGCGAGCCCTGGCAGCACACGGTCTTCCTGCTCGGCGCCGAGAAACTGCGCGGCGACGTGCTCGACCGGCTGGCCGACGCCTGCGAGGCCACCCGCACCGGGCTCGTCCTCGCCTACCGGTCCATCCCGGCCGGCGTCATGGAGCGGCTCGGCCGGGGAAACGCGGCGGTGGCGTTCATGCGGCTCGGCAACGCGGCCGACGCGAAGGCCGCGCGCGAGCACATCGGCACCGACCAGCGTTTCGTCCTTTCCCAGCTCACCGACACCGTGGGCACCTCGGTCGCGGACAGCGCCGGCGAGTCCTACACGAGCACGGTCGGCAGTTCCGGCTCGGTGTCCCGGTCGGCCTCCACGACCACCACGTCGGGCCGGAGCCGCGGCCGCGGCGCCAGTTCCGAGAACGGCTTCCTGCCGCTGAGCCGCGGCACCCGGTCCAGCAGCACCGACACGAGCCAGTCCGTGGGCGGCACGGACACCGAGGCCGTCACCGAGGGCATCAGCTCCAGCACGGCCTGGGGGATCAGCACGTCGAAGGCGGTCACGGGAAGCGAGTCGCTGGGCCGGACCATGCAGCGGTCCCGTGAGTTCCTGGTGGAACAGCACGAGCTACAGCAGTTGCCGCCGAGCGCGATGATCCTCAGCTATTCGTCCGCGGGCGGCCGCCGGATCGTCGTGGCCGACGCCAACCCGGGGATCTTCGGCCTGCCCACCGCCACCCTGGCCACCCTGGACGAGGTCCGGCGGGACCCGCAGGCGGCACTGGCCGCCCGGACGGCCGCGCCGTACGCCGCGCGGCCCGGCCAGCCGCCGGAGCGGGCCGGGGCTACAGCGCCCGACGCGGCCCGGACGCCGGCGGATGAAGGAACCGAAGCGGACGGCGAGGCCGGGGCCCTGGCGGGCGGCGGCCGGGGCACTGGCACCGGGGCAGACGGTGACCTCCCGGAGGGAGCGGACGGCGAACCCGGAACGGGCCCCGGTTCCGGCGCCGGGGGCGGGACCGGCACGGACGGCGCGGAAGCGGATGGCCAGGCCGGCCAGGGCACCGGGCCGCGACCGGTGCCGGTCAACTGGCGATCGGGCGAGGGCCGGCCGCCGCCCAACCTCGGTCCGCCACCGGAACGCCTCGACTGGCGGCGCCCCCGGGACGAGTAACGCCGGCCGCCATCCCGGCCAATGCATCGGCCGGCCATCCGCGGGCGGCTACCCGCCAGCGGTCATTCTGCGGACGGCCCGCGAGCGGCCGCCAGTGGCCCGCCAGTGGCCGCCCGCCAGTGGCCCCGCGGGCGGCCCGCCGGCGCTTCCGGCGTGATGGGCGTCACTTCAGATTCCCCGGGACCCGGGTTCGCCAGGGGCATCGGTTTTTTCGCCAGGGGCATCGGTTTTTCGGCGTATATCGCCGAGCGCCGAGGACCGTCCCAAGCCCCGCGGATTGAGCGGCACACGGCACGCGTGACCCAGCCGGGCTTGTCGTCCA
>Ga0070737_10006877_pt1 | contig 10252 bp, 8 predicted proteins | sample Coa_R1_10_FD_66438 | JGI IMG/M metagenome (GOLD analysis project Ga0070737, IMG submission 66438) | Surface soil microbial communities from Centralia Pennsylvania, which are recovering from an underground coalmine fire - Coalmine... | ecosystem: Environmental > Terrestrial > Soil > Unclassified ...
CAGGCCGAGACGTTCGGGTTCCACCTGGCCGGGCTGGAGGTGCGCCAGCACAGCCAGGTGCACCGCGAGGCGCTGCGCGAGCTGCGCGCGGCCGGACCGCCGCAAGGGGCGGCCGGGCCCGCCGCGCCCGGCGCCGCCGCGGGGCCCGCCGCGCCCGGCGCCGCCGCGGGGCCCGCCGCGCCCGGCGCCGTGCCGTGGTCGGCGCGGACCGAGGAGGTGCTGGCCACCTTCCGCGCCATCGCCTGGATCCAGGACAGGTTCGGCCCCGACGCGTGCCGGCGGTACGTGGTGAGCTTCACCCGCTCGGCCGCCGACATCGCCGCGGTCTACGAGCTCGCCCGCCGCGCCATGCCCGGCGGCGGTGCGCCCGCGCTGGACGTGGTGCCGCTGTTCGAGAGCGCGGCGGACCTGGCCAGCGCGCCGGACATCCTGACCGGGATGCTGGCGCTGCCGGAGGTGGCCGAGCGGCTGGCCGCCGGCGGCGGCCAGCTGGAGGCCATGCTCGGCTACTCCGACTCGGCCAAGGAGCTCGGGCCCGCCAGCGCGACGCTGCGGCTGTTCGACGCCCAGGCCGCGCTGGCCGCCTGGGCAGCCGGGCACGGCGTGCGGCTGACGCTGTTCCACGGCCGCGGCGGCGCGCTCGGCCGCGGCGGCGGCCCGGCCGGCCGGGCGGTGCTCGCCCAGGCGCCCGGCTCGGTCGGCGGATCGTTCAAGGTCACCGAGCAGGGCGAGGTGATCTTCGCCAGGTACGGCCAGCCGGCGATCGCCAGGCGGCACCTGGAGCAGGTCGGCTCCGCGGTGCTGATCGCCTCGTCCTCCCGGATCGCGCAGCGCAACGCCGCCGCCGCGGCGGCCTACGCCGGCGTGGCCGCGCAGATCGACGCGTCCGCCCGCGCCGCGTTCCGCGCGCTGGTGGGCCGGGACGGCTTCGCCGAATGGTTCGGGCGGGTCAGCCCGCTGGCGGAGATCGGCGGCCTGCGCATCGGCTCGCGCCCGGCCAAGCGGGGGCTGGGCGCCGGGCAGGCCCCGGCCGCCGACCTGGAGGACCTGCGCGCGATTCCCTGGGTGTTCGCCTGGTCGCAGACCCGGATGAACCTGCCCGGCTGGTTCGGCCTCGGCAGCGGGCTGGCCGCGGTCGCCGGCCGCGACGGCCTCGAGGTGCTGCGGCGCGCGTACCGGGAGTGGCCGCTGTTCGGCGTGCTGCTCGACAACGCCGAGATGAGCCTGGCCAAGACGGACCGGGTGATCGCGGCGCGCTACCTGGCGCTCGGCGGGCGGGACGACCTGACCGCGTGCGTGCTGGCCGAATACGACCTGACCAGGCGGCTGGTGCTGGCGGTCACCGGGCACGACCGGCTGCTGGCGGACCGGCCGGTGCTGTCCCGGGCGGTCACGCTGCGGGACCCGTACGTGGACGCGCTGTCCTACCTGCAGCTGCGGGCGCTGGCCGCGCTGCGCGCGCCCGGCGAGCCGCCGCAGGCCGACGGCCAGCGGGAGCGCCTGGAACGGCTGCTGCTGCTCACCGCCGGCGGCATCGCCGCCGGCCTGCAGAACACCGGGTGAGGCCGTGCCAGGCCCGGCTGCGCCCGGTGGTGCCGGCTGGCCCGGCTGGCGGCGTTGGCGAGGCACCGCCGGCGCCGGCCCGGCCGCCTGCACGGCCGGCACAGAACATATGCGGCGCTTGCCGGGACTAGTCCGCGATGCGGATGCGCAGCCGCCGGAAGCCCTTGCCCTTGCTCTCCACCTTGGCGACCTCGATGCGGCCGATCTGGCTGGTGGAGGCGACGTGGGTGCCGCCGTCGGCCTGCTGGTCCAGGCCGGCGATGTCGATGATCCGCACCTGCTCGACCTCCGGCGGCACCAGGTTGGTCGCGGTGCGGACGATGCCGGGCAGCGCGAAGGCCTCGTCCCGGGGCAGCACCCGCACCTCGATGCGCCGGCCCGCCCGCACCTCGGCGTTGCACGCCGCCTCGACCGTCTCGCGGAATCCGGGCGGGACCTCCGGCAGGTTGAAGTCCATCCGCGCGGTCAGCGGCTCCATGTTGCCGCCGGTCACCAGCGCCCCGAAGTCGCGGAAGACCACGCCGCACAGCACGTGCAGGCCGGAATGCGTGCGCATCAGCGCGGTGCGGCGCTCGTCCTCGACGGCGCCGCGGACCGCGGTTCCCTCCTCGGGCAGCGGGTCGCCGTCGGCCGGGATCAGGTACAGGTCGTCGCCCTTGCGGGCGCCGACGATGCGGGTCTGCACCCCGCCCCACAGCAGCACCCCGTGATCGGGCGGCTGCCCGCCGCCGCCCGGGTAGAAGGCCGACCGGTCGAGGACGATGCCGTCGGCGCCGGCCGCGAGCACGGTCGCGTCCCACTCCCGCAGCGTCTGGTCGTCCAGTTCCAGCCGGTGCGTACGCCAGCGCGTCTCGCTCATGACGGCAGCCTACCGGCGTGCGGCTTCCGGTCAGCCTCCGGGCCGATCCGCGGTGGCATGGCCGGGCGCGGGCTTCCTGATGAACGCCAGGCCGAGCGCCAGGCAGGCGAACGGGACCGCGGTGATCACGTACCGGTAGTCGAGATCGGCCAGGGCGATCGGCACCACGAGGTTGGCCAGCGCCGCCGCCCAGGGCAGCGCCGCGTACCGGCCCGTGCCGCGCCACCGCCTGATCAGCAGCACCAGCCCGGCGGCCACCACGCCGAAGAACACGATGCCGGGGAACCAGACCGGCTCCTGGTACAGGAACACCAGGTACGCCCACGGCTGCACCACGTGCGTGTTCGCGGTGGTGCGCGCGTACCCGTACTCGAACCGCTTCATGTACGGCGCGAGCGTGGCGACGTGCGGGGCGACGGTGAAATGCAGCGACAGGAAGCTCAGCGACCTGTCGGTGGTCAGGAAGGCCAGCAGCACGTCCTTGCCGACGGCCTCGAGGTAGCCGCCGGGCTGCGCCAGGATGGCCCGCTCCGCGAACTGCGTGGCCAGCTTGTTGTTGTAGGCGTTGATGCCCGGGTGGGCGTCGGTGCGCCACCAGGCCCCCGGGTCCCACAGGTATTCGGTCGGGGTGCGCTCGTCGAGCAGCGCGGTCACCGACCAGGCGGGCGCGGGCGACGTCGGATGGCCGGGCTGCGCGTCCGGGCACAGCGGCCGCAGGTCGGCCGGGGGCCTGATGACCGCGCAGTTGGCGAACGACATCGTCCGCGACCACAGGAAGATGCCGGTGCTGTTGGTGATGTCGAACTGGCCGGTGTCCACGGAGAACCAGAACATGTAGCCGAGCAGCGGCACCGCGAACGCCGCGACGCACGCGGTGAACGCCCGCCAGCCGACCCGCATGACCAGCAGGAAGGCCAGGATGATCACGAAGACCGGCGCGCCGTTGCCGCGGATCACCGCCGCCCAGGCGAGGAGCGCCCCGACGACCGCCGCCTGCCACGGCGCGGGCCTGGGCCGGACCAGCAAGATCGCCACCGCGATCATGACCACGAACGTGAACAGCGTGTCGGGCAGGATCGAGGACTCCTGCCAGATCTGCCGCGAGTCGAACAGGGTCGGCGCCGTGGCCAGCGTCGCCCCCCAGGCCGGCAGCCCCCGGGTGCGCAGCACCCCGTAGATGATCGCGGCCATGCCGATGCCCATCAGGTGCTGCAGGGCGGTGACCAGCAGCAGGCTGTGGAACGGCTCGAGCACCCGCAGCAGCATGGGGTACCCGGCCGGCCGTAGCTGGCCCAGGTTGAAGTGGGTGCCCTCCTGCATGTAGGAGAAGGAGTCCTGGATGAGCACGGCGGGCCGGAACCCGAGCGCGGCGGCCAGCCGCGGCAGCACGGACAGGCAGGCCGTCACCGTGAACAGCCGGTGGCTGCGCCACAGTGACGCCGGCGCCAGGCCCGACAGCGCCGCCCGGGCGCGCGTCGCGCCGCCGCCCGGCTCCCAGGAGATCTCCGGCGGCCAGAGCCGGAAGCTCCGCGGGCGCCGCCCGGGCGCGCCGGTGCCGTCCCGTTGCCCGGTCCGCAGGTCGGTCACCGATTATCCTCCTCCTGGCAACTGAACAATAGTGGGTCGATATGCGAGCCGATGACCATACCCGCGGGCTGGACGTCCCCGTCAGCCGGGAAGCGCTGGACGCGAGCGCGCTGCGGCGCGCGGTGCTGCGCCCGGGCGGCCTGTGGCGCGCGGTCGAGGTGACGGCCGTGACCGGCTCGACCAACGCCGACCTGCTGGCCCGGGCCGCGGCCGGGGCGCCGGAGGGCGTGGTGCTCGCCGCCGAGGAGCAGACTGCCGGCCGCGGCAGGCGGGGCCGCGCCTGGGTGTCGCCGCCCCGCGCGGCGCTGACGTTCTCGCTGCTGGTGCGCCCCGCGGCCGTGCCGCCCGCCCGCCGCGGCTGGCTGCCGCTGCTGGCCGGGGTGGCCGCCGCCGAGGCGGTGCGCACCGCGGCCGGGGCCGAGGCGTGGCTGAAATGGCCGAACGACCTGCTGGCTGCGGCTCCCGGGACCGCCGGGGGCACCCGGGGCAAGCTCGGCGGGATCCTGGCGGAGGCGGCCGGCCCCGCGGTGGTCGTGGGCATCGGCATCAACGTGTCCGCCGGGCCCGGCGAGCTGCCGCCGGCCAACGCACGCTCGCCGGCCGCGACGTCGCTGCGGCTGGCGGGCGCCGCCTGCCTGGACCGGGAGAGGCTGCTGGCCGCCGTCCTGGCGGGCTTCGCCCGCTGGTACCTGCCCTGGCGCCGGGACGGCGGAGATCCCGAGCGCTGCGGGCTGCGCCGGGCGTACACCCGGCTGTGCGACACGTTCGGCCGCCGGGTCCGCGTGGAGATGCCCGGCTCTCACCCGCTGTCCGGGGTGGCCGCCGGGGTGGACCCGGACGGCAGGCTGCTGGTGCGCGTTGCGCCCGGGTCCGGGACGCCCGAGGTCGCGGTGGCCGCGGGCGACGTGGTGCACCTGCGCTGAGCGGCGGCGCGCGGCCGGGGCGCGAACGCCAGCGCCGCCGCCAGGCAGGCCGCGGGCACCGCGGGCACCAGGTAGCGCAGGTCGAAGTCCGCGACCAGCGGCGGCACCACCAGGATCGTGGCCGCGAACGCCCAGGCCAGCCCGGCGCCGGCGGCCGCCCGCCGCCGCACCGCCAGCCCGGCCAGCCCGGCGAGCAGGATCGCGCCGAGCAGCGTACCGCGCAGGTACGCGTACCGCTGGTAGCCGGCCAGCCAGGAGGCGAACGGCTGCACCGCCCGCGTCGGCGCCGGGTGCCCCCCGGTGTAGGCGGCCTGGTCCCCGGCGACCGTCCCGCCGCCCGGGGTGCGCATGTCCGGCGGCACCCAGGCCGTGGCCGCGTCGGCGAACTGGTACCTGTCCACGATGGCGGCGTCCGGGTGCACCGGCCGGTCCCAGTAGAAGCTGAGCGCGGTGTCGTGCGCGACCGCCGCGGCGTACCCGGCGGGACGGGCGGCGATGGCGCGCAGCGCGAAGTCGAGCGCCAGCGCGTTGGTCCGCGCGGAGAACCGGCCGCCGGGCATCCGCAGCAGCGGCGAGTCGCCGTCCCAGATGTACAGCGAGGCGGCGATCCGCGGCCCGGGCGGCGGGCACAGCTCGCGCTCGTCGGCGGGCGGGCGGATCGCTGCGCAGTCCGCGAACGACATGGTCCGCGCCCACAGGTAGACCCCGTCGCTCCTGGTGAGGGCGAACTGGTGGTCGTTCAGGTAGAAGAAGAAGCAGTACCCGGCGACCGGCAGCGCCCCGGCGATGACGGCGGCGGCCAGCGCCCGCCACCCGCGGCGCCGGATCAGCAGCCACACCCCGAGCACCGCCAGCAGCGCCAGTCCCACCGGCCACAGGATGGCGGACACCCCCAGCGCCAGCGCCGCGCCGCCCACCACGGCTGGCCGCCGCTGCCGCGGTGACCGCAGCAGCAGGTACAGCGCGAGGACGACCAGGAAGCAGAACGGCACGTCCGGCACGGCATCCGACTCGAGCTGGACCTGGTAGGCGTCGAAGAGCACGGGGATGGCGGCGAGCGTCGCCGCCCAGCCCGGCAGCCGGCGGCGGCGGGCCAGCGCGTAGATCAGCACGCCGGCGGCCAGGCCGGCCAGGTGCTGCACGGCCGCGACCGCGGCGAGGCTGTGCAGCGGCCGCAGCAGCGCGAACAGGAAGCCGTAGCCGCCGACCCGGCTGGGGTCCGGGACCAGCCGCAGCCCGGTCGCCAGGTAGGAGGCGGAGTCGCCGCCGAACCAGATGATCGGCCGGAACGCCAGCATGGCCAGCACCCGCAGCACGGCCGCGCCGGCCATGGCCGACGCGAACAACCAGTGCCGCCGCGCCAGTGCTGCTACCCGAGTCACCAGGCAAAGATTGTCGCACGCCGGCGCATGAGCCGGGCACCCGGCGGCTGCGGATGCGGGCCGGCGCCGGGCGGCGGCTGGAGCGCCGGCGGCCGGGCCCGCCCTGGCCGGTAGCCTCCCGGTTATGGAGACGATCAGGGTGCTGCGCCATCACGACGGCCGGGTGGCCGAGATCGTGCTGAGCCGGCCGGAGGCGATGAACTCGATCAGCACCGCGATGGCCCGCGAGCTCGCCGATGCCTGCGCCGGGGTCGCCGCCGACCCCGGGGTCCGCGCCGCGGTGCTGTCCGCCGCGGGGGACCGGGCGTTCTGCGCCGGCGCGGACCTCAAGGAGCGGGCCGGGATGACCGACGCGGACCTGCTGCGCCAGCGGCAGGTGTTCCGCGCCGCGTTCGGCGCGGTGCTGGCGCTGCCGCAGCCGGCCGTCGCCGCGGTGCGCGGCTACGCGCTCGGCGGCGGGTGCGAGCTCGCGCTGAGCTGCGACCTGATCGTGGCCGGCCAGGCCGCGGTCTTCGGCCTGCCCGAGGTGACGGTCGGGCTGGTGCCCGGCGGCGGCGGCACCCAGCTTGCGCTGCGGCGGCTCGGCCCCGGCCGGGCCGCCGACCTCGTGCTCACCGGGCGCCGGGTCGGCCTCGACGAGGCGGAGCGGCTCGGGCTGGTCGACCGGCGGGTGCCGCCGGGCGCCGACGTCCGGGCGGCCGCGCTCGAGCTGGCCGGCCGGATCGCCGCGAACTCCCCGGTGGCGGTGCGCGCGGCCAAGCGGGCGCTGCGCCACGGCTGGGGGGTGGGCATGGAGGCCGGGCTGGACATCGAGGACGCCGCGTGGCGGACCGCGGCGGCCAGCGCCGACCGCCGGGAGGGCATCGCGGCCTTCGCCGAGAAGCGCGCCCCGGCCTGGCCGGGCCGGTAACCTCTGCAGCGTGACCGGGTCCGAGCGGGCCAGCACGCGGCCGGCCGCGTCGCAGGCGGCCACGGCGAAGTAGGGCCCCTCGGCGTTCACCGCGATCATCGTCTCGAACCCGGTGCGCCGCTGGGAGCCCACCTGCCGCAGCCCGGTCGCCGTGGGGCCGGCCAGCACCGTCCAGCCGTCCAGCTCGGTCGCCCCGTTCCAGCTCGCGTACACGACCGAGCCGCCGGCCTGGTTGACCCGGGCGGCCACCGCGGGCCGCTCGGCCGGGCGGCCGGCCCAGTCCGCGGCGAACACCCGGTAGGACTGGTCGCCGACCGGGAACTGGCCGTCCAGCAGCAGCGTCCCGTCCCCGGCGAACTCGGTGAAGTACGGCAGGTTGCCCCAGCCGACCAGCACCCGCCCGCCGGCGAGCAGCTGCACGCTGCCCTGGTTGGCGGCCAGCAGCCCCGCCGGGTGGGTGTAGCTGCGCCGCAGCGTCGCCCGCATGGCCGCGGTGTCCAGGTCGAGCACGATGCCACGGGACTGCGGCTCCCGCGGCGGTGACGCGCCGTCGTCGAAGATGCTCAGCGTGGCCGGGCCGTGCGCCACCACGTGGTGCTGCCACCAGAAGGCGGCGCCCGGCCCCATCCGGAAGCTGGAGCGCTTCCCGCCGAGCCGCCACGCCACCGTCCCGCCGGGCCGGGCCACCTTGTACACCGCGCAGGTGTTGCGCGCCGAGACGAGCAGGTCGCCGTCGGGCGCGAGCGCGATCGAGTTGACGTGGAAGTAGTCGAACGGGGACGCCCCGGTCCCGCCGGAGAACTGGGCGTAGCTGTCGGTGACCGGCACGTGGTCAAGGCTGTTCCACCGGAACAGCACCGCGCCGGACGCGATGTCGACCTCGAGCACGACGCCGGCCAGCGCCACCCCGCGGGCCGGGCCGCCGAGCGCCGACAGGTCAGCCGGCCGCGGCTGCACCGCGGTGATCAGCGCGGTGTCCTGCGGGGTGATGACGAACTCGTGCAGGTCGGCCTGCAGGCCGTCGCCTCCCTCGACGGTGGCGACGGTGCGGTAGGAGCTGTCGGCGATCACCGCCCTCCCGTAGCCGACGCCCTTGTCGATCCGCCCCTCCCACCAGGTGAGCACCGGCCGGCCCCGGTATGCCTGCACCTTGAGGTCCATCCGCCCCTGGCCCTCGCGCGCCGGGAAGGACGTGTTCGGCGAGTACCAGACGATGCGGCCGTACCGGTCCAGGATCATCAGGCCCGGCTCGCCGGGCCCGGTCCGCGGGTAGCCGGCCGGCGCCAGGATGAAGTAGCGCGGGCCCGCGGCGTCCGGGCGGGCGTGGCGCGCGACCGTCACCGCCGGCGGGGTGAGGTCGGGGCGGCTCACGAAGTGCAGCACGCCGCGGGCGTCATCGGGGGCTGCCGGGGCGGCCGGGCCGGGCGCCCCGGGGTGGGGCCACGCGTACCCGCCGATTCCGGCCAGGGCCAGCCCGCCGGCGCCCATGACCGCGACCGCGCCGCCGCGCATCATCTCGCGGCGCGTCAGCCCGCGACGTCCCATCGCCTCCCCATCGAGATCGCCTCACGCCACTGCCGCCATGCTCGTCTCCCGGCCTGGGAGAACGTCCAGGGAAGCCCCCATCGTGCCGTGGAGATGGCACAGAACTCGCTGAATCCGCGGGTCGGCTAGCCTGAAGCCGTGAGCATGGAGCTGCCGGACAGGATCTCGGTGCGCGAGGTGGGGCCGCGCGACGGGCTGCAGAACGAGCAGCCGGTGCCGACCGACGCCAAGGTCCGGCTGATCGACGCGCTGTCCGGGACCGGCGTGCAGCGGATCGAGGCGGTGTCGTTCGTGCGGCCCTCGGCGATCCCGCAGATGGCCGACGCCGACGAGGTGTGGCGGCGGGTGGCCAGGGCGCCGTCGGTCCGGTACTCGGCGCTGGTGCCGAACCCGCGCGGCGCGCTGCGCGCCCTGGACGCCGGGTTCACCGAGCTCGAGGCGGTGGTGTCGGCGTCCGAGGCGCACAACCAGAAGAACGTCAACCGGCCGGTCGGGCAGTCGCTGGACGAGATCGCCGAGATCATCGCCACCGCGCACGCCCGGGGCGCGACCGTCCAGGTGATCGTGTCCACCGCCTGGGGCTGCCCCTACTCCGGCGACGTGCCGGTGTCGCGGACGGTGGCGGTGGCCGGCCGCGCCCTCGCCGACGGCGCCGACTCGGTCTCGTTCGGCGACACCACCGGCATGGCCACCCCGACCCGGGTCTGGGACCTGGTCGGCGCGTTCCGGTCCGCGCACCCCCAGGCCGGCCTGAACCTGCACTTCCACAACACCAGGGGCACCGGGCTGGCCAACGTGCTGGCCGCGCTGGAGCTCGGCGTCGCCGACTTCGACGCCTCGGTCGGCGGCCTGGGCGGCTGCCCGTACGCCCCGGGCGCCACCGGCAACATCGCCACCGAGGAACTGGTGCACATGGCCGAGGACATGGGCGTGGCGACCGGGATCGACCTGGAGGCGATGATCGCCGCCGCGGCGGCCGCCGAGCGGCTCGTCGGCCGCGCCCTCCCCTCCCAGGTGCTGCGCGCCGGCCCCCGGACCAGGACGATACCGTCATGACCGACTTCGCCGGGCTGCGCGAGACGATCCGGCGCGGCGGCGCCGCCAGGTACCACGAGGCCGCCGCGGCGCGCGGCAAGCTGTTCGCGCGGGAGCGGATCGCGCTGCTGGCAGACGAGGGCAGCTTCACCGAGGACGGGGTGTACGCCAACGCGCTGGCCGACGGGCTGCCCGCCGACGCGGTCGTCACCGGCACCGCCGCCGTCGGCGGCAGGCCGGTGGCGGTGATGGCCAACGACTCCACGGTCAAGGCCGGGTCGTGGGGGGCGCGCACCGTGGAGAAGATCATCCGCATCATCGAGAAGGCCTACGACGCCGCGATCCCGATGATCTACCTGGTGGACTCGGCGGGCGCGCGGATCACCGACCAGGTGGAGATGTTCCCCGGCCGCCGCGGCGCGGGGCGGATCTTCCACGCCCAGGTCCG
>Ga0070737_10006879_pt1 | contig 10251 bp, 9 predicted proteins | sample Coa_R1_10_FD_66438 | JGI IMG/M metagenome (GOLD analysis project Ga0070737, IMG submission 66438) | Surface soil microbial communities from Centralia Pennsylvania, which are recovering from an underground coalmine fire - Coalmine... | ecosystem: Environmental > Terrestrial > Soil > Unclassified ...
CCTCGTCAAACTGCAGAACCCTGCCCGTAGCCACAACCGCTGCCCTCTCTCCATACCACTGCGCGGTGCCAAACTGCGCCGACCAATCTCCGACCACCGACATGCCGTCCGCCTGCCCCCTGGCCGCCGCTGCCGCGGCAGCCCGCCGCGCAAGGCCGCGCCATGCAAGTCCAGCGTAACGCGCAGCGCCAGTGCGCGGCAGGTAAAGCAGGCGGCAGCTAAAGCAGGCAGCGCCGGTGCCCGGCAGGCAACCAACGGCAGATAAGCGGCGGCAGGTAAGCAAGGGCGGGTAAGCACGGCGAGGTAAGCACAGGCGGGTAGCCAAGGGCAGGCAGGGGGCGTTTGAGATAGTGCTGTCATGCCGACACAACCCCCGTTCACTACCCGGCCGGAGCTCGCGGGCACATTCGGAATGGTGGCATCCACCCATTGGCTGGCTTCGGCCGCCGGGATGGCGATGCTCGAGCGGGGCGGCAACGCGTTCGACGCCGCCGTCGCAACCGGACTGGTGCTGCAGGTGGTCGAGCCGCACCTGAACGGGCCGGGCGGCGAGGTGCCGGTGATCGGCTTCGACGCCGCGCGCGGCGAGCCGTTCGTGCTGAGCGGCCAGGGCCCGGCGCCCGCGGCCGCCACGCTGGACGCGTTCGCGGCGCTCGGCCTCGGGCTCGTGCCGGGCAACGGCCTGCTGGCCGCGTGCGTGCCCGCCGCGTTCGGCACCTGGATGCTGCTGCTGCGCGAGCACGGCACGCTGCCGCTGCGCGCGGTGATGGAGCACGCCATCGGCTACGCGGCCGACGGCTACCCGGTGCTGCCGTCGATCTGCGACGGCATCGCCAGCGTGGCGCTGCTGTTCCGCGAGCACTGGCCGTCGTCGGCCGAGATTTACCTCACCGGCGGCCGCGGCGGCGGCGTGCCCGCCCCGGGCTCCAGGTTCACCAACCCGGCGCTGGCCGCCACCTACCAACGGATCCTGGACGAGGCCGAGGCGGCGGGCCCGGACCGGGACGAGCAGATCGAGGCCGCGCGGCGGGCCTTCTACGAGGGGTTCGTGGCCGAGACCATGGCCAGCTACCTGAGCGGCGCCGAGGTCATGGACGTCACCGGGACGCCGCACCGCGCCCTGCTCGGCCCGGACGACCTGGCCGGCTGGCGGGCCACGACGGAGGCGCCCGCGACCTTCGGCTACGGCGGCCTGACCGTGTGCAAGACGCCGCCGTGGGGTCAGGGCCCGGTGTTCCTGCAGCAGCTCAGCCTGCTGTCCGGGTTCGACCTGGCCGCGATGCAGCCGGGCAGCGCCGAGTTCATCCACACCGTGGTGGAGTGCGCCAAGCTGGCCTTCGCGGACCGGGAAGCCTGGTACGGCGACCCCGGGTTCACCGAGGTCCCGCTGGACGACCTGCTGTCGCCCGGGTACGCGGCGCGGCGCCGCGGGCTGGTCGGCGACCGGGCCCGCCCGGACCTGGTGCCCGGGGAGCCGGGCGGCCGGGTCCCGCGGCTGCCCGCCTTCACGGCCGCCGCGTCCGGCGGCGCCGGCGCCGGAAGTGTGGCCGCGCCGTCGCTGGACCCGGGCACCGGCGAGCCGATGAGCCGTACCGCCGGGGCGCACGGCCGGGCCGGTGACACCTGCCACCTGGACGCGGCGGACCGGTTCGGGAACCTGGTGTCCGCGACGCCGAGCGGTGGCTGGCTGCAGAGTTCGCCGGTCATCCCCGGGCTCGGCTTCTGCCTGGGCACCCGGGCCCAGATGTTCGCGCTGACCCCGGGCCTGCCCGCCAGCATCGCCCCGGGCAAGCGGCCGCGCACCACGCTCAGCCCCGGCCTGGTGCTGCGCGACGGCGAGCCCTACCTGGCCTTCGGCACGCCCGGCGGGGACCAGCAGGACCAGTGGACGCTGCCGTTCTTCCTCAACCACGTGCACTTCGGCATGAACCTGCAGCAGGCCATCGACGCGCCCACCTTCCACACCAGGCACTTCCCGTCCTCGTTCTACCCGCGCGAGGCCTGCCCGCTGGCGGTGGACGTCGAGGCCAGGGCCGGCCAGGACGTGATCGAGGCGCTGCGCGGCAAAGGCCACGAGGTGACGGTCACGCCGCCGTGGTCGCTGGGCCGGATCAGCGCGGTGGCCAGGTCCGGCGGCTTCCTGTACGCCGCCGCGAACCCGCGGGGCATGCAGGGCTACGCGGCCGGCCGCTAGCCGGCCCGGCAGGCAGGCCGCCCGCCGCCCGGCCGTGTCACATTCCGGGCGGGCGACGGCGGTCCGGTGGCCACCGTGCAGCAATTGACGCTTTTTACAGCGGAAGAGCCAGGGCGGCCACGGTGATGGCGGCCACGGCCGCCAGCACCCGCAGCAACCCCGAGCCCAGCCCCGGGGCGGCGGCCGGCACCAGCGCGGCGGCGGCGCCGAGTATCAGCAGGCCGAGCCCGGCGGCGAGCACCGGCAGTTGCGGGCGGAGCGCCCGGACGGCGGCGCCCGATTCGGCCAGGTGGGTGGCCAGCAGGTAGCACAGCAGCGCGGCGCCGAGCACGGCGGTGTGCCACGCGCGGGAGGAGTGCGTCGCCTCCAGGATCAGCACCGCCACGGCCGCGGCCTCCGCGGACGGCACCTCGTCGATCACGGTGTGCGCCGACTGCGCCACCCGCAGGCCCAGGCTGGAGAACACGTCCACCTGGTCCAGCGGCAGGCCCGACGTGACCAGCCGGACCATGTCGGCCAGCACGAACAGGGCGGCCAGCACCAGCAGCACCGTCCGCAGCGGCCCGGCCAGCGGGTAGGCCGCCCAGGCGCAGCAGGCGGCGCCGAGCAACCCGGCGGCGGCCAGTTGCCGGCCCCGGCTGGCCCTGCCCCGGCTGGCCTGGCTGGTCTTGCTCTGGCTGGCACTGCTTTGGCTGGCACTGCTTTGGCTGGCACTGCCCTGGCTCAGGCTGGCCATGTCAGATCCTGGCCCGGGGCCGGGAGGCCAGCGGGCGCCGGGTGTAGGGGGCCAGCGGCAGGTCCAGGGTCTGCCGGCCGTCCCAGTGCACCACGCCGATGCCGAGTTCGTTTAGCGAGAACCTGATCGCCTCCTGCTCCATCCGCCAGTACCGGCGGCTGATCCGGCCGATGCTGCTGCGGCCGATGGCCGGCTCGCCGTTGAGCACGTCGATCACCAGCAGCAGGTGCCCCTTCTCCCGCAGATCCCGGAGCGTCTCGACGAACCGCTGGTCCAGCAGCGGGCTGAACACCAGGACCAGGGCGCCGGGCGGGAAGGCGGACCGGGGGAGCCGGTCCAGCCTGGTCTCCCGCGAACGGCTGGGCGGCCCGGCCAGCATCGCCTCGGCGATCTTCAGGAAGTGCCGGCCGCCGTGGCCGGGGGTGAGCCAGCGCACCCCCCACTGGTAGGTGATGAACCCGACCCGGTCCGAGGAGCGCAGGTAGGCCCGGGCGGCCGCGACGGCGCCGCGCAGCGCGAGGTCGATCGAGCTGGATCCCGGCTCACCAGCGTCGCTGCTGGCGTCCACCAGCAGCAGCACGTCCTGGGAGCGCTCGGCGGCGAACGTGTTCACCTGCAGCCTGCCGCCGCGCCGGGTGGTGGCCGGCCAGTTGATCCGGCGCTGCCGGTCGCCGGGCACGTACTCGCGGACGCCGCCGAACTCCAGGCCCTCCCCGGTGGTGCGGGCGGGGTGCTCGCCCAGCCGGTTGGGCAGCCGGTTCAGCAGCACCCGGGTCTGCTGGGTGGCCGGCCGCGGATAGCAGTCGACGCGCGGCAGCGCCAGCATGACCCGGCCCTCGTCGAGCCGCCACTGGTCGCGCAGGATGATCTCGCACATGCCGGCCGGCCTGCGGCCCCAGCGGCTGACCGTCAGCCGCAGCTTCGCCCGCGCCGTGCCGTCCGGCATTGGCTCGGCCGGGAGCGGTCCCGGGTCGACCTCGATGGACTCGTGCGGGTGCGGTACCAGTTCGACACCGTAGCTGCCCTGCCCGCTGACCGTGACCGTCACGGTCAGGTGCTCGGACTCGAAGATCCGGCCCGAGCTGGCCCGCACCGTCGCGATGATGTGCCCGGGCCGGCGGCGCCGCCAGGCGGCGAGCAGCAGCAGCGCGGGTGCGGCCGCCCCGGCGAACTCGGCCCGCCGGGTGATGATCGCGATGGCCAGCCCGGCCAGGCCGAACGTGAGCAGCCTGCGGGCGTGCGCGGACAGCCCCCAGCGCGGGGTCAGCCTGGCCGGCCTGCCCACCCCCGGCACCGTGGGCAGCCCGGGCACCGCGGGCGCCCCGGGTGTGGTCATCTGGCCTGGTGCGGTCATGCCGTGCGGCCGGCCGCGGCGGTGGGATCGGTGCGCGGCGTCGGCACCGACGACAGCAGGCCGGCCACGATGCTGTCCGCGCTGACCTGGCGCACCCACAGCTCGGGCCGCAGCGTGATCCGGTGCGCCAGGGCGGCCACCGCGATCTGCTTGATGTCGTCGGGCACCACGTAGTCCCGCTGGTGCAGCAGGGCCTGGCCGCGGGCCAGCTGGACCAGCGCGAGCCCGCCCCGGGGGCTGGCGCCGACCTGGACCTGCGGGTGGTCGCGGGTCGCGTTGATGAGGGCCACCACGTAGTCGAGCAGGTCGGCCGACACCTCGATCTGCTCCAGCGAGGTGCGCATGGCCAGCACCTCCGCGGCGTTGGTGACCGCGGTGAGCGTGGGCCATTCGGTCCGCCGGTCCAGCCGCCGCTGCAGCATCGAGGCCTCTTCGTCCGGGTTCAGGTAGCCGAGCCGCAGCCGCATCAGGAACCGGTCGAGCTGGGCCTCGGGCAGCTCGTAGGTGCCCTCGTACTCGATGGGGTTGTCGGTGGCGAGCACCACGAACGGCTGGGGGAGTGGCCTGGTCTCGCCGTCCACGCTGACCTGGCCCTCGCCCATGGCCTCGAGCAGGGCGGCCTGGGTCTTCGGCGGGGTCCGGTTGATCTCGTCGGCCAGCAGCAGCTGGGTGAACACCGGCCCGGGCCGGAACACCATCTCGGCGCTGCGCTGGTCGTACAGGGGGGCGCCGATGACGTCGGAGGGCAGCAGGTCGGGGGTGAACTGGATGCGGGCGAACTCCAGCCCGAGCGCCCGGGCGAACGACCGGGCGATGAGCGTCTTGCCCAGACCGGGCAGGTCCTCGAGCAGGATGTGGCCGCCGGCCAGGATGCCGGTGAGCACGAGCTCCAGGCCGCGGCGCCTGCCGACCACCGCCCGCTCCACCTCGTCCAGGATCTCGGTGCAGCGCTGGGCGGTCTGCGCGGGCGTGCGGATGATCTCGGTCACAGTTGCTCCAGTCGGTTGATCAGGCGTTCCAGGGTCCGGCGCGGAATCCCTGGGCGCTCGGCGCCGCCCGACCGCATGCGGGCCAGGCCGTCCGGCCCGGCCGCCTGGGCCGGGTCGATCCAGGCCCACAGGTCGCGGTCGCGGCCGCCGCGGCACAGCAGGCGCTGGGCCCCGGCGGGGTCCTGGTACAGGTTCACGCCGTGCCGCTCGGCGAGCCGGGCGGCCAGCAGGTGCTCCAGGGCGGGCCGGAGCCGTGCCTCGTAGGCGGCCTGCGCGGCCATGCCGTCCTTGAGGTCGCTGAGGTTGTGCCAGTACCCGTAGGACGACCACCCCGAGGTGACGCTGTCGCTGCCGGCGTCCACGGCCAGCGGCGGCGGCGCCGGCGGCAGCAGCCAGCGGACGCACAGCAGCGCGGCGGCCGCCGCCACGATCACCACGATGGCCAGCGCCTGCGGGCCGGCCAGGAAGTACCCCGCGGCGGCCACCCCGGCCACCGTCACGACCGCGACCAGCACCTCGGGGCCCGCCCCGGCCCACGCGCTCGGCGGCCGCTCCGCCTGACCTGGCTGGTTCGCTCCCGCGCTCATCCCTGCGCCCCCGCGCTCATCCCTGCGCCCCCACGGTCTCGCCCGCCCTGAGCCGCTCGATGCTGGCGGCGATCTCGGTGAGCGCCCGCTCGGCCTCGTCCCGGTCGGCCGGGCCCAGCGGATGGGTGGAGAACCTGGCCTCGTAGAACAGCGAGGTCAGCCGGGACGCGGCCGCGACGCTGGCCAGTCCGGCGGCCACCGCCCTGGCCAGCAGTTCGTCCGGGGTGTCGGCCACGCCGCGGGCGGCCCCGGCCGAGGCCAGGCTGGACTCCATGGCCACGTAGCAGGCGATGATGGCGGCGCGGGCGTCGTCCAGGCGCAGCAGCGCGGCCCGGCCGGACGCCACCGCCGCCCCCAGTTCGGCGGGCTCGTCGCCGGGGTCCGGATCAGGATCGCCGTCGTCCCCGTCGCCCAGCCTGCGCCGCGCCATGATCCAGCACAACACCACGGCGGCCACCAGCAGCGCCACCAGCAGCCCGTACAGGATGTCGGCCAGCGGGAAGTGCCATTGCCCTGGCTTGACGAGGTGCTGCTGGCCGGCCGACGCCTTCTGCTTGATCTTGGGGGGCGGGCCTGGCTTGGGATGGAAGTGGCTGAACAGCATCACCACGGGAATCACCACGAGCCCCCCGGTGATCAGGTACTTCAGCAGCCGGTGCAGCCGGGCCGACACGTATCCGACCGGTTCGGCCCACCGGCCTCTGATCAGCATCGCCGCCAGCAGGACGGCGAGCAGGCCCTCGAGAACGGCGCCGGCCACGACGCCGTCGCTGTGGTACCGGCTGGACCAGCCTGGCAGGGTGGTGGCGCCGCGCAGCCCGGCCAGGACCAGCAGGATCAGCAACGCGGGCAGCGCGAACCGGAGCATGCGCGCGCCGGTCCGGCCGGTGAACATGGAGTGCACCCCTACGTCAGTATCTTCCCCTGCTCCCATTGTGCCCGTGGACCGATGATGGGCGTATCACTCCCCGGTATCGTTTTCACAACGCGGGGAGACGGCCGGCGGAACGGCGAAACCGGGCCGCTCGTTGCAGCATTGAGGTCCCAATGTGGTTGAGTGGACTCCACCGGCCGCAGCAGGGCCGGATCCAGCGAGGAGGAACCCCGGACATGTCACGCCACGCAGTTTTCGCCATCGGCGGGGTCATCGTCGGCCTTATCTTGCTGGCCTGGCTTCCCTGGTACGTGAGCGCGCTGATCATCATCGCCGCGATCGCGATCCCGACCACCGCCTACCTGATGCTGGACCCCTCGCAGCGCCGCCGCCTGCGGGAGGCACGCCGCCGGGGCCAGCTCGGCCGCTAGACCAGCCCGGCCGCCAGACCAGCCCGGCTGCTCAGCCGCGTGCCTTGGCCGCGGCCTTCAGCTCCTGCTTGAAGGCCCGGACCCGGGCCAGTGAGTCCTCGTCCACGATGTCGGCCACCGAGCGGTAGGAATCCTGCTCGCCGAACGGGCCCGCCGCCTCGCGCCAGCCCGGCGGCCGCACCCTGAGCTGCTTGCCGAGCAGGGCCACGAAGATCTGGGCCTTCTGCGCGCCGAAGCCGGGCAGCCCGGCCACCCGCTTGAGCAGGTCTTCCCCGGAGGCCGCCGTGGTCCACAGCGCGGCCGCGTCGCCGTCGTAGCGCCTGATGATTAGGCGGCACATCTCCTGCACCCGCCCGGCCATCGCCCGCGGGTAGCGGTGCAGCGCGGGCCGCTGCGCGAAGACCCCGGCCAGCGCCTCCGGGTCGTATTCGGCCAGCTCCCTGGCATCCGGCTCGTGCCCGAGCCGTTCCACCAGGTCCGCGGGCGAGCTGAACGCTTTTTCGATGGGCACCTGCTGATCGAGCAGCATCCCGATCAGCAGCGCCAGCGGGCTGCGCGACAGCAGCGCGTTGGCGGCGTCGCTGACCGGCAGCGATATCGTCATGGTTCCCCCCTAGGGTGCTCGTCCGGGGTCGGCACCGGAACTCGCCCGAGGGCACCATCATGCCGCATCGCCGCCGGTCAGGCAGCCGTAGGCGGCAACCTTCCAGCCAGCGGAAGACCCCAGGTCACCCGGTGCCCAGTGCCACCTGAGCCGGCTCACAGCTGACCCGGGTACAGCAGCGCCAGCTGCTCCGGGTACCCGGCGATCAACCGCAGCTCGTCGTCGGTGAGCGGCTTCCCGGTCGCCGCCGCGCACAGCTGCACCAGCCGGAAGGTCAGCTCCTCGTCGCTCACCTCGATGCCGAGCCCGTCCATGACGTGCCGGAACCCGGCCTTGCCGCCGTACTCGCCGGTCAGCACGACCCGGCCTGCGCGGGTGTGCCAGTCGGCCGGGAACGGGCCGAGCGTGCCGTCGTCGTAGAGCTCGTAGTTCTGCCGGTCCTTCAGCACCCCGTCGGCGTGGATGCCCGACTCGTGCGCGAACGCGTTGCGCCCCACACCGGGCTGCCCCGGCGGCAGCGGCTGGCCGAACGCGTAGCTGGCCCATAGCGCGAGCCGCCGCGCCCAGGTCAGGTCCACCGGGTCGCCGATAGCGGCGCGGCCCGCGGCGCCGAACCCGTGCCAGAAAGCGAGCAGGCAGGACAGCAGGTCGGCGTTGCCGGCCCGTTCGCCGATGCCGTTCACGCAGGTGTTGACCCAGGCGTCCTGCCCGGCGTCGAGGTCGCCGAGCGCCCCGGACAGCGAGTTCGCCACGGCCATGCCCAGGTCGTTGTGGCAGTGCGTCTCGACCGGCAGTCCCACCGCGCTGGCCAGTTTCGCGAACCGCTCCCTGATCCGCTCCGGAGTGTCGCCGCCGATCGTGTCGCAGTACCGCACCCGGGTCGCCCCGGCCTCCTTGGCGGCCAGCGCGAACTCCAGCAGGAACCCGTCGTCGGTGCGGGACGCGTCCTCCGCGTTCACCCCGATCGTCTGCGCGCCGCCCGCCCGGGCCGCCGCCACGGCCGCGGTCATCTCCGCGACGATGGCGGCGCGGTCCAGCCTGCCCCGGAACTTGTGCGAGATCATCTGGTCCGACGTGGAGATGGACAGGTTGTAGTGCGCCAATCCGGGTGCTTGCCGGCCCGCCTCCGCCGCGACGCAGACCGCCGCCGCCACGTCCCCGGGCACCGCCCGGCACCAGCCCGACAGCCGCAGCGCGCCGAACGCGCCGGCCTGCGCCAGCGCCAGGTTCGCCCGCACGTACGGCGCCTCGTGGAACAGGGCGGGGAACCCGATCTCGGACTGCGCTACGCCGAGCCTGGCCAGGTAGAAGTTGAGCATCGTCTTGCCGAACTTGGACAGCCCGGTCCGGGCGGTCTGCACGCCGTCGCGGTTGGTCACGTCAAGGAAGTGAATAACAGGCATGCCTTCACGTTGACATGTGCGGACTATATGTATCAAGATTGATTAAAATCAACATATAGCTGCACGGGGTCCGTCCTGCCGCCACGCCCGCCCACCCGCCGCCGACCACTGCACCGGGGGAGCCGATGACCACCTGGATCACCGCCGAGGCGGCCGCGCAGCGGCTGGGCGTCAAGCGCGGCACGCTGTACGCCTACGTCAGCCGGGGCGTGCTGGTGCGCAGGCGTGCCCCGGACGGGCGGGCCAGCCTGTTCGACGCGGGCGAGATCGAGAAGCTGGCCACCCGCGGCCGCCCCCGCCGCCCGCCCGGCGGGACCGAGCTGGTCATCGAGTCCGCCGTCACCGAGATCGAGGGCGGCCGCCTGGCCTACCGGGGCCACGAGGTCACCGCGCTGGCCCGCAGCCACACCTTCGAGGACGTCGCCACCCTGCTGTGGACCGGTGAGTTCCCGCCGTCCACCGCCGGGCCCACCGCCGGCCCCATCGCCGGGCCCGCGGCCGGGACCGCCGGTGCGGCGGCCGGGTGGCGGGCCACCCCTGCGGCGGTCGCGGTGGGCAGCGCCGCCCAGGCGGCCCTGCCCGCCCAGGCGCTTCCGCTGGAGCGCCTGCAGGTGATCGTGCCCGCGCTCGCCGCGGCCGATCCGCTGCGGCTGCACCTGGACAGCCCCGCCGTCATCAGCGCCGCCCGCGCCCTGGTCGCCGGCATGGTCGACTGCCTGCCGGACGCGGTGCCCGCGCCCGGCGGTCCTGGTCCGGCCGGCCGGGCAGGAGGAGACGCCCAGGCCGGCCCGGCCGGGGACGGGATCGCGGACCGGCTGTGGCGCAAGCTCTGCCCGCGCCCGCCGGCGCCGGGGCTGCTGGCCGCGCTCCGGGCCGCGCTGGTGCTGCTGGCCGACCACGAACTGGCCGCCTCCACGCTGGCGGCGCGCGTCGCCGCCTCGGTGCGGGCCGATCCCTACGCGGTGGTGGCCACCGGCCTGGGCGCGGTGGGCGGCCCGCTGCACGGCGGGGCCTCGCTCGGCACCGAGGCCATGCTCGCCGCCGCCAGCACCCCGGCGGACGCGCCCAGGGTGGTGGCC
>Ga0070737_10006882_pt1 | contig 10246 bp, 1 predicted proteins | sample Coa_R1_10_FD_66438 | JGI IMG/M metagenome (GOLD analysis project Ga0070737, IMG submission 66438) | Surface soil microbial communities from Centralia Pennsylvania, which are recovering from an underground coalmine fire - Coalmine... | ecosystem: Environmental > Terrestrial > Soil > Unclassified ...
TAGCGAGAACCACAGCATTGCCGCGAAAGTCTCCGGCCCGGACCCTGCTTGCGTCATGTTTACATCCGGATCGAGCGGGGAGCCAAAGGGGGTCGTTATCCCTCACCGGGCCATAGTCCGGCTCGTCAAAAAGACAAACTATCTGCCGTTTTCCAATGACCAAGTCTTTTTGCAATCGTCACCCTTGGGCTTTGATGCCTCGATTTTCGAAATTTGGGGTGCATTACTCAACGGCGCCGAACTGGTGGTTCCCCATGCCGCTTTACTGAGCTTCGGCGACATTGCCAGCGCAATCGAAGACCAGGGCGTCACCACGCTGTTCCTCACGAGCGGTCTCTTCAATCTTATGATCGATCAGCGCCCGGAGCCGCTGAGAAAGCTTCACTATTTGATCGCGGGCGGCGATGTCATGTCCCCAGCCCATGTTGCCAAGGCAGTGCGGCTTCTTGGCCCCGGCCGTTTCATCGTGGCTTATGGGCCGACCGAAAATACGACCTTCACCACGACCTACCCGGTACCCCCGGATGTACCGGCCGATAAGCCAGTGCCAATCGGCTGGCCAATCACAGGCACGGCTTTACATATCCTAGATGATAACATGCGCCCCATTCCGGACGGCTCACCGGGCGAACTCTATGTCGGCGGGAGCGGGCTCGCGCTTGGCTATCTTAATGCGCCTGAACTTACCCGGCAAAAATTCGTCAACGATCCCTTTGCGCAAGGAGCGGAGCAATGCCTTTACCGGACCGGCGACATTGTGTGGCGCGATGAGGCGGGCCTGCTTCATTTTCTTGGGCGGATGGATAATCAGTTCAAAATCAACGGCTATAGAATCGAGCCCGAGCACGTCGAAACAGTGCTCCGGCGGCACCTTCCGCTTACCGACATCGCCGTTGTGGCCTGCCCCTTGGCGGACGGGGCCAAGCACCTCGTCGCTTTCGTCATTCCGGATCCGCTTGCGCCTCTTACCGATGCAGCTTTCCGGGAGGCCGCCACAAGCTTTTTGCCCCCGCATATGATTCCGGCTCGCTTGGAGATCCTTGATGAGTTTCCCTTGACCCCAAGTGGCAAGGTCGATCGCTCTGCGCTCAGCCGCTTGGCCGCGAAAGCACGAACGCAAAAAACTTCGAGCCTGCCTTACACCACAGCGCTCGAAGCGGCGCTGGCGGATCTCTGGTGCCGGCAGCTTCGCCTGGAAAGCGTTCATGCCGATCAAAATTTTTTCGACCTGGGTGGCACCTCCCTGCAGCTGCTTGGCGTGCATGCCGAGCTCGAACGGCTTTTTCCAGGGCAGCTTTCCATTCGGGACTTGTTCGATTTGCCGACGATTCGCCTGCTGCATGCCCGGCTTTCGGGAGTGCATGCTCAAGACTCTACCGCTGGCGCCGCAGCGCAAGCTGCCAAGCAGGTGCGTGCCCGCCAAAGCCGCGTCCCCTTGCCAGTTGCTAGCCGCGTTTCCTCCGCCAGAGGTGGCTGATGCCGGCCCGAGAAGCGCTTCCCGCCATCGCTGTCATCGGCATGGCTGGCCGCTTTCCCGGCGCGCCGAGCCTCGAGGCTTTCTGGGACAATCTGCGGCAGGGTGTAGAGTCCATTACGCATTTTTCTCCTGGCGAACTCGAAGATGCTTTTGGCCGGACCGTGCAGGGCCAGGCTGATTATGTGTGCGCGAGATCCATTCTTGACGGGGTGGAGTTTTTCGATGCCGGCTTTTTCAATTTTCTGCCCAGGGAGGCGGAACTCACAGACCCGCAGCAAAGAGTTTTTTTAGAAATTGCCTGGGAGGCGCTGGAGAGTGCGGGCTATGATCCCGCCGCTTTTCCTGGCGAGATTGCCGTCTATGCGGGGAGCAGCATTAATACTTATCTTCTTTACAATATCTTGAGCGACCGGCAGCGGGTCGAAACTTTTACGGGCAATTATCAGGTCGCGGAGTATCCGGCGCTGGTCGGAAACGGTTCCGATTTCATCGCGACAAGGACAGCATACAAGCTTGATCTGCGCGGTCCTGCCTTAACCGTGCAATCAGCCTGTTCCACATCGCTCCTTGCCGTTTCGGAAGCCTGCCAATGTCTTCTTGACTACCGCGCCGATATGGCGCTTGCCGGAGGCGTATCAATTACGTTTCCGCAAAAGCGTGGTTATCTTTATCAAGAGGGCGGGATTGTCTCTCCCGATGGCCATTGCCGCAGCTTCGATGCCGAAGCGGCCGGGACAGTGTTCGGCAGTGGCGCAGGGATTGTGCTACTGAAGCGCCTTGATGCCGCCTTGGCTGATGGCGATCCGATCCGCGCAGTCATTCGCAGCACCGCTGTCAATAATGACGGCGCAAGGAAAGTCGGCTACACAGCCCCGAGCAGCGAAGGCCAGGCAAGAGCTGCCGCCCTCGCCCATGCCCTGGCGGGAGTGACCGGGGACGACATTTCCTATGTCGAGTGTCATGGCACGGCGACGCCGCTTGGTGATCCGATCGAAATCAGCGGTCTCACCAAGGCCTTCCGCGCGACAACCGAACGCAAAGGGTTTTGCGCGATCGGTACCGTCAAAACAAACATCGGACACCTTGACATCGCTTCTGGTGTGACGGCGCTCATCAAAACCATTCTTGCGCTCGAACATGAGAGCCTGCCGGCTACGCTTCACTTCAAGATGCCGAACCCCAAACTCGGCATCGAGGACAGCCCTTTCTTCGTAAATGCCAAGCTCAGAGCCTGGCCGCGCGGTAACAAACCGCGAATCGCTGGAGTTAATGCTGCAGGCGTCGGCGGCACCAATGTCCATCTGATCGTCGAGGAAGCGCCCTTGGTGCCGGCTGCCGCGGCAACGGGTCCCGATGCCAATGCCGCCCAGCTCATCGTCCTGTCGGCCCGCGATAGCAATGCCCTGGCGCAAGCCCGCAGCCGCCTTTCGGCACATCTCGAAAGGCATCCTGAACAGACCCTCGGCGACATTGCTTTCACCCTTCAGACGGGCAGGCGCGCTTTTGGCCAGCGGGTTACCTTCGTCGCCAAGGACAGGCGCGACTTGATCGAGAAGCTAGGCGGGGCTGGCGAGGGCGCAACGGCTGCTCCATCGCCACCGAAACTTGCTTTTCTTTTCCCGGGCCAGGGCGCGCAATACGCTGGGATGGGCCAGGACCTCTATCAGCGTTACCCGATCGTCACGCAGACGATTGACCAATGCGCAGCCATTCTTGAGCCTTTCCTTGGCCTCGATCTCCGCAAGGTGCTTTTTGGTGATCCAGCAGAAGCTGGGCTGCGTCTTCAGGCGACTGCGCTTGCGCAACCTGCTTTGTTTTGCGTCAGCTTCTCGGTTGCGGCGCTCTGGCGCAGCCTCGGGATTGCTCCAGCGGCGATGCTGGGCCACAGTGTAGGCGAATTCGTCGCGGCCGTTCTTGCTGGCGTCATGCGGCTCGAAGATGCCCTCGAGATTATTGCCTTGCGCGGCGCCCTGATGCAGTCTTTGCCGGAAGGCGCGATGCTCGCCGTCACGCTCACGGAAGCTGAATTAAAAGCCTGCCTGCCCGCCGGCCTCTCGATCGCGGCGGTCAATGCGGAGACCGTTTGTGCCGTTGCGGGTCCGCATGCAGAGATTAGCAGCTTTGAGGAGGAGTTGACTGCTCGCGGGATAGGCACGCGGCGGCTGCGGACTTCACACGCCTTTCATTCAGCCATGGTCGATCCAGTGATCGAGCCGCTTGCTGCGATCCTTTCACGGATTTCCCTGACCCCCCCGCAAATTCCTTACGTCTCCAGCATGTCGGGACGCTGGATCACCGCTGCGGAGGCAACAGACCCGCTCTATTGGGCGCGGCATTGCCGAGAGACCGTGCGCTATGCCGCAGCGCTGGCAAGCCTCTTTGAAACCGATTCTCCAATATTGCTGGAAGCAGGGCCAGGACGAACGCTATCGAGCCTCGCCCGCCAAAGCCAGGTGTCGCGTGGCTCACCTTTGATCGCGGCATCGCTGCCAGACCCAGCTGAAAAATGCGAAGGAGATGTGGTCTTCCTCAATACGCTCGGACATTTGTGGGCCGCTGGAGTACCAGTCAGCTGGCATGCGCTGCATGATGGCGCGCAGCGGCGGCGCGTGAGCCTTCCGACCTATCCCTTCCAACGCAAGCGCTATTTCATTGATCCTCCCGGTGCCAGCTCTCAAGCGGCCATTTCTCTTGAAGGAAATAACACCAGCGCCATGGTGAACGAAACATTGCAGCCATCCGCTTCTTCGCAGACCGGTTCACAGCCTGAGACATCCAAACGGCTAGTGGCGGTTCGTGCCGAACTCGCCGCCCTTCTCGAAAATCTTTCGGGGATCAACGTAGCCGATGCGCCCGCCGGCACTAGTTTCCTTGAACTCGGCTTCGACTCTTTGTTCCTCACCCAGGCGAGCCAAGCGGTCAAGAACCGGTTTAATGTGGCCGTGAGCTTTCGCCAAATGATGGGCGAGCTTGCAACGCTCGATGCCCTGGCCGAGCATTTAAATCTTACGGCAGAAAACTTCGAGGCTGAGGCAGTGCCCGTTGCGCACAGCGAGGCTGTAGGCAGCGCCATCTTACCGGCCCCAACGGCGAGCCCCATCGCCATTCCTCAACCGAATGCCGGGCCAGTGCAAGGCATTGAGCAAGTGATGGCAGCTCAGCTCGCCAGTATGGCAGATCTCATCAATCGTCAGCTCGAAACTTTGCGCCAGCTTGGCGTTGTCCCAGCCTCGACAATGGCCGCTGCCACGCCGCCAGCACCTGTGCAATCCCAAACAGCAGGCTCTGTTCCGCCATGGAAGCAGCCAAAGCCCCCTCCCTCAAAAAAACCGGCGGAAGCTTTCGGCCCGTTCAAACCTTTCTCGCAATCCAGCGGCGCCGGTCTTAGCGAAGGACAACGCCGGTTCCTTGCCAATTTGATCGAGCGCTACACAAGCCGCACGCGGGGATCCAAGGAGTTCACTCAGGCATCGCGGGCCGTTCTTGCCGATCCGCGTGTTGCCGCCGGGTTTCACCCTGAATGGAAGGAAATCGTCTATCCAATCGTCACGGTCCGTTCCCAAGGCTCGAAGCTGTGGGATATCGACGGCAACATTTATATCGATCTGTTGAACGGCTTTGGCCCTACAGCCTTTGGTCATGCGCCGGATTTCGTGCGGGATGCGCTGATCGCACAAATTGACAAGGGCTTTGAGCTGGGCCCCCAAACGCCCCTCGCCGGGGAGGTTGCAAAGCTCTTTTGCGAACTCACGGGCAACGAGCGGATGACCTTCTGCAACACTGGCTCTGAAGCTGTCATGGCGGCCATGCGCATCGCGCGAACGGTGACCGGACGCAACCGGATCGTCTATTTCGCCGGTGATTATCACGGCCAATTCGATGAAGTTTTGGCGCGCGGGGCCGTTCGGGACGGGATCACGCGCGTATTTCCAATCGCTCCAGGCATTCCTCCTGAGTCGATCGCCAACATCACCGTCCTCGAGTATGGAACCGCGGAGAGCCTTGCCTGGCTCGAACAGCACATACATGAACTTGCGGGGGTTCTGGTCGAGCCGGTGCAGAGCCGGCGGCCAGACTTCCGGCCCCGTCAGTTCCTGCAGGCGCTACGTGAGCTGACAGCCAAGGCCGGGACAGCTTTCATCCTTGACGAAATCGTCACAGGCTTCCGCACGCATCCTGGCGGCGTCCAGGCCTTGTTCGGCATTCGTGCCGATCTTGTCACCTACGGTAAAGTGGTGGGCGGGGGCATGCCGATCGGCATACTGGCCGGCAAGGCGGCGTTCATGGATGCACTCGACGGCGGCTTCTGGCAATATGGCGATGATTCCTATCCAGCTGCGGGTGTCACCTTCTTTGCTGGCACTTTTGTGCGCCATCCCCTCACTCTGGCCGCAACGGCGGCGGTTTTGAAGCACATCAAGGAAGCTGGCCCGGGACTGCAAGAGAGACTATCAGAGCGCACCAGCCAGCTCGTGGACGAGATCAATATGGTCTTCGAGCGCCATGGCGTTCCGGCAGAAATTCATAATTTCGGATCGCTGTTCTACCTCAAATTCCCTCCCGAATATTATTATGCTTCGCTTTTCTGGTATTTGCTGCGCGAGCAAGGCATCCACATCCAGGAAGGCTTTCCCTGTTTTCTGACGACTGCGCATGACGATGCCGATCTTGCGAAAATCGTCGAGGCTTTTGACTGGGCTTCCGCCCAAATGATGGAGGCTGGTTTCTTTGGCGAGGCGCCTGGGAAAGCCGCAGAACGCCGGGGCCATCTGACTGAAAGCCAAATGGAAATCTGGCTGAGCGCGCAGCTTGGCGGTGCTGCATCTTGCGCGTTCAACGAATCTGTTACGCTCGATTTGCGCGGGAAGCTCGACAGGGGAGCGTTGCGGAGGGCAGCGCGCGACCTCGTGCAACGGCATGAGGCTCTGCGCCTCCAATTCGATCCGGCAGGAGAAGGTTTTACCGTCTCGCCGCTCTCGCCGCTCGCCTTCGATGTGGTGGATGCCGGTCCGGAGTCTCTTAAAACCCGGCTTGCCAATGTTATCGAAAGGGAGGCATCGGCTCCGTTCGATCTTGTGAACGGGCCATTGATCCGCTTCACCTTGTTGCCGGATACCGGTAATGACCACCACTTCTTGGTCATAACTGCTCATCACATCGTCTGTGATGGCTGGTCCATGAATATCTTGTTGGAAGAGCTGGGAACTCTCTATTCGGCCCGCATCAATGGAACGAGCGCCAATCTCCCGCAGCCGCATGGCTTTGCGGACTACGCGGCACGGCATGGACAGGCTCAGCCGGAGGCGGAGGCCTATTGGCTCCAGCAATTCATTCAACGGCCGGAACCATTGGCTCTGCCGCTTGATCATTCCCGCCCGCCTGTCAAAAGCTTCCGGGGTGATACGCTCCGCGGCTCGATCGAAGGTCCATTATACGAACGCATAAGGCAGGCAGCCGCGCGCAAGGGCTGCACTTTATTTGCTGTCCTGCTGACTGGCTACCAGCTCCTGCTTGCCCGGTTAAGCGGTCAAAACGACATCGTAGTGGGTATTCCAATAGCTGGGCAAAGCTTGCACGATGAAGGTCCGCTCGTTGGTCATTGCGTCAACTTCCTGCCGCTGCGAAGCCAGTTCACGGAGGGCGTGACCTTTGCGGAGGCTGCTCTCAAGACCAAACAGCTGCTTCTAGATGCGGCCGACCATCAAAGCTACACATTCGGATCCCTCGTCCGGGCGCTCGACATACCGCGGGAGGTCAACCGGCTTCCTTTGATCGAGGCGCAATTCAACTTGGAGCGGATCAAGCAAAATCTCTGCTTCGGGGACCTAACTGTCTCAACCAGCGCCAATCCCAAGCGCTTCGTCAATTTCGATCTCTTTTTCAATGTGGTCGCGGAAGATAGCCATCTTATCATTGATTGCGACTACAGCACTGATCTCTTTGACGCCGAAACCATCCGGCGTTGGATCGGACACTACCGGACACTGCTCGGCGCCATTGCCAGTGATATGGATCGGGAGGCCTTGCGATTGCCGATTCTGACACCGGTGGAGGAACGTTCCCTGCATGCCGCTTTCGCGGGACCGGTAAATCCCATTCCTGAACTCGCTGTTCACGAGATGGTCAGCTTGCAAGCGGCGGCTACGCCAGACGCCATTGCGGTGCGCTTTGAAGATACTGCCCTCACCTATCGGGATCTGATGGCCCATGCCGACAAATTGGCTCACCGGCTCATCAGAGCTGGGGTCGTTCATGAAACTCCGGTCGCCATTTATCTGGAACGGTCGATTGATTATGTCATTGCCATGTTTGCCATACTCAAGGCGGGCGGCGCCTATGTTCCACTTGATCCGATTTATCCGCCCGCGCGCGTGAGAGCGATCATAGAAGAGGCCGATGTCAAGATCGCTGTGACATCAGAAAAATTGCAGGGCGATGTCAAAGCGGCGGTTCTGTTGTGTGTTAACCTTCAAGAGGCTATCCGGTCTAAAGCCGAAGAGCCGCAGGCCGCTTTTCCTCATGTAAGTCCACGCGATCTTGCCTATCGTATCTTCACTTCCGGCTCGACGGGACGTCCCAAAGGCATTGATATCGAACATCGTTCAGTCGTGAATCTCCTAAGCGCGATGCGGCAGGCGCCTGGTATTGGCGCTTCCGATATTTTTGTCGCCGTGACGACTCCATGTTTCGATATCGCTGCTCTTGAAATTTTCTTGCCATTAATTGCCGGCGCGCAGCTGGTGATCGCAAGCCGTGACGACGTTATGGATCCTTTGCGGCTCATCGGTCTGCTTCGCCGTTCCTCGACAACAATGATGCAGGCAACACCCGCACTGTGGCGCGCATTGCTTGAATCAGGGTTTGATCCGAAAGGGTTCAAAATCCTCTGTGGAGGCGAAGCGCTCGATGAAACGCTTGCCCGGGATCTTGCTGCGGGCGAATTGTGGAACATGTATGGTCCCACGGAAACGACAGTCTGGTCACTTGCCCAAAGGCAAGGTGCAGGCTCCATTGATTTTGGCCGCCCGATTGCTAACACTCGAATGTATATTCTCGACGAGACTGGTGCGACCGCACCCATCGGAGTTCCAGGAGAGCTATGTATTTCTGGTGTGGGGCTTGCCCGCGGCTATTACAAAAATCAGGCACTCACTGCTCAAAGTTTTTCGCATCACTCCTTTGGGGAAAGGACGGAGCAGCTTTATCACACTGGTGATCGTGCCCGTTATCTTCCCAATAACCGGTTTGAATTGCTTGGGCGAAGTGATAGTCAAATCAAATTACGCGGGTTCCGGGTTGAACTCGGTGATGTTGAAGAGGCGCTGAGGCGTGCCTCCGGCTGCTCCGAAGTGGCTGTGGTTCTGCATTACGAGGATCTCGCCGCTTATATCGCAGCTCCCGAGGGGGCTATCGGGTCAATCAGTGAGCTGCGAGCCAGAATGCATCATGAGCTGCCCGGCTACATGGTCCCGGCACAGATTATGTGTCTTGAGAGGCTTCCTCGCACAGAAAATGGCAAGATCGACCGCAAGGCGCTCTTGCGGCTTCAATCTCCACAAATTGATCAGGCCGTTGTGGCGCCGCGAACTGCAACCGAAGCCAAGATCGCAGCCATTTGGGCGAGCGTGCTGAAGATCCGTGAGATCGGCGTCCATGACAACCTTTTTGCCCTTGGAGCTGATTCCATCGACCTGTTCCGCATCGTGGCGCGGATGCGGGAGGAGGGCTTCAATCTTGACGCCTCTGATCTGATGCGGCATCCGGCGATCGCTGAACTGGCGCTCGTTATGGAGCGGCCGCTGGAGGAACACCGGCTCGCGAGAGACACGAACGTGCCATCTTTGCAAAGTTTCAGGCGCCGCGCCCACCGGAGCCCAGGATAATGGTACCTTATGAAATAAATGAGAGGGCTGATCCGGTTGTGCAATCGAATGGGGAGCTGACATTTCCCTGCTCGGCTTCGCAGCAGCGCTGCTGGTTTATCCAGGCGCTCAATCCGGCCAGTACAATCCTCAACATTGCGCTGATTTGGGAAATCAAAGGTTCGTTTAGCGCGCCCGCGATCGAGCAAGCCTTTCAGACAATCATCGACAGGCACGAGATCTTACGCACGAGATTCGCCGAAAAAGACGGCGAGCCGATACAAATAGTCGCCAGCCGCTACACCTTCAGGCTGTCGGCCGTGGACCTTACGATTATTTCCGAAGCCGAGCGGCACGATCAAGCTATGGAGCTTGGCAGCCTTGAAGCACGCAAGCCCTTTGATCTTACACAATTACCGCTGCTCCGCGTGAGTTTGCTGCGCTTGTCAGAAGACTATGCAATCTTGCTGGTCACAGTGCACCAGATTGTATTCGATGGCTGGTCGATCCGCAATCTCGCTCACGAATTTGGTACGATTGCGGCGGCAATCGAGGCAAACCAGCCTCACAGCCTGCCGGAACTGCCTCTGCAATATGGCGATTATTGCCTCTGGCAGAGAGCATATCTTGCAAGCAGCGGTTTCGAAGCGGAGACGGTCTATTGGAAAAAGCAGCTCGCGGATGCGCCATACTTTGAAATTTCCACGGATTATGAGCGGTCCTTTACACTGAGTCAGGGAGGGGAGATCCTCGCGGTGATGTTGCCCGTGGCTCTCGGGGATCAAATAGAAGAGGCCGCCCGCAAACACAATGTGACATTATTCAGTTTTGGCTGCGCTATCACAGCGGCGATGCTGCACCGTTATAGTGGCCGCAGCGATGTTATTTTCGGGACCCAGATTGCCGG
>Ga0070737_10006883_pt1 | contig 10245 bp, 8 predicted proteins | sample Coa_R1_10_FD_66438 | JGI IMG/M metagenome (GOLD analysis project Ga0070737, IMG submission 66438) | Surface soil microbial communities from Centralia Pennsylvania, which are recovering from an underground coalmine fire - Coalmine... | ecosystem: Environmental > Terrestrial > Soil > Unclassified ...
GGCGTGCTTGATGATCGCCACGCACGTCTGCTCGTGGTCGAACGCCGCGCGCCATGCCGCGTCGGCGTCGGTGAAGTTGTTGTAGGACATGTCTTTTCCGTGCAGCTGCTCCGCCTGAGCAAGGCCAGGCCAGGCGGCGGGATCGTGAAAGAGCGCCGCTTGCTGGTGCGGGTTCTCGCCGTAGCGCAGCAGCGCCGAGCGCCGCCACGAGCCGGCGAACCACTCCGGAAACGCCGTCGCCGGCTGCTCGGGCGCCAGCGTGGAACCCATCCAGCCCGCGACCGCAATGTCGTACTCGGCGGTATGCCGAAACGCCAACGACGCCAACCGCTTCCGTTCCGCGAGGGTGAATCCGCCGTTGCGCACCGCGGCCAGTACGCCGTCATAGCCGTGCGGGTCGACGACCACCGCCACGCTGGGATGATTCTTGGCCGCCGCCCGGACCATCGACGGCCCGCCGATGTCGATCTGCTCGACGCACTCGTCGATACCCGCGCCGGAGTCCACCGTTTCGCTGAACGGATACAAGTTGACCACCACCAGCTCGAACGCGGCGATACCGAGCCGCTCGAGGGCCGCGGCGTGCTCGGGCTTACGCAGGTCGGCCAGCAGCCCGGCATGCACATGCGGATGCAGGGTCTTGACCCGGCCGTCGAGCACCTCGGGAAACCCGGTGACCTTCTCCACCGGTGTGACCGGGATGCCTTTGTCAGCAATGGTTTTCGCGGTCGACCCGGTCGAGACGATGTCGACGCCGGCCGCGTGCAGGCCGTCGGCGAGTTCCACCAGTCCGGACTTGTCGTAGACGCTGATCAGCGCTCGGCGGATCGGCCGTCTCCCGTCGTTGTTGCTCACCCGATGACCGCCTTTCGTCCCGTCCACGTCACGCCGCCGGTTACCACCGCGGCCACCACGTCCACCAACAGCCGCCGTTCCACGACCTTGATCCGCTCATGCAGCGTTGCTTCGTCGTCATCATCGAGCACCGGAACCGGTTGCTGCGCCAGGATCGGCCCGGTGTCGGTGCCGGCGTCGACCAGGTGCACCGTAGCGCCGGTGACCTTGACGCCGTATGCCAGCGCATCGGCCACCCCGCGCGCGCCGGGGAACGCCGGCAGCAGCGTCGGATGAGAGTTGACGATGCGCCCGGAGAAGCGAGAGAGGAATTGCGGCCCAAGGATTTTCATGAAGCCGGCCGAGACGATCAGATCGGGCGAATGTGCTGCGGTGGCTTCGGTGAGCGCAGCGTCCCAGGCGTCGCGGCCCGGGTAGTCGGCCAGCCGGGCAGTGAACGTCGGCAACGACGCGCCCGCGGCGATCTCGGCAGCGCGGCAGTCGCGGTCCACACCGACGGCAACCACGCGAGCCGGGTAGTCGCCGACGGCCGCGTCCAGCAGCGCCGCGAGCAGCGAACCCGTCCCCGACGCCAGGACCACCAGCCGTGCCGGCGCGCTTGGGGGCACATGGAGCGGTTGCTGCACAGGGCGAGCCTAATCGTCCTGCGGGGGCGGCTCGTCCGCGTCGTCCGCCGGCTCGACGACGGGCAGCTCCGGCTCGACGTCGGACTCAACCGCAGGTTCGGCGGCCGGCACCGGCTTGGGCCTGCGGCTGATCCCGCCGGCCATCGCCATCGTGACTGCGCCGATGACCGCGAACCACAGGAAAACCGCGATCCCGAAGGTGTCCTGGTCGACGCCGACCCCGCCGAAATTGCCCAGCTGTCCGCCGCCGGCGTAGCCCAGCAACGCCATTGTCAGCGCCGCCAGGACCGCCGCCACCAGCAGCTTGGCGGTCGCCGCAACCAGCGGCAGCGGGCGCCGCGCACATTGCTGCCCGACCGCTACGCCGGAGGATGCACCAACGATCAGCAGCGCTACCCACACGGGGCCCAGCGGCGGGCTGGGCGCCGCGGCCAGCACGGGAAGCGCCGGAATGTCGCCGCCGAACACCGTGAACGAGCTGAACGTCGCGAAGCCCAGATGGGCGCTGGACCCGACGGCGACAGCGGCCGTTCCGACGATGATGTTGGGCACGTACAACACCGACAGCACCGTCAGGCTGAACTGGCCGAAGATCGAGTCGGTGATCGCGTAGAGCTCGTGCATGGTGCCCCAGTGCACGACCAGGGAGCCGGCCGCCACCACACCCGAGAGCCCGAGCAGCGCCAAGACGCCCGCCGTCGCGGCCCGCAGTGAATCGCCGAGCCAGTCGGGCAGCGGTGACGCCGCCAACGCCCGGCGTCCCACCCGCGAGCCCACGCCGATTGCCGCCCCGAGGCCATGGACCACCAGTACAGAAAGAAAAGCCCGCAGCGCGCTGGGGGTCTGCAACTCGGTGATCACCGATGCGGCGTCGTGGATGACCGCCAGCGAGATCGCGGCGATCAACAGCGGCCCGCCCAACGCGGAGGCCACCACCCATCGGATCACGAACCAGGACGCGGTGGCGGTGGTGGCCTGCGCCGTGGTGCGCGCGGTCCCCCACACCATCAGCAGCACCGGCAGCAGCGGCATCACACCCAGTTCACGGCCGCCGATCGAGATCGGCACCTGATGCACGCCGAGCCACATGCTGGCGATGGCGCCCAGCGCGCCGGTCATGTCGCTGTTGGCAATCAGCAACTGCAGCAGCGTCACCGCGGCGATGACGACCACCGCCACCACCGCCGGCCCGAAGGCCACCCGCAGCAGGTCTCGGGCCTGACGCGCGCCCGGCGCCCGGCTGTCCTCCACCCGCGTCACGCTTCGCGCACGTCGACGACTAGGCGCGGGAACGCCCGGTTAGGACTGTGACTGACCCGACGACGGCGACTGCGGCTGTTGACCCTGGCCGTAGGACTGCTGGGCCTGCCCGCCGTGGTTGCCGGAGCTGGCCTGGCCTGCGCCCTGGCCGCCCGAACCGCCCGACTGCGGCTGGCCGAAGCTCGGGAAACCGGTGGGCGGGGTGGGCGGGCCCTGCTGCGAGCCTTGCTGCCCGCTCTGCTGCGGCCCGGTCTGGGAGGCCTGCTGCTGCGGCCCGGTCTGCTGGCCGACCGCGCTGAAGCCGCCGGTGGACGGCGACGACGGGTAGCCGCCGTACTGCGACCCGTAGCCGGAGTGCTGGGGTGACTGCTGCGGGCTGTGCTGCTGGTAGGGACCCTGCTGGCCGTAGTAGCTGCCGGGCTGGCCGCCGTACTGCCCGTAGTGCCCGAACTGGTCGTATTTGGGCCGCGGCGCCGGCGGAGTGATGACGCCCGCGTCCAGCAACAGCGCGGCCACGGCGGCAATGGCCTGCAGCACTGCACAGGCCAGTACGAACCACAGCGCCCAGCCGATCGAGAAGCCGCTTGGCTTCCCGAGGGCCTCCTTGATCACCGTCAGCACCCCGAACACTGCGATCGCGGCGACCACCGCCGAGTAGTTCTTGGCCTTGGGCAGCAGGCCGACCGCCGCCAGCAGCCCGGCGAGCAGGGCGGCGATCACGCCGATGCCGACGTCCCCGCCGGTGATGTCGCCGACCGGGCCCATGTCCGAGCTGACGGTGTACATCGGCCCGAAACTCGCCAGATAACTCGCCAGGCCGAGCGCCACCACGGCGACGGTCAGGTAGAGCCCCAAATTGCTTGCGCCCTCTTCGGATTTCGCGAACGACGGTGTGGAGGCTCCATAGGAACCTTGCGACTGTGCGGGCGGATATCCGGGGCTGCCGGGCGAGTAGGTCATCACTTCTCCTGTGCTTCGGTGTGCCGTTGCTGTACTCCCAGGCGCCGCTCCCGCGACGCTACGTCGGACCGCTCGATGAACGCCATGGCGGCGAGCGCGGGCGTTGCGACGCGATTCGACCATCCACGCTAGCGCACCTCGGATTACCCGCGACGCGGCAGTCGGTGTGTCATCGCGCCCCCGCGCTTGCCCGCCAGATTGGAACACGTTCTAATTCAGGGATGGATTACGGGCTTGTGCTGTTCACCAGCGATCGCGGCATCACCCCGGCGGCGGCGGCCGGCCTCGCCGAAAAGCATGGATTCCGCACGTTCTACGTGCCCGAACACACGCATATCCCGGTCAAGCGCGAGGCCGCGCACCCGACGACGGGCGACTCGTCGTTGCCCGACGACCGCTACATGCGCACGTTGGACCCCTGGGTCAGTCTGGGCGCGGCGTGCGCGGTCACCTCGCGGGTTCGGCTGTCCACGGCGGTGGCTCTGCCGGTCGAACATGATCCGATCACGCTGGCCAAATCGATTGCCACGCTCGATCATCTGTCCGGCGGCCGAGTGAGTCTGGGCGTGGGATTCGGTTGGAACACCGACGAACTCGCCGATCACGGCGTGCCACCCGGCCGGCGCCGCACGATGCTGCGCGAATACCTCGAGGCGATGCGAGCGCTGTGGACGCAGGAGGAAGCCTCCTACGACGGCGAGTTCGTCAAATTCGGGCCGAGCTGGGCCTGGCCCAAGCCCGTGCAGTCGCACATCCCGGTGCTGGTCGGGGCCGCGGGCACCGAGAAGAACTTCAAGTGGATTGCGCGCAGCGCCGACGGCTGGATCACCACGCCGCGCGACTTCGAGATCGACGAGCCGGTGAAGTTGCTGCAGGACACCTGGGCGGCAGCCGGCCGCGACGGGACGCCGCAGATCGTCGCGCTGGACTTCAAACCGGATGCCGAGAAGTTGGCCCGGTGGGCAGAACTGGGCGTGACCGAGGTGTTGTTCGGCCTGCCCGACCGTTCGGACGACGAGGTGGCCGCCTACGTGGAACGGCTGGCGGGCAAGCTGGCCACCTTCGTGTGACGAGCAGACGCAGAATCGCACGAATCCGCCCCGCGGAGTGCGATTCTGCGTCTGCTCGGCCTACAGACTGCAGCGGTTGCCGTAGTCGAACGAGCGCACCGCAACCGACTGCCCAAGCGGATCCCCGTCGGTCAGCAGCGCGATCAGGTCGTCGTCCTCGGTAGTGGCCAAAAACCGGCTGTTGTCGGCGTCGAGCCGGCCGATGATGATCCCGGTCAGCCGGCCGTTGTCCCGCCGCACGGTGTAGGTCTCGACGGTGCCGGGCCCCTCGGCGTGCTCGGTCACCGCAACTGTGGGCCACTCCTCGACGTCCGCCTGCAACTGCGCGCTGCGATCCGGTTTCCATTCCACCGGCGTGGTCGAGTAGATGCCGACCGAGTACTTGCTCATGATCCCGCCGTTGGCGCCGACGAGCCCGAATTCGCCTGGGCGGCTACGCATCGCAGCGACGGTCTCGGCGACGCCGTGCATCGAGTAGTTGTTGCCGGCGCCGCCGAAGAACGGCAGACCGCCGGTCAGCGTCAGCCCGCGCGGGTCGTCCGTCGCGATGCCCATGCCGTCGCAGATGTTGAACACCGGAACCGGGAAGCAACTGTACAGGTCGAACGTGGCGACGTCGTCGACACCAATTCCGGCGACGCGCAACGCTTCACGCACCGCCATCACCGCCGACGGCGCGTGACCCAGATCAGGCCGATCCAGCAGACTCTGCTCGGCCATGTCGGCGTGGCCGTGTAAGTACACCCAATTGTCTTCCGGCACACCAAGTTCGCGTGCTGCCTCGACCGACATCAGTAGCGCCGCCGCAGCCTGGTTCACCTGGTCGCGCGCCACCAGCAGCCGGGGGTACGGGTCGGAGATCATCCGGTTGCTCTCGGTGACCGTGATCAATTCCTCGACGCTGCGCTGCACCGGCGCGGCGGCGAACGGGTTGTCGGCGGCCACCTTGCTGAACGGCGCGAACAACTCCCCCATGCGGCGCAGATACTCGGCCGGCCCCAGACCGGTCCCGGCGCGCCGGGCATTCTCCAGCAGCGCGTACTGCGTCGGGGCGTCGACCAGGCCGTGAATCACGGTATAGCGGCTGATCAGCCCCTCCAGGCCGTGCCCGCGGTCTTCCAGCGAGCCCTCGACCGTCTCGGAGAAGTCCGGCTTGTTGTCCGCGTTGGCGAAGTACCGGGTGGTCGACGTCGCATCCGACCCGAAGATCAGCGCGACCTCCGAGCGGCCGGCCGCGATCTCGCCGGCCAGCTCGGTGATCAGATGCTGCGGGCCCTGGCCCCCGACGATCTCCAGGATCGCCCGGGCCGGGTCGGCATCGATCCGGTTGGCCACCGACCGCGGGTAGTTGTTCGACTTACCCAGCACCGCCTGCGCCGGCCCGGAGATCTCGAACTGCCGCACGCCCGCAACGGTGTCGATCGCGGCGGCCACCTTGGCTGCGTCGGCGCCGCAGTCTTCGAGCGCAGCTCGGGCGCCCGCTGTGGCCAGCTCGACGGCCGACATACCCCGGTAGTACGCGTCGTCGATCCGCTCGGCGGCCTGGCCGACCCCGACGACGACCGGGGTACGGGGGTCGATGGCGCCGCTCCTCCTCATCGCTTCGCTCTGCATCGTCGCCGGCGCGGGTGCACGATCACAGGCTTTGCAGAATCTTTCGCGCCAGTGCCGCGGTCTCCGACGGGGTCTTGCCGACCTTGACGCCGGCCGCCTCGAGGGCTTCCTTCTTGGCGGCCGCGGTGCCCGACGAGCCGGACACGATCGCGCCTGCGTGGCCCATCGTCTTGCCCTCGGGCGCGGTGAATCCGGCGACGTAGCCGACCACCGGCTTGGAGACGTTGGCCTTGATGTAGTCGGCCGCGCGTTCTTCGGCGTCGCCGCCGATCTCGCCGATCATCACGATGACCTTGGTGTCCGGGTCCTTCTCGAACGCCTCGATGGCGTCGATGTGGGTGGTGCCGATCACCGGGTCGCCGCCGATCCCGATCGCGGTGGAGAAGCCGAAGTCACGCAGCTCGAACATCATTTGGTAGGTCAGCGTGCCCGACTTGGACACCAGACCGATCGGGCCGGTGCCGGTGATGTTGGCCGGGGTGATGCCGACCAGCGACTGACCGGGCGTGATGATGCCCGGACAGTTCGGCCCGATGATCCGGGTCTTGTTGGCCTTGCTGACGTTGTAGGCCCACGCATATGCGGTGTCCTGCACCGGGATTCCCTCGGTGATGACCACCAGCAGCGGAATCTCCGCGTCGATGGCCTCGATGATGGCGTCCTTAGCGAATTTCGGCGGAACGAAGATGATCGACACGTCGGCGCCGGTCTCCTTCATGGCCTCGGCGACGCTGCCGAACACCGGCAGCTTGATCATCCGGCCGCCCTTGTCCTCGTGCGTGACCGTCGTGCCCGCTTTGCGGGCGTTGACGCCGCCGACGATCTGGGTGCCGGCCTTGAGCATCCGGGCGGTGTGCACGGTGGCCTCGCTGCCGGTGATGCCCTGGACGATGACCTTGTTGTCTTTGTTCAGAAAGATAGCCATATCTACGCGTCCTTCCCGGCGCTCGCCAGCTCGGCGGCCTTATCGGCGGCCTCGTCCATCGTGTCCACCAGCGTCACCAACGGATGATTGGCCTCGGCCAGGATCCGCCGGCCCTCCTCGACGTTGTTGCCGTCCAGCCGGACAACCAGTGGCTTGTTGGCCTCGTCGCCGAGCATCTTCAGCGCGGACACGATCCCGTTGGCCACCGCGTCGCACGCGGTGATGCCACCGAAGACGTTGACGAACACGCTCTTGACCTGCTCATCACCCAGGATGACGTCGAGCCCGGCCGCCATCACCTCGGCGGAGGCGCCGCCGCCGATGTCCAAGAAGTTGGCCGGCTTCACACCGCCGTGCTTTTCGCCGGCGTACGCGGCGACGTCCAACGTCGACATCACCAGCCCGGCGCCGTTACCGATGATCCCAATCTGGCCGTCCAGCTTGACGTAGTTGAGGTCGTGCTCTTTGGCCTTGAGCTCCAGCGGGTCGGTGGCGTCGCGATCCTCGAACTCCGCGTGGCCGGGCTGCCGGAAGGCGGCATTGCCGTCGAGCGTCACCTTGCCGTCAAGCGCCAGGATCTGGTCGTCCGGCGTGCGCACCAGCGGGTTGACCTCGACCAGGGTGGCGTCCTCGGCGACGAAGAGCTCCCAGAGCTTCTGGATCGTCACCGCCGCGGCGTCGAGCACCTCGGCAGGCAAGTGGCCCTGCTCGGCGATCGAGCGGGCGAACGCCAGGTCGACTCCCTTGACCGCGTCGACGGGAACCTTGGCCAGCCGGTCGGGCTTGGTCGCGGCGACCTCTTCAATTTCCATGCCGCCCTCCACCGAGCACATCGCCAGGTAGGTGCGGTTGGCCCGGTCGAGCAGGAAGGAGATGTAGTACTCCTCGGCGATATCGCTGGCCTCCGACACCAGCAGCTTCTTGACGACGTGGCCTTTGATGTCGAGGCCGAGGATGTTGCCCGCGTGGGTGTAGGCGTCGTCGGGGGTGGCCGCGTACTTCACGCCCCCGGCCTTGCCGCGGCCACCGGTCTTGACCTGTGCCTTGACCATCACCGGGCGGCCGATCTCCTCGGCGATCGCCTTGGCGCCGTCGGCGCTGTCGGTCACCCGTCCGGGCGTGGTGGGCACGTTGTGCTTGGCGAACAACTCCTTCGCCTGATACTCGAAGAGATCCATGGGCTCACTGTCTACTGAGGTCGGCCTGATGAGGTAGCGGCTGGGTTCCGGGCAAGGCCCTGAACCGCGCCCCGGGGGAACTGTATCGACCCGTAGTCATGGCACCGTCGTCGCATCCGCTGTTGTGGCGCAGGTCACCGCGGGTGGATGCCGTACGCTGTGCCGAGCACGGACCCGACACCGCGCGAGTGATGCGGATCACATTATCGAGCTGGATTCCCGTCATGCCTTGCGAGGTCCCTACCTCTGTGGTTAACGTCTCAGGGTCCAGATAACGTTATGGTTACGACGCGAGGGACATCCAGGTTGGCCCAGCACCGTTCTGCCCGGTCTCCTGTTGCTGGAGACTCTCGTGGATCGCTCGACCGCTGGTCAGACCGCGACCGCAACGAGGTCACCGACATCATCCCCTTCAATGAATTCGGCAACCTCGATGACCTGGACTTCAGTGACAACAACGTCTTCGGAAGCGCAGCCTCCGTCCTGCAGGCGCCCGAGCTCGACGACCTGCACTACACGGACGACCTGACCCCGCTGCGCCTGGCCAGCCCCAGCGAGCACCCACCCGAACTCCGCACCGCGCGGACCAGCTCGTACCGCTTTGAACTGCACGGCCGTACCAATAACGCCGACGCGCCTTGGCGCCGCCCGCAACACCGCAGGCAACTCAGTGGCGCGGCGCGCGGGCGGATGCTGATCACCGCTATGGCCGCCGGCGCTGCCGCCGCGGCGGCGCATTCGGCCACGCACCCCTCCGACGACTCCAAGGCCGAAACGGTGCTGGCCGCCGACGCGTCGACAGCCAGCGGGGGCCCGATCACCACGTCGCCGCGCGGCATGCAGATGGTCACCGTGAAACCGGCCGCCAATGTCGCAGTGCACAACGCCGAACTCGCCCACGCCGTCGCGTTTGCCGAAGAGCGCGCCCAGCGCGAGGCGCGGCTGCAGCAGCCGCTGTTCGTGATGCCGACCAAGGGCATATTCACGTCGAATTTCGGGTACCGCTGGGGTGTGCTGCACGCCGGTATCGACATCGCGAACTCGATCGGGACTCCGATCCTCGCGGTGTCAGACGGGGTCGTCATCGACGCCGGCCCGACCGCCGGCTACGGGATGTGGGTCAAGCTGCGCCACGCGGACGGCACGGTCACGCTGTACGGGCACGTCAACACGACGACGGTCAGCGTCGGCCAGCGCGTGATGGCGGGCGACCAGATTGCCACGATGGGCAACCGCGGCAATTCCACCGGTCCGCACCTGCATTTCGAGGTGTTGCTGGGCGGCACAAACCGGATAGACCCGGTGCCGTGGCTGGCCAAGCGGGGCCTGAGTGTCGGAAGCTTCGCCGGTTGACCGGTTACCGGGTCGACCGATTCCGCGCCTGGCGATAATCCGCCCATCAACTACCATCCGGTCCTGTCAGCGGCGGCGGCGCTGCCAGCTCTTTCGAGAACGCGACAGGAAGGCCTGAGGTGTCGACATCACACGACGAAGCGCCGCGGACCCGCATCATCCGCCGAGCACCGACCACGCCGCTCCCCGCAATCGCGGACGACGCCCGCACCACCCACATTCCGCGCCAACCGCCCGCCCGCGGCGGGTACCCCGCTCAGCGCCCCGCGCTGCCCGAAGCGAGCAACACCACCGCCGTGGCCGCGTCCGCCGTCAGCATCGTCAGCGGGTGGGCGACCTCGGTGGTGGCCACCGATTTGATCGCCGGCTGGTGGCAGTCCGACCGGCTGTTCTGCGTCGCGGTC
>Ga0070737_10006888_pt1 | contig 10240 bp, 9 predicted proteins | sample Coa_R1_10_FD_66438 | JGI IMG/M metagenome (GOLD analysis project Ga0070737, IMG submission 66438) | Surface soil microbial communities from Centralia Pennsylvania, which are recovering from an underground coalmine fire - Coalmine... | ecosystem: Environmental > Terrestrial > Soil > Unclassified ...
GCGCTCGATTGGCTGGCCCGTCGCGCCTTGCTCGGCCCGGCGGATGTCGATAATTTGCTCAACGCGGCTGAGAAGACAAATGTGGGCGATCTGCTGTTCCTCCCCTATCTCTCCGGTGAACGCTCCCCCCTGTGGGACGCCCATGCCCAGGGCGCGTTCGTTGGCCTGAATACCCAGACCGACGCCGTGCACCTGGCGCGGGCGGTGGTGGAGGGCATCGCCCTCAACGCCTGCTGGATTGCAAGCGATCTGATGACGACGGTGGGGCGCCCGCAGATGTTTATCGCGTCGGGGCGGCTGCTTGAAACCGGCTGGATACGCCAGCTTGTCGCCGATGTGTCGGGCATTCCGGTCGCCTTCCCCGCCGGAGCAGACGCCTCGACGCTGGGCGCGGTGACGCTGGCCGCCATCGCCAGCGGCGCCCTGACGTGGGATGACGCGATCCAGCAGGCGGAGCAACGCCTCAGCGCGTATATGCAGGCGCAGAGCGGCGCACGTATGACGAACCCTCGCCCCGAGGCGCATCAGGCGTATCAGACGAAATATGATCGCTTCAAGCGTGTGGTCGCGGCTTTGCGCGCTAGCGCGGAAGAAGCGAGTTGAGTAACTAATGTAGTACAATGACGAGGCGGAGCTTCACTTTTTGTGAAGCTCCGCCTCCACCTCTACCTATGAAACGCAGAAGTGATGTCAATTCTAAACCTACCACTTGACAAACACATATTGATGGTGTATCATTGCTTCTATTCAGTAACGGGGCGCTTTCGAAAAGCGCACCACGACATGAAACGGTATCCGTGAGCTGTAAGGAGGTAGACCCATGTCAACCCATGTCAACCCATGTCAACCCATGTCAACAGTTCTGACATGCTTGAGAAGTATTTCGACCGGTTCCTCATTCTCTGCGCACTCCTAGCGTTTACCCTGTTTCAGATGACCTCTACTCCTGTTTTGGCCGCTGGTGCCCACTCATCAGCCTCACAGATTCCGCTGACTGGCTATTGCAATAACCCCGAACCCTTCAATAATCATTGTTACGCTCAAATAACCTGGACTGGACACACCGGAGGAACAACAACCCTCATCAACCCGTATGGGGATTTAAATTGTTCCGGTTGTGCGGGCTTTATTGATAATGAGACCTGGTTTTCCGACCCCAATAGCTCACAATGTACATCAGACCAAGATGGTGAGTGCTGGGTAGAATCAGGTATCTCTACATATCCGGCGAGCGATCCGATCAATTGTCATAAAGGATATAACTCCGTCCGCTTATTTTGGGCGGACGAAAGGCCAGGCGCTGGTGGCTATAATGAGCACCCACTGTATACATTTGGTGGGTATGGGGTGAATCTCTTGCCCTACATGATTTATGTCTACATCACCAACCACAACTCATGGTCATCTCAAGGTACCACCTGGGACGTCGCCACAGACGTTTATGAGTCAGGAAATCTCGTGGCCCAGCCAGGAGGGCAATCCACTAACAACCAAATGAATGTCGATCAGATCCAAATTGGCTCCGAGTTATCGGATACAAATGGATCCGCTGGCGACTTTCATTTCCAATACAACAAATGGTTGAGTACCAATGGCAACTTCAACTATCAGCAGAACGCAGGGCAAAATACCAGTACCAACCCGCCGCCTCACGGATTTTGGAACACTGTACCTTGCAACTGCCAGGGAAATACGGGCGGAGATTGGGTGACATATGACTAGGAGAAACAAGCAGCGTTCAGAGGTAACACATCACATGAAGTTGCCCGAAGTGCATGAAGTCGTAGCGCCGCTGTGGCAAGTAGTCAACAAGGCGCGCAGCAGAAAGGACACGAAACCGATGTCATCACGATTCAAGCTGAAACTGGCAGGAGTAGCGGTGGCTATTCTTGCCCTGGTGGCTATTGGAGCAGGGTGGTCAGCGAACGCTGCAACGGCTACCCCGATCAAACAGATTCCGACGCCACCTACTTATAATCCCCGAAACTTTAACATCACATGGACGTATGTGGACGGGTCGCCTGCCATCACGCCACGCTTCAAGCAGTGTGTCGCGAAGACGGCTTCCTGTCCTGCTTTCACCACAGCCGATGTGGTGGCCTATCTGAACAAGGATGGCTTTGCTCCCCTGGCGCCGGGCGCACACATGAAGATCCTGACGATTCAGTTTGTGAGCGCCGCGCAGGCGAGCAAGTTGATGGCGGGTGAAAGCGTTGGTCGCCCAGATGATGCGTTAGTCTGCTACGTCTCGGTAGAGGGGCCATTTCTTGTTGCAAACATGATACACGTCCCTAAAGGTGCGAAAATCCCTCCGGCCAAGTATGGCCATGAAGTCTTTGACGCGCATACTGGCAATATGCTTCTGTGGGGGGTAAACTTCAGTTGAACGGCTTCCGCCGCATACGCTTCTTACGCCTCCTTCTGTACAGGTTGTATGGAGGGAGGCGCCTTCGTGTTTGCAGGGCATCAACCAAAGGTGGCAATTACCCGCTTGATGATGTACACATTCTATGGTAGGGGTATACGCTTACGACATGACATCCAACTGGCCGAACGGAGGGATAAAGTGACGCTCATTCTACGGGAAAGCGACGTGCGGGCAGTGTTGACCATGCCCGATACCATGAACATCGTCGAGGCTGCGCTGCGGCGGCTGGGGCGCGGCGAGGCGCTCAACCAGCCGCGTGTGCGTGTCGTCGTCCCCAAACGCGGCGTGCTGCATACCTTGCCCGCGTATGTTCCTGGCCAGGCAGGCGCTCCCGACGCTGAGGGTGTGGGCTTCATCGGCCTGAAGACATACACTGCCTTCGCGGGCGGCGTGCGCTTCGCCGTCTTGCTCTCTTCAGCCGAAGATGGGCGGTTGCTGGCAATCATCGAGGCAGACTGGCTCGGCCAGATGCGCACCGGCGCAGCCTCTGGCGTGGCGACTCGCGCGCTGGCGCGACCGGGCGCCCGTATTGTTGGCATGATTGGCGCGGGTGGACAGGCAGGGACGCAACTGCTGGCGATGTGTAATGCGCGGCCTGTCGAGATCGTCTATGTCTATGCGCGTGACGCCGAACGACTGCGCGACTTCTGCGCGCGGATGGGCGCCGAAACCGATCTAGATGTGCGTCCCGTCGCAATCGCCGAAGAGGCTATCCGTCCGGCGGAGATCGTTGTGACGGCTACCACCTCCCGCAACCCGGTCATGCAGGGCGCATGGCTTCAGCCGGGGGCGCACGTCAACGCGATGGGGTCGAACTGGGGCGACCGCCGCGAGGTGGATGACGAGACGCTCGCACGCAGCCAACTCATCGCCGTAGATTCGCTTGAACAGGCGCGCATCGAGGCTGGCGATTTGCTGATTCCCGCGCGTGAGGGCCGCTTCGATTGGGAGCAGGCGGTCGCGCAGGGGCGGCTCATCGAGCTGGGCGCGCTGCTCGCGAACGCGCCTACTGCAAGCGGCGACGGATCGGCGCGGCCCGGCAAATTGGCCGACGATGCGATCACGCTCTTCAAGTCGTTAGGGCTTGGCGTCGAGGATGTGGCCGTCGCGGCGCATGTCTATACGCTGGCGCGCGAACGCGGCCTGGGCGAAGAGCTTCGCTTGTTTGACGACGCCTGATCTGCCATCTCACAATCCGAACGAGGAGCCATCTCATGCGCCGTCATCTCACTTCCGGTATCGCCCCTCTCTGGCGTCCGCTGGCGCTGCTTGGCCTGGCGCTGACGTTGGCGCTGGCCGCCTGTGGGACAACGCAATCCCAATGGGAGACGCTACAGACGGATGGAAGCGCGCAGGTGATCTCCCTCTCCCCCGACGCACACAATCCCAACATCGTCTACATCGGCACAGATCGCGGCGAGATTTATCGCGCGTTTGCCAGCAGTTCCAGCCAGCCGACCGCCGGGCATGGTGTGCCTGTGAACGCGCAGATCACGGCGCTGCTCTCCGACCCGACGCGCGCGAATGTCATCCTTGCGGCGACCAGTCAAGGGATAGAGCGCAGCCAGGATGGCGGCAAGAACTGGGCGTTTTACGGGAATGGCCTGCCAGCCACCGATATGGTTCTCTCGCTTGCCAGCGCGGGCAATGGCGTGCTGCTGGCGGGGCTGGCAAGGCAGGGAATGTATCGTAGCAAAGATGACGGCGCGACCTGGGCAAAGGTCAGCCTGCCGTCGTTCGCTGGCGTTGGTGTGCGGGCGTTGCTCTGTGTCGGCGGCGCCTGCTACGCTGGGCTGGCTCAATCGCAGGCCGAGATCAATCTCTACATCTCGACCGACAGCGGCCAGACCTGGGCGCCAGGCTTGACCGGACGCGCCGAAGCTATCAATGCACTGACGTCGCTCCCTGCTCCTCATGCTTCCACGCAGCCGTCCATCTTCGCCGCCACATCGCGCGGCCTGATAGAAAGTAGCGATGGCGGCGCGACCTGGGCGCACAACGCCAGCGGGCTGCCTTCCGGCGCAGTGACGGCCCTGGCGCGCTATCCCGCGCAGCCGCAATGGCTGCTGGCCGCAGTCAATGGGCAGGTGTATCGCTCGGAAGATGGTGGGAAACAGTGGAGCGCGCTGGCCCCTGGGTTGGGGAGCCTGGGCGCCAGCGTGACGGGGCTGGCCGTAGCGACAAGCCCACAGAGCGGCGCGGTTGTCTATGCTGCGGCAGGCCACCAGCTTGCCCGCTATCCTGCCGCCGCTGGCGCGAGCAATCTGCTTGCCAGCGTCATTGCGCTGCTCATCCTGCTGGCGCTCATCCCGCTCATCATCTATCGTGTAAGGGTATCGTTCCGTCGCTTCCGCGAAGACCACTTGCCCCGCCGCAAAGGCCCCTCCGCTGAACACGGCGCGTCTGGCGACTCCGCTGGGGCATCCTCTGATGTGCATGGCGCACAAAACGATCAAAACATCCAGGCGGAACGCAACCGGTGATGGAGCCGTAGATCAGGCAAGAAGAAACTATTTGCTTCAATCGGCCACAAGAGAACGGAGAAACAGCTATGGCAGGCGATGCGCTGATCATCGTTGACGTGCAAAACGACTTTTGCCCTCCTACGGGCAGCCTTGCTGTGCCACGCGGCGACGAGATTGTACCGCAGTTGAACAAATATATCGAGCGCGCGCTGGCGGTGGGTATTCCCATCTTCGCCTCGCGCGACTGGCACCCTAAGCCTGAAGGCTCCAGACACACAAAGCACTTCGATACCTGGCCCGCGCACTGTGTGCAGGACAGCGATGGCGCGAAGTTTCATCCCGGCTTGCAGCATGTTGATCGGATGATCATCGTCACAAAAGGCACAGGCGAGGTGGATGACGGCTATTCGGCCTTCGAGGGCCACCTGGATAACGGCGAAACGCTGGCGCAGGCGTTGATGGAGCGCGAGATCACGCGCGTCTTCGTGGGCGGCCTGGCGACTGATTATTGCGTGCGGCAAACCGTGCTCGACGCGCTCAACCCCGACTGGCGGCTTTCCGATAAGGAGCACACCAGACTGACGACCGAGGAGCAACGCGCGCACCGACCAGGGCTGGAGGTTGTCTGGCTGCGCGACGCCTCGCTGCCTGTTGAGGTGAAGCCGGGCGACGGCGAGAAAGCGGAGCATGACATGCTAGCGGCGGGCGCACGGGCGATTACCTTCGCGCAATTCGATCCCACGCCCAACCCTTCCCATGCGCAGACGACAACGGGAAAGCGGTAACAGCCTGCCTCCTGCCGAAGATTGTCTACAAGAGGCAAGGCCAACTGTCAATAACTCATTGGCTGCATCAATCGCCAGTGATCAGGCGTACCAGCGCCGCGATCAGCAAGGCTTCGACCACGACCCCCAGCAGCGCCTCGCCAATCGCGAAATAGCGCATGAGATCGCTGAGCGAGGCGCTTGGCGCCAACCCGCGCCCATGAAACGACGTGAAGCTGAGCAGCAGCGCATTGGGAATGGTCAGTGACGGCCCCCAGACTTGGCCAAAGACGTAGTACAGCGCGGCGAACCCAAGAATCGCGATGACATAGGAGATAAACAGCCGCCGGATATGATGGATGCCATACCCTGCCAGGAGATCAAGTATGCCCGACACTGCCCACAAGCCGACTTTGCATTCGTGAAAGGCAGCCTTGCGGCGCATGACCTCCGAGCGATATTGGAAGCGTGCGGCGTCGCGCGAAATACCTTGATCGTTGAGCGCAACTGAGAGCGCACGATAGGCCCGAGCGGCGGAACGGTAATCCTCGGCGCGTTGTCTGGCGCTCTTACGCTTTTTGTCGAACCCGCGAACTCGCATCCCCCTCTTGACATGCTCAGTGATTATCTCAAGTTCGCCTGTCTTCTGGTTCTTATACCGATACGAATAGACGCCGCTCCGATAGGAATATATGCGCTTATGCGGCTCACGCGCCTCCGTTTCGTCGCTGAGCGTTTTGATCGGTTTCCAATCGAGCACCGCCAGATTTGTGTCGCGCAGGCGGGTCTGCTCAAGGAAAGGGGCGTTAAGCGCCACCTTGTTCAGCCGCGTCTCGCTGTCGAGCGTGGCGCGACGAAAGTCGCAACGAATGAGCGTCGCCTCCGTGAAGAGCGCGCCTTCGAGATGCGCCTCGTACATATACACATCTTCAAGCGACGCCCGGATAAAGTTGGCGCGTTGCAGGCTTGCCTCGCGCAGGTCAACGCGGATCAATTGCGCATTGATGAGGCGCGCCCGGATCAGATCGGCCCGGCTGAGCAGCGCGTCATGCAGAAGCGCAGACTCAAGATAGGCGCTGTTGAGGCGCGCTGAGCGCAACGAGACACGCTTGAGGAAGGCTCCTCGCAGATTTGCTCCCGTGAGGTCGGCGCGATCAAGAAAGGCGTCATCCAGGCAGGCGCCGCCGAGATAGGCGTTATTGAGATGAGCGGCGCCCATTGTCGCCCCTTGAAGACGCGCTTTCCCAAGCGTCGCGCCTTCAAGATGCGCCCCTGCCAGCCGCGCGCCCCGCAAATCAAGCTGCGAAAAATCCAATGAGACGCGCAACAGAGCATCCTCTTTCGCCTGTTCCAGGCGCTTCATCGCCTCATCGGGGGTAATCTGATCGTGCGCCACCAGCGTGCGTACCGCCAGCCAATACACGTCCGCGCCAGTCAGCGAGACGCCAGGAACCGCGTAGGGGCCGAGATCGCCTCGTGGAGGGTTTTGCATAGAGCGTTCCAACTGTTGCGCACGTTGAGAATCGATCATGTCGCCCCAGTTTACCCCGCGCGGGCGATTTTGCTGAGCAGTGGCGACGAGTGGCTTGGGCGCGCCTGTCAATGTGTCGTCTGCATCCATCGCGCATGTCTCGCTTTACCATTTCATCGTTGATTGGTTCGCAGGCACTATAGCTTGATATGCGTCAAGTCGTCAAGAGGAAATAGGCCAACGGTCTTATGGCGTAGCGGCGCCGTGCAGGCCGGTCAGTGTGATGCGCGTCCCCCGTTTCGCGCCCGTCTGTGCGGCGGCGGAACTGTTGCGCAGGGCAATCGTCAGTCGCCCGGAGCTATCGCGCAGCATAAAGAGTTCGCCCTCATTTCCGGCGGCAAAGTGGCTGCCGCGGCTTGTAATGCGCCATACATGCTCTGCGCTCACTTCCAGTGTCAGCGCCACACCCTCGGTAGAAAGCGCCCGTGCGGCAAGATCGCCCTCGATATTGGTGATCAGATTGCCGTAATAGTCTACATGCGCGATGCGCCCCACCAGCGTCTCGCCTTCCCATGCGGGCGCCGGGATGTCCAGCCGGATGAGCGTCGCGGGGTCGAGCGGGGAGCCAAGCTCGCTGAGGGGAACACCAGCGGCCAGATGCGCTGCGCTGGGCGAGAAGAGATCGCGCCCATGAAAGGTGTTGCTGACCTGGGGCAGATGAAAGCGAGGATTATCGAGTACGATAGCTTCCTCCACTGGCGCGGCGGCCAGCGCATAGGTAAACAGCCCATTGTCTGGCCCGACGAAGATGCGCCCACCCAGCCGGAAAGCCACCGGGCGGCGCGCGCTGCCCACGCCAGGGTCCACCACGCAGAGGATCACGCTGCCTGCTGGTTGGTAGCGCCAGGCGATGTGCAATTGCCAGGCCCCAGTCTCGATGTCTTGCGGAGGGATAGTGTGGGTAAGGTCAACTAGCGCCATGCCAGGGACGATGCCCAGCATCACGCCTTTCATGACGCCTACATAGGGATCGATCAGGCCAAAGTCGGTGAGCAGCGCAATCAACGGCGCGCGGGGTTGCGTAGGCATCAGCCGACCAGCTTGCAGTCGAAACGGACGACGCCAGCCTTGCGGTCGGTGACGGCGCGCGTCACCTCCAGCGTGATGGCGTCGCCCACGCCCTGGGGAATATCGCTCATGCCGACGATGCGCGCCTCGGCGTGGCGCTCAGGATCGTCCAGCCGGGCGATCACGCAGCGCACATAGGGCTGCTCCACCCCCTCAAAGGTGGCGGAGAGGCCGGTATCTTTGGTGACGATGGTTCCCTCGATGATCTGGTGCGCCTGGCTCATCTATCTGCGCTCCTGTTCATCCTGGTAGGCCCACTGATCCGGTTCTGCGGCGAATCCGTCCATCGGCGCTTCCTGATCATTGTCATAGTAGCCCTGTGGATTTTGGGGATACCCCCCGCGCATCCCTGGCATCCCCTGCCTCCCTGGCATATGCGGGTCGGCGCCGAGATCAGAGGTTCTTGGGGCCGAGGGAGGACGTTGGTAGAGCGGTGAGCGTGGCTGGCCTTGTTGGCCGGACTGGTTGGAGTAGTGCGATTGGTAGGGATCGCTCTGTTGCCCATAGCCATATGGGGAACGCTGACCGCCAGGGCCACTATTTGGCGCCCCTTGCATACCCTGCATGCCCTGCATAGGCTGGCCTGGGTATTGCCCCTGGTAGTATCCCTGTTGCCCTGGTTGTCCTTGTTGGCCTGGCCGCCCCAGTTGTGTTGGCTGCCCCGGATCGGAGAAGCCCTGAGGATTGAGTTGGCGCGCAGCGGGATTGATGCGCAGGACGATCTCGTCTGCCACCGTGCCGGAAGGAGCGGGCCAGAGGGGCGGGCGACCGGCGCGCGCATCGTCAATTGCCGCAGCCAGTCGGCGCAACTCTTCCTCGGTACGGCGAAGCTGATGCTCCGCCTGCCCTGCTTTTTGCAGGCGCGTCAGCATGTTGTTGAGCGATTGTCCCACCACCCAGAGCGAGTTGCTCTGGCCGAGGTTCACCCGCACGCTATAGTCACCGTTGGCGGCGCGCGTGTGCGCCATGAGCAGTTGCTCCACGCCGACATCGAGCTGGCGCTTCTGGTCGGCGATAGCTCCTTCGAGCGCGGCCAGCTCTTCGGCGCGGTCAGCCCGTGCGATAGCGGTATCTACTGAGCGCGCGCCCAACCAGCCAAAGAGGGCAGCGAAGAAGCAGAGAGCGACATGCCGGTTGATTGTACCCCAATACCCGTACTTGTTCACCTCATAAGCGATGTCGTCGAAGCTCTGTGCGGAGCCATGTGCAGTGGTTGCCGTGATAAGCGCGTGAGGTTGTAGGGTAAAATCTGCCACAATGAAAGCAATAGCAACAATTGCAAATATCCAGGGAGCGCGCTGATCAGCGTTCAACGACGTGATGAAAATAGGAATGACGAAAAGATCATAGATTGGCAAGCCAATCAGTTGCAGACCAGGTGCGCCAATTAAGGTGAGCATGATCAAAGCAGTAAGCAATCCAGGCACAAAGTAAGCTGCTGTGCGTGTCGCTCCCAAGCGATTGAGAACCGCCCCAATCACCAAACCTATTCCCATCGTGACAACAGCTACTGCAGTACTTGGACTGGCAAGGCTATTAGAAATGAGAGCAAGGAGAAACGCAAATACCGCTAGGATGATATAGCTGGTAAGTTCTGCCTTGCGTAGGCGTTCGCGCGCTACGACAGGAAGTTGCTTTGTTGGGCGAGGTGGGGCTGTCAAATCAACCCACCATCCCAAAACACCAGGGCGCCGTATTGTCGCACGATCGCCTGTCACTTGATCGACGGAGCGATTAGACGCCGACATGCTTCCAAATTGACCACGGGAGGCGGAGTTGGCCCGATCCCACTCTCGTTGAGGGGAACCTATCGGTTGAGGCACTTTGGAATTCATGACGCTCGACTTCCCTTCCTATCAGTTAGCGGCGGTCTGCTTAATGGCAGACTGCATCACATCAGTTTTCGCTTAACGTATGGTCAAAGGCTTCCTCGCATATGCGAAGAAAAGTGGCACCATTGCGTAAAAATCAGCATCTTGCGATG
>Ga0070737_10006890_pt1 | contig 10240 bp, 8 predicted proteins | sample Coa_R1_10_FD_66438 | JGI IMG/M metagenome (GOLD analysis project Ga0070737, IMG submission 66438) | Surface soil microbial communities from Centralia Pennsylvania, which are recovering from an underground coalmine fire - Coalmine... | ecosystem: Environmental > Terrestrial > Soil > Unclassified ...
CTGTAAGCTTGCCCCGGAGGATTCGCCTAGTGGCCTAGGGCGCACGCTTGGAAAGCGTGTTGGGGGCAACCCCTCGCGAGTTCGAATCTCGCATCCTCCGCCACCCCTGACCAGGCACGATGCCGGGACGGGCACGATCCCGCGTCGGCCGGACATGCGGCCTAGTCTCATTCGTAGTCTCATTCGGCCCCAGATCGGGCGTGCATATACTTCCGCTGCGGCACGCCAAGCATGTGGCGCCTCGGCCATCAGAACCCACACGCAGGGGCCTCCAGAGTCACCCGTGTACCTGCGCTTGGCCGCGCTCAGTGCCGTACCAGCATCAAGATGTCTGCCGGGATGCTGGCTACGAGCATGATCACGCAAAGGCGAACGGTGCGGGCGTTGCTGCCTACGGCGTACCGGATCGTCCGCCACCGATTCTCTGTGCCCCAAGGTGGTTCGGCCCTACCACGCACGGCGCGCGAGATCCTAGGCCGCTGTGGATGCTTACCCAACTCTCCATGCGACCAACGTGACTGGTGGCGGTTTGCTGACATGCATCTCACTGTGCCAGCCACAAATTCCCAGGTCAAAGGCAGTATCACTACCTATAGAGCGGTGTTTGTGTGCAGCTCAGAGCAGAGCCGTGTATCATGTCCTAGCATGGAGCACCTACGGCCGCTGCATGTGGAATATTTCCTTGGCAGCGGTGGGATGCACCGGTCGTAGCGGAAAGCTTAAGCAAAAGCACACCACAATACCCCCAGCACACCGCGCACACCTGGCATACCTGTAATCCCTGGTCGCCCCGCTACAAAGGCAGAAAATCTTGAGTTCACCGCCGCCGACGTTGGCTTTCGAATCGGCCCGCCTCCTGAACCGCCTAGTCAACATGTCCAAGCGCACGAGCGGCATTCAGCTCCCCATTGGTTTCGTCCGTGCACAGGGCCTAGCAGGACGGCCGCCCTTGGCGCGGATGCTGCGTGATGGTCCCGGCAGCCGAGGCGGCCGTGGCGGGGCGGTTCGGCTGAGGCTCTACCTCTGCTTGAACCTGCTAGCTGCCAGAGCGCCCTACGACATCCGGCCCAGGCCCGCTCGTGCCTGGGCAGAGGCACTGGCTCTGCCAGATCCCAATGGGCGTGGGGCTCGCCGGGTAAGTGACGCACTGGCGTGGCTCAACGAAGCGGAGATGATCGCCTTGCAGCGCCAACGAGGTGCTGCGCCCACCATCACGCTCCTCGACCCGACAGGAAGCGGAGGCAGGTACAAGCGGTACCGGCTATACGTACTCGTTCCCCTTGGGTTCTGGCGTGAGCAGTGGATCACCCGGCTCTCTGGATCGGCAGTCGCCCTGCTGATCGTGCTGCTGGACCTTCAAGGGGGCAAGAAGTCCAAACGGGACGCATGGTTGACAACAGTCCAACGGGCTCGCTATGGCCTCTCGGACGACACATGGACAAGAGCATCCAAAGAGCTAGTTGAACAGGGTCTTCTTGAAATTAGCCGCATTCCCCAGGGTCGAGATTTCGACTTTCGCCGTATGCGTAATATATATTGGATTGACAAAAGCAAATTGGATCAGATAAACCTTGACTATCCGCTAAACTCCCTAAATGTAAAACTAAGGATTACATAGTACGATACCGTCATCATTGATAAAACATGGCCTGAAGGGAGATATGCGGACCACCCATGTCCACTGCATGCCAGCCCGCCGGGCGTTTATGAAGCAGTGGCTTGATGACGCATCTGAGCAACTAGTTGCTCCATGCCGAGGAGCCCGGCGTCGGCTCCCATCTGGTTAAGCCACCGGTCGACTTGCTGACTACGTTCTGCCGGATCGGACAGGTCCAGTGCTGGATCGGCCAGCATGTGCGCACCATGTGACACGCCACCATCCCGGATAGGGTATAGCTGAGGCGGGAGGAGATCAGGCATGGGAGGCCCGCTGACGAGATGAAGGACACGCGGCTGACGAACGGTAATCGGGTCGACATCGGCTAGGTCAGCGACCGCGCCAACCACCTCAGGGCTCGTCAAGGTCGCTGCCATTGCGTCGAGCAATGCCGCCCATTCTGTGATTTCCAGCCTGCGCTTTATCGACGGCGGAATGCCCTTAAATCCTTCGTTACACCATGCAATCAGGCGGCTAACCACCACTAGGGTCAGCTCCAGTGCCCCGACATGGGAACGCCCATAATGACCGGGCACTTCGATGCGAGCGGTCATTTCAAACGGGTATGGCTCGCGTGACCGAAGCCGCCAGACCAGCGTCGCGATGCTGGACCGATTGGCCTGCCCTTCTGGATGAAATGTCTCGATATCGGCCTGGGTGATACGGGTGAGCCGAAATAGCATCTTCCCCAACGCTGAATTGTCGAGACTCATGGCTAGTTCCCCGACTGCTCGCTGCGAAAGCGGCCGACCCCACGCTGCAGGACCAGGCGGCACCCGCAAACCCGACAGCACGACGAGATCAACGGCAGGGTCCGGGCCGCCGTCCTTAGCTCGTGGAATGTCAGGGCGATTGAAGTCCCACTGCTCATCCGGCATACCCCCTGGCTTCGGCTCGGTGAACAGCGCATATAGCTCATCGCGAGTCGCCTGCCGGGTGGAACCCGGCAGGCGGACCGGTGCCCAGAAGATGCCGCTCCGTTTCTGAACGAACACCGGACGTGGGGCGGTATCCCGGTTGATCCTGATCACAAGCACGTACCGGCCCGGATGGTCGTCTCCGAGCGGCACCTCGATCATCTCGGGCTGCCAGTCCGGGGACTCCAGGTGGGTCGCGAGCACATCCGCGACGTGCGCCATGGCTTCACGGGGCACGCCCACGATGTCGCGATCCTGATCCTTGACGCCAACCAGGATCAGCCCACCGTGGGTGTTCGCCATCGCCGCGGCGCACTCGGCAATCGTCGCCGTGCTTCCGCCCTCTTTGAAGTCGACCGTCAACGGTTCGGTACCTGTCACCGCTACCAGGTTCTTGATCCGATCGAGGGTTACATCAGCGGCAGCGCAGTACAGCAGGGATTGCCATGTAGTCACCCACCTAGCATCGCGCATGATCTCCTGCTGCGCACCCGAACCTGGTCCGTCAGCGCGTACTTGTTCGCCTCGAAAGGACTGATACTGTGCATGCGTTCGGGGCCGTAGACCGAAGCCACCGGGGGGTGGTCATCATGCCGACCCTGACCGACGCCGGAAAAATGCCCCATGCGGGGCACCACAGCCGCCCGGCGACGTAGGCAGGAGACGTCAAAGTCGGAAAGCCCCTGTGGATTCGCGGCAAGGCAAGGCGCGGGCGGGACAGCCTCCTGCCGGACTGTCCCGCCTCAGTCTCTTGGGCGGGCTTCTCACCAGCCATCACTCGAATCGGCTGGTCCGATGATCGGCTGGCCTGGTAGCTCCCTCCTCTCCTGTCCCCCCGAAAGATCACTGTCACCGTCCCAGAGGAGTCCGCCGAGCTGCCTGGCGACATCCCGACGGATGGAGTCGATCAGGTGCTGGTACCGATTCGCCATAGACGCACTGGACCACCCCATGATGGCCATGGCCGTCGGAGTCGGTACGCCGAGGATGAGAAGGACGGTCGCAGCCGTATGCCTGGCGTCGTGCAGGCGCGCATCCCGTGGCCCTGCCTCGGCCAGTAGCGCCTTCCACTCGTGGTAGTCGGTGTTCGGGTTGAGCGGGCGGCCGTCCGGGCGGGCGAAGACCCAGCCCTCGTCACGCCAGAGCTGGCACGCTGCCTCGCGTTCGGCGTCCTGTTGCCGCTTGTGGGCCTTGAACAGCGTGATCAGGGGATCGGGCAGGCCGACCGTGCGCCTGCCCGCGCGGGACTTGGTGTCGCCGGTGTCCGGGCGGAGCTGTTTCCTCTGCGGGCAGTAGCCGGGTTTGCGTCCGCAGGCGCCATCGCATCCGTGCGCGTACTTCGGGCGCAGGCGGCCGCGGCGAATGCGCAGCGTTCCCCTGTCCAGGTCGACGTCTTCCCACTTGAGCCCGAGCGCTTCGCCCTGGCGGAGGCCGAGGGCAAGCGCGACGACCCACCGGGCGCCGTTGCGCCGTTCGCTGACGACCTTCAAGAGCCGCTGGATCTCTTCAAGGCCGTACGGCTCGATCTCCTCCTCGCTCAGCTTCGGCGCCCTGGCGAGAAGAACCGGGTTGCGGGCGAGGTGGCCGCGCCGCACGGCCTCGTTGAGGGCATTCCGCAGCGTCCGGTGGGCATGGTGAGCGGTCCCGGCCGAAAGCCCGGCGCGCTGCATCTTCGCGTACAGCTTCTCCGCGTGCTCCGGTGCCAGCTTTTCGAGCCAGTGAGCACCCAGGCCGGGGATCAGGTGCTTTTCGACATCGACGCGATAACCAGCGTGCGTGTTCTCCGATACGTGGGGAGGCACCGCGATGTTGTCGATCCAGTACGTGAGCCACTTCGCGACCGTCCACCGCTCCCCCGCCTTGGGCATGCGCCCAGCGTCCCGCTGCTTCTCCAGCTCTCGTACTTTTCGGCGGACATCGGCGTGCTTCATGCCCATGACGTGGCGCCGGTCGGGCTTGCCGTCGTCTTTGATGCCTACGGTGACCCGGCCATGCCAGTAGCCGTCGCTGCCCTGGTAAATGCTGGAGGCGCCGCTTGATGTGCGTGTCGGCTTCGTGCGTCCCATCGCGCTTCCCTCAGGCTACGGAGGACTCGGAGGACGCACCCGACCGGAGACGGGCGACGTACTCGTCTAGGCATTCTGCAGGAACGCGGCGAAGGCGGCCGACCGTCACGGTCTCAACAGCACCAGTCGACACGAGCCGGTACATGGAAGTGCGACCTATACGCAGCCGCTCGGCAGCCTCTTCGATCGTCAGCAAGAGCTGGATGTCGGAACGCGCGGAACTTGCCACGATGGTTTTCCTCCTTGCCAGGTAATGACGGCTGTCGTGGCGCGCGCGTACCGGCGAGCGTGTCACGACACGGCGATTAGCGATTAGTGCGAGTCAGACCGCGTATTGGTCGCGGTCAGATGGCGGAGTCAGGGGCCGGGCGGTGCCGTTGGCGAGGGCGCGGCGGACAATGCGGACGGCGAGGGCGGGGCTGAGCCCGCTGGCGGTGCCGGCGTCGATGAGCTGGCTGGTCACGTGCCTGGGATTGAGGCCGGACCAGGCCAGGAGCCCGCCAACGTGGTAGGCGAGCGCGGACAGGGCGCGCTGGCGGCCGTCGGTCATAGCGGCGAGCTGGGCGATGTCGCGGTCGATGACGGCAGCCAGGTAGGCAGCCGGGCCGGGTCCGCCGGACCGGGGCAGCGGGTGCGGCGCTGCGGCAGACCGGGGCGGGCGCGGTGTGGCTGCGCGGGTGATCTCGCGGGCCAGCCATGCCGGCATCTGTCCGGGACTCGCAGGATCGCCCCCGCGTAGGCGGTAGGTACCGCTCGCGGTGACAGCGCCGGGGGCGATGCCGTAGGACCAGCCGGCTTTGATGTCGACCTGCCAGGCCAGGCCGTGCCGCCCGGCTGGATCACTGAGCGCCTGGCGGAGCCCGCCGACGGGTGCCCGATACCACAGGTGGATGCCGCCGGACGGGGTGGCGACCGCGACTGGCTGTTGCCCGGCGTCGGTGGGCCAGGGACGTAGGCCGCCGCGCAGCCGCGCGAGCAGGGCCAGGGTGTTGCGGCCGTCGCGGAACCGGGCCGGATCATTCCACGCGCTGGCCGGGATGGGCTCGTGAGCGAGGTTGATGCCGGGCAGTAGCCCGGTGGCGAGATCGGGCGGGAGCTGGTCGGCGTGGGCGTCGATATCGACCAGGACCAGGCTGGAGGGCCCGGCCGCGGCGCCGGGGATAGCGCGGGGCTCGCGCTGCCACCAGCCGGTGATCCGCGCACGGTCGGTGGTTGCGGCGCGGACGCCGTGGCACCAGCCGCCATCCGCGATGCACGAGCAGTCGTCGGCCGGGTGGGCGAGATGACCGGGCCGGGAGCGGCAGGCGGGGCAGTTGCCGAGGGGCCGCTTGCTGGACGCCGACAGCGGGAGGATGTGCCAGCCAGACGCGGCCAGGGCGAGCGCGAGCCGTAGCGGTCGCGGGGCCGCAGCCGGGCTGGCGGCAGAGATCGCGGCCTGGTGGGCGGCGGAGTCGGGAATCCAGCCGGTGTCGGTGGGCGAGCACAGGGGGTGCTCGTCCTGGCCGGGGTAGATCGGGGTGAGCGGGTAGCCGCAGAGGCGACAGGCTAGGTGCGGCATGGGAGGGTTCCTTTCCCTGGCGAGGGAGCGGGGCGGGGGATGCCTGCCGGTCACCGGGCAGGGGGTGAGCGGCCGCCGGGACGCCCGGCACGTGGCGACCGGGCTGCGAGGCCGGGGAATAGGCATCCCCCGCGCCGCCGGGGCGCGGCAGGCGGATCGGGCTCGCCGGCGTGACGGACGGGCGCGGCTCGGTCCTGGTTGATGTCACTGATGTCACCGGGCGCGCTCAGATGCCGCGTGCCTGCGGGACCGTGGTGACATGGGCGTTGTCACCGCACGTCACGCCGGTGACATCAGCACGGCGGCGCGGTGACATGGATGACGACGGGTGACATCGGCGTTGTCACCGCCGTGCTGCCGTCTGGCCTGCGGCGATGCGGCGCGGTGACGTTAGTGACATGTCTTTCTTTCTTCTCAAGGAGAAGGGTCAGGCGGGGGTTCGCCGGCGTCGCCGGTTTTGCGGATGCGCAGGGTCCGGCGCTTGCCGGTGCGGCTGGCCCGGACGTCGACACCGGCCTTGCGGAGTGAGGGGGCGATCTCGCGGACCTGGCGGCCGATGGCGCGCACGTCGTCGGGCAGGTCGGCGGCGGGCATGCGCGCCTCGGCGCAGATCCGCCGGAGGGCGTCGAGCAGCTCAGCGGCGGTGCCTTCCCACGGCGAGGGGTCCCGGCCGCCGGGGCTGGGGCCGGTGGCCAGCTTGTAGATGGCGTGGGCGAGGGTGTTGCCCTCGATCAGCGACAGGGCGAGCGTGGCAACCTTGGCCCGGTAACTGCCCAGGGTGTCCCAGCCGGTCACCTGATCGAGCGCGGCGAGCACGGCGGCGAAGTCGGCCATCCGCGGCGCGTTGCTCACCGTCGCGGACGGCAGCTCGCGCAGCACGCCGGCGACCAGGTCGAGGATGGCGCCGAGCGCGGCAGGCAGCGCGGCGGCCCGGGCGGCGGCGATGTCGGTCTCGGTGCGCCGTGCCCCGATCACCTCCGGCTCAATGAGCAGGATGCGGTCGGCCAGGTCCCCGGCCAGGTCGTGGCGGATGGCGATGGTGGTCAAGGCGATGACGCGCTGGAAGGAGTACACGCCGATGTCCTCATCGGAATGCAGCACCCGCTGAAGCACCGCGTCGCCGGTGACGCCCTTGCACAGCGCGTTGGACAGCCAGTCGGGGATGGCGGTGATGTTGTCGTAGCAGAACGCCCAGGAGGCGCGGGCGAAGATCGCCCACTCGCGCTGGTCCTTGGGCGGGGTGCGGTCCGCGGCGGGCTGGGGGTCGACCAGCGCCAGCAGGGTCCGGATCAGCGTCGATTTGGCGGTGCCCTGCTCGCCCTGGATGAGCAAGATGGGGTGCGGGATGCCGGTGAAGTAGGCGGCCACCACCCAGGCGATGGCGAGCCGGTAGTCCTCCTCGGGGAGGTTGACCAGCTCCCGCAGCGCGTCGAGGGTACCGCCGCGCTGCGGCTGGACGAGGGGATGGGTGAGCTCGGAGCGGCGGAAGATCACCGGGGAATCGGTCTCGATGGTCCAGCCGCGGCGGGTGATGGTGATGCACTGGCCGGTCCCGGTGCCCATGTCCACGACCACGGTGTCGTCGTGGCGGCCAACGCGCAGCCACACCGGCCGGGGGTCCAGCTCGCTGGCCTCACCCTCCAGCACGGTGATGCAGTCCGACAGCGCCGATGCGGAGGCGACCTTGCCGGTCTGGCGGTGCAGCGAGGCGGCGAGCCTTGCGCGGACGCTGTTGCCCGAGCGGGAGGCCAGCGGCACGGCGATCGGCGGGCCGAGCTTTGGCACGGCGTAGGCGCGGCCATCATCGGAGCGGATCAGCCGGTAGGTGTCCTCGGCCATCGCCAGCAGCAGCTGCGCCTGGCTCGGGTTCTTGCCCGCGCCGGTGGCCGACTCGTCAGGGGGGACGGGTGTACCGTCGGAGAAGAACTCTTCTTGCACGCCGGAACCTTCCTAGGGATAACCGCAACCGGTCAGGCGACCCCAGCTCGCACCTGGCAGGCCACCGCGAGAAGACAGCACAAGGCCGCGCGCCCGCCAGTCACCGGGCGCGCGGCCCTTTGCGAATTGGTGGTCGTGAAACGGCGCCGGGCCGACGCGACCGCCCGCCGTGCCCGCGCGGGCGCAGCAGGCCGCCGCGGGCCACCTCACCCGCCAAGGGGCGCCGGGAGGGCCGACACCCGCGCCCGCCGGGCGTGCCGGGACCGCCGCGGGCGGCGGCTCACCCGGCAAGCTCACCGGCGGCAGGCGCCTCGCTGGCGGCTGTCCGCCAGCGGCTTACAAATCCCGGTCCCCCCTCGAATGCCAACTGTGTATAGCCAAGATCACGAGCGCGAAGCGGCCTAGATCATGGCCATTCCCTGGCCTTGGTTGATCGTGCGGGGCGGGTGCGGATGCGGGCCAGTGCTTGGTGCGGTGGAGCTGACGTGAGGGTTGCTGCCTGGTGCCGCGCGGGGGCCAGGGCGGACGGCAGTGCGCGGTCGCGCGCATCACTACCGTGGCCAGGTCAGGTCGGGTGTGCCGCGCTGGCGCCCGCGGCGCGCGCCGCCTCCCCGGCCGGCGCCGCGCCGGGGTGCCGCTGGCCGCGCTGGCGGGGGCGGGGGCGGCGGGCGAGGCGGCGCAGCTCTGGTTCGCTGATGTCGGCGGCGCTGATCCCGGCAGGGCCGTGGGCGAGGAGGGGCTTGCTGGCGGCGGCCAGAGCCAGCCGTGCGGCGTGGACGGCGGCATCTCCGTCCGCGCGTGCCTGCTCCAGGGCGGCGAGCGCGGCCTCGACGGCGGACCGGGCGCGAAGTGCCCGGATGTAGCCGAGCGCGCCGACCGCGGTGCGGGAGCGCGTTCGGCCGGTGGCGCGCAGCCAGCGGGTGTAGCCGAGCCCGCCGGTGGCGGCGGTGAGCCTCCGCCCGGCGCGGGCCACCCGCGCCTCCCGGCGCGCCATCGCCTGCTGCCAGGCGCGGTGTGCCTGCCGCCAGGCCAGGGCGTCCCCGGCGGGCGTGCCTGGCCGGTACCGCTGCTTGCCCGGCTGGGCGCCGACCGCGTTGTCATCTGCCGTGCTCGTCGTCCTGGCCGTCATGGCCACCATCCCTTCGCTCGCTGTTGCTTCTCACGCTCACCTGGCTGACCCTCCAGGTCCGTCCCAGCACTTGCACGATCACCCAGGCCAGGGAACAGCCAAGGCCAAGGCCGCTCCATGAGCGTGATCTTGGCTTTACACGTCTGGCATCCGGGGGTACAGCGTCCGCTGTAAGCCGCTGGCGGGCGGGCCGCCAGGGCCCGGCTGGGTGGTCGGTTTCCCGGCCGGATGCATGGCGGCTCACTGCTCGCGGCGGCGATGCTCGGCCAGCAGCTCGGCGAGGTCGGCGCCGGTCATGCCCTCGGGCAGGTGAACGTGAAGATGCTGCTCAATCGCTGGCGTGCCGGGTTCCGGTAGCCGGGGCCGCCCCGCGGGGGGTACCTGGCGTACCAGAGCGCCGCTGAACGGCGCCCTGCGGCGATCCTGGCGCGATTCACGGACGAGCAGGGCGATCATGCTGCCCGCGGTGAGCACCACGGCGGCGGCGATGGCGATGGCGATGATGATGAGCAGGTGAGCGATCACAGATGCGGCCGCGGACATGAGGATCACGGCCAGGGCGGCGGCAAGCAGGAGGGATGGTGAGCCGTCGCCGTCGTGGTGGTGGGCTCCGCTGAGATGGCTCATGGCGGTCTCTCCTACAACTCGAGGTCTTCGGGGTGCTCGATCCGGTCGCCGAGCTTCTTGAGGCGGTTCTTGCGGCGCTCCCGCAGCCCGTCGCCCATCACGTCGGCGGCCAGGCGGTGGACGGCGCGGGACCCGAACCGCTGCTGGCGGCCGGTGCCCAGGCATTTGCGGCAGCGGCCCCACGCCTTGCTCGTCGAGCCGCGGTTGACCCGGGAGCCGTGGCAGCGGGAGCACTGCCCGAAAGGGTGGAAGTACAAGCTGGCGGCCCAGGCGGCCAGGGCGATGAACGCCACGAGCAGCAGCAGCGGCCACGGGGCGCCGTGCTGGGCCGCGTGATGAGCGGCGGCG
>Ga0070737_10006891_pt1 | contig 10238 bp, 8 predicted proteins | sample Coa_R1_10_FD_66438 | JGI IMG/M metagenome (GOLD analysis project Ga0070737, IMG submission 66438) | Surface soil microbial communities from Centralia Pennsylvania, which are recovering from an underground coalmine fire - Coalmine... | ecosystem: Environmental > Terrestrial > Soil > Unclassified ...
ATCGAGCGCGCGGCGGAGCACGGCGAGCGATTGGTCGTAGGTCTTGAGCGGGACCGGGAACGGATGGCGGTCTTTGCCGCCCAGAGCGAAGGAGAAGCGGGCCGGATCGGAGAAGCGGCTGGGGGCGCCGTGAACCACTTCGGCGATGAGGGCGAGTGTTTGCAGGGTGCGCGGCCCAAGGTTTTCAACGAGCAGGAGCGATGCGAAGTCGCGCAGTTGGCGTTCGTAGCTGACGGCGAGCACGGCGCCGAGGCGCTTGAGGTCGACGTTTTGTGGCCGGACATCGTGATGCGAGGGCATCGTTAATTGGCGGGCTTCGCGCAGGGTCTTATCGGGCTGATCGGCGGCAATGGTGAGGAGCGCGCTTTGCGCGGCTTGGGCGCGCTTATCGACCAGGTTCAAAATGACACCTTCGGGTTTGCCCACGATAGCGGTGTGCGGGTCGCTGGTGAAATCGCGAACGGAAGAAGAGTGCCAGTGATAGCGGCGCGCGAGGCCGGAGGCATCGTTTAATCCCTGTTGCACGACGGCCCAATCGCCGGCGGCGGTCAGGATGAACGAGTGGAGATATATCTGGAAGCCGTCGCCGATGGCGTTGTTGTCGATTTTGGCGGTGAGGCGGCTGGTGCGCACGAGGGCGGCGCCATCGATGCCGGTGCGATCGGCGATGGCGAGCAGTTCGGCGGGTGTTTTGCGAGCCTGCTTGCCGCGCCCGCCGCAGAGATAGATGCCGAGTTCGTGCGCGCGCGGGTTCAAGCCGCGTTTGAGCGCGCCGAGGACGGAGGTGGTGATGCCGGAGGAATGCCAATCCATCCCCATAACGCAGCCGAGAGCTTGAAACCAGAAAGGGTCGCTCAGGCGCGAGAGGAACTCAGCGGCGCCGTAGTGGTGGACGATGCTTTCGACGATGGCGGCGCCGAGCTTCTGCATGCGTTCGGCGAGCCAGGGAGGGACGCGGCCACCGTGCAGGGGGAGATCGGCAAAACCTGAGCGTTTCATCGCTAATTTAATGGTAATTGCCCGGCGCGAAGGCGTTGCGCTTATGCTTTGACTTGGACCCGCTGAAAGAGTACGAAGCGCGCAGAGATCGCTGGCAAGCGGAGCAGGCTCGATCACAGCGCCAGTTTGTTCAACTCGGGAATTGGCGGCTTGCGGTGGCAGCGCTGGCGCTGGTGATGGCTTATTTTTCAATAGCGCGGCAGGTGTTCAGCGTGTGGTGGATGCTGGCGCCGGCGGCGGTATTCGCGACGCTGGTGGTTCTGCATTTTCGCGTGGTGCGGCGGCGGACATTTGCAGAGCGCGGGGTGCGGTTCTATGCGCGCGGGATGGCGCGCTTGAAAGACGAGTGGATGGGGACCGGGCATGCAGGTGCGCGATTTCTCGATCCCGCACATGTGTATTCGGACGACCTGGATGTATTCGGGAAGGGGTCGTTGTTTGAGCTGACAGCGACGGCGCGAACGGCGAGCGGAGAGCAGACACTTGCGGATTGGTTTCGGACGGCAGCGGAGCGTGAGGAAGCGGTTTTGCGCCAGCAGGCGGTAGCGGAACTGACGGGACGCCTGGATTTGCGCGAGGATGTGGCGCTGCTGGGCGAAGATGTGCGGGCGGAAGTGCATGAGAAGGGGCTGGCGGCGTGGGGCGCGGCGCCGCCGATTGCGTTCGCGGCTTATGTGCGAATTCTGCTGCTGGCGCTCGCGATTTCAGCCGTAGGAACGCTGGCGGCGTTTCTGGCAAGAGTGCTGCCGGTTACGCCGTTTGCAGTGGTGCTCGCGTGCAACCTGCTCATCTTCTATACGCTACGCAAGCGGGTGAAGGAGATCGTGGAAGGCGTCGATACGCCGGGGCATGACCTGCGGATTTTTTCGCTGCTGCTGGAGCGAATGGAGCAGGAGCAGTTCGAAACGGTGAAGATGCAGCAGCTTCGGGCCGCGCTGAATGTGGAAGGACTGCCGGCATCGAAGCGGATTGCGCGGTTAGAGCGCTGGGTGGACCTGCTCGATTCGTTGCATGTTCCGGTGATCGGCATTATTCAGCCGGTGATTTTGTGGCGCGAGCAGGCGGCGTTGGGAATCGAAGCGTGGCGGCGCGTGAATGGGCGGCACATAGGAGGCTGGGTGCGAGCGGTTGCCGAGTTCGAAGCGCTATCGTCGCTGGCGTCGCTCAAATACGAACGCCCGGAATGGACGTTTCCCACGCTTGTGGAAGGCGAGGCGCTGTTTGAAGCGCAAGGCCTGAAGCATCCTTTGCTCGCGCGGGCGAGATGCATACCGAATGACGTTGCACTCGGCGGCGGGCCGCGGTTGTTGATCGTGAGCGGATCGAACATGTCGGGCAAGAGCACGCTGTTGCGCTCCGTGGGGCTGAATGCGGTGCTGGCGTGGGCGGGCGGGCCGGTGGCGGCCGCACAGATGCGAGCGTCGCGCCTTCAGGTAGGCGCTTCGGTGCGCGTGGTGGATTCGCTGCAAGACAACCGGTCACGCTTCTTTGCGGAGATTACGCGGATTCGGGAGATCGTGGAGCTTACGCGGTCGCGGCAGGTGCTGTTCTTACTCGATGAATTGCTGAGCGGGACCAATTCGCATGACCGGCGCATTGGCGCATCGGGGATTGTGCGGGAGCTGGTGAGAACGGGAGCCATCGGGTTGGTCACGACGCACGATCTGGCGTTGGCGGAGATCGAGCGGGACCTTGGGGGGGCGGCGGCGAACGTGCACTTCGACGACCAGATGCGCGACGGGCAGATCGAATTCGATTACCGATTGAAGCCGGGAGTGGTGACGCACAGCAATGCGCTCGAGTTGATGCGCGCGATTGGGCTGGAGGTTTAAACAATCTCGATCGATTTTGTTTGGGATACTGGAGAGTGCCTGTATTTTTCATTTGCGTGCTGCTGGTCCTTCTGTTCGGAGCGGCCAGTTTTGCCGCTTACCAGTTGTCGGAAGCAAGGCGCTGGCGGCAGACGGCGGGCGATGCGCGCGAGGAAGCGGAGCGGCAGCGGGGGGCGCTCGAAGACGCGAAGCGAGCCGCGCTCGAGAGCCAGGCGGAGAGCGCGAAGAACCGGGAATTAGCGGAGATGCAGTTGAAGCTGCTGACCAAGACCCAGCAGCAGCTGGAGGAAAAATTTCGCGCCCTGGCGGCGGATGCGCTGCAGAATAACAGCCAGCTTTTTCTCGACCGCAGCCGGGACCAGATGCAACATCTGGTGGAACCTGTGAACCAGAGCCTGCGGCGGTTTGAAGAGCAGGTGCAGTCGATCGAGCGCTCGCGTGCCGGAGCATATGCCGATCTGGCAACGCAGGTGCAAGGGTTGATGCAACTGCAGGAGCGGGTGCGGCAATCGACCGATCAATTGAAGACGGCGCTGCGGTCGCCGATTCAGCGGGGGCGGTGGGGCGAGATGCAGCTTCGGCGCGTGGTGGAGCTGGCCGGGATGCTCGAGTATTGCGATTTCGCGGAGCAGAAGACGCTGTTCGGTGAGACGAACCAGCGGCCGGACCTGATTGTGCGATTGCCGAACCAATGCCAGGTGGTGGTGGACGCGAAGGTGTCGCTCGAAGCGTATTTGCGGGCCATCGAGGCGCAGGAAGACGGGGAGCGGATGCGGTGCCTGGGCGACCATGCGCGGCAGGTCAGGACGCACGTGAAGTCGCTGGGCGAGAAGGCGTATTGGGAGCGGCTGACGTGTTCTCCGGAGTTCGTGGTGGCATTTCTGCCGCTTGAATCGTTGTTCAGCGCGGCGCTGGAGCAGGACCCGGAGCTGCTCGATTACGGGGTGAAGCATCGGGTGATGATTGCGACACCGGTGACGCTGATTACGCTGTTGCTGGCAGTGGCGCAGGGGTGGAGGCAGCAGGCGCTGGCAGAGAACATCGAGAAGATTCGCACGAGTGGAGTGGAGCTGTACTCGCGGCTGGTGACCATGGGACAGCACTTCGTCAGGCTGGGAGATGCGATTGAGAAGACGGTAGAGACGTACAACCAGACGGTGGGGTCGCTCGAGCGCAATGTGCTTTCCTCGGCGCGGAAGTTCCGGGAGCTGCGGCCAGCGACACAGGATGCGTTCGATGAGATCGAGACGATCGAGCCTGCAACACGGAAGCTCGATGGGGCGAAGTGGCAGATGCTCGAAGCGGTGAAGCGCGGCTAGTTGAGCTTTTCGGTAAGCGTGAGCGGGGCTTGAAGGCTGAAGGTCAAGCGGGTTTCGGTGGGGATGACACAGGCTTTACCGTGAGTCGCCATGGCCGCGCCGGTTCCGGCTGCGCCGCCTGCGCCCGCTCCGATGGCCGCACCTTTACCGCCGCCGGCAATGGCTCCGATGATGGCGCCCAGCGCCGCTCCACCGGCGATTTTTTCGGCTCCGTGATTCGAGCCCGAGGGTCCCTTGCGATCGTTGGTGTTGGTTTGAACCGCCACACGCTGGCCGTCGGTGGTGTTGATCTCGGTGAGAGTGAGATTCAGATCGGCAGCGCCTTCGACGTGACCGGCCTTTTGCGCGTTGACGATGCGGCCCAGCACGCGCGAACCGCGGTCGGCAATGATGAAGCCGTCGCTGATGATGGGGGAATCGAGCGTGCCACGGAAGGTGTCGCCGGTGTAGTTGTGATCGGTGGAGAGCGTCTCGCCCAAACGAACGGTCACGTTCGTTCCGGCCGGCAGAGTGACGACGTGAGGCTGGCGGGCAGCGGGCGGAGGCGCGGCGTTGTTGTCGATGTTTTGCTGCTGGCCACCGTAGCCGGGGGGAGGCGGCTGGGGCAATGTGAGTTGGTTGCTATCGCTGTTTGCAGGCGCAGGAGCGGGCGGAGTATTCTGCGCGATCTGAATGGGCTCGCTGTGCACGACGACCGGTTTCGGCGTGTGGACCACGGGAGCAGGCGCAGCGGTTTCTCGCACTCTCTCCGGCGGCGGCGTATGCTTCTTGACGGGCTTGGGAGCGGGCTCAGCGTCCGTTGTTTGCTTGGCGGGCGGGGCTTGATCGGCAGGAACTTGCTCGGCGGGGGCTGACGCGGGCGCCGGAGGCGGTGCGGGAGCTTGCGCTACCTGATCGTTGGCGGAGACGGGCTGCACGACGGGAGGCGGATGAAGCATCTCATTCGCGCGGACGTAGATGAGAGCGCCGCCGAGCGCGACCACCAGGCCGGCGACGAAAGCGGCGATGATTTTCAGCAGATTAGACACAACGATCACGACACAATCCCCACTATATGAGAAAACGCGAGGAGCGAGCGTAACGTTTCGGGCGAGACAGTTAAAATAAGGTCATTCCGCTACTTTTTCCGCGGAACGAGTTTGCGAAGCATGAAGGATCGCCATATCTTCGACTTTCCGCACGGCTACGGCATAGGAGCAGTTGCGATTTCGCCGGCGACGGTGCTTGCACCCATGGCGGGCGTGACGGACACCGTGTTCCGGCGGCTGATCCGGAACCAGGGCGGATGCGGGCTGCTGATGACGGAGTTCACCAGTTCGCATGGCGTGGTGAGCACGCGGCGCGTGAAGAAGCCCAACCGCAATTTTCGCTACCTGTACTTCGAGCGCGAGGAGCATCCGATTGCCTGCCAGCTTTTCGGGTCGGATCCGGAGGTGATGGCGGAAGCGGCGCGCGTGTGCGAGGAGCGCGGCTTCGACATAGTGGATATCAACTTCGGCTGCCCGGTGAATAAGGTGGTGAAGTGCAACGGCGGCTCCGGGCTTTTACGCGATTTGCCGCTGGTAGAGGCCATTTTGCGCAAGACGAAAGCGGCGCTATCGATTCCGCTGACGTGTAAGTTTCGCGCCGGGTGGAACGATCAGGAATTAGTGGCTGTGAAGATGGCGCAGATTGCAGAAGACTGCGGGCTGGCCGCGGTGGCACTGCATCCGCGCACGCGCGAGCAAGGCTACAGCGGGCGCGCCGATTGGAGGCGCATTGCGGAGGTGAAGGCCGCAGTGAAGATTCCGGTGATCGGCAATGGCGATATAGCGACGCCGGAGGATGCGTTGCGCATGCATCGCGAGACGGGCTGCGATGCGGTGATGATCGGCCGCACCGCTTCGTATAATCCGTGGATTTTCCGGCAAATCGAGGAATATCTGCGCACGGGATCTTATGTTGTTCCGCCGGAACACGAGCGGTACAGCATGATGAAGACGTACTATCTGATGCTAAAGGAGCAGGGCGAGGCCGATGCGGTCGGCAAGATGAAGCAGTTCGCGACATATTTCACGCATGGCGTGCGGAATGGCGCGAAGCTGCGTACCGAGATCTACCGGGCGCACGAGGTTGGGCAGGTTCTCGAGACTGTGGAGCGATTCTTCAGCGAGCAATGGGAGCAGGTTTCGACGCTGGAGCGCGCTGAAGTGGCTTGAAACAGGTTCAGTTGATCACAGACGGGGCCTGCAAGGGCAACCCGGGGCCCGGCGGATGGGCTTGTATTTTGCGCTATGGCGAATTTAAGCGCGAGATGTTCGGCTCGAGCCCGCACACGACGAATAACCGGATGGAACTGGCAGCGGCAATCGAGGGACTGAAGCGGCTGAAAGAGAGCTGCGCGGTGGAGATTGTGACGGATTCCGAATACCTGCGCAGCGGGATTACGAAATGGATACACGGCTGGAAGCGCAACGGCTGGAGGAAGGCCGATAAGCAACCGGTGAATAATCGAGACCTATGGGTGGTGCTCGATGAATTGGCGAGCGCACACCAGACGCGCTGGCAATGGACCAAAGGGCACGCCTCGCACGAAGACAACAATCGCTGCGACGAGCTGGCAAGCCGCGCGGCGCAAGAACAGACGGCGAGCGACCACGGCCCGGCGAGCGACCCGTATCGACTGCATGCCAGAGCCGAAGCGTAGCGGGGGGCGGATCTGCCTTTTCGGGGGCACGTTCGATCCGATCCATGAGGCGCATCTGCGGATTGCACAGGAAGCGCTGAAGACATTTCGGCTCGACATTGTTTTATTCGTTCCGGCCGCCAATCCGCCGCATAAAGATCCGGCCGCGGTAACGCCGTACGAAGACCGGTTTCACATGTTGGAGATTGCGTGCGCGCCGTATCCGCAGTTCGAGGTTTCGCGGCTGGAAGAAGGCAACGAGCGGAGCTACACGGTGGATACGCTGCGGCGCTTTCGGGCGCAACTGTCGCCGGGAGACGAACTATTTTTTCTGATCGGGGCCGATGCGTTCGAGGAACTCGGCACGTGGAAAGAATGGCGCGAGGTGGTGGCGATGACCGACTTCGTCGTGGTGTCGCGAGACGGCGCGGAGTATCGAGTGCCGGAGAATGCGCGCGTTCACCGGCTGCAAGGGCTGGACCTGCCGGTATCAAGCTCGACGATTCGGGCAAGGCTGGCGGAAGGAGAGCCCACGCCGGAATTGCCCATGGCGGTGCGGCAGTTCATCGAAGAGCGCGGGCTCTACGGTTTCGGGGCGAACCGAATATCCGCCGCGCCTTGATTACTGCGCGGCTTTAACGCAGTATTGATCGAAGGCTTCGGTGAGAAGCCTGGCGATTTCCGGCGCCTGGCGGCTTTCGATCTGATGGCGGTGAATCACGAAGACAGGCTTGCCATCGCGGAACAAGGCCATCGAAGGCGAAGAGGGCGGAATGCCGGCAAGCAGCTCGCGGACGCGCGCAACCGCTTCCAGATCGGCGCCCGCAAAGACGGTAGCCGTGGCGTCGGGACGCACAGAATGCCCCAGCGCGATCCCGATGGCGGGACGCGCCTTTCCCGCCGCGCAGCCGCAAACGGAGTTGACGACCATCAACACGGTTCCGCTGCCCGGAGCCAGTGTGCGGTCAACTTCTTCAGGTGTGCGGGTCTCTTCAACGCCATACTGCGTCAAGTCTTCCCGCATGCGAGCAATGAGCTGCTCAGGGTACCGCATAGGATTTGAAAACATACTAAGTTCCTGCCCTTGCCGTTTGTACTTTGGGTGTTGCCAGATACCCCACGATTGTATCTTTGCGCACTTCGTTCACGACGATTTCGTCGGGTTGGTGCGCCTTCAATGTATAGAACTGAATCGGCTCGTTGATGGTACGGTCTTTCTTTTCGACGGTTTTGTCATCGACCGTAATGGCGATGGTGAAGCGGTTATGCTTGACATCTGCCTTCTTCAGTTCAACCATCACGTCGGCCACACGCGCGGGTTTCTTGTTTTTGGGGATGGTGAACTGCGTGTAGTTGCGCTCACCCAATTCCTTGAGCGCCTCGAGCTCTTTCCCATTCGTGGCGATCAGGCTGGCGTGGGTATCCAGTTCGCCGGTGGCGCGCTTCAGATTGTCGATAGTCTGCTGCAATTGACTCTTGGTATTTTGAACGTCGGTTTTGACGTTGCCGACATCGGTCGAGACGGTCTGTAGCTGGGTGGTAGCGGTATCGGCGGTCTGCTTCACGGCTGTAATTGCCTGCTGCTGCGCGGCTTCTTCCTGGGAGACGCGCTGTTGCAGGTCTTCGACGCGCCGTTGCGCATCGATCTTGGCTTGTCCGACAGCCTGCTCGGCGGCACGGCGCTGCTGGGCGAGACGCGCCTGCAACTCATCGACGCTGCGGCGCGAGCGCTGCACGGCGTCATTGGAATCGATGCGCATCTTCTCCATCGCCGCATTCACATCGCTAGATAGCTTGGCCATTTCGTTCTTGCTGTCGGTCCGAAGATGCTCGAGTTGGACGAACAGGAAAATGTTGGTCGCAGCGAGCAGGACCAGAACTCCCACGAGCACCGGCGTTTTCCAGTTGGGATTGGAGGGCGGCGGGATGATATAGGTCGGCTGTTGTGGTGTACTACTCATTCGGTCTTCCTTCTCGAGGCTCAAAGGCGCCCGCGGACAAACGAGTCCGGCGCCGATGGATGACTAGACGTGCCTCTGGTTCACGATGTTTCCTTTACTCATATTATGGTTCACCGGGATTTCAAATCGTGACTAGGAAAAAACATTACACGCCCTCGCGCTTGCGCAGGATGCGAATTGCCATCTGGTCTTGGGTCGGTTCGGCGTCGCATTCAACCGCCAGAACGGTGGCGATGGGATCGGGCGCCGCCGCGGGCAGGTCGAGGAAACGGACGCGAAACTGCTCCTGTTCGAACTTGACAGGCTGCGCGGTAGCGTGGATTTTGGCTGAAACGACTTTCTGCTGCAGACCTCCGAGCGCCAAGGCGTCGCCGGGCCAGAAGTAGGCGTGAATGAACAGAGTGTTGCCGCGGCGCGTGAAGTCCGCAAATTCGGAGCGCTTGACGCGGCAGAGATCGGCGTGGTGGATGAGATCGCCATAAGTATCCATCCATTTGCCGACCGCGGTGAGGATCTCAATCGAGGGCTGAGGAATGGAGCCATCGGCGTGGGGGCCGATGTTCAGCAGGTAGTTGCCCTGGTCCCGGGCGCAGGTGAGCAGGTTGCGGACGATGGTCTTGGGGGACTTCCAATTGTCGTCGGCACGTTGAAAGCCCCAGCTATCGTTCATCGTCATGCAGGCTTCCCAGGGCGCGGAGGAGGCGCGAATCTCTTGCTCGGGAGTGGTGAAGTCTTCGGGGATGCCGGAGCGGTTGTTGATCAGAATGTCGGGCTGGAGCTGGCGCACCATTTGATTCATCTTCACGGATTCCCAGCCTTCGGGCGTTAACGGCCAGTTGACGTCGTACCAGAGAACATCGACTTTGCCGTAATTCGAGCAGAGCTCGCGTACCTGGCCGTGGATGTAATCGACGAAGCGGCGGCGAGCGGATTCATCATTGCGGCAGCGGGCGCCATCGGGATGGTGCCAGTCCATGAGGGAATAGTAGAAGCCGAAGCGCATGCCTTCCGAGCGCGCTGCTTCGATGTACTCGGCGACCAGGTCACGCCCGGCGGCTTGCCTGGGCGCGCAGTAATCGGTCAGCCTGGTGTCGAAGAGGCAGAAACCCTCGTGGTGCTTGGTAGTCATAACCATGTACTTCATGCCGGCAGTTTTGGCGAGCCTGGCCCAAGCGCGCGCGGCGTGAGGCGCGGGATTGAACTGCTTTGCAAGCTGCTGGTATTCGGCGACCGGAATGCCTTCTTCTTCCATAGCCCATTCGTGACGCCCGAGCACGCTGTAGAGGCCGAAGTGGATAAACATGCCGAAGCGCGCTTCGTGCCACCATTGCATGCGACGATCGCGGTCCTGGACAGTGGAGGTGGTGGGGCCGGTGTCGGTGGCCGGCGGGTGCGATTGGGAGCGCGCGCCGAGGGGGACGAGAGAGGCGGCGCCGGCGGCCTGTAACAGGCTGCGCCTCGA
>Ga0070737_10006892_pt1 | contig 10238 bp, 9 predicted proteins | sample Coa_R1_10_FD_66438 | JGI IMG/M metagenome (GOLD analysis project Ga0070737, IMG submission 66438) | Surface soil microbial communities from Centralia Pennsylvania, which are recovering from an underground coalmine fire - Coalmine... | ecosystem: Environmental > Terrestrial > Soil > Unclassified ...
TCCGGCCCGTCTGACCAGCCCTATCCGGCCCCGTCAGCGCAGCCCGGCCGGACGCCGGGCCCCCACCACCACCCGCACCGGCCGCTTCGGCCCCGTCAGTCCAGCCCGGTCGGCCCCACCCGCACGGGCCGCTCCGCCTCCCTCAGTCCAGACCGGCCGGACCGTTTCTTCCCCCGCCGCCCTCGCCGCTCTCATCGCCCCATTGGCCCAGCCCGGGCGGGCGGTTCTCGTACGGGGTGCTGAGCACGATCGTGGTGCGGGTGGACACGCCCGCGGCGGCGCGGATCTCCTGCAGCAGGTCTTCCAGATCGGCCGGAGTGGCCACCCGGACCTTGAGTATGTAGCTCTCCTCCCCCGCCACGCTGTGACAGGCCTCGATGGCCCGCAGATGGGCCAGCCGCTGCGGGGCATCGTCGGGCGCGGCCGGGTCGAACGGCTTGATCGAGACGAACGCGGTCAGTGGCAGCCCCACATCGCCGGCGTTGATCACGGCGGCGTAGCCCGTGATGACGCCGCGGCGCTCCAGCCGCCGCACCCGCTGGTGCGTGGCCGACACCGACAGGCCGGCCCGCCTGGCCAGATCGGTGAAGCTCATCCGCCCATCGCGGGCCAGCAGCGAGACGATCAAACGGTCGATCTCTTCCACGCCGTCACCGTAGTCCCCGGACGCCCTCGCCCGCAGGCCGGGTGGTCCAGGCCAGCGTCGGCCGCCCTGCCACCTACTCGCCGCCCAGGTAACGATTGTAACGAATCGATAACGCTCGTTACGCTACCGTAACATACCGTCGGAGCCTCTATCCCGCCCGTTCCGGTCGTGGTTAGGCTGCCGAGCGGCGGCGACCAGGGAAGTTTCCGTCCACGGCGCTTTCTTCAGACAACGGAGTGATCGATGGCACAGATCGTGCTCGACCAGGTCGACAAGATCTACTCAGGCGGCGTGAAGGCCGTGGACGCGCTGAGCCTGGAGATCAGGGACGGCGAATTCATGGTTCTCGTCGGGCCTTCGGGCTGCGGCAAGTCGACCGCGCTCCGGTCGATCGCGGGTCTGGAGGAGATCAACAACGGCACGATCGTCATCGGCGAGCGGGTGGTGAACGACCTGCCGCCCAAGGACCGCGACATCGCCATGGTGTTCCAGAACTATGCCCTCTACCCGCACATGACGGTCGAGCAGAACCTTGCCTTCGGCCTCCAGCTCCGCAAGACACCCAAGAACGAGATCAAGCGCCGGGTCACTGAGGCGGCCAAGATGCTCGGCCTCGAGCAGTACCTCAAGCGCAAGCCGGCCGCCCTGTCCGGTGGCCAGCGCCAGCGGGTGGCCATGGGGCGTGCGATCGTCCGCGAGCCGCAGGCGTTCCTCATGGACGAGCCGCTGTCCAACCTCGACGCCAAGCTGCGCGTATCCATGCGCGCGTCGCTCAACCAGCTGCACGAACGGCTCGGCGTGACCACCGTCTACGTCACGCACGACCAGGTGGAAGCCATGACGCTCGGGCACCGGGTGTGCGTGCTGCGGGACGGCCGGCTGCAGCAGGTGGACACCCCGCAGAAGCTGTTCGACGCCCCGGTGAACCTGTTCGTGGCCGGATTCATCGGCTCGCCGGCGATGAACTTCGCGACCGCGAAGCTCGTCCGCGACGACGGCCCGGCGGTCACCTTCGCGGGGTACAAGTTCCCTGTCCCGCAGTCCGTGCTGACCGGGAAGCCGGGCCTGGACAGTTACTTCGACCGTGAGGTGATCATCGGTATCCGTCCCTCGGACTTCGAGGACGCCAAGCTGGCCGAGCCGGACTGGGCCAGGATGCCGGTCAACGCGGGCGTGACCGAGGAGCTTGGCAGTGAGATCCACGTGATCTTCACCATCGACGCGCCGCCGGTCGAGCACGCCAGCATCGCCGAGGCCGCCAAGGGCGAAGAGGGTGAAGACGAGGCGGCCGTCGCCCTGGCTGGTGGCAAGTCGGTGTGGACCGCGCGGGTGGCGGCGCGCAGCTCCGCCCGGCCGGGTAGTGCCGTTGAGCTCGCCGTGGACACCTCCAACCTGCACTTCTTCGACCCGGTCAGCGGCCTGGCCATCGGGCATCCGGCGGCGGACGAGACCGTCGCGGATGCACCGGGCCAGCCTGGGTAGTGATCCGGCATGACCAAGATCGACGCAGACGCTGAGATCGACATTGTCTGGGAACAGCAGCAGGCATCCGTCCGGATCCCGTTGGCGGGCGACGTCACCCAGGAATGGTGCCGCCGCTACCAGGCTCTGGCCCGCCGGCAGAACTTCCCCGCGGGGGCGGAGCAGCATCCCAGCCGCGGCTGGGTCATCGTCGCGCTGCCGGACGGTGCCGGGACGCCGGAGATCGACGCCACGCTGGACACGGCGCGCGAGCTGATCGCCGAGGCCGACGGCGCCGAGGATCCGCCCGACCCGGCGGAGACCGACCGCGTGGTGCGCGCCTGGTGGTCCCGGCAGCGAGGCTGACGCCGGGAGTGCCGCGGCCGGCGGTGCTGGTCTGCCGGGTCAGCCCGCCTCGCGCCGGCCGGTCTCGAACGGCGGGGCACCGACCGGGCAGTTGGTGCGGCACTCTGGCTGCGGCACGGTCCGGCCCGGTGCCGGCTTGAGCACCCCGTTGTCGACGAACAGCCAGGACAGCACCGCGCCCGCCACCAGCAGGCACGCGCAGATCACCATCGCCTCGCGGAAACCCGGGGCGAACGCCGCCACCGAGTTGTGGCCGCCGATGGTCAGCCCGACCGCGGCCGGGAGGCCGGCCACGGCGAGCAGGCCGGCGGATCTGGCCACCGCGTTGTTGACACCGCTGGCTACCCCGGCGTGCCGGGCGTCGGCGCTGGCCAGCACCGTCGCGGTCAGCGGGGCGACGGTCATGGACAGGCCGAAGCCGAACACGCACACCGCGGGGAAGACGTCGGCGAAGTAACTAGCGTGCAGCCCTATCCGCGTCATCAGCAGCAGGCCGCCGGCGCAGATCAGCGTGCCGCCCGCCATCAGCCAGCGCGGGCCGATCCGCTGGGCCAGTGCGCCGGCCCGCGACGAGAGCGCGAGCATGAGCAAGGTCGAGGGCAGCAGGGCGGTGCCGGCCCGCAGCGGGGAAAAGCCGGATACCACCTGAAGCTGCAGCACCAGCAGGAAGAACAGCGCGCCGAACGCGGCGTAGACCACGAACGTGACCACGTTGACCACGGTGAACTGGCGGGATCCGAACACGTCGAGCGGCAGCATTGGCGGTGTGTCCTTCCGCCCGGCCCGCACCTGCCCGTCCGTTGCCACGCCCGCGGCGCGGCCGCGGTGGCGCTCGACCGCCACGAACGCCACGAACGCCGCCACCCCGATGACCGCCGCCACCGCCACGCGGGCTGAAGCACCCCGGCCCGGCGCCTCGATCAGCGCGTAGCTGATCCCGGCCAGGGCCAGCGCCGCGAGCGCGGCCCCCGCCACGTCGAACCGGCCGTGTGCCGACGGATCCCTGGTCTCCGGCACGTGCCGGGAGGTCACCGCGATCACGACCGCGGCCAGCGGCAGATTGAGCAGGAACACCCAGCGCCAGCCCACCGCCGACACGATCCAGCCGCCCAGCAGCGGGCCGGCGGCCCCGGCCACCCCGCCCAGTCCCGACCAGGCCCCGACGGCGCGCGGCCGGTCGTCCCTGGCGAAGCTGGCCTGGATGATCGCCAGCGAGCCGGGGCTGAGCAGCGCGCCGCCGATGCCCTGCAGCGCCCGCGCCGCGATCAGCACGCCGATGCTGGGGGCGAGACCGCACAGCGCCGAGGCCAGGGCGAACCAGATCACCCCGGTGAGGAAGATCCGGCGGCGGCCGATCCGGTCACCCAGCGAGCCGCCCAGCAGGATCAGCCCGGCCAGCGTGAGGGTGTAGGCGTTCACCGTCCACTGCAGCCCGCCGAGCGAGGCGTGCAGGTGCCGCCCGATCGTGGGCAGGGCCACGTTGACCACGGTGGAATCCAGCATGGCCATGCTCGAGCCGAGCACCGTGGCGAATATCACCCAGCGGCCCGTTGGCTCGCCGAGCCTGATCACGGCCTGCTGCGTGCCTGCCCCGGCCGCATCCGCCGGTTTCGCGGTTACCGGCCGCCGCCGGTCTTGGCCAGCCATCTCCCGATCACCATCCGCTGGATCTGATTCGTCCCCTCGACGATCTGCAGCACCTTCGCCTCGCGCATGAACCGCTCCGCGGGAAAGTCCTCCACGTAGCCGTATCCGCCGAGTACCTGGACCGCGTCGGTCGCCACCCGCATCGCCGTGTCGCTGGCGAACAGCTTGGCCATGGCGGCCTGGGCGCTGAACTCCAGCCCGGCGTCCTTGCGCCGGGCCGCTTCCAGGTAGAGCGAGCGGGATGCCTCGACCGCGGTGGCCATGTCGGCCAGCATGAAGGACACGCCCTGGAACTCGCCAATGGGCCTGCCGAACTGGCGCCGCTCGCTGGCGTAGTTGACCGCCGTCTGCAGGGCGGCCCTGGCCACCCCGGTGGAGCAGGCCGCGATTCCCAGCCGGCCCGAGTCCAGCGCGGACAGCGCCAGGGAGAAACCCTGGCCCTCCTCGCCCACCAGGTGGTCACGGCCGAGTCTCGCCCCGGAGAACAGCATCTGTGCGGTGACCGAGGCCCGCATGCCCATCTTGTGTTCGGCCGGCGCGGCCGACACTCCCGCGGTCTGCGCCGGGACGTGGAAGCAGCTGATCCCCCGGCTGCGGTCCGGGCCCTCCGCGTCACCCGAGGTGCGGGCGAACAGCGCGTAGAAATCAGCCCGGCCAGCGTGCGAGATCCAGGCCTTGACGCCGTCGACCAGGTAGTCACCGCCCTGCCCAGCCGGCCCTTCTCCCGGCACGGCGACCGCGCGGGTACGCAGGGCGGCCGCGTCCGAGCCGCAGTGCGGCTCGGACAGGCAATAGGCGCCCAGCAGGTCACCGCCGAGGGCCGCCGGCAGCCAGCGCTCTTGCTGCTCCGGCGTTCCCGCGCTGGCCAGTGGGTAGCAGGCGAGCGTGTGCACGCTCACCCCCAGGCCCACGGTCAGCCAGGCGCTGGCCAGTTCCTCGATCACCCTCAGGTAGACCTCGTAGGGCTGGCCGCCGCCACCGAACCGCTCCGGGTAGGGCAGGCTGAGCAGGCCCGCCTGGCCCAGCGTGCGGAACACCTGGCGGGGGAACGTTCCGGTCTTCTCCGCCTTATCCGCGGCGGGCCGCAGCTCGGCATCCGCGATCTCCCTGGTCAGGCCGAGCAGCGCCGCGGCCTCGTCGGACAGGCCGGCAACGGTGGCCATCACCCGTCCACGGCAACGAGCTCGCGGGTCACGTTGTTGACCCGCTCTGCGCCGTCGTCGGTGCATATGACGATGTCCTCGATCCGGGCGCCGTGCGGGCCCGGGTAGATCCCAGGCTCGACGGAGAAGGCCATGCCGGGCTCCAGCGGTTCGGTGTTCCCCGCCACGATGTAGGGGTCTTCGTGGGTCTCCAGGCCGATGCCGTGCCCGGTCCGGTGGAAGAACCACTCGCCGAACCCGGCCGCGGCGATCGGCTCGCGGGCCGCCGCGTCCACCTCTTCCGCCGTGACCCCCGGCTTCACCGCCGCGCACGCCGCCTCCTGCGCGTCCTTCAGCACCGTGTAGTAGCGGGTGAACTCGGCGGGCGGCTGGCCGATCGCGTAGGTCCTGGTGCAGTCCGAGCAGTACCCGCTGGGCATGGTGCCGCCGATGTCCACCACCACGGCCTCGCCGGGCCCGAGCACCCGGTCGGACAGTTCGTGGTGCGGGCTCGCCGCGTTCGGTCCGGAGCCCACGATCACGAAGTCGGTCCTGGCGTGGCCTTCGGCCACGATCGCCTCGGCGATATCGGCGCCCACCTCCCGCTCGGTGCGGCCCGGCCGCAGCCAGCCCGGCACCCGGGCGTGCACCCGGTCGATGGCCGCCCCGGCCTCGCGCAGCGCCGCCACCTCAGCCGCGTTCTTGCGCATCCTCATGCCGCGCAGTGCGGCGCTGGCCAGCACCTGGCGGGACCCGGGCAGCGTCCCGGCGAACCGGAGCAGCGTGGCGGCCCACATCCGGTCCGAGACGCCGAGCGCGGCGGCCTCATCGGCCAGGCCGATCGCGCGCAACCGGCCGGTGATCAGCTGGTACGGGTCCTCGTTCTCCTCCCAGGGCACGATCTCCAGATCGAGCGCCCCCGCGGGCGACGCCTGAGCGGCGGCCAGTTCGAGCCGTGGCACCACCATGAACGGATCGAGCCCGGCGCCGGCGGCCGGCACCACCAGGCAGGTCAGCCGCTCCAGCGGCATCGCGTCGTAGCCGATCAGGTAACGCAGATCCGGGCCCGGCGTGATGAGCAGGGCACCGAGGCTCCTGGCCCCGGCCGCTGCCGCGGCGTCGCCGAGCCGGCCGGCCGGATACAGTTCCGTTCCCGAGGGGTGAGTTCCCACCTAATCGCTCCCGTTCCGTTTAACCGCGTTTCTCCAGTTATGCCAGACCGCTTAGTGAACTATCCACACAAATGCCGGACGGCTGGCCTGCACATCCCGGCTTAAAGCTTAAGGAGATGGGTTCTATCCCCATCTAGACAAGCGCGCCCGACATGCCTCACGCTAGGTGCACGCACGTTCACCTTACGCGAGCTGCTATGACTGCTGACGTTTCCGTACCACGGGCCAAGCCCAGCGCCCACGGCCCGGTACCCAGGCCGCGGGCCGGGACCCACGCGACGGCGCGCTCTCGCGTGAACGGGGCCGCACTGGCGGCCCAGCTGGCCCAGGAACGGCTGGTGACGCTCGAACTGCAGCGGGCGATCCTGCCGCTGCACGACAAGCCGTTCGACCTGCCCGGCCTGCGGGTGGCCATGCGTTACCTGCCCGCCTCACGAGACAGCCGGGTAGGCGGGGACTGGTACATCACCGCGGACATGCCGATGGGCCAGGTTCTCATCGCCATCGGTGACGTGGGCGGGCACGGGCTGCCCGCTGCGGCGGGCATGGCCAGGCTCCGCGGCGCGCTGGCCGGCCTGGCCATCACCGGCTCACCGCCGCAGCAGTTGCTCGGCTGGCTCAACGATCTGGTGCACCACGTCGCACCCGAGCACACCGCCTCGGTGGCGGCAGGCTACTTCGACCCGGCCAGTAAGGTGCTGACCTGGGCGCAGGCCGGCCATCCCCCGCCGGTGCTCGTCCGCGGCACCGAGGCCACCGCGCTCGACCCGCCGCCCGGCATCATGCTGGGCGCGGCCAAGGAGGAGTACCAGGCGGCCACCGTGACGCTGCTCTCCGGCGACCTGCTGCTGCTCTACAGCGACGGGCTGATCGAGCGCAGGGACCGGCCGCTGGACGCCGGCCTGGACACGCTGCAGGCCGCGGTCCGCGGCATCCACGATCCCGAGCGTGCCATCGCCGCCGCGCTGCGGGCCCTCGGCACGACCGACCCCGAGGACGACACCTGCCTGATCGCGCTGCGCGTGCTCTGAACCCGGGCCCGGCCAGGACCCCGGCGGGCCCAGCTGACCAAGGCACACCCGATGGCGGCCTTCCTCATCTCGCGGTCAGTCCCCGGCGAGCGCATCCCGCATCCGGTGCAGCGAAGAACCCAGGCCCCAGCGCTCCCCCAGGGCCTCGAGCGCATCGCCGTCCTTCGGGCCGGCCGGCAGATTCCCGTCCAGCGCTGGCAGCGCCACGTCGGTCGCCACCCTGACCACGGGGACCGCGGCGGTCAGATAGTCGCGCGCGGCGGCCAGCTTGGCGCGCGGGCCCGCCGGGATGGAGGCGGCGTACTTGTCCAGCGCGGTCAGGATCCCTTCCACTGACCCGAACGAACGGATCAGCGAGGAGGCTGTCTTCTCCCCCACGCCAGGCACGCCGGGCAGGCCGTCGCTGGGGTCGCCGCGCAGCACCGCGAAGTCCGCGTAGGCCCGGCCCGGGATCTGGTAGCGCTCGGTGATCGCGGCCTCGTCCACCACGTCGAGCTTGCTGAGCCCGCGCACCGTGTAGATCACCCGGACCTGGCGCTGGTCATCCACCACCTGGAACAGGTCGCGGTCACCGGTCACCACGTCCACCGGGCTGTCGGCGCCGGCCGCGAGCGTGCCGATGATGTCGTCGGCCTCATACCCGGCCGCGCCTGCGATCGGGATTCCGGCCGCGGTCAGCACCTCCTCGATGACCGGCACCTGGACGGCCAGCGCGGGCGGGGTGCGCTCGGAGCCGTCCGGCTCGGCCCTGTGCTCCTTGTAGGAGGGAATGGCCGCCACCCGGAACGGGGGACGCCAGTCCACATCCCAGCAGGCGATGATCCGCCCGGGCGCCCGGCCGCGGACCAGCCGGGTGATCATGTCGAGCAGCCCGCGGATCGCGTTCACCGGGGTTCCGTCGGGCGCGCTGATCGTCTCCGGCACCCCGTAGAAGGCGCGGTAGTACAGCGACGCGGTGTCCAGCAGCATCAAGGTCCCCACCCGGCCATCCTGCCACTGATCGCGCGGGCCCACCCGCCCGCCTGAAGGCCGGGTGGGCCCGCCGTGCGAGGCCCGGCTGGCCCTCCTCGGTCAGTGCAGCCCCCAGGTGCGGCGCATCCGTGTCCCAGCGAGGGCCCGGCTCGTTCCAGCGGGATAATGGCCCCCATGGTTATCAGGGCTGGGCAGGCAGGTCCCGGCCGGCGTTCTCATTCTGAACGGCCCCGGGGCTGAGCGGCGCCGCGGCCGAAGCACTGGCCTGCTGCCTGCTCGCCGCGGTGCTGGCCGTGGCGGTCATCAGGCCCCGGCGCGTGCCCGATGCGGCGGTGGCGATCTTCGCTGCCGTGGTCCTGATCGCCGCCCGGGCGCTGAGCCTGGCCTCGGCCCGTGCGGAATCCATCAAGCTTTTGCCCGTGCTGGGGTTCCTGGCGGCGGTGCTGGTGCTGGGCCGGCTCTGCCAGGATGAAGGCCTGTTCCGCGCGGTGGGTGCCCGGCTGGCCCGGGCCAGCCGGGGCAGGCCGGTGCGGCTGCTGGCCGGGGTGTTCGGGCTGTCATCGCTGACCACGGCCGTGCTCAGCCTGGACACCACCGTGGTGCTGCTGACCCCGGTGGTGCAGGAAACCGTGCGGCAGCAGCGGATGCGGCCCAAGCCGCATCTGTACGCGTGCACCCACCTGGCTAACACCGCCTCGCTGCTGCTGCCGGTCTCGAACCTGACGAACCTGCTGGCCTTCGCCGCGGCCTGGGCCACCGAAGGAAGCGGAGGGCTGGTGCGGTTCGGCGAACTGATGGCCGTGCCGTGGGCGGCCGCCATCGCCGTGGAGTACCTGGTGTTCCGCCGGTTCTTCGCGGCGGACCTGGCGGCCCCGGTGACGCCAGAACCAGATGGCCTGGGCAAACCGGGCGTCCCGGCCGTTCCACTGTTCGCGTTGCTGACCGTGGCCGCGACGCTGGCCGGGTTCGTGGTCACCTCGTTCGCCGGGGTCAATCCGGCCTGGGCGGCGCTGGGCGGGGCCTGCCTGCTGGCGGGCCGGCGGCTGGCGGCGGGCCAGCTCACCCCCGTCCAGCTGGTGCGGTCCGCGGCCGTGCCGTTCCTGCTGTTCGTGCTCGGACTGGGGATCGTGGTGACGGCCGTGGTCGGCCACGGCCTCGGTGGGGTGATCCCGCGGCTGCTCCCGGGCGGCACGTCGCTGCTGGCGCTGCTGGCGGTCGCCGGGATCGCCGCGGCGCTGGCCAACCTGGTCAACAACCTGCCGGCTGTGCTGGTGCTGCTGGCGGCGGTGGCGGGCGGCCCGCCTGGCCGGGTGCTCGCGGTGCTGATCGGCGTCAATCTCGGCCCCAACCTGACCTACGCGGGATCGCTGGCCACGCTGTTGTGGCGGCGCATCCTGAGCGAACACGATCACGAACCTGACCTGGGCGAGTTCACCAGGCTTGGGCTGCTCACCGTCCCCGCCGGGCTGTGCGTGGCCACGGTCGCGCTGTGGGCGGGGCTTCGTGTGCTGGGTGCCTAGCGCAGCGGGTTCCGCAGCGCCGGCGTGGCCCGGCGACTGGCCGGCCGGAAGCGATTTCGTCTACGTTGGTGGGATGCCCAACGGCCCCGCTGCTGCGCCGGCGGACTATCGCATCCCGCTCTACGCGAAGGCGTCCCGGTCCAGCCGGACCGTGCTGAACACGCTCGCCATTCTCACCTGTTTGTGGATCCTGGCCGGCTGGCTGTCGTCCTCGGCCGCGGTGTATTTCGGCGGCTGGCTCGCCGGGATCTTCCTGCTGGCGGTGGTCGGGTTCCCCACGG
>Ga0070737_10006894_pt1 | contig 10237 bp, 2 predicted proteins | sample Coa_R1_10_FD_66438 | JGI IMG/M metagenome (GOLD analysis project Ga0070737, IMG submission 66438) | Surface soil microbial communities from Centralia Pennsylvania, which are recovering from an underground coalmine fire - Coalmine... | ecosystem: Environmental > Terrestrial > Soil > Unclassified ...
AATGCCCGTCGGGCCGGCGCCGTTGGCCGAAAATGCTCCCGTCGGACCGCTCAGCCCTACCACCGCCGAGTCGTAACCGGGACGGTTGAACAGCCCCTGATTGCCGCTCGACATGGCGTAACCGGGCAGCATGCGCACCAGCTCCGTTGCGTCGCGGCCCACCACCGTCAGGTTATTCAGGTCCTTGGCCGTGATCACGTCGCTGCGTTCGCCGGTATCCAGCGCGGCCAGATTCGTATCGACCTGCTCTTCCACCGTCACCGCCGCCGTCGCCGAACCGACCTGCAACTTCACATCCGAGAAACCAAGCTGATCGCCCGCCCGCACCGGAAACGGCTGCGACTCCCACGGCTGAAAATTCGGCGCCGTCACGACGAACTTGTAGCTCGTGCCGGGAGCGACGCCGGCAAAGGCAAACGCGCCGTCGCTGTTGCTCACCGTCGTGCGCTTTTCCCCGGTCTCCTGGTTCGTCAGAACCACCGTCGCTCCGGGAACAATGGCGCTCGTTGCATCATGCACGACGCCGGTTATGTTTCCTGTCGCCTGTCCGTAGAGAGCCGGGTGTCCCAGCAGAAGCGCCGCGACAAATATCGCCAGCAACGAAGCTGATGGCCTGACCCCTGAAAAGTGCTTCATAATCGTCCCCCCGTCGGCTGGGTTCCGTTCCTTCCGGTGGATTTGCTTTTCGAGCATCAAGCTCTACTTAAGCCTTTGAGTGCACACGTTCGCAGCATCTCGATTGAACGACACGCAATTCTGCGGCCTGCTGTCGAAGCCTGTCAAGCAGAAATATTTTTCCCCCGATTGCATCGCTGCGCAGACAGAACTTAGCCGCCATTCTGTCCTTCTCATCAGAGCGGGAAATCGCCTTCACGAGTCCGGACACACGCCCTCTCCTGCGGCGCGCAGCCGCGCCGTCAAGTCAATTTACCCATCTTCAAAACAGCCCTGGGAGAGTTTTGGCGACCTGCCGGCGCTTGGAAGAGAGCACGGACCGCGCCTGCGACGCCGTAAAAATAAAGCCACAACAGATGCGGATTTGGCAAGAGAAAAGCGTTTTAACTGCGAAAACGCCCCGGCGCGAAGCCTGCTCCGCTGCCCGACTCGAGAGCCATCGCATCCGGCAGGAAAGCCGCCGGCCCCGAAGCCCGGACGCTGAAGCGCACCCTCGACGCAGCCCCCCGTCAAACCACCGCATTGCGCCGGATCACTTCCCTGTACCACTCCGCGCTCAGCTTTGGAATGCGCTTCAGCGTTGAAAAATCCACGTAATGAATGCCGAACCGCTTGCTGTAGCCATCGTCCCACTCGAAGTTATCCATCAGGCTCCACAGGAAATACCCCTTCACCGGATAGCCGTCCGATATCGCCCGGTGCAGGTGCGTAAGATTGTTGCGCAGGTACATCAGCCGGTCGGTATCCTCTATGCGCCCCTCGGCGTTGATCACGTCTTCGGACGAGCAGCCGTTCTCCGTGATGTAAATCGCCTTTGGCCGCCACAAATCGCACACGTTGCGCACCGCCCAGTAAATACACTCCGGCCCCACATAGATCCACGGCGAGGCCATGCGCGGAAACGACGCCGGCGGCTCGAGAATCTCGTAGCCCTGCGGCGAATCGTCCGCCCGCACGTAGTTGGGCTCGTATACGTTGAGACCGACGAAATCGAGAGGGCTGGCGATCGCCTCCATATCTCCGGGCTCGATCCGCGGCGCATTCGCTCCTTCGCGCCGCAGATAGCTCTCCGGATACGCGCCCTCGAGCACCGTTGTAAGAAACTGCGCATTCTGGTCGCGCGTAGCCCGCCGCGCCGCATCGATGTTTCGCTGGTCCTCGATGACAGGAACAAAGACCTGCGGGTTCTCCGCCAGCCCGATCTGCACGCCGGGCCGCGCATTCGCGCGAATCGCCTGTACGCCCAGGCCATGGGCCAGAATGCCGTGATGCCGCACCTGGTTGGCCTCGGCCGGCGGCAGCCTGAGCCCCGGCGCAAACCGCCCGTCGCGATAGCCGGAGTCGGTAAAGCAAACAAACTCATTGGTCGTGATGAAGTGACTGACGCGGTCCGAGAGATGGCGCGCCACATATCCGGCATAATCGGCATAGGCCTGCGCCGTGGCCCGCGCCTGCCACCCGCCGGGCAGCGCCTGGGGAAGATCCCAGTGAAACACCGTGACAAATGGCTGGATCCGGCTGGCAAGAAGCTCGTCGATCACGCGGTGGTAATAATCCAGCCCGCGCGGATTCGGCTGCCCAGCGCCATTGGGAAAGATCCGCGACCAGCTGATCGACAGCCGGTAGCCCCCTGCGCCCAGTGCGCGCAGCAGCGCAATGTCTTCCTTGTAGCGATGATACGAATCGTCGGCGACATCGCCTGTCTGCCCGTCAAACGTCTTTCCTGAATGATGCGCAAACACATCCCAGATCGAAGGGGCGCGGCCGTCTTCATTCACTGCGCCTTCTATCTGGTAGGCAGAAGTTGCGCAGCCCCACAGAAACCCTGCCGGATAGCCCAGCAATCCAGCGGGCCCGAAGGTCTCCGCCGCCGGCAATCTTGAATCCTTCAGCGCAACTGCGGCCGAAGCCGCCGCAGCCGCGCCGAATTGACGTCGAGTCAGGCTCTTCATGCAGCATTCCCTTTACCGGCCCATGCGTCCGGATGCTTGATTAAATCGTTTTAGCTAAATCAGCGCGAGATGCGCGGAATCAAGCGCCGATTATAGCACGATGTCGATTCACCGCAACCGCGCTCAGACCCGCCCCGGCCTCGCCGGTAAATCTTCGACGATCCCGCCTCTGCAGCCGGGGCATGGGCGGAAATTTGGAGAAGGCCGCCGGCGATAACTGCGCATCAGTCCCTACTTAATCGCTTTTTCCTTGACAACGCGGAAATTCCTCGAGTACGGTGTTGCGTTGCCAAAAGTGGCCGCGAATCCGCTCGGAGATTTTCCCCGATGGGGCGCATGCCCGGAAATCGCCGCGCGGCCGGTAAAGATATTTCCTTGGCTTTCTGCCTTTTTCGGCAATCGCCCCGGGGTCCATTGCTGACCTGAGGAAATGCTGCCGGCAGGCCATGAATCAAACGTTTTATTAAAAGCACAGCCAGATTGCGCCGGAGCCGGGCAATATCCGCACACCGATCCCCCCGTCGGCTGACCGGACTGGCGCATGAGACGCAGAAACGATCCCAGATCGGAGGAACGGGATGCAATCGACTTGGAACAAATTCCTGAGTCCGGTGAAGCGCGGGGCCGGAACCTGTATAACCGTCTTCTCTGTCTCGATCCTCGGTCTCATCGCGGCATCGGCAAAGATGGCCGCGCAGCAGCCCATCGTGGTCACCGGCGCAGCCACACAGCTAGGCGCACTCACCGGCGGCTGGGACGGCTCGCAGTCTCCGATGGGAGGCACGTTTGCGGTGGGCATGAACGGAGATGTTTACGTCGGCAACGGATACAGCACCGACGTGTTTCAGATTACGCCGGGAGGCACCCGGACCGTCCTGGTCGGCACCGACGACGGCTCTACGGCGACACTGGACAAATACGGCAACCTGTACATAGCAGCCTACTACGATGCCAATGTCTACAAGATCCCCTACAATGCGACGGCCGGAACCTATACGGGCTGGAGCAGTACGGCGCCGACCGCCACATGCCAGGGCGGCAATTCCGATACGACGGCCTGCATCTTTGCGCCTGCCGTGAGCACGCTGATGAGCAGCCTCGCCGGAACCGGGAACGCAGGATATGCCGATATCGCATTCGACGCGCAGGGGGATCTGTTTTTCGCTACCGGCACTCTGCCGAAAACAACGCCGAATTCCATCTACGAATGCAACCTGGCCTGCATCTCCAGTTCCTCGGCAACCCCAACGCTGATCTACTCCGATACGCTGAACATCGGCGCGATGGCGCTCGATCCGTGGGGGAATATCTTCTTCATCGACGGCGGCAACAACGGCGCGTCTTCGGGCAAAGTGAGCTACCTTAAGGAAATCCCGTATACATCGGGCGCTTATCCTTCCTCGCCTTCTCCAACCGTGCTCGAGACCTACACTACAAGCGCCGGCTACAACGGCCTGAGCGGCCTGACCATCTCCGGCACCGGCACCATCTACTTTGCAACCAACAGCGACGGCATCTTCGCCATGCCCAATACGCAATCCGGCGGACCCAACCCGGCCGGCGTCACCATGGTCTCGCAGGTCGGCGGAAAGGCGATCGCACTGGACGCAAAGGGCAATCTGTATGTGATGAACTACAACGGCGGCGATGTAGTCTCCTACATCCCCGTCAACCACCTGTCCTTCGGCGCCGAGGCTGACGGAAGCACATCCGCAGCCGTAACCGGAACGATCATCGACAGCAGCGCCGCGTGCCCCTCCACGCTGAGCGCTTCCGTCAGCGAGTTCGGCGTAACCACGAACGAGTTCGCAGCGACCGTAGGCGCTTCCGGCTCGACGGCATTCGGCGGCAGCAATGGCGTCTTCAGCACAGGCCCGCTCAGCGCAGCCGCATTCTGTTCCTACTCGCTTTCGATTACCTTTACGCCTGCGGCAGCCGGCGAGCGCAATGCCGCGCTGACCATCTCCGACTCAACCAACCATGTCAGCGGCGTCTCGCAGTTATCCGGCGTCGGCCAGTTCGAGTGGCCGCTCCTCGATCCGGGCGCGGCTGCGGCTTACACCGCGCAGCTTTCCAGTCCGTCTGCCGTCATCGCCGATGCAGCCGGCGATGTCTTTGTCGCCGACACCGGCAGCAAAGCTGTATACGAATTCACAGCATCGAACCCTTCCAGCCCCATCCTGATCATCGGCAGCTCGAGTTCGCCGGCAATCACGTCTCCCGCAGCGTTAGCCTTCGATGCTAACGGCAACCTGCTGATCGGCGACAACGTCAGCGGCTCGCCCGTGGTATATGAAATTGCTAACTCCGGCACGACCGGAGCCTTCACGGGAGCCGGAACTGCCCAGACGCTGATTAACTCCGGCACGCTCTTCGGCGGCACGGCGCTGGCCAGCGTGAACGCGCTGGCCTTCGGCCCAAACGGCACGCTGTACATTGCGGACGCCGGCAACGCGCGCGTCGTCACCTATAACCCCGCTAACGGCACGACCGCCGTAACCAGCGCTACCTCGGCCAGCGGCCTGCAGACTCCGGCCGGAATCGCCGTCGATTCTGCCGGCAATCTATACGTCGCCGACTCGGGCGCCAAAAATGTCTTCGTCTTTTACGCCGCGGGCGGGATTTCAACTTTGGCTTCGCCCCAGTCTCCTATTCCCGGCGTGACCGAGCCTGCGGGAGTGGCCGTGGACGCCTCGGGCAGCGTGCTTGTGGCCGACGGCCAATCGGGCAGCATTGTCTGGATTCCCAACCAAAGCGGCTCGCTCTCCGCTGCGAACGCCGTTCCTATCGAATCCACGCCGCTGCCGCAGGCCTCCTCGCTGTGGATGGATCCAAGAGGCGACCTCTACCTGGCCAGCGCCTACGGCAAAGAGGCTTACGCCATCAATCGTTCGTCGGCTTCCGTCAACTTCGGAACCGTTGTTGACGGCAACAGCAGTTCGGCCACCGTCTTTTTTGAAAACGCAGGCAACGAAGCGACTACGCTTTCCGCATCCGCCATTACCGTCCCCGCCAACTCTCTGTTCAGCATAGCTGCAGGCGCCGCCAATCCCTGCGGCAACAGCCTGAGCGTGCCGGCGGGCGCATACTGCGAAATGACCGCCGGGTTCGCTCCGATCACCGGCACTGCGGCCGGATCCCTCGCCACCAGCGGAGCGATCAACTACAGCCCGTCGAATTCGGAGACCATCAACCTGGCGGGCACCGCGGCTACTTCTTCGCTGCCGACGCCCACCATCGCCTTTACGCCGCCGAGCCCGGTCCTCGTGGGACAGCAGGTGAATCTGAGCAGCTACGCCTCCGACAGCGGCAGCGTCGTTTCCACCAGCCCCATCACCTTCGCCATCAGTCCATCGTCTCCGTGCGCCGCCTGCGCCAGCCTGAGCGGCACGAATAATTCCGTCCTGACGGCCCTGTCGGCGGGCACGGTGACGATTGTTGCCAACCAGGCGGGCAACAGCTCGTATGCAGCTGCGGCTCCGGTGACAGAATCGATCGTCATTCAGAGTGCAACTGCGAGCGGCGTGCCGTCCTTCACCCTTACTCAGGCCACGCAGATCGGCGTTCTCGGCGGCAGCTTCGGCGGCGGCTGGGACGGCAGTCAATCGCCATTGGGCGGAACGTTCGCGGTTGGGCCGAATGGCACAGTGATTCTCGGCGGCGGATACGGCAGCAACGTCACGCAGATTCCCGCCGGCGGAGCGCAAACTGTTCTGGCAAACGGATTCAATAGCGCCACCGCCACCCTGGACACTTACGGCAATGCCTACATCGCCGCCGATGGCTACAACGGCAATATCTATAAACTGCCGTTCAATTCCACATCCGGAACCTACGCCGGGTTCACCGTAAATACGACCAACTACACCGGCTATCCGTCAGCGAATTGCACCGGGGGAACGCAGGATGCGGCAGCATGCATCTACGCGCCAAACCTCGGGTCGTTCATTTTCGGCTCCGGCGCTCCTGGCTTCGCCGCAATCGCATTCGATCCGTCCGGCAACCTGATCGTCGCCACTGATGCGCAATCGACCGTGAACAAAATCTACCTGTGCAATGCGGACTGCGAAATCGGCGGCACCAACAACCCCACACTGCTTTACACCGATACCTTGAACATTGGCGCGCTGGCGGTCGATCCGTGGGGCAACATCTTCTTTGTCGATGGAAGCAACGGAAGCGGCGGGGTCACCAACATCAAGGAGCTGCCGCTGCAGTCAGGATCTTATGCGGCCACGCCGACCCTGATCCTGAGCTATACAAACAAGGCCAGCTACACAAACGGTATAAGCGGCCTGGCCATAGCGTCCAACGGCACGATCTACTTTGCCACCAATGGCGACGGCATCTACGCCATTCCAAACACCAGCGCCGGCGGTCCCGAGCTGGCGCAAACCTATGCCGTCTCACCCGTAGCCGGGAAAGCCATCGCGCTGGATTCGAACGGCAATCTCTACCAGATCGCCTACAGCGGCGGAGATGTGGTCGACAGGATTTCCGTCAACAACGCCAGTCTGCCCGTCACTCCTATCGATGGCAGCTCGAGCGCGAATGCAACTCTGATAGAGGATGTCGTGAACTGCTCCAGCAATCCGACTCCCACCGTCGAGGCCACGGAGAACGGGGTTGCAACTACTGTATTCAGCGGCTCCATCACGCCGAGCACCAGTTCCTGCAGCCAGCCGCTCGGAACCTCGAACGGCACCTTCGCTCCGGCACTCAGCATTACCGGCTCGGTGCTTTCGGCGACGCTGAACTTCAATCCGACCCAGGCCGGCCCGCAGTCAGCGACTCTGACGTTTGAAGACGACGTCAACGGCGGCCTGGGTACGGCCACGGTCACCGGCACCGGACAGGAGACGCCGCAGACCATCACCTTCACGGCGCCCACCACGACCACTTACACCTACTCGTCCGGACTGCAGATAACTTTCAATGCCACCGGCGGCGGCTCCAACAACCCCATCGCTTTCAGCATCGATTCCTCCAGCACCGGCGCCGGCAGCATCAGCGGCAATACCCTCACCGTTACCCAGGCCGGCACGATTGTTATCGACGCCAATCAGACTGGCGGCCTTGTCAACGGCGTCTACTACGAAGCAGCGCCGCAGGCCCAGCTCACCCTCACCATCGGCAAAGCGCCGCAGACCATCAGCTTCGCGCCGCCGTCTTCGCCCGTCACCTATGCCCCCGGCCTGACCGTGACCCTGAACGCCACGGGCGGCGGGTCCGGCAACGCGATCGTTTTCTCCGTCGACTCATCGAGTACCGGCAATGGCAGCATCAGCGGCAACACGCTCACCGTCACTCAGGCCGGAACAATCACCATCGACGCCAACCAAACCGGCAATGTCGATTATCTGGCCGCGACCCAGGCGCAACAGACTCTGGTCGTCAACCAGGCGCCGCAGACCATTACATTCGTGCCCATCACGCAGCCGTTCCACTTCATAGCCGGCGGCGGCGCTACGCTCACCGTTCAGGCTACCGGCGGCGCCAGCGATCAGCCCATCGTCTTTACCGTCGACGCCAGCAGCACGATGAAAGGCAGCTTCTCGGCGAGTACGGTCAGCGGCGCCACTTCGACGGCAACGCTCACGCTGCCTGCGCAGACCGCCACCTCCGGCACCATTGTGATTGACGCGACGCAGCCGGGCAACGCCAACTACTCCGCGGCCGCGCAGGCGCAGGAGACCATTAACGTGCTTGCGCCGCTGCCCACGCAAACCATCACCTTCAACAACCCCGGCACGCAGGTCGTTGGAACGCCGCTTACTCTTACGGCAACCGCCAGCTCCGGCTTCCCCGTCAGCTACACAGCGACTCCGTCCAGCGTCTGCACGGTCGCGCAGTCCGGCGCCACATGGTCGGCGACATTCGCCGCCTCCGGCAACTGCTCGATCACCGCGTCGCAGCCCGGCGACAACCTGTACTATGCCGCAGCGCCGAGCGTCACGCAAACCTTCATCGTGAACCCCAAAGGCCAGGTGCCTGCGATGGTTCTGGACTTCTCCTCTTCCACAATTAATGTGCAGCCGGGAACCAACGGGCTTACGCAGTTGACCATCAATTCCACGAACAACTTCACCGGCCAGGTGTCGTTTGCCTGCTCCGGCCTGCCCAGCGGCTACACCTGCACCTTCAATCCCAACCCGATCACGGTCGCGGCCGGAGGTTCGGCCACGACCACCCTCACCGTCACCGGGTCGTCAACCGCCGCGCTGCATCGCGAGCCGCGGCCGTTCTACCCGACGGCGGCCTTTGCAGTCGCGCTCTGCCTGCTGGGTTTCCGCAGGCGTAACCGGCTCTACATGTTCCTGCTCGTGGCCATCTGCATTGCCGGCCTGGGGCTCCTCGGCGGATGCGGCGGCAGCTCGTCTTCCACATCCGCCAGCCAGGCCAAATCCACCAGCGTCACCGTCACCGCAACCTCGGGCTCCGTGCAACAGACAACCACACTCACGCTTTTGGTTCAATAACGCGTGACCGCCTGGATTGATTCAGGCCGGGGCTTCTCCAGGGCGGAGCAGCCCCGCAGAAAGCCGACGCCCGGGAAGCCCTGCAAGCCGCTTCTCCGCAGCTGATGAAAAGGACCTCTGAAACCATGAAGAATCTTTTCCGTTCCCTGCTTCTCCCGGCATTGTTCATCGCAAGCCTATCGATTGCCGCCTGCGGCGGAGGCGGAAGCGGAAGCTCCGCCGGCAGCAGCGGCAGCAGCGGCGGAAGCGGAGGCACCGGAGGCAGCGGCGGCTCAACCGCGCCGCAAAAAGTCACGGCCGCTGTCACGGTCACGCCCAGCTCCTCGGTCATCACGGTTGCGCAGCCGCTGAATGTCACCGTTACAGTCGGCGGCGGAGCCACCACGCCCACCGGCAGCGTGGTGCTCTCGGCCGGCAGCTATACATCGCCTGCGGCTACGCTCGCAAACGGCAGCGCCGTCATCACCATCCCCGCCAACACACTTGCCGTCGGCGCCGTCAGCCTCAGCGCCGCCTATACGCCCGACAGCAACAGCTCCTCTGCCTTCAACAGCGGCAGTTCTCCGTCGGTTTCTGTTCTTGTTAAACCGCTCACTGCTCCCGCCATCAATGTCTCGCCCTCGTCGGCCAGCATCGGCGTCTCACAACCGCTTAGCGTTACGGTCTCGGTCAGCGGCGGAGGGGGCAATCCCACGCCCACCGGCAGCGTAGTGCTCTCGGGCGGCGGCTACACGTCTACTGCGGCCACGCTTTCCGCCGGCAGTGCCTCGTTCACCATCCCCGCCAACACATTCGCCTCGGGCTCCGTCACCTTAACGGCCACCTATACGCCGGACACGGCCAGCTCCTCGCTCTACGCCGGCGCCACAGGAACGGGGTCGGTTGCCGTCATCGCAGGCGCAACCATCAGCAGCTTTACCGCCGCACAGACGGCTATCGTAGCGGGGGGCAGCGGTACACAACTGACTGCGGTATTCAGCGGCGGCACAGGCATAATCACGCCCGGCAATATCGCCGTTACCAGCGGCAATCCGGTGACGGTCAACCCGACGCTGACCACCACCTACACGCTTACTGTGACGCCGGCGGTAGGAAGCGCCATCACGCAGACCCTTACCCTCACGGTCGATC